>Ga0255338_1000566_pt1 | contig 109589 bp, 98 predicted proteins | sample MeOH1_35cm_T4_19_FD_203715 | JGI IMG/M metagenome (GOLD analysis project Ga0255338, IMG submission 203715) | Sandy soil microbial communities from University of British Columbia, Vancouver, Canada - MeOH1_35cm_T4_195 | ecosystem: Engineered > Artificial ecosystem > Sand microcosm > Unclassified...
ATTTTCTATTGATTGATTATCTGACAAATCGAGCTCCTTTCTTGTTGGAGTTATTAATTTATATTGTTTTCTACATAGATCTGCGATTGCTTTACCTATGCCTCTTGAAGCCCCTGTTAAAAGTATTGTTCTTTTTTTCATAATGACTTTTTATCTATGATTAATTTGTTAACTTTATACCATTCATACAATTCTTGCAAGCTCAAATCAAAATTGGTAAATTTGAATCCTTTTAGTTCTTTCAGAATAAGAGAATTGTCGCATGTATATTCTTTATTCAGACCTCTTTGTTTAAGTTTTATTTCAGACTTTTTATTTGTGATCTTTTCTATTTTTTTTGTTATTTCTAATAAACTAATCTTTTTTCCACTTCCAATATTATAGAATTTATGTTTTGGTCTATTATCTATAAGCCATTCTATGATTTTAATAAAATCTTTTATATAAACATAATCGAAATAGGCATTTTGTCTTAGAGTTATTGGCATACCTAAAATATTACGACAAATTGCATTTGATATAAATCTGTATCTATAATCTTCATACTTACCAAATAGTCCAAAAACTCTTAAGCAAATTATTTTATCTGAAGATTCAATATATTTTGAGCAAATATATTTAAAAAGACCATAGTCATCAATGGGGATTCTTTTATCAAAATCTTTTTCATTAACTTTTACAATTGGAAATCTTTTATCATACTCTGCCCCAGATCCAAAATGAATCATTTTTTTAAAATGTTTTTTATTTCTTGTTATATTAAAAAACATTTTAAGATTTTCCTGCAATGCACTCTCTTTCTCTTCCTCTTTTCTACTTCCACCATTTACGGCGCAATGAATAACAACATCAATTTTATGTGTCTTGAAATATTTATCTACTAAAATAGAATCTAATATATTTAACTCCTTTCTAGAAGGAGTAAGCAGTGAGTATTTGTCCTGCAACAATTCCTTAATGTTTTTTCCCAAGTACCCTGAGGAACCGGTAATAAGTATAGTAGTTTTTAGTGCCATAAAGGGATAAGCATGTTTTCTTTCATCTCTTTTTCATCGAGAAAAGGCCACATATCTTCAAGAGGAGGAGAAAATAATGTTCCATCTGACTTTCTCTTGGTTAATAATTTTGGTGTTAGACTTAAGTTTTTTACTGCATTTATATCGCAAATAATTGGACCATTATAATTAAGAGCAAATTTAATTTTTCTTTTCATGTCACTGTGATTATTAATTCTAATTGATTTAATACCATAAGCCTTTCCAATTTTTACGAAATCAGGACAACTTACTCCACTTTTTGCATCACTTGCTACTCTGTTTCTGTTAAATAAGTTATCCTGCGTATTTTGAATTGACTGATATCCATCATTACTGTATACAAATATTTTTAAAGGTAGATTGTGATGCTTAACAACTTGAAGCTCCTGAATGTTCAACTGTAAACTTCCATCTCCTTCCATACATATAACTCTTTTTTTATCAGAAGCAAAACAAGCACCAATAGCAGCAGGAAGACCATATCCCATTTGCGCTGAACCTAAGTTTAAAATTACACGTTGTCCTTTTTTTACATAAAATGCCTGATAGGAGCAATTAAGAGGTCCTATTCCGTCAGACAACACAACAATTTCATTGGAATCAAAAAGCTTACAACTTGTTTCAATGAAACAATATGGGTTTACATATTTTTTTTCTTCCCAAAATTCTTTCTGTACAACTGGATATTTTTTATTCAAATTTCTTCCATACTGTAACCATTTATCAAAATCAATCTTAAAAGGTTTTTCTTTTAATTGCCTTACCATCTCTTGAATGAAGTCTTTGGCATCTGCATTTATAGGAAGATTTATATCTAAAATTGGTTTCTCAATTTCATGCTTATCTATGTCAACCATAATTTTATAAGCTTCTCTTGCATATGCTTTGTAGGTATATCCAACTGTAAGCACATCGAGCCTAGCTCCTACTGATAAAATCAGATCGCTGTTTTGAACAATAAAGTTTGCCGCTCTTTGACCAAGAACATGAGCTCTCCCAAAAAAATATGGATGTGAAGATGGGACTTGATCATAACCCACATAACTTGTAAGTACAGGAATTTTCAGTAAATCAATAAGTTCTAAAAATTCTTTGTGTGCGCCTGAAAGCCTAATACCGTTACCGGCATAGAAAACTGGTCGCTTGGAATTTGATATTTTTTCCAAAGTTTTCTCAACCAACTTTATTAATTTCTTTCTATCTGCAATAAAAGGGATAGGCATTTCTGAGGGTTTAAATATTTTTAGCTTCTTTTCATCAATAATTGCACCTTGAACATCAAGAGGAATATCAAGCCAAACAGGACCTGGACGACCAGTTGTTGCTAAATAATACGCTTTTTCTAATTCATATAAAATATCTTCTGGGTTCATTATCATTACGACATACTTTGTTATAGGTTTAACGATATCCGCTATGTTTATTTCCTGTACGCCTAATTGTCTTACGCCAAGTTTTGTGCCCGCTCCGATCAAATCTCTTCTTACCTGTCCCGAAATTACCAACATGGGAATTGAATCAAGCCAACAACCAAGCGCACCTGTTATAGCATTTGTTGCTCCAGGTCCGGTGGTTACTACGCAAACTCCAATATTTCCAGTGACCCTAGCGTATCCCTCAGCCGCAGTAGCACATGCTTGCTCGTGATGATTACACACATAATTTATTTTACTTTTACCAATTGCATCCATTAGATGAATGTTGCCGCCTCCGGAAAGAACGAAAGCATCTTTAACACCTTTTTTGTGGAGAAAATCAAAAACTAAATCACTTACTCTTGTCATTATTCGAAGTAATTATACGTTATAAGATTTTGCTTTTCAACGCTTGCAGAAATATTTTACTTTGACTACATGTCTAATAAATGAAAGGGGGTTATATTATCGAATTAATTAATAAGGTTAAGAACTTCTTTTATGTCAAAGATTACAGAATCCGAATCTATTTTTTTATGATCGTGTAAAATTTTTATCGTCTTAATATCTGCGTTTTTACCCGTCTGAATATCAATATCTGTATCTCCAATAAAAATAACTTCGTCGACACTAAGTTTTAAAAACTTAAGAGCTTTAAGTATTGCTTCAGGATCAGGTTTAGAATTTTTTACATCCTCTCTTGAAATAATCATATCAAAGTATTGTGCTATTCTTGCAAATTCCAAAGTCTTCAACGACGTTCTTTTTGAGCGAACTGTTATAGCAACAAGCTTAATTCCTGTATTTTTTAGTTTTTCTAATGTTTCTCCAACGCTATTAAATGGTTTAGATAAATGTAGATTTCTTTCCTGAAAAGCAAGATGAGTCTCGCAAAGTTTTATAATATCTTCATTAGGGAAATGAAACTTATAACAATCTTCAAGAGATTTACCAAATTGCGATTTTATTTGTTCACGTGTCTTAATAGGTAACTTATGCACTGAGAATGTATGCTCATAACATCTAAAAATCATTTCATTTGAATCAAGTAGAGTACCGTCAATATCGAATAGGACAGCCTTTATTTTCTCAGGTTTCATTTTATTATTTTTATTTTTCTTTCTTTTACAAAAAGCGATGCTTCGTTTATTGATGTAAATTTCCCACTACAGACTAGGCTTAGAATTAAAAGACCAGCAAGTGCTTCCTCCTCAAATGGTGCAAATAAAATTTTTTTATTAATTTTTTTCTCTAAAAGTACTTTTAAGATCTTTATTTTTCTAATCAATCCTCCAGATATTATTATCCTATCTGTTTTTTTAGCACCTAGACGCTTATATGCAACTAGAAAATTTTCAGCCATGTTTTCGAGGGCTGAAAAAAACAAATTTTCAATCGTAAAATTCTTTTCAGTAATATTCATAAAATAACCAGATTTTTTTGTTGAAATACTATTTTCAAAAAATGATATATCACCCTTTATGTTGTTGCTATCTTTTCTTACAGAAACTAGATTTATTAATTTACTCCAAGCATCACCTTTTACATTAAAAATCTTATCTCCTATACCCTCTATAAATCTTGTAATAACATTTAAAGCTCTACCTGCAGGAATAAATGTAATTGTATATAAATAGTTATTATCAAAATATGATCGAATATCATAATTTCCTTGATTAAACACTGATGATACAAATGACATTTGAGAGCCTGTTCCTATATTTATAGAAATACTTCTATTTTTTCCTTGATTAATTAGCGTACCCAAAACAGTAGCCTGCAAGTCTCCAACTGAAACAAAAACAGGGATTTCCTTTTTTTTGTGTTTTACATATCCTACAATATCTAAAGTGTTGGAGATTTGTGGAAGACAGTTTTCATTAAGCCTTAATTTTTTTATAATATTTCTATTCCAATGGTTTTTTTCAACGTCGAACAACCCAGAACCACATGCGTTTGTAGTATGAACCAATATTTTACCATTTGTTAATTTTGCAGCAATATAATCACCTAAAAATAAAGCTTTTAAATTTTTGTGTTTTTCAAAAAAACCATTTTCTTTTAACCAAAAAAGCGTGCTACCCATAAGTCCTGAACGAAATAAAATACCAGTGTTAGATTTATCGACATTTTTAAGTTTTTCATTAAGTAGATCCAACCAGGTTCTATTATTTGAAAATTTTTCTAATAATCTTTCATCTTGCCAGCCAATAAATGGAGTGATAGGATTTAGGTTATGATTAACCAGTACCATTCCGTGCATTTGGGTAGAAAAAACTATACCGTCGATATTACTCTCACTATTTAGAAGTTTTTTGATGATTTTACGGATAGTTTTTTCATAATGATCTGGATCAACTTCAAATCTGTTATTTAAGTTATTGTTTTTAGAGCTAACAGGTGTCGGAGTATCATACTTAACAATATTTTTTATTTCAAGCTTCTCTAAATCAAATAATGCGCTTTTTATAAAACTTGCTCCTAAATCAATTCCAATAAAATATCCCATAAGTTAAATTATGTATTTATAGAAATACTCCTTTATAGATTTCTTAAATAAATTGTCAATTTTTATTTTCACTATCTCTGTTTTGCCAATTCCGTTACATAATATTACATTTAGTCCGTCTTCAACTGATTTTTTATCATGACTTATAAAATCCAAATATCTATTAAGATCTAAATTTTTTATATTGTAATGACTTGTATGTCTCGAAATAATTTCATGATTTCTTTTAAAATCACTAAGGGATAACATTTTCTTATTTACTGAGATATAATTTGCAATATCCATACCAATCAAAACTCCCAAACCATGTGGAATAGCGTGTTTCGTATAACCTTCTAGTGCATGACCGAAAGTATGACCATAATTAAGAAGTTTTCTGTAATTATTTTCAAATTCATCTTTTTCAACAATTTCTTTTTTAATTAAGAGGCTTTTATAAATTATTTCTTCAGTTATTTTTTTATTACCTGGTACATTGTTTATATTTTTAATAATATAATCAAATTCTTTGGAACCTTTAATAAAAGCATGTTTAATAATTTCTCCAATTCCATTTATAACTTCTTTTTTCGGAAGATTTATAAGAAAAGAGAAATAAATGTAAATTTCAGATGGTGGGTGAAATGCGCCAATTTGATTTTTATATTTTCCTACGTTGATACCTGATTTAGAGCCAATGCAACTATCTGCCATTGCTAAAAGAGTTGTGGGAATATATATCCAATCAATCCCTCTAAGTAATATGCTTGCAGTAAAGGAGGCAATGTCTTGCACTAATCCTCCGCCTACAGCAACTATCTTATGATCCTTTTTTATTTTATTTTTTATTAAATATTCGATATATTTTGCCGTATGATAAATATCTTTATTATCTTCTATTGCTTCAACAATATAAAAAGATTTATATATAATTTTATTTTCAAAAGAAGTTTTAAACAAATTGAAAATATTTTTATCTACCAATATGTGTATATTATTATTTTTGTTTAATTTTTCTAAAGTTATTTTTAGATTTTTAATAGATGTAACCGAGTATGTCTTTTTGCTTGATTTGACAAAAATTTTTTTCATTAAATTTATTTGTACAATTATAGCAAACTTAAACATTTTGAGGAATACTATAAGCGTTTTAATCTATTGACATTTTTTAAATTTATATTACTATGTGAATACTTCGTTTATGTACAATAATGCTATTTTTGAAGATTTATTTGTCCTTGAAGTTGCGAATAATCATTGGGGAGATATAAACAGAGGACTAAAAATAATAAACGATTACGCAAAAATAGTAAGATTTAACAATGTTAGAGCTTCTATAAAACTACAATTCAGAGACGTTGATAATTTTATTCACAAGGATTATCTTCACAGAACAGACGTTCGATATATTAAAAAAACTTTAGCTACAAAAATGACAGATGAAGATTATGCTATTTTGTTTGAGGCAATTAAAAAGAATGGTATGATGGCCATGGCAACTCCATTTGATGAAAAATCAGTTGATCTTTGCGTTAGTTTGGGTGCAGAAATTATCAAAATTGCTAGCTCAGATCTTAACGACTGGGTTCTCATTGAAAAAATTGCAAGAACAAAAAAACCAGTTATAGTTTCAACAGGCGGATCATCGTTAAAAGATATGGATGATCTTGTAAAGTTTTTTGATAACCGTAAAATACCTCTTGCTATTAACCACTGCGTTTCACTTTATCCATCAGAAGATCACGAACTAGAACTAAATCAAATTGATTTTATTAAGAATAGATATCCTGGACATGTTGTAGGATTCTCTTCACATGAATATCACGATTGGACATCATCTATGCTTATTGCTTACGCTAAAGGCGCAAGAACTTTTGAGAGACATGTAGATATTGATAAAGATGGCATTCCAGTATCTCCATACTGCTCTACACCGGAACAAATTGATGTTTGGTTTAAGGCTTATCACAAAGTACGAGAAATGTCTGGTGGAGTCGGAATAACAAAGCGCATTCCTCCTCTTAGGGAAATTCAATATTTAGATCAATTAGTAAGAGGTGTTTATGCAAAAAAAGATTTGAATGAGGGCCATACCCTTTCCAATGATGATATCTATTTGGCAATTCCTCTTTTGAAAGGTCAGCTCTCCTGTAGGGAATTAATGGAGGGAGAAATACTCATTAAATCAATAAAAGCACATGCCCCTATTTTTATAGACATGATTGATAGTCCTTATGCGTATAGTGAATCGCTAAAGAAACACATCTATTCAAGAGGTATTGATCCCTTTCCTCCTCAAAATGAATTAAAATCGGATATGAAGAACTCTGAAGTTAAGTCAATTATAAAAAATAGAAAATCAAAAAAACTTTCTGCAGTTGTTTAAATTTGTCTATACCACTCGAGTGTACGAGTTAAATTTTCCTTGAGATTATATGCAGATCTCCAACCTAATGCTCTTATTTTATTATCATTTAAATGTTGATATGGTATTTCATTTCTTGTTGAATTTTGAATTTTATATTTAATTTTTACCTTAAGAATTTTTTCTACATATTTAATAAGACCTAAAACTGAATAACTATCGTTTGATGAAAAATTAAAGGCTTCGCCAACTGTTTTTTTTATGTTTTTTAAAATAAATATATAACCACTTACTACATCTTTTACATAAACATAATCTCTTACATATTTACCATTACTCCTTATCATAAGAATTTTATTCTTTAGTATTGCCTCGCAAATCCCTGGAATTATTCTATTTAGATGTACATCTCCTTCGCCATAAACATTTCCAAATCTTGTTATAGCAACTGGTAATCCATAAGTTTTAAAATACGCTTGAGATATAAGATCTGTACATGATTTTGATACATCATACGGATGATCGCCTTGAAGCGGAGAGCTCTCTGTATACGCATTCTTTGTTTTTCCATAAGCCTTATCTGATGAGGCAACAATAATTCCTTTTATTTTTTTTAAAGATCTACACGCTTCCAATACAGATACTGTTCCCATGACATTTGTTTGAAATGTTTTGTAAGGATCGCTATAGGAGTCTTCAACGATAGCTTCTGCAGCAAGATGAAAAACAAAATCAGGATTAAATTTTTTAAAAACATTTCTAATTTTTTCTTTTTCAGAAATATCAATTAATTTTAGTAAAGTCTTCTTTTTTAAGAGTTGTTTATTGAAATAAGAATTCTTGTGGCAAACAATGTCAATAACTAAGATATCTGCTCCTTGATTGATCAATTCTTCAACTAAATGACCACCAATAAATCCTGTTCCTCCTGTTACAATTATTTTTTTATCCTTTAATCTTTCCATACTTTCCATTTGGGATCTGAATTCCATATCTGAGTTAATGTATCGACATCTGAATAAGTATCCATGCAATGCCAAAATCCTTCGTGCTCAAATACAGACAATTGTTTTTTTTCAATTAATCTTTTTAATCCCTCGTGTTCTAATTCTCCAGGCTTCAAATAATTAAAAAAATCTTTTTTAAAAATCATAAATCCTCCATTAATTCTCTCTTTAAGCTTGGGTTTTTCATTAAAACTTTCAGCAATATGATTTTTGCTTGTTGTCAATAAACCATATTTACTTCTAGGTAAAACTCCTGTAAGTGTTCCTATAACATTTTGCTTTCTATGAAATTGAAGTAATTTTTTAATATTTATATCTGCCACTCCGTCACCATATGTAACCATAAACTCTTTATCATCTCTTGGAATATAATTTTTTAAACGTAAAATTCTTTCTCCAGGAAGAGTTTCAAGCCCAGTATCTACAAAGGTTATTTTAAAATTATCACTCGTATTCTTTGTTTTGTTTTTATGAATAATTGTTTTTCCTGACTTTGTAAAAAGCGTAAAGTCATTGACGAAATGTTTTTGATTAAGAAAATAATCTTTTATATAATCGCCTTTATAACCAAGAGCAACAATAAATTCGTTAAATCCATAATATGCATATATTTTCATTATGTGCCACAATATTGGCTTACCGCCAATAAGAACCATAGGTTTTGGTTTAAATTCTGTTTCCTCTTTTAGGCGATATCCAAGACCTCCAGATAGAATAATTGTTTTCATAATGTGGTATATTATAGCTTTTTGAATAAAATACTTTCAAGTAGCCAGAACGATTCATAAAAAATTAAAAAATATAATATAAAAGGAAGAAGAATAATCCTAGGATTTAGAAAAATAGCTGGATCAAAAAACATTTTCCTAAAATATATAAAAGGAAATAACAAAACAGGAACAAGAAATAGATAGTTTATGAATCCTAATAATGCACACGTCACCAAAAGAGGATTTACGAAAAATAATAACACCTCTAATCCCATATCATTCGCGTGCATTTTTATATATCTTCCGTAAGAAACTGATAAGAATTTTCTTCTTGCTATCCAGTCTTTTAAAGAATAATTTTTATCGATACCATGGACATGTACAACACGTGCTCTTGAGGAAATAACTTTTCCCCTTTTTTCTAAACGATGGTGCATATCTGCATCTTCAGTACCTATGTGTGGACTAAATTTTTTTTCATCATACCCACCAATTTGTAGAAAATCAGTTTTTCTATAACAATCAAATTTACCGTTCATTGATGGTCTTTCGGTTCCATATACTGTACCAAATAAACACTTTTGCCAAAAATTATATTTTAACCACACATTTCTTGTATGTACAACAAATGGATATGATGCCACGACTTTAGAATCTTTTTCAAAGGGTTTTACTAATTTTTTAATTTCATTTCTAGTCGGTAATACACTGTCTGAGTGAAGGGATACAATATATTTACTTTTAGAAAGTTTTGCTCCTAAATTGTAACTTGATGATATGCCGTAGGTTCTATCTCTTTCTATTAATTTTATTTTCATCCTCTTGTTATTTTTTATAAATTTTTTTATAAGATCAACAGAATTATCGGAAGAATGATTATCAATAACAATTATTTCACGAATAGGATAGGTTTGTATTTTTATACTTTCCAATACTTTTTCGACAACGCTTGAAATATTAAAAACAGGCACTATTAATGATATATCTAAATATTTATCTTTTTTCATATACTATATTTTAAAGCAATTAAATTTTTCATTATAATATTTTTTATAATAAAAATAATCATTAAATTTTTTTAATCCTCTTTTGTATAACTGGTGGTTCTTTTTAATTTTAATTAAAGCATTTTGAAGACTTTCTTCTTTTTTTGAAATTACCTCTCCTGCTTTAAATCGCTTTATAAAGGGCGATATGGCTGAGGTGCTTGACATAATAACTGGCAAATTAAGTTCCGCGTATGCTTTCACTTTACCCGGATCTGTATAATAAGTAGGATTTGATTTATCAATATTATATAGTGCAATACCTATATCGCAATTGAGTGAAAATTTAGCTAAATCATCATTTGAAAGAAACTTATTTGGAAAATAAACTTGATTTTCTATTTTAAAAACTTTTATCATGTTTTTGTACTTCAAATAGAGAGTATCATCACATAAACCTATAATTGATATTTTATAGTTTTTATGTCCTCTTAAAAAAGAAAAAATAAATTCCAAACCCTGAGAATCTTTTATGAGTCCAATAAATAACATATGAAACTGTTTATTCGATAACTTTTTTACTATTTTTTTAGGTTTTATTCCCCACATGACAGTTTTTTTATTATGGTTATCTACAATTTCACCTTTATTGAATACTTTATTTATATTGTCGCTTAAATAAAATGCATAATTCATTTTATCGTGATAATATCTTTTTAATCTCTCAAACAAACTAATTATATTACTATTTCCTGGGAAATAATCACCAACCCAATAAGCATACCTGCATTTTTTTATAAATTTTATTAATGACATGCCAAAAAAACATACAGGATGACAACCGAAAATAATAAAATTATCTTTTTTTGAAAAATATTTAAGTATAAAGTAATTCTGATGCCACCACCACAAAAAATAATATAAAAAAATATTAGAGGAAGATTTAATTCTTTTTTCTTTTCTAAGCTTTCCTTTACTATATACTCTTAGAAGATTATATTTATTTTTAAGTCTTGGCATTACAACAAATACGATTAGTTTTTCAGTATTCTCTGAAAAAAATTCCTCTACGTGTCCGGAAAACTGCAATGAAGAATAAATAAATATACTTTTATAATTAAAACGCTTCATATAACTATTTTTGGAAAATAACTATTATATTATTTGCTCCATACAGCACATTCTCTTTTTTTCTATCTAAAATTTCAAAAAGTAAAGACAGTGATTTGATTTTAAAAATTTTTGATAGTATTACTGATATAACTTTAATAAGATGACCTGTATAAAAATATTTTTTTGTTTTTAAATTAAATTTATTTTTAAGGACTTGTAGATCATAACGCCTTAAATGACCGATATTTGTATCATGAATAAAATTCGGAATCCATAAAAAGGGCCATATGTAACGAAATCTTAGTGGTACTGCAACAAATAGTTTCCCTTTTTTCTTAAGAACTCTCTTCCACTCATTAATTGCAATTTGCTCTTCAGTAATATGCTCAAGTATTGCATTGGCAGTAATATAATCAAAACTTTCACTTTTATAAGGTAAATCTTCTGCTTTACATACTTCAAGTTTTAAATTTTTTAATTTGAATTTTCTTTTATACTTTTCAAGATTTTTTATTGCCTGAGGACTCAAATCACATGCTGTAACTCGTAGTCCCAAACGAGCCATCTCAACTGCTATATAACCAGTTCCTGTTGCTATATCAAGAAGTGTTTTCCCCTTATAATCCTTATCAAGCATATAATTTTTTATACGATTTATGTAGCTTTCTTGCCATGGCTCCAGTATATAATTTTTTCTTAATAAAAATTCTTTATCAAAATACTTTCTTTGTTTTTTATACTGTTTTTCTTTATCCATAGATTAAATTACAACTCGCTTAAAAATATTACTCCAATCAAACTGCTTAGAATACAAAAGTGCGTTTCTTCTATATAAAATCAATTTTTTTTTGTCGGAGAGGAGCGATATTATTGCTTTTGCAATATCTTTTTTGTCATATTGTACCAAAACTCCACATTTTTTTTCTACAATCTCATATGCATTGTAAGAAACATCAGTAATAATAACTGGTAACCCAGCACTTAAATAATCTTTAATTTTTGTAGGATCTGCATAATAAGTAAAGTTATACATTTTTTGCTTTTCAGGTTTATACGTGGCAACTGCAATAGCACTTTCATTCATCATCTCATCAATTTTTTTTCTGTCTTTTATCCAACCAGTAAAAGTAATATATTTATCTAATGATAAATTTTTAACTTTTTTTTGTAGTTCGACTAAGTACTCTCCTCCTCCTACAATGACAAAATGAACATCTGATATTTTTTTAATAGTCATTTGTAACGCATCAATAACTACCTGAACCCCTTGTTTTTCTAACAAATGTCCAAGAAATAGTATTTGATGTTTTTTTATTTTACTAAAAGGGTACTTTTTAACTTCATCATTCCAAACTCCTATGGGTACAACTGACTGAGGGTATTTTCGTTGCGAAATGTTAAGGAATCTTTTTCTTCCTTCTGCAATCCTAGGCGATACATTCCAAGTTTCATCTGCGTGTTTAATACAAAAAATCTCAATTTTATGGTAGAAATTATTCAGTAAATTATTTTTAAATCTAATTGGTACAAAATCAATTGAATAAAAAACAACTTTCTTAACTCTTCCGATTTTTTTTAAAAATATTCCTGATAAGCAATTTAATGGATCAAATCCAAAATATACATCATATTTTCCTTTAAATAATATAATTAACACGGTTTGCAAGATATCAATAAGATAATCAATCGTACCCAAATTTATATCTCTAGTAACAGTTTGTTGACGTATTTTCTTAATTCTACCCTGTTTTGTTGCTTTATATTCATATATATGTGTGTTTCTTTGAGAAATAAGTGGAAGAAAAATACATAAAAGCTTATCAATATTTTTCGTTTTTAGATAATCACGAAGTGCGTGCGCTGCTCCATAAAGTAAGTAGTGGGCAACTATGATAATACGTTTATTCTGTATCATGAGAAGTGCCCTGATCTACAAATTTCTTCAATAATCGCATCGTTATCATAAGTATATTTCCATTTTGGATAATCTTTTTTAAACTTTGAAACATCAGATATATACCATATATGATCACCTATCCTGTTTTCTTTTGAATATATAACTTTTGCTTTCTTTCTTAGTATTTTTTCTGCTTTTTCAATTGCTTCTTTCATTGAGGTATTTGAATGACGAGATCCACCAATATTATAAACTTCGCCTTGTCGTGGTTTAAGATAAAAATGGTAAAAAGCATTAACCAAATCGTAAGAATGAATATTATCTCTTACTTGTTTACCTTTATAGCCAAAAATTGTATATGGCGTCTCTGTAGCAACACATTTAATTAAATAAGCAAGAAAACCATGAAGCTTTGCTCCAGAATGCTGGGGACCTGTTAAGCAACCCCCCCTAAAAACAACAGTATTTAATCCAAAATATTTTCCGTATTCTTGAACCATAATGTCCGCAGCAACTTTTGATGCTCCGAAGATACTATGCTTTGAATTATCGATACTCATCGACTCATCAATGCCTTTATAGTACTTATGATTTCTAGGCAATTCAAAACGTAACTCTTTTTCTATAAGAGGTAAATAATTTGGGGTATCGCCATAAACTTTGTTTGTTGAAGTAAAAATAAATACACCATTTGGTGAATACTTACGAAACATCTCTAACATGTTTAGCGTACCAACTGCATTAATACCAAAATCAGTATGTGGCTCTTTTGCTGCCCAATCATGTGATGGCTGAGCTGCAGTATGAATAATAAGGTCAAATCTGTTTTTTTTAAAAATTTGATCTAATTTAACTAAATCTCTTATATCTACTACGTAATGTTTATATGATTTTTTTAATTTATTTTCTAAATTTTTTCTAGACCATTCTGTACTTGCTTCAGGGCCAAAAAAATATTGACGCATATTGTTGTCTATTCCGTGAACTTCAAACCCTTTATTAGCAAAAAATTTTGCGGATTCTGATCCAATAAGCCCTGCTGAGCCTGTTATTAAAATTTTTTTCATAGCTTTTTACTATTTAATTTATACTCATTCCTATACCATTCAATTGTTCTTCTTAATCCTTCATCAAGAGATGTTCTTGCTTTAAACCGGATTCTCTTAATTGCTTTCTTATTATCGCTATTTCTTCTTTGACTGCCATTTGGCTTTGTTGTATCAAACTCAACTTTGGTTTCAAGACCACTCATAGTGATAATTTTTTTAATTAATTTTTTAATCGAGATTTCATCATCTGTGCCGAGATTAATTGGATCTGGAACTGGATATTTTTCGATTGCAGCAATCATGCCTTCTGCCATATCGTCAACATATAAAAAAGCACGTGTTTGAGTACCATCTCCCCATACTTTAACCGGATTTTCTCCATCAAATACTCTCTTTATAAGAGCAGGAATTACATGAGAAACCTTTGGATCAAAATGATCTCTGGGGCCATAACAATTGTATGGACGCACAATACCTACCTTCATACCAAATTCTTCAGCGTAATATTCTGCTAATTTCTCTGACATTCTTTTCGCCCATCCATAGCCACCGTTTGTAGGCTCCGGCTCACTAACAAAGCCTTCTGATTCAGAAGTAGGTACTGAGCATTCCCTTGGATATACACACGCCGAAGAGACAGCTAAGAAGCGCTCTACATCTGCTTTTCTAGCAGCCTCTATCATAACTGTTCCTATCAAAAGATTATCCCTAAGCATTGTAGCCTGATGCGTTCGATTATATTCAATTCCGCCAACTCTTGCTGCTATATTCATAATAATATCTTGACCTTTGCAGGCCTTATAAGCGATTTTAGAATCAGTGCAATTTCCTTTTTGAAGACTAACATTTTTTATTACTGATTTTAAATTATTTTTTGATCCGTTTTGAAAAGTATCTAATACGCTAACATAAGCACCTTTTTCAACTAATTTTTCGACAACATGACTGCCTATAAAACCTGCTCCACCAGTTACTAGTACCTTTTTTCTTTTCCAAAAAGATTGAGAATCTTTATTAGTGTTTTTCATATAACTATTCTGCAAAAATTTTTATAATTGTTTTTATTTCTTTATTTGTTAACTCAGGGTTATTACCAAAATACAAACCCTGTTCGTGAATAAGTTTCGCATTTGTGTTATTAAATGTTTTTATAAAATCTGGGAAGTATTTTTTGAAAAACGGCTGACTAACCATATCTCCACCAACAATTGGACGAATTTCTATTTTATTTTTACATTTTTTAACTAAATCATCTCTAATTTTTTTTGTTTTACACACAACTGGGATAGCAAAATTAGAAATAAAATCTATATGATTATATCTAATAGGAAAATATTTATCTGTTTTAGAATATATTTCTTCTGCGATTTTCAAAAAATTAATATTTCTTTTTTTTACTATTTCGTCAATATAATCAAGTTGAGTATTCCCAATAAATCCATTGATCTCTGTTGTTCTTAAATTATATCCCAAGTCATAAAATGTATATCGTGAATAAAAAGAAGAATTTACATGGTGTTTAAGACGAATTTTAAGTTGTTTTTTTTCTGTTAAATTCCTATCCCATCCATGAGCTCTAACCATTTGCGACATCGACTCTAAATTGTGACTGTCCACGCATATTGCTCCCCCTTCTATTGTGGACATGTGATGACCAACATAAAAAGAAAAAGTACTTGCTAGTCCATAATTTCCAAGCTTTTTACCTTTATATATAGTACCTAAAGATTCACAATTATCTTCTATAAGAATTATTTTGTTTTTATCACAAATTTTTTTTATTTTATCAATGTCGTCGCAAAAACCTAAAAGGTTTGTAAGAAAAAGCATTTTTAAAGGATACTTTTTAAGAATTTCCTTGAGTTTATTGCTTGATACATTTAACGTGTCTAATTCAACATCTATGGGGACTGCTGTAAGTCCAAGTTGTATAAGAGGCATAACGTTTGTAGACCAAGTGACTGCAGAAAAACCTACGTAATCACCTTTCTTTAATTCACCTAAATTCAATAAGGCCTGGACAATTGCCAAATTTGCTGAACTTCCACTATTAACAAAAATGCAATGCTTTCTTCCCTGATATTTTGCAAATCTTTTTTCAAATTTTCTACACTCATTACCTATACTTAGTTGCTCCGCTTTAGATATAAAATTAATAAGTTTTTTCTTTGTTTCTTTTTCGTTATAAAAGGTTGATTTTATAAGTTTTATCATAAAGAAATTAAATCATTTTTACAAAAAAATTCAACTGTCAAAATTATTCAAAGTTAGGCAATATTTTTCTTATACCACAAAAAGCTCTTTTTTAAACCCTCGTCAATAGACATTTTTGGTTTCCAACCAAGATTTTTTTTTGCTTTTGCAAAGGACACATATTGCTCCTGAATTTCATCCATCCTTCCGCCTGAAATTTTTTCTATATCTATAGTTTTTCCTGAGGAAATGATTATTTTTTCAATAATTTCTTCAACGGAATATTTCTTGCCTGTTCCAAAATTAAATATTCTATTTTTTACTATCTTTTCCTTAGGTAACTCAGCAAGCTTTATGTACCCTTCAACAGCATCATCTAAATATAGATATTCCCTTAAAGTCCCCTTTCCCCACATCTGAGGATGCATACCAGATAAAATACTTTTAATAGTTTTTGGAATAAGTCTTGTAAAATTCATATCTCCAGGGCCATATATATTACAAAACCTTGAAATAAGAACCGGAAGATTAAAAGTTTCTGCATATGACTGCGCAATAAAATCTATACAGGCTTTTGATGTCTCATAAGGACGTGATGGTCTTACGGGATAATCTTCCTTAAATGGTAGAGGGTTATCACCATAAACTTGAGAGGTAGAGGCAATAATAAGCTTTTCCAAATTGTTACTTCTTGCACTTTCTAAAATATTAAGCGTGCCAAGTGTATTTACTTTAAAAGTTTTATATGGGTTTTCTTGACCCAGCTCGACGAATGATTCTGCAGCTAGATGAAAACAGATCGATATTTTTTTATCTTTCATAATATTATCGATTGTGGAATAATCAATAATATTGGCCCTGACTACATTCTTGTCCTCTATTACTCTTGAAATACCCCATACGGTAGCTCCACGATTCTTAAGTTGTTTCGCTAAAGCGAATCCTATAAACCCATTAATTCCCGTAATAAGTACTGGTTTTTTTTCCCAAAAATGATTATTTTTTAAAGACATTTTTAACTCCTTCTTTTATTGTAGGATAGCCATAAAGAATTACCATTGCAAAACACATAAATGGATGGATAAACCAAGCAATATCGTGTATCTTTACGTATCCTTTTATTGAATCATACAAAGGCTTAATAAAGGTTATCGATATAATAATGTATTTTAACAAATTCCATTTATCTTTTGATGGCTCATATATACTGTAGCGTCTTTTATCAATATCTTGGAAATGATACTTTTCGATAAAATATTTCCTTCTTAGGAGAAAAGGTATCAGCTTATTGTTTGTCAGATGAATTATTGAATCCTTAAAAATTCCATACTTATTAAATCCTTTATTTATTAAGTCAACATTCACATCAATATGGAAAAAATTTTTAGGGTCTGCCTTTGCTTCTTTAAGTAACAACTTTCTTCTTATAGCCGCTCCATTACCGCCTAAAGCAGGAACTTTATCTGGGCTAAATTCAACAATATAATACTTACCAACATCTTTGCTTTTACCGTATAAATTGTATTTATCAAATGCCCATGACAAATGCGAATCTTTACCTAAATAATAAGCAACCGGATCATTTCCTCCGAGTAAAGCAAAATACCTATCTAGAATTGTCATATTTGAATCATAATAAAAACGCATTGGCTCAACACCTACTATATCTTTATTCTCCATAAAAGGTAATATCATTTTTTCTAGCCACTTTTCATGAGGAAGTATATTGTCATGATCCAATAGCAATACTATTTCATTTTTTGCTTTGTTTACCCCAACTCCCTTGTTATACTCTGCATTCTGTAGATGTTTTGGGGTTTTAAAAATTTTTACACTATATTCTTTTGCAATATCCAACGTATTATCTTTAGATCCACCATCTACGATGATGGTTTCAATTTTATTTTTTGGATAATGTTGTTTTTTAATGCTCTCCAAAGATTTCTTAATTGTTCTTTCAGAGTTAAATGTTGCAATTACTATTGAGATTGACAAAAAATTCTCGGTTTTTTTATCAATCATACTTTTTGATATTTTTTTCATAAATAGCTATAAGGACAGATAGACTTTGTTTAGAGCTTGTGTCCCAATTAAATTGTTTTGACCAATCAATAGCCTTGTTGCTAAAATTTAAATATAGATTTTTTCTGTTTGCATTTAACATTTTGTTTACAGAAGCAATAAATTCACCAGTATTGCTTGGACTAACAAGAATTCCAGTTTCACCATTTTTAACAGAATCACGGAGACCCTCAACGTTATAACCTACTGTGGGAGTCCCTTGGCTTGCTGCCTCAATTACATTAAGCCCCCACCCTTCTTTTTTTGACGGATGAATCAATATCCATGCCCTTTTCAAGAGTTCAAATTTTTTCTTTTCACTTACGAATCCAAAATATTTAATTTTTGCTTTAATATTTAAATCTATAGATCTTAACATGGACTCCATCATCTTTGGCTTCTCCTCTTTCCCAACTATCCAAAGTCTTATTGTTTTATTTTCCTTTGCTATTTTTACAAATATGTCCAATGCATCTTTTATTCCTTTATCAAAAGAAATCCTTCCTAAAAAAATTATTGTAGGGATAGTCTCCTTTTTTAAATTATTTTTTACTATATTAACTCCATGGTGAATTATTCTTATATTACTTCTCTTTAAGCCGACCTTAATCAATTCCTTTTTTGTAGATTCTGAACCCGTAATAAGAACATTTTTATTATAAAATTTAAATAGAAGTGGCTCTAGGTAAAACCCAATCAAAGCAAAAAAATAATTTAAGTTCTCAAACCATACTTTCCCTGCTATCTCGTTGATTAACCCTACAATCTTATCTGAAGGTATATATAGTGGTGTAAAAAAAGGTATAAAATGAAAACTATCTATAACAACATCAACTTTTCCGAACTTTTTCTTCAAATAATACAGAAAAGCCCATATATGCACAGTGTAATGAGACCCTTTTCTAATAAATCTTATCCCATCTATTCTCTCTTCTTTTTTTGCATTTTTAAAACTGGAAGAAAACCATGTGACATCATTGTTCATCTTTTTCCAGTATTTTGCATGCTCAAAGAGTGATATTTCAGCTCCACCACTTAAGGGATGATTTATATCTCGCCAATTGAAAATAAGTATTTTCATTGTAAAATTAAAAACTAACTTTGATAATTTTCATCGATTTAGATCTATATTTTGAGGTATTTTTTCTGTAGTAATTTAAAATTTTTAATCTATAAAACACAGCTAAAGTATCCCAGATCATAAATAGTATTACCTTCCATAAGTGCTTAGAAATTATTGAGCTATTTTCTAATTTAAAATTTATCTCAATTGGAGCTTCATAAATACGTTTATATCCAAAGTTATAAGCAACTGCAAGCATTTCTATATCAAATGCATAACTTTTTACTAAAAGTTTAGGAAAAACATCTTTCACTACCTTTTTTTTGAAAAATTTTAAACCAACCTGGGTATCTTTTATTTTGAATCCAAATAAGGACCATGTTAACAACCTATATCCCCAAGATAAAATTGTTCTATAAATTGGATAGTTTACCTTTGAAACTGAGTGAAGTTTAGATCCCACAATAATATCAGCACTGTACCATTCCATGTGATTAAGGAGCATCCTAAATCCTGCAGGATGTATATCCATACCTGCATCAATAAAACCTATTATATTTCCTTTTGCATGTAGCATACCATGCCTAATAGCATGTCCTTTCCCTTGATTTATTTCGTAGGCGATAATTTTAACTCTTGAAGATTTTAGTTTAGATACTTTTTCATAAGTACCATCTATCATTCCATCTACAACAACAATTAGTTCATATTTATATCTAAATTCGTCCAAAACCTTACAAATATTTTTAATGTCTTTTACGATAGTCTTTTCTTGTTTGTATGCAGGAATAACAATGGAAAGTAGGTTTATTTTAAGATTTCGTTCTCGTCGCATGGCGATAGTATAGCAAAAGCAAAACATCAAGTAAAAATATAATTACAATTGATATTAAAATTATTTGAAGGAAAGTTTGATGAAATATAGTTATTAAAATTATTTGAAGTATAGACCCTAAAATTATGGGTATAAAAATTTTTGTTTTTTTAATTGAGAGGTAAAAATTGGCAATTATTACTAATAAGCTATATAAGGAAGTAAATACTGCAAATGGAACTAGTAGTGTACTAATAGCAAGATATTCTTCTTTCTTTAGAAAGAAAAGTATAGAAAATTTTGGGAAAAGTGCATAAAAAATAGCAAGTGTCACTGATGAAACAAAAACCAATAATAATGAGAGCTTGAATGTCCCTGTAAAATTTTCGTTTCTACTGTGCTTTTGAACAATTAATGGAAACATTACTGTGCCAATTGGTGAAGAAACAAAAAATATAACCCTACCAATAAGCGATAAGCCTGCATAAAGTCCTGCTATGTGTGGATCAAAAAAATGTTTTACAAGTATTATGTCTGCTGAAATAAACGATGTTAAACCTAAAATAGTAAGAGATGAGGGAATTCCATATGTAAAAAATTCTTTTGTTTTTATAGTTGGAGTAATAATTTTTTTATCAAAAATAAATCTCAAAGGAATAAAGCTTAAGGCATAAGTTATTAATCCGGCAAAAATCATTGCTATTGTAGCGCCGGACACAAAGCTACCTAATAAAACTAAAATCGAACCAACCACTAGCTTTATTAGTGCACTTGAAACTCCTAGTAATACTTGAAAAGTAAATGCCAATTTTGCTTGAAGGAAAGCGGTATTTATGATTCCCAGTATAGAAATAAAAATAATTACATTTGTCATAATCAAAATATTTTTATCCTGAATCTTAAAGAATTCGCTTATTGTTGGTAAAAGCAGAATTAATAAAATAAAAAAACTTATTGCTATAACAAGCAGAATTCTGCTCATTTTTATGTAAAAACCCCTTAATAGTGGAAAATTTTCTGAAGCAAAGTATCCCCCTGCAAACCTTACTATCGCTGGAGAAATTGCATTAACTGCCAAGGCAGGAAGAGTAATTAAAGACATAACGCTTGCTAAAATACCATAATCAGAAACACTCAATGTTCTACTCATAAATAAGTTAAAAAGAAAATTAAAAAAGTTTGCTAATAAATTTCCAAAAACAACAATTACACTGCCGTAAATTAATGGATGTTTTATTAATTGTTTTGCCTTTTTTTTCATTATATTAGCGGCTTAATACTTTATTGTAGATTTCAATAGTTTTATTTGCTGTTTTTTCCCAGCTAAATTTTTTTGCTTGCACAAGTCCCTTTCTAGATAATTCTTTTTGCAATTTTTCGTCTGCAAAAACTTTTTTAATTCCCTCAATAATGCTTTCATCATTGTAGCCATCAACAAAATAAGCAGCCTCTCCCGCAACCTCACTAATCGAACCTCCTTTTGTTGTTACAACAGGACAGCCAGATTGCATGGCTTCAAGAACTGGGAGACCAAACCCTTCATAAACTGAAGGGAGAATGAGGGCAGTAGCTAGATTATAAAGAGAAACTAAATCTTCTCCTGAAACAAAACCAAGCTTAAAAAATTGATTATCATTTTCTGTTAATTTTTGTATCTCAATTAAGTCTTTATTCCAGATATTTGTTTTATCAAAATTAGCCTGAACTAAGCTCTTCCCAACCATAACTAAGGGAATATTGGTTTTCTTAATCGTTCTAACAAGCCTAGGTAAATTTTTATTCCATGTCACGTCTCCAACATATAGAACAAATTTTTCAGGTAAATTATACTTTTTAATAACTTCTAATTTAGATGTTTTGTTTTCTAACTGTTTAAATTCATCTCCTGCAGCTAAATAAACAGTGTGAATTTTCTCTGAAGGTATACCTGTGTATTTACCCACATCTTTGTTAGAAGAATTTGAATCCGTAATTATTGCATTTGTTTTACTTAAGTTAAGTTTTTGAATTCTCCAGGAAAAATTTCCTTTTATTCCAGCCGGAAAATGTTCTGGAAAAACAATGGGAGTAAGATCATGAACCGTAACTACAGTTTTATGCTTTTTAAAAAAGGGGAGAGTAATAAAAAATGGGTCAAAATACGGAAAGTGTACAATATCTGTGTCCTTGGGAATTTCAGATCTATCTTTAAAGAAAAAATATTGTTCTTCAGGATGATACTTAATCAATGCATCTTTTAAGTTTTGTAAATAAAACCCAACACCGCGTATCTTATGTCCAGTTTCCAGCGGAGAAACATCTATAGCAATTTTCATATTTTTAACTTCTTTTTAAGAAAGAACCCTATACACAAAATTATACTTAATAAGGATATCGCTGCCCCAATTCTTCTTATAATTGTATCACCAAATTGGATCTCAACACTATGCTTCCCTTTTGACACTGAAAAACTCATTGCTCCTTGATTTGTTTTTTTAAGCATTGTCTTTTTTTCATCTATTTTCAACTCCCATCCTGGGAAATAGGCAATATTAACTAATACTTCTACTTCAGTATCATTTTTGATTGTAAATTTTAAATTTGATGTTTTTGAATCTATTACATTAATTTCTCCTTTACCTTTAGCAATCTCAACTCTTTTTTCTTTAATTGATGGTTTTTTATTTATCCAAACCGTATTAAATAAATCTCCCGGGCTGTTTGTACCATGTATGAAATTGTCTCTATTTAAATAGTGCGAATCATTTCTGTTGTGGTAGTATGCCGGATATGTATAAGATATTGATAGAATTACTGATAAAAAAATAAATATACTACTTACTATTAGTTTCAATTTTTTCCTAGTAATCTTATCTATAACTGCGCCTGTTATAAAAGCAGATAAAACCATAATTAAACTCAAAAACCTCCATGGGAATTGAAAATAATTTAAAATCGGTATGGCATGCCATATGGGCTTAGAGATTCCAAGTATTAAAAATACTACAATAATAAACCATGCTATAAAAAATATATATCTAGTCCTAATTAGTAATATAAGACCTAAAAATACGGCGATTAAGTTAGCTATACCTATCTGGAGAGACATCTGATTTCCTAAAGCTTGTTCTGAAAAACCAGTTCCCCAAGAAGGAATAATTAGTTGGTATATTTCCGCAAAATGTTCGTTCACGTTGTAGATCTGTAAATTTTGAACAAATCTAGTTTCAATTAATGCAGGCAGCCAAAATACTGCTGACAAACAAAGACCTAAAATAAATGAAAAAAAAGTTAAATACGCTAATCTTTTTCTTGCTTTAAATATCCATATACAAAATAAGACGTAGAAGAATCCAAATCCAGCAAACATAAGTCCTAAAATATTATGAGAAAAAATAGTCAAGGCAAAAAATATACCTGACCAAATAACATAATTAGTTTTTTTGTTTTTTATAAGTATTGTGATTGCCCACAAAAAGGCAGGAAACCAAGCTAAAGCCCACACCTCGCCCACAGATCCTCTCACATAGATATCAACAAAACGATAAGGAGTGAAGCAGTAAAATACTGCAGCAGTTACAGCAGCAGATGAATCGAAATATAATTTTGTCCACAAATAAAAAAATATTACTCCTATTAGGGTTGCAAAAATCAGATTCAGTTTAAATGCATCGATAAAACTTGCGCCAAAAATATGAAAAAAAGAAGCAGCGTAATTTGGAAATGGATAAACATAATTAAATAGAGGCACCCCGTATCCATTATTTAGATCTTTTGCCCATCTGGGATAAAAATCTCCATCATGAATTGCTTTATCAAATTGATAAAAACGTATGACATGGTATTCACCGTCGTGTGTGGGAGGAAATCCGGCATGTATTAATGGTTTTACAGAAAGAAAAACAATAAAAGTCAAAAAAATAATAAATTTAAATCGTAAAATTTGCTTAATAAGTTTCTTCATGTTTTTTTAAATTTATTAGTTTGCATAAAATATATTATTCCTCCAACTATCAATGGTAGGATAGTCAGGAGTATTTTTAAAATTGGGACTATACCAAAATAAGTTCCTAAATACATGTATGGAATGTATCGAAGAAGTAAACCAAAAGATATTGATATGGAAAATAATAAAATAATTTTTTTATTTGTAATTAAAGATGAGAACACTAGAAACCAAATCGCATACCATGGGTACATTTCTTCTCTTATAGGTGACAGGAAAAATATTATAAGCATTGAGAAAAATGAATAAAGAAATATTTTATCCCAATTTATTGCTTTATTTATCTTTGTTCTCCATAAAATATATATAAAAATTGGCAAGAGAAATAAAGTTGCATATTTTATAAGTATAGATACTATAAAAAAACAAATTGCCAAAATATATTTTTTTTGTTTTATAAAAAAGAATGAGGATAGAGCAAAGAACATCATCACAATATCATTGTGCCCACCAATTAGTGTCTCAATAATCACAAGAGGATTAAGAGCAAAAAACAAAACGGTATAAGGATTATTTTTGAATTTATAAATTATCCAACTTGTTAAAACATAAAAAATAACAATGATAAATTTAAAATTAATGAGTGTAAAGAAAAACTTACCAAATCCTAATAAAAATGGTGCTCCTGTAATTAAAATCCAAACAGGTCCATAAAGTGCAAGTTTATTTGCTGCCCTAGTAAAGTTCAAAAACGGTTCTCCTACAAACTCTATAGGCATAATTATATAAGGATTTTCGTGATAAGAAAATGCAACTTTTGCTGTTGTTAAATAGTTAAATATATCGTATGAAAGCATGGCGGAATATGAAAAAAACAATCCTAAAATGGTTAGAATAATCAGTTTTTTTATTTCTCTAATATCTAATTTATCCTTCTTAAATAACCACATGAATGTTTGATAAAAAACAAAAAATAAGACAATAAATAAAAAATAAAGAAACGCTGTTATCTCTTTATTTTGAAATGCAAATCCAGAATAAATATTTTTGTAATACAAAAGGTTTGGGTCAACAAAAGCATAAGAGAAAAAAGTTAAAATTAGTAAAAATAGAATGTATAGGAAAAATATTAATCTTTTCATATTCCTTCGTGTCTTATCTTAATTGAGTTATTTATATCTTGATGAATGTCAATATCTGTTGGAGACAATTTCTCTGGTTGCCAAATAAAATTTTCCGGAAGTTCATTTTTTAGATTTTCAAGAATCTCTAAATGTTTTAAAGAAGCCTGACTTAATATTTTTTTATTTTCGGATATATCTTTATTTTCTGCTTCTGCTCTCTCAAGGTATATAAATATTTGTCCAAAAAAATAATCAGATTTTTTTAAAGCTCTATCTGCTAGCAAATATTGCTTATATTCAAAAAGTGTTTTTGCTTCTACTAAAAACTTATCAGCTCTATTTAGGTTATAAGTGAATTGGCCAAAATTTCCAAAATACCAATACTTCATCCAATTCTCTTTAATCTCCTGTACTAAATATAATCTATTTCCCGGCATTAAAGAGGGATATGGTAATACGTAGTCTGAGTTAGCCAATGCTTTCTGAGGATAAAGAAGAATTAAGAAAAACAGAATAAATATTCCTGTAAATTTTTTCATTTTTCATTTGTAGTTTGCAATTTATTGCTGTGCCATTTCCATGCTGTTTTTATAATAGTTTCTAAATCAGAATATTTTGGAGCAAAGTTTAATTCAGATTTTATTTTTGTGACATCTGCAACAAGAATATCTGCATCTCCCGGTCGTCTTGGTGAATTTTCTATTTGCAAATCTTTACCTGAAACATTTTTTATTACTTCCAAGACCTGTTTGTTTGAGTAACCCTTACCTGTTCCTACATTATAATAAAATCCACCATTATCATTCTGTAGTTTTTGCAGAGCAAGAACATGTGCCTCAATAAGATCTAAGACATGAATGTAATCACGAACACAAGTTCCATCCTCGGTTTTGTAGTCGGTACCAAATAATTTAAATTTTGAATTTGTCAAAATAGAATTGATTGCAAGCGGAATTATGTGCGTTTCCGGATCATGATCTTCTCCTAAGTCTCCGTCAAGGCTTGCTCCGCATGCATTAAAATAACGAAGAGAAACAAAATTTAAACCCTTAATCTTTTCATACCATGAAAGAAATTTTTCTACCATAAGCTTACTCTCACCATATGGATTTTCAGGATTTTTTTCGTGACCTTCCGGTATTGGAGTATTTACTGGATTTCCATATATTCCTGCTGTTGATGAAAAAATAAATCTCTTTACATTATTTTTTTCTGCTACTTTTAAAAGATTTAAAGTCCCAAATGTGTTATTGCTAAAATATATATCAGGTTTTTCCATTGACTCACCCATTGAAATAAAACCTGCAAAATGAATAATAGCCTCAAAAGTATTTTCTGAAAACACCTTTGCTAAGAATTGCTCATCTAAGATACTACCCACAACAAGCTTTGCGCGATCATCAACAACCTGCTTGTGCCCCCTCTCAAGACTATCAAGCACCGTTACTTCATGATTATCCTGAAGTAATCTTTTCACCATAAAGCTTCCTATATATCCTGCTCCACCAGTTACTAAAATTTTCATATGATTATTGTATCAAAAACGTGAATTTCTAGTAATACACAACTAAAACTTTACACGTATAATTACTTGCGCTCCATTTCTTTGTATTGTTTCTTTTTCTGTCTTATACATAGAAGGGGGAGTTCTATAGTTAATAAAATCCTCTTTTTTAGCTTTTTCTGTCTCGGGAGGAAAAATTAGAAAAACAAGCTTACCATCTGTAGGATTCAATTCAGGCTGATATGGAACATCTTTGTTGTAAAGAAGCTTGAAAAGATAAGAATACTCATAAGTATAAATTGCAGGACTATATGCAAAGACTACATACTTCTGATTTTTACTATCTTTATTAATCTTATCAACAATCCCTTTCTCTGCCGCAAGAGTTCCGTATATGTTTTGGGGATTGTTGTTCCATGATTGTATTTGATTAAAAAGAAAGTATGAAAATAATATAAGCACCCAAAATCCAACGATATATTTAAGAATTTTTATCTTATCAAGAATAACTCCTATAAGGAGAAGTATAATAACTTCCGCTCCTATTAAATGATATACCCAAACAGGATTTCTTGCTGTTAAATATACACACAAAACACCAAATAAAATACTAATCAATATTATAACTAATTTAGTATTCTGGGTTTTTATTTTTTTACTTGCTTTTCTAAAAATAAAAATCAACCCAAGCACAAGTAGCGTTACACTAACAATAAAAGGTATGTGCAGTACATTTCCAACTCTATCAATAAGAAGTTGAATGATTTGTATTTTTGCAAGCCCAGTTTGCGAAACAACCTCACCATAATGCGTAAACGCATTAATAAGAACCTTCGTTTGATTAAATTCATGTCTAGCTTCAAATAAAATAAAAGGTGTAAAAGAAACTATGCTTCCAAAAATAAATAATAATACTAGAATAAAATTTTTTAAAACTCTTTTTAGTTCAAATTTTTTATTATAAGATTTATAAATAACTTCCGAGATCATAAAAATAATTAGTCCAAATATCATTCCAATTCCAAAAGATAATTGAAAATTCATAACTATTCCTGCAAAAAATCCGGCTAAAAACGTGATGACTAAATTTCTTAAATCCACTGTGTTTGTTTTTAAAAACAATAAATATATTGTTAATAAAATAAAAAGCGGTGCAGGATGCGGGTTCCAAAGATCAGTAAAATAATTTATAAAACCCAAAATAAATATCAACCATATAATCGAAAGGCTTGAATAGCTTATAACAGATGAAAAACGTGACAAAATAAAAGGAAAAACGACAAGGTATGGAATTGTAGCAACAAGAAATGTTATTAACCTAGGATCCTTAGAAAATACCTGAGCCAAACTTAAAAACCATATCCAATAAGGACCATAAAATAATCCTGGAATTCCCGAAGGAGGTCCGATAAGAGTTAATTTACTGGAATTTGCTAAAGCAGACAATAAATCTCGCGCCGGATCATACCAAAAAGAAAATCCCCCTACATATACAACATGAGAGATTATTATCGTTGCAAGCAAAATAAATATTCCCGTTATCACTAAAATAGATTTTGAAAAAATTTTATTAAACATTTATTTGTTTTTTATATACCTTAAATATGCTCTCGGAAAACGAAGAGATGAAAAAAATGAAAATACAAATCCCTGCCAATTATCTAGAAATCCTTTATGTCTTACAAAGGTTAACAAAAACCACCATATAGGTAGTACGAAAATATATTTAAAAAAAGTTAGAAAATCACGCCTAGTCTTCGCTGACTTAAGCTGCTCAGTAATTAAATCAATATATCGACTGTTTCTTTGAATATATCTTTTAAACGTAGGGTCTGCCATGTGCATAAGGTCATTTGTAAGCCAACCCACTTTTCCATTTACAGAAATTTGTTCATGCACATCAATGCATGGAAATTTGGCGTATCCTTTTTTAACAAGTCGTATAACCCCATCTGGATATACTCCTCCATACCTTAAGTATTTACCCAAAAAATAGTTTAATCTAGGAATAAAAAACGCTTTGTAATGACCATTATAAGATCCGATTTTCCCATCTCTCTCCTCAATAAGCTTCTGATGGCGTAGAAACATTTTTTTGTTTGGTAACTCTTCTTGATATCTATCTATATCTTCTTCCGTCATTGAAATAATCTTTTTTATTTCCTGACCCAACTTCCTGCTAACTATTTCATCTGCATCAAGTTGCAATATCCACTCGCTTGAAGATAAATCCAATGCTTTTTGTTTATTAATATGAAAAATTTGTTGATTTGGAACAACTACAACCTTTGCACCAAAACTTTTAGCAACCTCTACTGTTCGATCTGTTGATTCACCATCGACTACTACTATCTCGTCTGCAATATCTTTAACAGCTTTTAAACAAGCTTCTAAGTTTTTTTCTTCATTGTGGGTAGCCAAAGCTACTGTTATCTTCGCCATATTTTCTTACTAAGTATACCTAAACTAAACACAGCTAACAAACTCATAATACTTATTAAGTTAGCAAAAATACGAAGCTTTGTTTCTTCAAACCTAATACCTACTCCATGCTCACCTTTTTCCACCCAAAAAGTCATAAGACCTCTATTGTTGTAATCCTGAAACTCTATAGGAGATTCCTTCCCGTCAACAAATACTTTCCATCCTGGGAAATAAAGAGTGTTCTCACGAAACTTTGCTTTAGACGTAGCTAAAATACTATAACTATGATTCGTTGATGACCTATAATTTTCTTTAATATTTGCTTCCCCTTCAAGAACTTCTATATGTGCTTTTGGTAAATTCTCCATAAATCTTACAGACCAAATAGGACTACTTTCACCTGTATCAGTAGTACTCAAATAAATACCTGAATAGAAATTTTCGTTTTTGTATAAATAATCTTTTGCATGCCAATAATTTTTGTTTAAAAACAAAACTATAAAAATAAACAATACAGCCACATAAATTTTTCTATTTGAAGACTTAAGGATCTTAAGATTTAATAAAAAATTAACTACAAAAGACCCAATAACAGCAGACAAGAATACTGTTAAAGATAAAAATCTCCAAGGGAACTGAAATTTTTGTAAAGTTGTAATAGTTTGCCAAATTGGCTTTGAGCTTGCTGTCATGAGATACAAAGTAAAAGCAAATATAATTAACAAAACAAAAATAATAATCCATTCTTTGTTCTTTTTTTTAAATAGATGTATACCTAACGGTATCGAAAAAAGAATCAAAACCCAGTGCAATATCCCAATTTGAGCTGTAAACTGTCCTGTGCCACCATAACTCCATGGACCATATATAAAATCGCTAAATGGTAAGAATCGACTAAGGGCCTCAGGCCCTGTTACAATGTCACGTAGCGTGTATTTTCCCTCAAAGAATGCAGGAGCCCAGAAAAAAGCGGCAAGACCAAATCCTAAAACTATGATAAGTGAGGCATAAAGTATGAATTTCTTTTGCCATCCAATTTTCCATGCAAGATAAATTACGTAAAGCACAATAATTGGCAAAAACATTAAGCTGATCGCATTATGTGCCAAAATAAGACCACCTACAGAGAAAGCACCTCCAACCAAATACCAATAAGAATATTTCTTTGAAAGTTTATATAAAAAATACAAAACTAGTGGTGGAAAAATAAATGCTACATGCTCACCTATTGCACCTCGCACATATAAGTCAACAAATCTATAAGGAACAAATGTATAAAGAAGACTACCAATTACCGCAACAGTCGAGGGAAAAAGTGACCTAAGCCATAAGAACATTGTGAGACCACTCAAAATAAAGGATAAACCAAAAACAATTTTTACACTATCAACAAAAGAAAACCCTAAAAAATGAAATAAAGACGCAGAATATGAAGGCAGGGGATATAGAAACATCAAAATTGGATGACCGTATCCCCAATTTAGACTTGCTGCCCATCTGGGAATCACGTTTCCTTCCTGCAAATTTTGATAAAAATTAGCAATTCTTGCTACATGATCCTGTCCGTCATGAGTTACAGGTAGTCCTGGATGAAATAAATCAAAAAGCGGAATTATTAATAATAAAAACAATATAAAAATTGAGAATGTATTATTTAACAAGAGGTTTTTAATATTTTTCATAATCATCGGTCTGCAATAACAATCGCAGGAGTACCGTTTATATAATTTATTGTATCTAAAGCTCCTCCTTTAATATCTTTAGGACTTCCCACAAAAAGTACATCTTTTTTATCTTCCTTATCCCATTCAATCGGTCTAAACTCATATTTTCCGAATTTGTGTGTATAGTCATACCCTGAACCTAAATTATTCTCATGTTGATATTTCTCCGGTGAATATTTCATGTAAAACAAAAAGAACATATGTGATTTATCCAAAGGCTGCTGGTTTGAGACGACTATCTTTTTGTATTTATCTTGAATCTTTTCTACTTTTTCAACTGCTTGCTTGTAACCATATTGCCAAAAATCCGAATGAAAATAATTTTGCTGAACAAAGTATTGATTTAAATAATATAAGAAATTAAATATTGCAAATAATAGATAAAAGAAAGTTAATGATTTAAAAATTTTATTTTTAAGAAAAAATTTATAAATAGAAACTAACCCAATTGCAACAAATATCTGGAACGTCGGAAGAAAATTCATTGTCCTGACTGCATGAGGAAGCTCTATCGTTGCTGACGCAGGAATAGGAGTTATTAAAAACCAAAGAAAAATAAATAATTTTGATTTTTTTGGAAAATTTCCAAAAAGTAAAAAATAAATACCAATAAGCAAAAATGGTAATTCCCATAAATACATAAGTCCCATTCCAGGCGCATGATGTCTAATTAAATCGCCTTTTATAAATAGCCAATTAAGATCAAAATGCGAAAGATAACCAGAGATAATATCTGTCGAGTAAATAACTCTCCTGTTGTGCAGTATTTCTCCAGCCAAATTGCCTGATTTAATATCGTCATTCTTTTTTTCCAGACTGTCTTCTAAAACTGCTGTTTGATATGTAAAGATACTTACTCCCTTTGCCCTAAGAAGAACGTTTTTATCTGTTACTATATTAAGAAACATCGGGAAGATAAAAATACAACCGGTGATGATCGCTACTCCTAAATATATTCTTTTAACAGAAAATAATTCTTTTCTAAAAACAAAAAATAAAACTAATGCTAAGAGAGGAACAAAAGCTTTTTCACTTTGATAAACATATATCCCTAAAGTCATACAAATAGTAGATACAGAAAGTAACCAAGGCCTCTTTAAGCCTTTTAAGAAAAATAATATAGCGAAGACATTAAAAGCGACTCCTACATTCGTTTCAAAAGCAACACGTGAGAATTGAATATGCCAAGGAGAAATTGCAAGTAAAAATGAACTCAAAAGAGCTAGATCTTTTCTCTTGAAAAGTTCAAAAACCAAAAAATATGTTGCAAGCACCGTAAGTACACCAAAAATAGCTGATGGTAAGCGAACCGAAAAAGTATTTACATCAAAAGCTAAAATAGATGGAACAGCAAGATATGTATAAAGTGCTGGTTTATAATCATCGAATGACCTCAAAACAACTGGCAAAAACTTACCATATTCATCTTTTCCTGTTTCTATTATCGAGTAAGCATTGTAGGCCAATGCCGCCTCATCCCAATCGGGAGATGGTGGCACATTTCCTAATTGCCATAAGCGTAAAGCAGAGGCTATAAAAATTATAAAAACTAATAAAAAATTAATTTTTTTCATAAAAACCTTTTCTATTCTTCATATGCGACAAGAACAATAGTGTTATCTGGTAAATAGAATGTCCTTTTTATATTGGCACTTTTAGGAACATCTGGTGGAGAAACTATATAAAGACCGTGTTTTTTACTTTCTTTTGCCATTTTATAATCAAAATAATATTTGTCAATTTTAGAAATATTAACAAATCCAAAAGCATCTCTTTCTATTTTTGCCTGTTGTCTAAAAAGCTTTGGATTATATTTTTCATAAAAAAGAAGATACATATATGGTCTTCCCAAGCTACTCGTCATATATATAGTGTCGTAGTCATCTTTAACGCTATTTATATATTTAACTGCATCTTCATAGCCGTATTGCCATTCTCCTGCAAATTTTTTGGCATAATGCCTGGAATAATCTTCCCAAAAATATGTAAAATTAAATAGCGCAGCAAGGCCTACAGCTAAAATAAGTGCTTTTTTAAATGAAATCTTAAATAGTTTCCCTTTTGTGCTGATGAAAACATTCACTAATCCATAAGCAACAAACAATTGAAAAGTTGGAAGAGTAGTTTCAATCCTTAAAGCATGAGGAGTTTCACGAGCAGTTGCTGCTGGTACAATACCCAAAATAAGCCATGCAGGCAATATCCACCAATTCGCTTCACGCTTTCTAAAAAGGAAAATTATTCCTGCTATAAAGAAAGGGAATTCCCACAGATACATTTGCCCTACTGACTGCAAAGAGAATTTAGGATTTCCATCACCTTTAATAAACAAAAAATCAAAAGATAAATTATCAAAATAATGCTGTAAATATGAAAGAGAATATCCTACTCTTCTATTGTGAATAATATTTGACCACCATACATTATTATCATTTAATATTTCCTGATTTGAGGTTTTGACTATATTTGAATCTGTAAATATATTTACTTCTTTAAATCGCAACTTTGCCTGATCAGATAATAAAAAAGGCATTAAAGGAAGTAAAACAACTAACCCAACTACAGCTGCAAAAATGATTTGTTTTTTTATCTTCAAGATACTCTTCCAAAAACCAAAGACGAGAAGAACTACAAGAAGCGGAGCAACTATTCTTGAAGTATTAAAAGTATACATAGAGAAAACAAAAGAAACTGCCGATAAAGAAATAATCAATGGTTTTTTTTGTAAAGCATAAAGAAATAAATACACTCCTAAAACTAGGAAAAATGTAGCCACATTTGCTTCAAAAGCTGCTCTTGAGAGCATAACATGCCAAGGAGATATAGCTAATATAAACGAGGTTAAAAGAGCATAATATTTAGAATATTCAGATTTATAAAAAATTCTAAGTGTTAAAAAGTAGGAAATAAGTACTGTTAAAACTCCAAAAAATGCCGAGGGAAATCTTGTAGAAAATTCGTTTAATCCAAATATTTTAACTGGTATTATATCAAGATAGGCATACATTGGGGGTTTAAAATCACCAAACGACTCTAAATAATCATACGGGAGAAATCTGCCAAATTCGTCTCTACCATCAGTGCCTAACGCATAAGCATTGTATCCCCAGGCAACCTCATCCCAGGTTAGTGAAGGAGGATTTACGCCAAGTTGATAAAACCGTAAGAAAGCTGCTATTAAAAGAATAAAAATAATAAAATATTTATTTTTTTTCATTCACGTAAAAAGATAACTCTTGTTGTTAGAATGCCAGAATTCATCCTATGTATTTCTTTACCCCAAGTCTTAACAGTGTTTTTTAGCCAATTACTTTGGAAAAGGCGATTACTGGGGTCATCCTGTACTATGACAAAAAGTAATTCAGGATTATCTTTCATTGGCATGTATTTATACTTTTTATAACCATAGCTCCAGAATAAATATTCCCATCCCTGCTGACTCCAGTATGGAATGGTATATGTTTGAATGTCAAATGTTTTTCCATTTGCATATTTATAGATATTGTCTATTGCCGTTAATTGATCTGAGTAAAGTAAATCAGGTTGGGTAGATTGAAAAAAAACATTATTTACAGGAATATTTTTTATCCAGGCTGTTAAATTCAAAATTATAAGAACAATTATCACTATTATTCCTATTTTTTTTGAGATACTAAACAATTTATCCAGAAGCAAAGCAGTAATTAGTATAAAAGCAGGTATTAAAGCTACAAAAAATTGTTCCATTGCCGCATGTCTTGTTAACAATAAAATTAATAAGGGGCTGGTGATCCAAATTAAAATTATTTTATACAGTTCTTCTTTCTTTCTTACTTGCTTAATAATAAAAATTATGGATATTACAAACACCAATGCTCCGAAAAACATTTGAGAAGGAGTAATTGTGGAGGAAAACGCCGCGAAAAATGCAGAGAAATTATTTAATATTGAATCTAAAAACGATATATAATACCCCTTTTCACCTTTTATAAGCAAAGATAAATTATTTGTTATAAGAAAATTATGACGAAGATCGAAAAGTAAAAACGGTCCAATCGCAACACCAACTGCAATTAAAAAATTAAATATCAGATATAAAATGTTTTGCTTTTTAAATCTTTTGAAAAAAATAATTACAAGTAGTAACGTTGCAAAGCCAAAAAATATTATATTAAGAAATTCTGTTTGCATTAAAAGGCCCAAGAAAAACGAAAACCATAATAGACTTTTATTATTCCCTTTTACAAAATAAACAAAAAACAAAAATGTGAGAGTAACAATTGGTATTGCCAGGGGGTGGGTTGAAAGCCAACGTGAATATGCTATTGCATTGAAAGAAAATGCAAAAATTAAGGCTGATAATACTCCTGTGCTGACATTTTTAAAATTCTTACCTAACAAATATAAGAATAAAACAGTTGTGCAATTTAACAGAATCAAAAAAATTGAAATAAATAAAGGATTTCCTCCGCTTATTAAGAATGGGATACTTGAGACATAATAATAAATTGGGCCATGATAAATTCCCTGTATGTCTGTTTTTGCACCAATTAACGTTAGGTCATGATTTAAGACAATATTTTTTACGACTGCAAAATCAATGCCCTGCTCAGGTCCAAAAAATAAATGCGTGTTAATAAAACCTGTTCTTAATGCAAACGCAATAATAAAAATCGCTACTAAAATAATAGGAATATTTGTTTTTAAAAAAGTTGAAAAAAATTTTGTCATTTTATTTTATACCACTCTTCTGTACTTAAATAAACTTGCTCCGGAGTGATTGGATACCAATTCTTTTTATTAAATTTTTTATTTATGTTTATCGCTTCATACCCTGAATTGTCTTTATTAAGCACCAGAGTAATCTTTGTACCATTTTTTGAAATTAAATCCTTTTCGTATAAAAATAAAGCAAATGAATAAGTCGAGGCCATATTTTTATCACGAGGATCATAAACTATGAATTTTGTACCGGGTGGATATTTTTTTACTAATTCTCCCCTAATGTTTATTAAATTTTGAACAAGCTTATTTCCTTTGTAATTTATCTCTACAATACTCTTTTTAAGGCTGAAAGAGAAAACTAAAATTAAAATAATAATTCCGACGTATTTATATTTAGACATGAAAAAATATATTGCCCATGCACTTAGTAAAAGAATAAAGGGATGCAAAAATACTATATAGCTATCAAAAATTGGAGTTCTGGTATAACGAAGTATAACTACTGATCCCAAAAAACTAGACAGTAAAACAAGCCATTCTTTTGAAAGTTTTTTTCTTAATATGCTAAAAATAAAAGTTATTATAATTAAAATTGGCAAAACATACCCAAAAACTACATTGCCACCTATTACATGACTCAAAAATTTTGGAAAAAGCACTCCTGCAAAAGTAAGCCAACGTCTTCCTAAAACATCTAGAGATATCCTGTACTGATCGTGCATGTAGTAATACAACATATTTCTTGTGTTGGAAAAATTATTCTGAGAGTCTGCAATAAAAACCGGAATCCATGGAATAAAAAGACCAAAAGCCGCAAGTAGCAGAGTGGAAAGACGTGGAATACCGGAAAAAATTAATGTGAAAAAAAGAAGAAATATAAGAGCTGCGCCTTGCAAGTGGATACTTGCTGCAGTACCTACAGAAAGAGACAATAAAAATATATATTTTATTTTTTTTGTTCTTATAAATTTTATTGAGAACCAGATAGCAAGCAAAGAAAAAATTGCTTGTGGAGATTGATTTGTAAGATTTACTCCTTGTGCAATCTGAGCTGTAGAAATAGCCGTTAACAACCCCACAACAAGAGCGAATTTCTTATTAACAAGCTCTTTTGCTACAAGAATTATTCCTAAAACGAATAATACATATAAAGATGTCAGAAAAACCCATGGAGTAATTACAGATGGAATATATAGAGCGCTTCCAATCATAATAAACCAATACCATTCCCCTCCTGTTTGAAAAGGACCGGCAGAAGAAAAAGGACCAAGAAGAGGAAGTTTCATATTTTCTAATGCATATCTTACTACAAGTGCGTCATGAGCCTGATCATAAGCAAGGCCGAAGCGTTCAGGATAGTTATAGAATCTTAAAAAAGCTGAAAAAAGCAGAATTATAACAACGCAGAGTGTAAAAAAATTCTTTTTAATAAAACCAAACATAGACTAGCTAAAAATATGATATCACATCAGTACTAAAGAGGTTAATCTACTATTCTATACTTAATTAAAGTCCACAATGCCTTAGGACCTTCTTTTAATGCATTTAATTTTTTTCCTTCTTCATATTCCCGAGGCTTTATTGAGATTGGAATTTCCAAAATTTTATAACCTCTTTTCAGAAGCTTCGCGGTAATTTCAGGCTCAAAATCAAAACTTCTTGCTTTAAGAGCCATATTTTCTACAGCCTTTTTAGGGAAAAGTTTATAACAAGTTTCCATGTCAGTAATCCATTGGAGGTATAATATGCTTGTTATTAAACTCAAAAATTTATTACCTAAATAGTGAATAAAAAATTGCGGAGTTCGTTGTTCTCCATGAAAATCTGGTAAACGATTAAGTCTTGTACCATACACTACCTGAGCTTTTCCTTCTATAATAGGTTTTAAAAGAGTATTTATCTGACTTGGATCGTATTCCAGATCAGCGTCTTGAATAATAATATAATCTCCTGTAGCCTTTTTTAGCCCTGTCCTTACCGCAGAACCTTTACCTGAATTTTTCTTGTGTTGAATGAACTTAAAGTTTGAGAGTTTAGATTTAATATTTAAAATTACCGAAGCTGAAGTATCTGTGCTACCATCATCAACTACAATGACTTCTTTATCAAAGTCCTTAAAACTTACTTTTTCGACTTTTTTAAGAAGAGCTTCTACTGTTTTCTCTTCATTAAAAACAGGAATAATAACTGAAAGTTTCATTGTTTAAAGTTTTTTAAAATTTGTCCGTCACTAATAACGAATAGTTTCCTTGCCCTATCTTTGCTTTTAGCAATCTGAGATATACGTAAAATCGCATTAAAAAAACCAATAAAAAAATCGAAATCTCTTTCTTTTATCGCACTAATAAAATTAAAAGGAAGCCAAAATAAATGAGATAATATTAGTTTGATGTCAGTTATGTTTTTCCAAATAAAAATAAATTGGTTTCTATAAGCGATTTTTTTTATATGACTTGGCTTGTACTTTGTCCTGATAGAACCCTTATCATGTTCATGAACTACAACGCTTTTAGGCTCAAATAAAACTTTGTATCCTGATTTTAAGGCTCTATATGAAAGGTCAATATCTTCCCAGTAAAAAGGGTTATATAAAATGTCAAAACCTCTAAGTTTATCCCAGTAAGTTTTTCTGAATGCACTGCTTCCCCCACTTGCCCAAAGCGTATTATCTTTATCAATGCTTCCTTTTGCGTGGATAAAAAATCCCTTTTTCCATCTTGCTATTCCTCTACCTCTAAAAACACTTTTTCCTTTTTCAATACTTTCATCCATACATCCTACAGCAAAAACTTTTTCATCATCAAAATGCGCAACAAGTGGTGAAATGAAATCTTTATGAGGAGAAACATCTGAATTTAAAAGAATTAAAATATCTCCGGTTGCAACACTTACGCCACGATTAACATTTTTTGCAAATCCGGATTCTTTTTTGTTTTTATTGGAAATCGTTTTACCAACAATATCTTTATCTGTAATATTTTGTATAAAACCAGCTATTGCCTCCGCTGATTTATCTGTTGAGGGGTCATCGGTTATAATAATCTCAACTTTTCCATTTTTATATTCCTTTGCAGCATCTAGAATTTTGGGTAAATTTTTTTTAAGAAGTTTTTCTCCGTTGTAGTTTGGGATAACAATGCTTAAATTCATATAATTAGATTATTATAGCAAGCTATTATAAAATTTGATACTATGATTTCCAGGTGGTACTACAATTCCTCTGAAATTGTAATTTGTTAAATATATTTTTGCCTCCTGACAATTATCTCCGGAAGTAGTACAAATTTTTACCTTCCAAGAAGGATAATAACTATCAGCTAGAACTAAAAACCCTTCTCCTTTATTTGATGTTTCTATTACAACGGAATTTGTTTCGTAGGATTTAATAGTTACCCTAGCCTCCTCAACTTTCCACTTATCTTCTTTAGCAAAATTTTTATCCTCTACAATAGCCACTCTTTTAAGTGCATCTTTATTTTCAAAAACTTTCCCAATTGAGTCGTACTTATCATCTGCTCTAATCGTATTTTGAACAAAAAACGCACGGGGAATAACATTTGTATTTTCATACAAAATTGTCTCTCCCTCACGTAAAATTTCTTTAAAATTATTCTTCTTTATTTCTTCTAAAGAGAGGACGTACTTAATATTTAAAAAATCAATTAAAGTATTGTCATAAGTCCCAATCGTAATGATTCTGTTAAAACCAAAAGGAGTACTGATATCCGGCTTCGCTCTTGCCATTGCTGCGCTAAATTCTGCATATCGCATAAGAAACAACGGGTCATAGCCATCTAAAGTCTGAATCTTATACATAATTGAGAAATTTGGCGGAAATATTCTCGAATCTAAACTCATTACCCTAAAAACCCCTTCTTGTTTTTGTAAATAAGATAATATTTTTGTTTCTGGAAAAAGATAATTCGAATTCGCAAAGGTTATATATTTTGCAGTAAATCTGTAGAGATCAAATATTGTTATTAACAAAACTAATATGATAAATAAATGCTTTGCATACTTAATTTTCTTTTCAAAAAATAAATAGAAGATATAAATAAATGCTGAGGCAATAAACAAAAATGTAGGAAGTTTAATATTGCTTTGAGTCACTAAAAGATTAGCGCTATCAGTATGCAAATTTATCGGAAGTTGTTGATTGAAAAAAACAAATCCCCAAAAAGATGCGATTAATACTCCAATAATGCCAATTGGAACAAAAATTCTTTTTTTATTCTTCAAGAAATATTCCAGACCAAAAGCAGCCAAAACACAAAGCGCAAAATCTGCCAAAAATATAAGCCTTGTTGGCTGAGAAGTTGATAAGAATGGAAAATCAAATTTAAAAGGAACCTTAGCAAATACTGTAGGAAATGCAAAAACAAGACTTAAAATAAATATACTTAAGAAAAACCATATAATTTTTCTTTTATAAAAGATGGCAGCATATAATGCTAAGACCAAAGGAGCAATGCCTACATAGCCTATAAATTCCCCATAATTCCAGATGCCCCAATAATTAAGAGTTGTAGGATTACCAAAAAAATCAGGAGCTATAAATTGAGTCAAATTCTGAAAGGGTATAAACCAACCTGGATTATGCCAGTCTTGATCCAAGTTTCTTGCGCTAGAAAGAATAAACTGCAAAGTTGGCATCCATTGAATTGCAGTAAGAATTAAAAAACAAAAATTAATAATTAAATATATAAATAAAAACTTTTTATTTTTTCTAAACTTAAACCACCTAGCTATAAAATATAAAAACGAAACAACATATAAATAAAAAAACAACTGCAAATGTCCCGCAAAGAAAGATGAAATTAAAGAAAATATAAATATCAACGTCCATTTAACAGAAACCCGTTTAAATATTTTATCTGTAGCCATTAAAATCAAAGGGAGCCAAAGTCCAGTATTTACTACATTTCCCCATTCCATCCAGGAGACAAAAAAGCCACAAAATGCAAAACTTATTGCTCCCAAAACACCTGAGTAATAACTTAGTTTAAGATTCCTAAGATATAAATACATAAATGTAAGAGCAAGTAACGGCTGTAAATAAATAAAAATACTCCAAGCAAGACTAAAGGGGAGTAGGAAGAAGATAATATTCAAAGGATAAAATACGCCTGATTGAAAGTTTGCAAGAAGGGGAGTGCCGGCGAAATTATATGGGTTCCATAATGGTAGCTCTACTTTTTTTAAAGAATTTATAGAAAGACTTTTCCATGGGATTTGCTGTCTTACAGGATCAGTGATCAAAAAGTTTTTAAAAGGAATTCCCCTAGGATAATCTTTTGCATAAAAGTCTCTAAATGGAAAATAAAGTCCAACTATAGTATCTGAGGGAATAGGAAGTTTTCCCTGCAAAAAGAATGGGTTAAAAAACAAAAATGTAATTAAGAAAAAAAACAAAATAGGAAATTTAAGAAAAATTTTCATCCCTCAATCAATTTATAAACTTCTCTGTAAAAATTTTCTTTACTAAAATCTTTTGCTCTCAGAGCTGACTCTTTAGACATTTTTTGCCACAATTTTTGATCATCAATAAGTAATTTTGTAAAACTTTTTAACTCAGAAAGATCATTCCATAAAAATCCATTTTTTTTGTCGGTTATAATCTCTCTTTGTCCTCCTGCATTTATAACAACAGGCACACAGCCTGCTCCCATTGCTTCTACAGTTGAAATGCCAAAATGCTCTGCGAACTCAGGGTGAGCTTCTAAATCCTCACCAAAACCTGATGCATGCCAATAAATCTTAGATTTATTATATATTTCCCACAAATCATTATTGGATTTATTTATAAGAAATTCTATTGGGTAACCACTTGCTTGCTTTTTAAGTAGCGAAAATCTTTCTTTGTCTTTTTCTCTGATACTTACAGCAAGTACAAATCTCCAATTTTTAATTTCTTGCTCATCAACTAATTTCTTGAATTCATCGATCATAACATCCTGTTTTTTATAATCAGAAAGGCCTACGTTTTTAACACGAAATCTTCCCACATGAAGAATAATATTTTCCTTTTCAACATTTCTTGCCATTAGAAAAATTGGCGGGTATATAACAGTAGATTTTATCTTAGTTAATATTTTTTTATTGAAAGATTTTGTATATTCAGAATTATAAAAAACACTACTCACTCTTCTAAGTTTTAGTCTATTCACAAATCCTTTTGCAGCTAGTTCTTGAATTGGCTGTTGAAAATGAAGAAAAAGCTTTTTGGACAATAAAACTGGGATACTTCCATCGCTTAAAAAGATAATTACATCATATTTTCTGCTTTCCAAGATTCTACTTAAAAAGCTAACATTTGGTGAAAAAATATTTTTGACAATTTTGATTTTACCTAAATCAAGCGAAAATCTTTGAGTTATATCTTCTAAATCCTCTTTTTTATCCCAAAAAACAGACACTTCGTGCTCAATAGATAGACATTTTGCTATTGTCATCATATATTTCTCTCCTCCACCCAAATCATCAAGGTATGGATCAAAAATACCTATCTTCATACTAATTATTCTATCAATTTTTCTGCCTCTTGCATACAGATTGAGCCCGTGATACCATATTTCTATGGAAAATTTACCTTTGGGCAGCTCAATTACCCTCTATATTCTATCCATTTGGTCTCTGATCTGGAAGGGACTAGCCTTATGGAGAGCTGCAAAACAGAGTCAGCGCAATTGGTTCATAGTTCTTCTTGTCTTAAATACGATAGGTATTTTGGAAATTATTTATCTTTTCCGTTTTTCCAAAGACAGAATGACTTTTTCAGATATAAAAAAGTGGTTTAAAAATACATTCTCCAGAAAGAAATAATTAAAACAATCCTTTATAATAAAACTCAACCTTTGATTCTCCGCTTGGTACAACAATAGCCCTAAATGTATAATCTGCTCTATAAATCTTTGTCTCTTTACCATTTACTTTTGCTTTCCAGTTGGGATAGTAATTATCTGAGAGAAAAAGAAGAGCAGGCTTATCTGTTTTGACAACAACAATTACTTTGTTTGGTGAATAAGAACTAATCTCAGCACTACCTTTTGCGTTTTGCTCCAAAACCTCAGATATATCCGGTTCTTCTTCAAGTATAAGTGTATCCCGAAAATCAAAACTATCGCTGTAAAATTTTTTTACAATATTTTTTTTACCTGTAATTACTTCGTAAGAATAAAAAAGCTTTGCTCTGCTTAGCGCTGTGGTGTTTTTATACAATTCAAACTTATCATCTTCATAAAACTTTATATATTTTTCTTTGTCATCCCATACTGGAAATGCCCAGGTTGTAAACGTATCTGCTTTGGGGTGAAAAATAATACTTACTCCAAGAAGATCCAAAACTCTTTCGTTATATTTACTTCTATCTGAAAGCTGAGCTACAGATCTTTCTGCTTCTTCAAAATTTCCTGCAAAAGAGGAGTGCGCAAAGTCTCCGTAGCGTCCGATATATAAAGGATCGTACCCTTCGATAGATTGTATTCCATAGTAAGAGGTAACTTCTGTTCCCAGGTTTCCAAAAACCCTACCATTCCCGATTGTTTTTTTAATTTCTTTGATAACAGCTGCATCGGGATAAACAAGACTTCTCTGGTCAAAAGGTATCCATTTTGTGGCAAAACGCAAACTATCAAAAGCAGTAAGTATTAGTAAGACAATTCCTGCTGCAAAGATAATCCTTTTGTTTTTGAAAAAACTGCTCGCAAATACAACAAATCCTGAAACAAAAAATATCAGAGTAGGAAGAATTAGATTTTTCTTGGCAAGAGATGCCTTATCTGCCGGAAGAATGTGAAGGATAAGTAAAAGTGCCCAGACAATAAATAGAAGTAAACCCAAAACACCAAAAACGGCTAAGATTTGTTTCCTAGATTTATCTTTTATTAGCTGTTGCAAGCTATCAAAACCAAAACCGGAAAGAATTGCAAAACAGATGCTAAAAATAACAATCATACGGGAGGGGATACTTGTTGCTAGAACCGGGATGTTTGACATGGAAAGAAGCTGCCTGAGGGGAGTATCTGATGAAAATAATAGAGCTAAAACTCCGACAATCGCAAAGAAATATGTATATGATTTTTTCTTTGCAAAAAACGCAAAGAAAGCTAAAAGCAATGGAGCTATACCTATAAAACTAGCCCACTCAGCATATGATCCAATCCAATCGTTTCTCGTCACAGGATTGCCATAAAAATCAGGAGCAAAAACAGTAACCAAATAATTAAGTGGTATCTCTCCCCCCTTTGCAATAATCGTGCTTCTTACCGATTCATTATAAAGAGCAAGTGTTGGAACTACCTGAATAAGAGAAATACCAATTCCCAAAGCGAAAAACACTGCGACAATCAAAGATTTCTTTATATCGCGACTTTCAATGTATTTAAAAACAAGATAAAAAGCACTAACTATGGCAAGGTACAAACTAGTCTGAACATGCCCTGAGAAAAATGAGATTGCAAGACTTATGCTAAGAAGAACTAAAAACCAAACATTTTTTTTACCAAATGATTTTTCTATAGCAAATAAGACTAGAGGTAAAAAAGCAATTGCCATAGATAGAGTTCCATAAGCCATCCATGTAGTCATAAACCCACAAAACATAAAGGCAGTGCTACTTATCAGAGCTCCTACCTTACTTACTCTCACTTCTCTCATGTAAAGGTAGGTGAAAAGCGCAGCAAGAAGTGGCTGCAGTAAAATATTTAAACTCCAGGCATCAATAAACGGCAAAATAAAAAATAATAAATTAAATGGTGAAAACACTGCTGACTGAAAATTTGCTATATGAGGGTTGCCAGCAAAATTATATGGATTCCAGTAGGGGAGTTGCCCATTTTTTAAGGATTCAATCGTTACATGTTTCCACGGATAAATCTGTGTAATTATATCCGGCATGGCATTGTTTTTTACAGGTCCTGCAAACTCCTGATAATGACTCCACGGAGCAAAAAACGTCACCTGATATTTCGAAGGAAACGGAACTCTGTTTTGGAAAAAATAAGGAGAGGAAAAAATAGCCCAGATGGTAAAAATAAAAATAATTGACCAAAATTTAAGAATATTTTTTTTCATTTTATTTTTTTTGCTGTTTTTCCCAGAGTCGAGCATAGGTGATGAACATACTGAAACTCTGATAAATACTTTCTATTAGTCCCGCAGTCCCCGCTTTATATCCCTTTTGCTTTACATAACTATCCCAAAAGCCAGTAAACATAACCCTAAAAAACCTCCACCATGTCATTTTTGGATGCTTTGCCTGTAAACGCAAATCTGCTTCTACCCCTGACCATTCTATGGTTTTATCAAGCATAGTTGCCAAATCTCGATGAGTATAGTGGAGTAAAAACCCGTCCAACTCCCCTATCTCACCTTTAACAATTGGGGTCTCGTGAAGTTTTCCTTGCCATCCTTCCAAAGCATTCTTTTTAAATAATCGCTCTAGCTTTTCAATGTAGGGCCATTCATGATCTCCCAGATAAAAATTCTTTCTTTGAAGCTTAAAGGCTGGGAAAGCGCTATTTTCAATAGCTGCTTTGATATCTGATGCCAATTCCGGAGAAACTCTTTCGTCTGCATCTATATACAAAACCCATTTGCCTTTGGCTTTTTTCAGACCAAAATCACGAAGTTCTGAGAAACTATCTGATTTTAAAGAAAAAGCTTTTACCCCCAATATTTTTAAGAGCTCACTTGTCCTATCTGTAGAAGCATTATCAATAACAATTATTTCATCACAAAAGTTTAAAGAATCAATACAATCCCCTATCATTTCTTCTGCATTTTTTGCAATAATTATTGCTGATAAGTTTGTCATTTGTTAAAAAAAGTTCCTTTTCCAAATTTACCTGAATAAAAATCTCTTATAGCTTTTTTCTGTTCTGGTCTGCCGTTAAATAATAAACTAAAAGCTTGTCTGGTCAAAGCAAATTTTGCTTTAAAAGTTGCATAAGAAAAACCAAAGATCATTTGATTGCGGGTGATAAAATAATCCTGCAGCTCATTTCCTCTTCCTGCCCCACCTGAAGATGACGCGTTAAGATGATAAAGAAAAGCATGTGGAGCATAATAAATAGAAAAACCTGCTTTTTTAATACGTACACTTAAATCTGCATCTTCATAATATAAAAAATATTTACCATCAAATAAACCTACTTTTTCCAGTGTTTCTTTTTTAAACAAGACGCAGCAACCGGTGGCAAATTCAACTTTTTCAATCTCATCGTATTGACCATGATCTACTTCATCAACTCCCCTATGCACACTTCTAACATTTGCCCAATCAATAAATCCTCCTGCATACCAGATAACTTTTCCCAAATCTTTTTTTTCATATTTTTCTTTATGAAACTCATGCCCTTTGGCAAAATAAATTTTGGGCACAACTGCACCTACTTTTTCATCGCTATCCAGAACTTTTTTAAGTTCTATAATAAGATCAGGATCTACTGTAGTATCGCTATTTAGTATCAAAACGTAATCAGTGCCACTTTCAAATGCCTTCCTAATACCTGTATTGAATCCGCCCGAAAATCCGGTGTTTTCTTCCAGTCTGATAAGTGTTATGTCTGATTTCTGAGGAAAATCAAAAGGTTTTTCAGAACCATTATCAACTACAATTTTTTCTATTTCAAAATCTTTTGTTTTTAGATTTTCTAAAGATTTAAGAAGAGCTGTGGTTGCTTCTTGGGTATCGTAATTAACAATAACAATTCCAACTTTTTTCATACTTGGAGTTTTCTTTTGAGTTTCAAAAAGGTCTTTTTGATCATATCTTTCTCCTCATCAATCTTTTTTTTGTTTATCCAAAATACCAGCTCTTTACCTGCCTCTTTTATCTCATTTTTAAACTTATCTGTTCCAAATGCGTCGTCATCAATAAACTTTTTCTTCTCCCAAAGATAGACAAAAACTGCTAAATGATAAAAAGCCATAAGCAGAGACAAAACTAAACCATGAAATCCGTCTTTGTATCCCTCTCTGGCAAAGTACCTACTTAGAAATTCTTTAAAAGGGAATTTTATCACGTCTGCATAGCTAAAAACATAGCCTTTGCGAAGTAACTCCTCTGCTTCGTTTGGAGCATAAACCTGTAAGCCTCTGTAAAAAAACTGACTTACGCTATCATAGTTATAATGCTCTAAATTTGAAAGTAACTTTTCAGTATTACCTGCAACTTTTATAGGTTCATGATAATGCGTCTCTTCATATTTTCCTTTACCTTTTCTAAAAAGTCTTAACTGATAATCAGGATACCAACCTGTATACTCAATCCATCTGCCAAAAATAATATTTTTACGAGGAACAGAGTAGCCATTAACTGCAGAATTGTTTATCTCTATAGTTTCTTTAATTTCTTCTTTAAGTTCTGGCGTAATTACTTCGTCGGCATCCAGAAGAAAGATCCAATCATTTGTAGCTTTTTCAATGCCCAGATTTTTCTGTAAATCAATTTTCTTTGGATCGTTTTTGGCAGTATAAATTTTTTTTGTAAATTCTTTTGCTATTTTTGCAGTTTTATCAGTAGATGAATTATCTACAAATATTATCTCGTCTGCCCATTTGGCAGATTCTAAACAAGCTCGGATTTTTTTCTGCTCGTTGTATGCTGAAATAACAATTGATAGTTTTGCCATATTATCTTTTAAGATTTGCTATAACTGATTTGCTTCCTACCAAGAAGCATCATGGTTCCAAAATATATAACTGCACCAATTCCTATCATAATAAAAACCGTCATCAAATTATTAATCATCAGTTTACTTAAATTATAGACCACTATTCCCATAAATGCAGTTGCAACCGTTGGCGCAAGAAGTATTCTAAATAAATTAAATGATACGTGTCTTTTTACCAAATAAACAACTCCAACCACCGAGGTTGATATGATAGCTGAAGAAATAGCAAATCCATTAAATCCAAACCAAACTATAGATATCGGAGTAAGTATCCATGTGATAATTGTCCAGAAAATCATCAAATACAAAGTTATTTTTACTTTGCCAATAGCATTTAGTGCATTTGTTAAAGGAGTTGATATCGAAGATAAAGCAGCATTGGCAGCAAAAAAGGCAAGGGATAAAATTGCAGGCTCCCATTTCTGATACTTAGGTATGTAGTCAATAAAATAAGGGGCTAGAATTACAAGACCGGTGAGGCTTGGAAAAATTAAAGAAACAGTTGCAAACAAACTCTTTTCAATAGCTTTTCCCAGAGCACTTATATCATGCGAAAGACGGGAAAAAGACGGAAAGGTAATCCTAATCATATTATCCATAATAAGTCTTAACGGAGTGTATGCCCATTTTTGCGCAAAACCTATATAACCAATTTGAGAAAACGGCAGAACTGTACCTAAATATAGAATTAACAAATCATCCTTAAGAAGAGCTAAAATGCTGTTTGACTGAAATGGAATACCAAAAGATAAAAGCTTCTTTGCAACTTGTTTTGAAAAGCTTATACCAATTCTCCATGGAGCAATAAGGTAAATAGTTGCAAGACCTGATGCGCCTCTTGCTAAGACAGCAAAAGAATAACTCATAATCCCAAATCCTTTGAGAGCCAAAACTAGAACAACTACATTAAATACAATGGTTTCGATAATTTGCGGGATAACTAATTTATCAAAACGAAGGCTTCTCTCAAGAAGAATAGATGGAATAGTCTTTAGAGAAGACATGAAAAAACCAATTACGAGCGCCTGAAAAAGCTGTACGCCGTTTTTATCTAAATTATATGTGGATCCAACAAATCCCGACAGAAGTAGCGCTATTACACAGACTGAAACTACCAATATTTGCTGTATCGTAAATGTAGTTTTGAGATCTTCATCTGTTAATTTTTCTTTTTTTTGAATAAGAGCTGCCGCAAGTCCAATGTCTGAAAAATAAGACAGAAAAGCAATAGATGCTGAGACTACAAAAAATACACCGATCTCTGACTCTTTCAGTACAGCATAAAGCACTGTAACTACAGCCAGACTGATGATTTGGATAAAAAATGTACGGGAAACTAAGGCAAAAACTCCACGAATTGACCTTTTGGTCACTGTGGCGATATCAAGCTCTTCCATAATGTAAATCGTACCACAGAATAAAACTTTCCAAAATAGCACGAACTATAACCGGAAAATTTGCTCCTGATTGGTGACCTAATTTTCTAGGATAATGAGTGACTCCTACTTCTTTTATTTTTAGCTTTTTTCTTCTGGCTTTTGCCAGGATTTCAGTTGTTATCATGGCTCCTTCTGATCTAAAAGGCATGATTTTATCAAGCGCCTCTTTTTTAAACATCTTAAAACCGCAATCTATATCTCTAAAATAAAAATGAAATAGGATAAAGTCCCAAACTTTAAGAAGATTCATAAGAAGAAGCCTTTTAAATAATTTATGATCTCTTCTTTTTTGCCTATAGCCAATAACCATATCTGCATTATCAATTGTTTCAACAAATTTTGTTATTTCTGAAAAATCAAATTGATCATCGCCATCTGCAAAAACGATATATTTATAACTTGCACCGGTAAAACCTGATGTAAGCGCTGCTCCATAACCTCTATTTGGCTGATGGGTTATAACTCGAAGTCTTTTGTCATTTTTTGCCAATTTTTCCGCAATCTCCAGAGTTCTATCAGAAGACCCATCGTCAACCATGATTATTTCCCATTTGTCGGCAACCTTCTCAGCTACAGGTATTGCTTTTTTTACTACATCTTCTATATTTTCTGCTTCATTCCAGAATGGAAAAAATATGGAAAGTTCAGACAATTTTTTGTTCATACTTTAGATTTACTTGTTTGTCTTTGAAAGATAATTATACCAATAATCAGTATCAAAATTCCAGCAATAGACAATAAATTACCTAACTTTTCTATAGGAGTTTGAACAAATTCTAGTCTAACATCATGCTCTCCTTGCGGGATCTTAATAAGTAAACCTCTATCCGAATAACTATACTCTTTTTTAACTCCATCTACATAAACTTTCCATGCTGGAAAATAAGCAAGATTTGCAAGCACTTCTGTTTCTTTTAAAGCTATAATTTTTGTATCTACTTTTTTTGTTTTTTTGCTTTCTGAAACAATTTTTATGTCTTTTGTTTCTGATATTACGCTACTTGGAATTTCATCAAAATTTTTGGGTTTATAAAAATTAACAGGCATATATTCATCAGATATCTTTGAGGTTGTAAAGCGCAAATGATAATCATTTGTATAATCATTAGCTGTTTTATTTAAAACTGTTTGCGGCGTGAATATTTCTGCATTGAAATAAACAATTGCTAAAGTTACTAGTAGCACAACAGGTGTAAAAAATAATCTTGGAAATTTTCTTAGCAGTAAAACTACTGATCCTCCTATAAATGATATGAAAAAAACAATAACTATAAGAAATCTCCATGGATATTGGATAAAAGCCATTTGTGGTATTGAGTTCCAAATACTAAACGAATAATTAAGTGTAAGAAATGCCGCGAGAAAAACAGAAAGTATGGAAAATACTCCTATCCAAAATTTTAATTTTTGTTTTTTAATAAAGAAAAATAAACTAACAAGAGAGCTTAAGAAAAATAAAATATGCAATTTTCCTATTTTAAAAGACAAACCATCTACGCAGGTTGGAGTTGAGCCTCCAAATCCCCACGGACTATCCCAAAGTTGTATGGGACAGACAAAATGGTCTCTAAAATCTGCTCCCCCGCCTATTTGGGATAAAACATTTGTATATTTCATTTCAGAAAAAACAGGCAATGTGTAAAAAGATGAAATTATTATTCCTAAAAATAAACTTAAAAACAGCAAAGACCTGGTTTTATTTTTTGCTTTGAGAGACAAAATCACACTAAAGACAAAAATAAAGGGCGCAATCATCATTGCAGTCAGATTGTGCGAAAGAATAATCGCTGCAAATGCTAAGCTTGCAACTATAACATGCATCCATTTTTCTTGTTTATATATTTTCCACAGTCCCCAAAAAACAAGCGGAATAAAAGCATATGCATAGAATTCTGCCACATCTCCCCTGACATAAATATTCAGCGCGTGATACGGAGCGAATAAATATAAAACAGCAGATATTAACCCTCCTCCTCTTCCCCAAAATTCCTTTGCCAAAAGATACATAAAAACACCGGATAAAATAATTCCCAAAACCATCATGATCTTTGTAGCAACAAGGGCATCAAAACCAAAGAACATAGAGCCAGCACCTATGTAATAGACTAGAGGAGCATAAAAATTAAATATCGGATAACCGTAGTTATAACCTAAATCAGAAACCCATCTAACAGGAAACATTCCGTCGCTTAAAGACTTGTGCATCTCAAAAACCCTCTGCACCTGCGTATCGTCATGAATCGGAAAAAACCAAGGCAAGAAGAAAGGTTTAATAGCAAAATAAGACAAAATAATTACTATAAAAATTGGAGCTATATTTTTTAGTTTTTTCATTTTTTATTTTTTTTAAAGAAAAATAGTATTAATAGAATTAATAAACTTAATAAGGTTATTATGTTTGCCAACAAACGGATAGGTGTTTCGCTAAAGAATAATTCAACATTATGTTTTCCTGACGCTACTATAAATTCAATAACTCCCTTACTATTATTATATGATATTGAGGTGGGCAATCCGTCTGATTTAACTTCCCAACCCGGATAGTAAATAGTATTTACTCTAACAAGACTTTTTGTATTTAGATCAAGAGCAAATGATCCTTTGTTTGAACTAAAAACAATATTACTTACTTGACCATTTCCGCTAATAATTTCAATCTTCTGTTCGCTTTTTGAAGTTGGAAAATCTTTAACCCAAAGAGGCATAAGCTCTTGCGAAGACGTAGTCGTTGCTTCATTGGTCAGATAATATCCATCTCCCTTGTCAAAATAACTTTCTGGTTTTGCAAATGGGGTAACTGAGACAACGGTGATTAAAGACAAAATTACAATCAAGTATTTTATGAATTTGTTTTGTAGCCACAAAAATCCGGAAAGCAAACTTATAATAAATCCAATTACAGCAAGTAGTGTCCAGGGATAATTAATCTCTTTCAAGAGAGGCATAATTTTCCAAAGAGGCGCAGTAAAAGAAAACATCAAAAGGATTAAAGCTATGGTTGTTACTGAAAAAGCAAAAGCAAATTTTGTAGATAATTTTTTTAATAATTCTCTTTTTTTCCAAAGTATAAAAATAACTATTCCAATAGCTGTCAAAACTACAGCAATATGAGAAAGTCCAATTTGATAAGAAAATCCATCAGGATTGTTCGGGAGACCATAACCCCATTTGGGAAAAATAAGATCTTTTATTGTTACGAAATAAATACTTCGATCCGCAATGGGTGTTTTCGAAAGTAATATATTACTTTTTTCAAGTAACGCAGGAAGCCAGAAGAAAGCTGACAATCCGTAGCTCAATATGAAAAATAATATAGTTTTAAGAAAAGGTTTTTCTTTTTGAGAAAGTAATTTAATAGCAATAAAAATAATTAATACTGGAGTAAAAAGAACAGCCATTATGTTATGCGTGATAATAAGAATGGCATAGGTAACAATAGAAAAAGAAAGATAAAATTTTGAAGAAATATTGTTAAGTAGTCTTGATAAAAAAAACAAAATAAAGGGAAAACAAACAAAAGATAATGATTCTCCGATTGATCCTCTTGCATATAAATCTACAATTCTATAAGGAAGATAAACATAAAAAATAGCACTTATTGCTGCCGCGATATTATTTCGCCATAGTTCTCTGGAAAGAAAAAACATTCCTAAAGCAGAAAAAATTACGCTAAATACAAAAAGAAGTTTAACACTATCAACAAATCCAATATTAAGAAGATGAAATGCCGTGCCAACATAGTAAGGTCCCGGGTAGGCAAAATTAAACAGAGGATATCCATAGCCAAAGTTTAAATTACCGCTGTAACGAACAGGAATTTGATAATCCCTGACACTACGAAACATATCGCCCATTCTTACTACCGCCCATTCTCCATCATGTGTTGGAAAATAACCTTTATTAAGGTAAGGTAAAATCATAGGAATAGAAATAACAATAGAAAAGGCTATAAAAACAAAAAATTTTAATAATATATTTTTCATAATGCCACAATTTTATAAGCTAGTCTCCCATCAGGAAAGAAAATTTCTTTTTTTAACTCTCCGGTCCCAGCAGGAATCTCAGATTCTGCACCTATAAGTAAAGTATTTTTAGACTTGAAATTTTCACTTGTTATTCTTGTGAACTCATACTTTTCAATTTTTCTATAAAAACGGTCTATTTCACCTGTTCTACTGTAATCCCAATTTCGCTGATACCAAACAGGATCAATTTTGTTATAGAAAAGATAATAAATATATGGCTGGTCATACTCGTAGGTCATAATGATATGATCGTATTTATCTTCATTTTCTTTTGCATATAATACCGCTTCTTTGTTTCCATATTGCCAAAAATAACCGTATTTAATTGGAGTTAAGACATAATAAGAATTAAAATAATATTGTAAATTTGCAATAAAAAGAATAACAATTCCTGCAAGCACTAGCTTACCAAGCTTTTGCTTTTTAAGAAGAAAAAGGAAAGTTACAACAAAACCCACAGCAGTAAATATTTGAAATGCAGGAATCATCGCAATTGCCCGTACAGGATGCGGCGTACCGGTAGTGATTGCTGAGGGAAAAGGAGCAAGAAAAAATAATATTAATAAAGCTAAAATTCGTTTATCTCGTTTTCTAAAAAGATATATAAGTCCTATTAGGATGAATGGAAATTCCCATAAATAAAGCATTCCCATATTGTATGCATGGTGCTGTACTCCACCATCACCGTGTAGAAAAAGAAAATCAAAATTAAAATGATCAAAATAACCTTTGATGACTGAGGGGATAAAAATAAACCGCCTGTTATATATTATTTCATTAAAAATGTTGTTGTTACTTTTGGCAACAGCAACTTTTTCGGCAGAAAGTTTTCGTAGCTCAGGATCAGAAAATATTGTCACCATTGAGAGTCTTGCTCCTGTTCCGCTGGAATGAATAAAACTTGCATAGACAGGAAGAGACAGTAAGGTAATAACAAAAAATGATAGACCCATAACAATTTTTCTCTTCCAAAATTCTTTATAAAAAAGAGTGCATAATGCAATAAGTAACAAAGGGTTAATCAGACGAAAACTATGATATGAATAAAGACTTAATAAGAAAAATATTGTAAAAAATACAAAATATATATTCTTCTTCATACCTTTAAAGAGAAATAATATAGCAAAGACAAGAAAACAAATACCGATATTGCCTTCAAACGCAGCGCGGGAAAACTGCAAGTGCCACGGGGAAATAGTTAGGAAAAATGCAGCAGCGAAGGCAATCAGCTGTCTCTTTTTTGAATCCCATTTATTAAAAATCTCAAGAGTAAAAAAATATACCGCTACAACAGCCAAAACACCAATGATCGCTGCCGGAAATCGCACTGCAAACTCATTTAATCCAAATATAGCTACTGACGGAACAGTTAAATAAACATAAACTGGTGGCTTGTAGTCATCAAATGAACGAAAGGCAAATGGAAAACTGTTTCCGTATTCATCTTTTCCTGTTTTCAAAATTGAATATGCGTTATAGCCGATACTAGCTTCATCCCAATCAAGACTTGGAGGATTATTACCTAACTGATAAAACCTAAGTCCTATCGCTAAAAGAACAATAAAACACAGGATTAAAAACCTAATATTTTTTTTTATTAAACTACTCATGGACAATTCTAAAAGCTTTGGTTCCATCTTTCCTAAGAATATATTCTTGCGTTTTAAATAAAAGCGATTCATCGTCACGACAATCTCCTTTATCTACATATGTTATATTTTCCGCTGAAGGAAACCTACCGTCTCTATCCAGTGAAGGGCATGCTTGAGGGACAAATATAAATTTCCCAAATCCACTATAAGATTTATCCTTTGGTGATCCCTCTGCTTGATAAGTTTTCGGATCATATTGCATATAAAAAAGAATTAAAGGATAACCGCTTATAGCTTTTGTTACCACTATGGAATCGCTCTTATGATAATCTTTTTTTATTTTTTGTACTAACTCTCCAAATCCTTCGTCTCTAAACCAATTTCTGTGAATACCTGCATGGACAGAGTACTGATGTTCAAAGTAAAGAAAATTAGCAAAAAACAATATTCCTACACCTAAAGATATCGGCAGAATCTTTTTAGATGAGAATTTTTTAACAAATTCTACTATTCCATATGCAGCTATTAATTCAATGACAGGAAACAAAACTATTGCACGATTAATATTTGGTATGTCATCTACTGTAGCCGCAGCTACAACTGGCGCGACAACAAGCCAAATAATAGGAAGTTTAGTAAACTGATTTTTACTTAAAAGAAGCCTAAATAAACCATAAATAATAAACGGCAGTGCTACTATATAGATTAGTCCCATGTTTGGAACTTTATACCATGAAGGTAGTCCTCCTTTAATAAACAAAAACTCTCCGCTAAAATACTGTAAATAATTTGAAGCAAAAGTTAATGAATAATTAACAATCTTATTGTGAAAAGCTCTTGTACTAAGGAGATTTACATCTGAGATGCCATCCTCTCTGAGCTGCTCTTCCATAACAAGCCTTGTTTCAGGAAAAGTAAAAATATTTACCTGAGAAAATCTCCCTGTTCCTCCTTTTGCAAAAAACACCAAACTGAATGCGACAAGAGAAACAGCAATAAAAGAAATAATTAACAATCTCTTGTGTTGTAAATTAATCTGAGATTTGAACTTCCAGAAAAAATATCCAATATACATAAAAAATAATAGCGGTACAAATACTCTCGGTGTGTGATAAAAGAAAAAACTTAATGCAAGCGATAAAGATCCAATTAGCATGTAAGCTGATTTTTTCTTCTGAATACTAAGAAAAATTAAACCAAAGCCTATCAATATAAAAAACAGTGCAATTACCGCTTCTCCACTCGCACGAGACAGAACAATATGCCAAGGAGCAATAGCCATAAGTATTGAAGCTACAAAAGCCGTAGTTTTATCTCTAAAAAGAACATATGCCAAAAAAAACATTGCGAATATAGAAATTGCACCAAAAAAAGCAGCAGGAAAACGGGTGGCAAAAACAGTTAAACCCCAAAATTGAACCGGAAGTATAGCCAGATGGTGATAACCGGAAGGTCTATTGTCGCCAAACATATCTATGTAAAGAGGAAAAGGTTGATTATTCTCATCTTTACCTGTAAGAAGAAGAGAGTATGCGTTGTACCCAAGAGAAGCCTCATCTATATGAAAACCGACCGGAATATTGGCAAGGCTATTAAAACGTAAAAATACTGACACTAAAAAAATAAAAAATAATAAAACCCAAGTCTTTTTCATCTTTATTTAAAAATTTTCCTTTTACTAAAAATAATTAGAGTCAATATTAAACCTAAAAATGACAATGAGCTTAATATTAATCCAAAAGAAAACGATTTGGGATTATACAAAAATACAACCTCATGCTCTCCTTTTTCGACCGGTACAGCCCGAAAAGTATAATCCGCTTTATATACTTTAGCATTTTTACCGTCAATTGTAACGGTCCAACCAGGGTAAAAATTATCAGATAAAAATAACAATGCATTTGCTTTTGAATTAGTACTTAATGCAATCTTATTTTGTTCATACTTTTCAATTGTTACTTTTGCATTTTCATCCTTACCTAAATTTATTGGCAGCTTCTCTTCCAAAATTACAGCGTCTCTTGGGTTAAAATTTTTATCAAAAATTCTTTTTAAGGTATTTTCTTTATCAAGAATTTCATAATTAAATGCCAGGAATGCACGAGGCAAAACTTGTTTGTTTTCATAAATTTGCCATGGCGCTTCCTGCCAAACTAGCTTATAAATTTCGGGATCATATGTAGCATTATCCGTTTGTGTATCGCTACCCAAAAAGTCATTTTTATGAAGAATGTATTTTATACCTAAGATGTTTAAAATTTTTTGTCTGTAAATATTTTTTCTTAAGTCCTCCTGTCCGTATCCGTGGGGAATATTTGAATTAACTCTTGGCAGACTTGATGGGACTATCCCATTATTTCCTGAGGCCTCAAGTAATTCCGTATATGATTTTATATGCAAAGGGTCGTCTCCTTCCGGTGAAAAAGTTCTATCAACATTCTGAAAATTACTACTAACATAACCTGCCCCATATCCCCAGTACCTATAAAAACCTGCGTTATTTTTTATGTAATCAATCACTTGTGTTTGAGGATAAGTAAATTCTTTTGGACTAAAAGGCGTAATTTTATGAAAAAAGTAAAAAAGATCAAATATAGTTACAAGAACTAAAAATATTGGCAATATATAATAAATCTTTTTAAGAACTCCTTTAAATATTTTCTCTCCAAAGTAATAAAAACCAATAAAAACAATAAAACAAAGTGTATAAAAAAGAGGAAGAATCATAGCTCTTTTTGCAATACCCATATTAAGAGCCCACTCAGAATTATCATAAAATTTTGGAGAAATGACCGAAAATAAAAGACACGCCAGTAAAATAAAAAGTACGCTAATTGAAGCTTTTAGGAAGATTTTTTTATTTTCCTTCTGTAGTAAATATTGCAAACCAAATGCCGCAAGAACTGCTCCTGAAAATTGAAAGATGCTTAGAATTCTTGTAGGAAGTGTTGTTGATAATACGGGAATTGGAATGAGATAAAGGTATCTATTGATGATAAGGTCTACTGCCAAGAAAAACGAACAGACGAAAAGTATACCAAAAATTTTTATCTCGATTGCTTTCTTAGATTTAAAAAATAACAATGAGGATACAGCCAGAATAAATGGTATTAAACCAAAATAAGAAACACTCTCAATATATGTATTGTAAAACCAGTTTGTTCTTGTAGCAGGATGACCAAAAAAGTCAGGGATAATAACTGTAATTATGTACCACAATGGATTTAAATCATTCTGAATTTGATCTATAGAATAATTACCTCTTGTAGAATATTTGAATAATTCGAGAGTTGGCAGTAATTGAAAAAGAGAAAGAAGAACAGGAAAAACTAATGATGTAAAAAATAAAAAAATAGTTTTTGATTTATTCTCCTGTTTTTTTAAAATCTTAAATATAAAATAGAAAGTAATAACAATTACCAGGTAAAAATATCCTTGTATATATCCGCCTAGTATTGATGTAAAAAGTACTAAATTTAGAAAAATAAAATTTTTTGGTGATAATTTTTTAGTTATTCTTTCAGTAAAGAGAAGCGCAAGAGGTAGCCATAATAATGTATGAGTTATGTTGCCATATTGTAACCAAACAACCATATATGAAGAAAATGCAAAAACAACTCCTCCAAAAATACTAGCAAGATTTGAGAGCTTCAATTCTTTAAGAAAATAATAATTAAAAATTCCTGCTAAAAGAGGAGAGAGAAAAATAAATAATGTCCAAGCCGAAAGAAAAGGCAAAGCAAGAAACACTATATTAAGAGGGTAAAATACCGCAGACTGAAAGTTAGCCATTATAGGATTACCGGAAAAACTATATGGAGTCCAAAACGGAATTTGTCCACTTTGGATACTTGTTATAGCAAAATATTTCCAAGGAAATGATTCTCTTATAACATCTGGCCCTTGGGCTTTATTTGGTACTCCACCTGGAGCATAGCCAAGATTAACTCGTGATTTATAGGGTTCATATCCCCCAGCCAATAAGTCACCTGGAAACGGAATAAGTCCTTTAAATATGGGATAAAAGAATATGAGCGTGATAAAAAGTATTACAGCTATAGGAAGAAGATGTTTTTTCATTTCTACTTAACTTGATAAAGCGTGTAATATCTCTCTTTTTCTGCCCGCTCAATCTGAAATACGATCTCTGTCTGCTTGTTCCACGTCTCAGGTGTCATGCCCGCATGTACGCAATCAAGACAATCCTGATAGAACACAAAGTATGTCGGCATTTTCTTGCTTGCTTCAATTACCTCTGTCGGAATATCTTTATTTATCGGCCAAAAACCTTTTATGATGACATTGGGATTATTTACAAAATACATTTCAAGAGCAAATGGCATAAGTCCAAAAGTTCCTTGAGTTGCTACATAAATTTTTTCTGTTTTTGATTTTTCAGTTAAATAAGAGACTGTTTCTTTAACTCCAACGCCAGATGGCCAACTCAAGATAAATTGTCCTTTATCTGATTTTGGAACCATTGCATTTGCAAAATCGGTAACTATGTAATAATCATTAACGACAAATGTCGCCAAGAATACAATAACTATTATCACCTTTAGAAAAATTTTCTTTACGAAAGATATCAGATTATAAAAAGTATATGAACCTAAAATCAGTAGCGGTAAAGTCATAAATAAAATAAACCTCGGATAAATATTTTTTCCAAAGAAGGCAAGATATATAAACGGTACTATAAAAACTATCAACAAAAACAGTTTTTCTTTTATGAATTTCTTGCCAACAAAAAATGACGAGACTACAAGAACTAAAAATGGCAAAGTCATATATATCGATAGCCAATTTATAAGAGCTGACAAGTTGCTAAAGAAATATGTAAAGGGATGGCTTATCCACTCCGATATCGGATAGACAAAAAGTGCATTTTTTTCTGTAATAATGTAAAGGAACGGAGATAGTCTTAACACAGAATACATTGCGAACGCAATAGAACATGCTGCGAAAGCATAAGCGATCCATAAAGATAGTTTTTTTATTCTTTTTTTGTCTCTGAAATCAAAAAACAATAAAGAAAAAGGCAAAAACAGTAGAGCAAAATCTGCATTGGTTTTTGTCAACATGCCTCCTCCGATAATCATTCCAAGAATTAAAGCAATATCAAGTCTTATACGTCTGGCTAAAAGAATTTCAAAATAAATTGACCATATGATAAACATAGCGACTAAAGAGTCATAAAGAGCCATGCGGTCATAAACTAGTGAAAAAGGATATATTACGTAAACAAAACTTGTTAGCAAACCAATTTTTCTATTCTTGAATATTTCATTTGCCAAGAAAAATACACCTATTGTAGAAAAAAGTCCTGCAATAACCGATACTGTCCTCCCAGCCAGTAGAGGATCTGAAATAAATTTCATAAGTACCATTCCTATCCATACAAACATAGGTTGTTTACCATCTGTAAGTGAAATAAATCGCCAGTTAGCATCATTTGAAGCAATCTGAGCCCACCTGACATAAATTGCTTCATCGGTAAAAATAGGAAGACCGAGAAGGTTGTAAAATCTTGTTATAAAAAATAGGACAATAATTCCAAGTCCAAAGAAAATCAGTGAATTTTTCTTGAAAAAACCCATACAGAAAGAGTATACATGAAGGGCAGAATAAGAAGCAAATACCTTGGCCATACAGGAATAAATGCAAGAAATAAGAGATAAATAATGATCCAAAATGCAAAAATTATTGTGTCGTGCTTTTTATATCTGAGTACCATTTTATAAAAATAATATAAGCAGGCTATTAAAGAGATTGACCAGAGAATGCTCCACTCCTGAACTCTCTGTATTTCTCCCCACCACGTCGGCCAATTACCTATAAGCAAAATCTGAAACGCAGAGGTAGGATCTCCCTTTGCTCCACCTGCATAAAAATTTAAAATCCATTTTTGCACTCCGAAAAATTCGATCAAAGAATGTCCTTTAAAAAAATATACGGCGTAAGTAAGTAAAAAAACGCCAAGGCTAATAGGTAACGATAGAAGAAAGTTTTTAACCTGTCTTAAATCTCTTACATATAAGAGATATGCTAGCATTGTAAAAACTACAATTATAAAAGTAGACGCAGTAGCTTTTGTTGAGATCATGCATCCAAGAAAAATTGCGGCAATTAAAAAGCGCTTTTTAAGAAAAAATATTAATGTCAAAAGTAAAAACCCAAGGTGCAAAAGATCAAGAAAAGGAGCACGAATTTGAGTATAGAATAATGGATCAAAAGAAAAAATAAATAACGGTATAAATGCCAGCAATTTATCTTTAAAAATAATTTTATTTAGAAAATAATATGCAATTAAAACAAAAATACCGCTAAGAAGCGCAAAAACATTTTGATTGCTAAAAACAATTATAGAAAGTCCAATTAAGTATTTTCCTAAAGGAGGAATTTCTGCATTAAGCAGAGTTGGATCATTTCCGTGAATATATTTCCAGCCAACATAAGTGTATAAACCATCATCTCCTAGACTGGTTTTTTTGAGGATAGATTCATCTGCATTTTTATTCGCATTATACCAAGCATCATCCCATTGGCACGTTTTGGGATTTACATGCGGATCTAGGTTTCTACAGGCTTCTTTCGGGCTCCATTGGGACAGCTCGTATCTTTTTTCCCAGTAGACAGAATTAAAACGAGACATGTATTCATTGCGATAAGAATAAATTCTAAAAAATAAATTGATTAAAAAAATAAAAACTAAAATTATAAAAATCTTATTTCTCATTTCTTAACTTTTGTGCGGTAAAAATAAAACATGATAATTGTCATAAAAGAAATTATATAACTAACAATATATATATTATTTAAAATTGCTGGGATGGGAGGATCCCAGTTGCCTGTATATAAATATGGTACATATGTAAGCATTGCAATAAAAGAAATAATAAGAGTTGGTATAAAAACAAAATATCTGTATGACAAAAAGGTTGCAAACGTCAGTACGGCAATCAGATACCATGGTTGAAATGTAGTCCGTAATGAAGCTGCAATAATGGTTAATGTCATTAAGATGACGGCAAAGCCAAAAATTTTAAACCAATCTATCTTCTTTTTTCTTATCTGCAGGAAGATAACTAGAATAAAAACTGGCAAAAGTGCCGCAGTTACAAATTTAATACCAATTGAAACTGCTAAAAGAAAGAGTGACCAAAAGTATCTTTTTTGGAGCAATAAATAAAATGCAAAAAATGCAAAAAAATACATCACAATATCCATATGTCCTGAAACAATTGATTCGATTACTATAAGCGGTTGCAATCCAAAAAATACCAAACCAAAAATTTCTTTTTCAGGATTTATTTTTTGAAAAATTTTTCCAATATAATAAACGCTTCCCAAAAACGCTGCTGCCATAAGGGATTTGAATATAAAAAACGTTGGCAGGAAAAAACCAAACCCAATATAAGATAAAGGGACTGTTAAGCCGAGCCACACGGGACCATATGGATAAACTCTATGCGTCCAGCGCATAAACGAAAGCATGGGATCGCCCGGAAAATCAAGGGCTTTATGAATATATGGATTCTGCTGATAATGAGTAATTATTTTTGCATCAAATATATAATTGAATAAATCATATGAAAAAGCGTTATAAGAAAAAGCGAGAATTAAAGTGGTAGCAATGATTAATCTCCAGACTAATTTTTTACTAATTTGTTTTGTATAAGCCAAAACCTGAAACCCAAGATAAAAATTAAAAAGCAGGACGAGTAAAAAAATATAAATAAATGTGGAGAGTGGACGATTAAAATATCCAACCCATTGAAAAGACTTTACAATCTCCCTCAAGAAATCTATTCTGGAAAAAGTAAGACTCAAATCTATTTGAGTAAAAGAATAAACAAATAAAAGAAATATTGCAGTAAAATAAAAAGGAACGATAATTTTTAAAGCAGTCATGGATTTATAATTTACGATATACGCCCATAATTGCATTTTTCTTGATTTTTAAAAGACCGGAGAGTCCCTCAATTGAATCAAAGACAGGGTTAACCCTCCTTGTTTCAACATAAAGCCATCTTACTGGAACTTCTTTTATTTTATAATCAGAAACAGTCGCAAGATAAAGAAGCTCTACATCAAAACCAGCAGCAACGTTTGAGCCACCAATTTTATGATAACCACTATGAAGATTGTTCATTTTTGTGAATAGCTCTTGTGCGGCATTACGTGTAAACATTTTAAACCCACATTGAGTATCATCAACTTTTGGCAATCCCACAATTATTTTACGAAGAAAAATCATACTTTTACCCATTAAGGCTCTTGTCCATGGTGCGCCTTTCCTTACCTGCCCGCGTGAGCCAATAACAATGTCATATCCATTTTCAAAATATGGCAGGAGTTTATCTATTTCTTCAATGGGTGTTGCCTGATCCATGTCTGTAAATAAAACTAAATCTCCCTGCGATTCCATCATGCCGCGGGTTACCGCTCCTGCTTTACCAAAATGCTTTGCTTCTATTAAATAAAAATGTGGATTTTCTTTTACAAATTTTTTTAAAAAATCAATACTCCCATCAACTGATCCATCATCAACTATGATCACTTCATAAGAAATTCTTTTCTTATTTAAAAAGTGCTGAACTTTATCTAAAACTCCCTTTTGCAGATTTGTCATTTCGTCAAAACAAGGAATTACTACTGAAAGCGCAATCTTTTTCATTACTTAAATGATTATACAAAAAATAATAGTGTTCAACAAATGCTTTAAATTATTGTATAATTTATCTTAGATCATCGTATGTCCAAATTCTTTATAGCATTAATATTGTTTTTAGGATTAGCTTCTAGATTTATCTGGATTAACCAGGCTCCTCATTCAATAAACGGAGATCAATTGCACTATATTTTGAGCTCAAAATCTTTTGTTTTAACCGGAAAAGATCTAAGCCAATCCGTAAGTCTTCCTGAAATATTTATGTTTAAATACCCCCCAAATGAAATAATTCAAGCAGAGTTGCCATATGCTTTGGACATATTTACTGTAGGATGGCTGCCGTTCTCCATGGCGGCAAACGCGCTTCCCAATGCATTTTTAAGCTTACTTACCATAGTTATTGTCTATCTAATAACAAGAAAAATTTTAAATGAACAGATAGCCATAATTGCAGGTTTTATGACAACTATAAATCCTTGGTTTATAGCAATCGGTAGAACTTCATACGAGATGATTCCTGCTCCATTTTTTTACTTGCTTGCTTTTTATATATTGTTGATAACAAAAGGCTGGAAAATTCTTTTTGCAATTCCAGTTCTTCTGCTTGCTTTTTATTCTTATATAGCAACTAAATTGATCTTTCTACCTCTTGTTTTCCTATTCTGCCTATATTGTTATTTTGGGGTTAACAAAAGAAAGTTTGCAAAACAGTATATCGTGCTAATACTAATCTTGGTTGCATTTATAGGATTTTTTGTTCTACAGCTTAAGAGCTTGCAAAGTGCATCAAGGGCATCAGAAATAATTACTCCGTTTTCACCATTTATTCAGGAGCAGGTTGATTCCGCAAGAAAAGTATCCATAGCCACTCCATTTACTTCTCTATTTGAAAATAAATTGACTGTATTTTCAAAAACTCTTTTTGATAATACTTTGAAAACATTAGGGTATGACTATCTATTTCTAAAAGGTGATTATTTTTTTACACTAGGGCAACATGGACTTTTTTACGCAATTGATTTTATTTTTGTTTTTCTGGGAATGTTCTGGGTGCTTGCTAAAAATAAAAAATTATTTATTTTTTTAATCTCATTGGCATTTGTTTCTATTTTTCCTCATATTTTCCATATTACTGCAGTTAAAAATGGAAATTTTTCTCCTCATACTACTATGCTTATTCCATTTCTTATTATCTTTATCTCAGCAGGCATCTGGCAGTCAATAGAATTTGTTAAAAAGGGAAGAAAAGTAATTGGGGCGACGATAATCATTATTTATTTATTTTTATTTGGGAATTTTTTGAATATATATTTTTACCAATTACCTCTTCAGCATAATTTTTTCAATTTTCCTAGTCGCGTACTATCAAGTTATGCATCAAAAGCAAGCACGGAGGGACAGCATGTTCTTATTTATACACATGACCCTCAGGGAAAGTTTCAGGAACATCTCTTTTACAGCAATACATATAACAAAGAAAATATTAATAAAGTGACTGAAGCATTAAATACTCACAAATACGTAATTAATAACGTTGCTTTCTTAGCATGTAATAGAGATGTAACAAAAGCCCAAATAAACACAACGGTAATTACACACGTAGACTGTGAAATGAATATAAGCGGTGACCGCAATAATATCTCCCAGCTTTCTGACAATGGAACAGTATATTCGATTATAAATGACCGGATATGTAATAAATCTACCCTAAAATCTTACGCATGGGGAATCAAGATGAATGATTTTGATGTAGAAAAAATGCCTCTGCAAAAATTCTGCCAGACATTTATAACTGCAAATTGATTATTTGCTCCAGGCTCACTATGTTGATATAATCTAAACCACAAACGGCCCCATCGTTCCCGATGGTAGTTTCCATCGGGATCCCGATGACAGAGATCATCGGGACTAGTGGGCTAGGACGTATATGGTAGCTGCCTACATATTACAAAGTCTAAAAGATGGCAGTTATTATATTGGTAGCACAACTAGTCTTAACGCAAGAATAATTAAGCATAATAAGGGCTATTCGAAGTACACAAAGCACAAGAGACCTTGGAAGTTAGTATATAAAGAAGAATATGAAACATTATCTGAAGCTAAAAAACGAGAATATTATTTGAAATCATTAAAAAGTAGAATTGTAATTGAAAAATTAATTAAACAAGGCCCCATCGTCTAGTGGTCTAGGACAGTGGATTCTCATTCCACTAACCGGGATTCGAATTCCCGTGGGGTCACCAATACACTTTCCATTTGAACCTGCTTGGCACGCTTCCTTTTCTATTTATAAATCCCGAAATGTGGATAAACGTCCCATAGGCTTGTTATGTAGATGCAATTAAAAATCACCCCAATTGCGATTAGTGCAATCGCCTTTTTTGAAAGCCCGGGTGACAGGCAAGGGATCAAAAGTAAAAAAAGAAAAGGAAGAAAGTCAAGCGCATACCGGTACCCGAACTGGGCAAAACCAACACTATACCACGTAAATATTGGCACTGCTATACAGATAGTAGTTATGAGTGAGGACATAAAGTATTTATTCTTTCGAAAGTTAAATATTAACATTAAAAAAAGCGGCGAAGTAAACCAGATTGCCATACCCCATGGATCCGCCTTAAGGTATGGAAAACGAAAAACGAAGCCCTTGTCATAGAATAGAATCGGCTCTGGTGGTTTTATGAAGAAACTATATAAATTGGCAGGGATATGTATCAGGTTTGTTCTTCCAAATTCATAATTTTTGGATAAAGGATACGGTTCTTCAATGTGATAGTTGTAGCCTGACTCTAGAAATGAATGGAACCGTAGATAATTATACGCACCTAGAAATAAACAGGAAAATATCACAGGAATTAACAAAAATATAAATTGTTGTTTTGTCAGGCGTTTTTTAATAAACTCAAACAAGAAAAAAACTACAGCAAAAATTAAAGTAATTCTTGATAGAATCGCAAGTCCCAGAAATAAACCAATCAATAGAGGTCTCTTCTTTTCTGAAAAGTAAAATACTAATGAAAGTAAAACAAGGGGCACTGCCAATGCTTCTACTAAATATGATGTTATATTAATGACACTAGTTGAAAATAAAACTGTTGAGAAAACAAAAAAAAGCGCAAGAAATAAGGAATCTATTTTACTAAATTTATGAGACTTGGAAATCGAATATATTGCAAAAAAAGAGACAACTAATATTCCAATTCCTTCTGTAATCTGGGGAAAACTTTTTCCGAAAAACGCAACAAATGGTAATAAAACAATTGAGCCAAACGGACCGAAGTACATATAATATTTACCACCATATATTGAAATGTCACCCACGGGCAAGTCTTTATTTGGTTCAAGTGATATATGTCCTTTCAAAAATTGTGCAGCTTGTAAAATTAGCGAGTTATCAGAATTATACTTGGCTGCGGTTGTGATGATAAGAACCGAGGAAAAGATAGCAAAGAGGAATAATAAAATAAATAACAAAAATTTCATTCCCATTAATTATACTAGGGGGTAGAAACAAAACCAATACTCAAATAGGAATTCAACCCACTTAGCTAAAGTTTCGAGGGTCAAGGAAAACATTTGGGTCACCGAGTCAAACGCGGCTTCGTAAATTTCTTTTCATTTTTTAATACAAGATTTCTGTTATAATCTAATTTAGAAAGGAGAAATAAAACCATGACTGGAACAGTAAAAACAAAAACAGATAAAGGATTCGGATTCATTAGTCGCGAAGGCGAAGCAAAGGATCTTTTTTTTCATTCCAATGATTTACAAGGCATAACCTTTGACGAAATTCAAATTGGTGACGCTGTCACTTTTGAAGTTGCTGAAGGTCCAAAAGGCCAAAGTGCAAAAAATGTTGCACGCGCCTAATCATTAAAGAATGATTCTTAAAAGCTCACCTTTTTGGTGAGCTTTTTTTGTGTTTTCTTCACTTACTTACAGAGTTCAGGACAGAAAAACATTTGGATCGATAAATTTGATATATTAATATTATGGAAATAATTATAAGACCATATGAGGAAAAAGATGAAAAGGAATTTAAAAAGTCTATTATTGACCTGCAAAATTTTGAATGTGATTTTGATCCGGAGATGCTTTCAGGCGAAGCAACTGTTGATGCATGGTTTAATCATATTTTAGAAGAAAACAGGAAAAAAGACGGTCAGATATTTGTTGCCGAGGTAGATGAAAATGTTGTCGGTTTTATTTCACTTAGGATAGAACCAAAAGTAGAAGAAATACTCTTGCCTAACATAAAAAGTGTTTTTGTTTCTGATTTTATCGTAAATCGTGAATTTAGAGGGAAAGGTATTGGTAAATTATTGATGGCAAAAGCTTATGAATATGCTAAGGAAAAAAATATTCCATATATTAAGCTCTCAGTATTTTCAGCAAATACTAATGCAAAAGAAATGTATCGCAAATTGGGATTTGAGGACCAAAGCGTAACTATGATAAAGAAACTTAACTACTAACCTCCCAAACATACGATTCAAATTATTATTTTATTACTTCTCCGTATATTGCAAAAGGTTTATGATAATGCGCTGCCCATATCTGATTTCCATAGTCAAAATGCCACCATTCATTTTCATTATTATGAAATCCTGCATCAATCATGGCTGTTCTTAACAATTTTCTATTTTGCTTCGCTTCTTTATTGATATCGTTTTCATCAAAGTAAAAGGGGGCTGCTTCAGGTCCAAAATAATCAAATCCAGTTCCCATATCTAATTCTTTTCCACTACTATCTACAAGAGTTAAATCTATAGTTCCACCCGTAGTGTGTGGAGGAATACGAGTTGGATCGTTTGGAAAAGCTATAAACTTAGTTACTTCAGCTTCTAATTTTTCGTCACTCCAGTCAGGATGCTTAATTTTTAACTCATTCCAGTATTTCTCATAGATGGTATTTTGTAATTCTCTAGGTCTATAACCATCCCAAATTTTGAATCTGTATCCTTTTAAACTATTTTGAATATTGGATAGTTTATTAGCAACAGATTTTCTTAAAAACATCTTTTCTGTTGACGACAACCCTTGCTTGAAGTATGAAGGTTCTAAAACAAAATTATATGTACTGAGATCAACTAATTCTTCATTGGACTCCTGTATTGGAATATGTTCAAATTTTACAACTGTCATAATTTACCTACTGGGTCATTATTGAAAGATTCCTTTTGATTCCTTGAGGAACTCATCGTAAAGCTGCATCAGTTCTTTTAGTTTTTCCGGAATTTCTGAGAAAACAAAATCGTCAATTTGTTTAATTGGAACTATTTTTGCACTAGTACTTGTTAGAAAAGCCCCATGATAACCGCTAATTTCCGCAAGAGGAATATTTGTTTCTTTAAATTCAAATCCATGTTTTTTGGCAACATGCAAAACTGTCATTTTGGTTACTCCTTCAAGAATTTTTTCTTTCGGCTGACTAAAGATTATATTTCCATAAATAGTAAAAAAATTTGTCCTTGTCCCTTCAATAATATTTTTTGATGAATCGATCAGTAGCGCATCGTAAGCATCACTTTCTTTTGCTTTTCTGTAAGCTATGTAACTTGGCAACATGTTAAGAGTTTTGGCATTTGGAAATAATCTTTCGTTTTCAAAAGTTATTGTTTTTGCCCCAATTGAATAAAGTTTTCTATCCGGAAAACGTGGCGCAAGAGGGATAATAAAAAGCACTGGACTTTCTCCTCCTATCAAAAGCATTTTTAAGTTATAAGAATCTTCTTTTACTGCAGCAACTAGATCTTGAATATATTGTTTTATTTGTTGGTCACTGAAAGAATGTTTTAGGTCAATTACTTCTGCTGATTTAAATAATCTCTCAACATGTTGATCTACAAAATACAAAATACCATTTCTTACCTTAATATTTTCATAAACCCCAAAGCCATAGGAATATTCAATATTTGAAAGCGGGACAACCGCTTCTTGAATAGATAAAACCTGACCGTTTTTGGAGAAATACTTAAAGTTCACGATCTTATTATATCATCCATGTCTAATTTTGAGGATTAAGATGCAGGACGAGAGGGCAAGAGTTATTATGTTTGCGTAAATAATTGGCATGGACATAATAAATAATCCATAGATAAGCCAGAGAAAAACTCCAATTGTAAATGTTAAATACATAGGAAGAGATATATCTTTTGTTTTTTTAGTTTTCCATGTCTTAATTACTTGTGGCAAAAAGGAGACAGTTGTAAGACTTGCTGCAATCAATCCTAAAATAGTTACAGAATCCATATTCATCTAAATAGTCTAAAAATATAAGGAAGAAAAATTAAAAGTCCGATAATTGCTGCTCCTACTGATGTTAAAAGCACCATGCCTGCTGCAACATCTTTGGCTATTTTTGCTTCTGTTCTGTGTTCTTTTGTAATAAGGTCTACCATTTTTTCAATTGATGTATTAACCATTTCAGCTGAAATCATCACTAAAATAGTTACTCCCAAAATACCCATTTCAAATGGAGTGACTTTAAGTAGAAGACTGAAAAGAATAATAAAGCAAGCAATTAAAAAATGAATTACCAAATTTTGATCGGTTTTTAATGCAAAATGAACTCCCTGCAATGCGTAATAGAAAGATTTATAAAATCTTTTTAGATTAAACATATTTATTTAATTAAATATTTTTCTACAAAAAAGATTAGCATTGATATAAATAAACCCACAGCACTTCCAACCGCAAGTTCCGGCTTGGTGTGACGTTTTGTCTTTAGCCTTGCCCACGCAACTACCGGAATAACAAGTAAAAGTAAGTAATAAAATTTTCCGAAATTAAATGCCATATTTGAAAAAAGTGCTGTGACAACAGTCATATGAATACTTGTTTTAATATATTTATTCATAAAATTAAGAATAACTATCAGGCATAAAGCCGCAGCTGTAACAAAACGCAGAATAACTGGAGCTGCTAAATAAAAAAGGCTTATAAAATAAACACTGCAACAAATTAGAGCCACTATATATACTTTTTTTCTTTGCTCTCTTCTGGAAATATCCAAATCTGTAAAAAATTCTTTTTTTACTCCAAGTACTATAAATCCAAATATCATTGCCATAAATACCATAGTATAAAATGTCCAATAAAGAGCCATACCGCTGTCATAAGTTGTTTTATACACTAAATAAAATGGAGCTACGCAAGCAAGTATAAGTGGATTAAAAATATATGAAATTATTTTGGCAAGAGACAGTTTCATTTTGTTTAAATTTTAGAGAGGGTTTTCTCTTTTCCCAAGATTTCTAAAGTCTCGGGAAGAGGAAGACCTCTTTCTTTTCCGGTAAATATTTTATAAAAAACTGACATTTTTACACTATGCTCAGTCATTATTTTTTTAATTGCTTCAAATATCATATCATGATTCCAAGTATCAATTGCAATTAATTCTTTACTAAGTTCTTTTGCTAATTCTTTTTCTTTGTCTGAAAGCTCGAAATCAAGATCTTTAAAGAAAATCTCTGTAGAGCTTTCGAAATCTTTTAGTGTCTCCATACGGGTTTTTACAAGAGGAATAAGCGCATCAATTATCTTTGAATCTAATTCTTTGGCTTTTGGATAGAAATCCAAAATTATTTTTTTCAGTTCTTCATCAGATTTTGATTGAATATACTGCTGATTCATCCACGTTAGTTTCTTTAAATCAAAAATCGGACCTGTTGTTTGCATTCTCTCTATGCTGAATTTTTCTATATATTCTTCGTAGCTAAATATGTCTTTTCCGTCCGGATGAGACCAGCCCATCAGACAAAGATAATTTCTGAGAGCTTCTGGTAGAAATCCTTTTTCTTTATAAGAAAAAATAGATACATCATTTTTTCTTTTACTCATTTTTGATCTGTCACTGTTTCTAATAAGAGGCATATGAGCAAAACGTGGCGCTTCCCAACCGAAATAACGATAAAGCAATATATGTTTTGGTCCGCTACTTATCCACTCCTCACCTCGTAGAACATGAGTTACTTTCATAAGATAATCATCAACCACAACTGCCAAATGGTATGTCGGAAAACCGTCTGATTTTATAATTACCTGATCATCAATAATATCTGAATTAAACTCAACTCTTCCTCTTACCAAATCATCCCAGAAAATAGTTTCACCGTCAGGGATGACCATTCTTATTACATATTTTTCTCCAGACTCAACTCTTTTTTTTGCTTCTGAGGTAGGTACTGCCTTACAGTGTCTGTCATAACGTGGAATTTGTTTTTTCTCCTGCATTTCTTTTCTAATTTTTTCAAGTCTTTCAGGAGAACAAAAACAATAATACGCATGAGATTTTTCTATCAGTTCTTCTGCGTGTTTTTTATAAATATCAAGTCTTTCTGATTGACGATATGGACCATATGGACCGCCTTTATCGGGTCCTTCATCATGAGGAATCCCAAGCCACAAAAGAGCATCAAATATTACTTTCTCGGCACCCTCTACAAAACGTGCTCTATCTGTGTCTTCTATTCTTATTAAGAATTTACCATTGTTTTGTTTGGCAAATGCATAATTATAGATTGCATAATAACCTGTACCTATGTGCGCAAGGCCTGTCGGACTGGGAGCAACTCGTGTTCTAACCATATTTGCATTATAGGTAAAAATTGACCTATACTCAATAGTAGTATGACATTACATAAAGCTGTTGAGGTAACTAAAAAATTCCTTATTGGAGTATCTATTGGTATTGCCGCAATACTTGTTTTCATGCTTCTCTTTAGATTGGGAATAATAATAAAAAATATTATTTCTCCTCCTAAGACCCTTCCTCCAACTCATCTATTTGAAGCTTTGCCAGCTATATCTTTTCCTCCAAATGTTATTAACAAAACTCTTACCTATGATCTCAATACTGTAACCGGATCATTACCAAAATTTCCTGACAGAATAGATGTTTTCCCTATTAGCAAAACCGAACCAAGTCTCCTGCTTCTGGATAAAGCAAAAGATAAAATTAAAAAAATCGGATTTGTAGACAAAGACGAAACTGTGCTTCCCGAGACTTTAATTACTGAAGAAAGATATTCATGGTCTGAAAATACAGGACTTGGACGGGGAATAGATTTTAACATCGTTACTTCTGATTTTGTTTTGGAGTCGGGTTTCTTAACTTCAACTGATGCCCTAAATGCTAAACAGCCTCCTGATAAGAATATAGCGATAGGTAAGATTAAAGAATTTTTAAATAATTTGGAAATATCAACAGATAATATTGATTTTGAAAAAACTAAAACAGAATTTTTTTCAATAAAAAACGGCGTACTTGCTGCTGAAACAAATATATCCAAAGCAAAAGTAACAAGAATAGATTTGCAGCAAAAAAATATCGAATACTCTCTTGATACAGGAATTCCTGACCTTGCAGGTGGTTATAAAAAATTAAAAATGAGTGTTCCCGCAGCTTATCCTAAGCCACCTCTTACCAATATGACTTTTTGGCTTGCTTCTATAGATCAACCAATTATAAGAGCAAATTTTGTAAATAAGAATCCTGATACCAAAACATCTTCTACTTATGCGATAAAAACAGCAGATGAGGCTTTTGATGAGTTAAAAAACGGAAAAGCATTTATCGCGGTTTATTATGGAACAGGAGAAAAAGTAACGATAAACAATGTTTATCTCGCTTACTATTTTGATGATAGTACAAACAATTTTATAATGCCCGTTGTTGTGTTTGAAGGAGACAATGGTTTTACTGCTTATGTTTCGGCTATTAGAACTGAATGGGTGAAATAAATTGTACTCTTTGGTCAATAAAATTAAGCAGCGCTTGAGTATCAGCAAATCTATCCTGACTGTTCATAACAACAATTATAAATGTATGTCCGTTTCTAACAGCAGAGGTAACTAAAACTTCTCCGGCGCCCTCAGTAGTTCCTGTTTTTATCCCAGTCACACCATTTATACCAAGTAATTTATTAAGATTTGTTAAAAAATATTGTTTACCAAAAGTATCTGAGATTGTTTTCTGTTTTGTCCCGGTAACTTCTGTAAGTTTTTTGTTTTGCAAAGCCGCGGTAGACAAACGAGCCATATCTACAACTGTTGTATAATCTCCTGTATCTTCAAGACCGGTGGGATCAACAAATTGAGTATCACTAAGATGAAGATCATTAGCTTTTTCATTCATTTTCTTAACAAAAGCTTCTTTTCCTCCCGGATAATTATCTGCAATTGCAACAGCAGCATCATTTGCTGAAGGAAGAAGCATAGCATAAAGAAGATCTGTAAAGTAAAACTGCTCGCCTGGAAAGATTTTCAATATCGACCCTTCTGTTGCGCTATTTTTTACAGTTAACAAATCTGAATCTTTAAAATGATCAAGCGCAGTTAATGCAGTCATGATCTTAGCAGTGGATGCCATAGGAAAACGAAGATTAGGGTTTTTGGAAAAAATGACAACTTGTGAATCGCTATCTACAATAATTGCTGCTTTTGCTGAAAGCGAAAGTAGAGGAATCTCGCCTACATATGGATATGGGTTTATTTTATTTATGGGAAGTGTTGTTGTAGTAACTTTATTTATATAAATTTGTCGTAGAATTTGATTGTTAACAAGAATTAAAGCGATAAAAATACCAAACAAAACTATTGGAATAAAAAGAAGAAATAGATCGCCTCTATACTTTTTAAACCACGACTTGTATTTACCTATGGATTTTGAAGATTTTTTTTGTGGAAAAACCTGAACAGACTTAACCTTCTTTTTAGTAAATTTTCGTTTCTTTTTTTCCATGAATAATTTTAATTGTAATTGTTTCTGAACAAAATGAGAAGTCCTTGGGGATTATGACTTTTTCTTAACATTAACGCTGAGCCCTAGTTCATCTAGCTGCTCTTTTGAGACAGCAGATGGGGCATCCATGACTGCGGTTCTACCAGATGAGGTCATAGGAAATGCGATTGCTTCTTTAAGAGATATTTCACCACTAAGTAACATTACATGGCGGTCAAGTCCCAAAGCAATTCCACCATGAGGAGGTGTACCATAAGAAAATGCTTCAAGCATATGTCCTACACTGTTTTCAATTTCTTCATCTTTGTATCCCATTATTTTGTATGTAGATCTAAGGAGTTCAGGATCATGCGCGCGGATACTTCCTCCACCTGCTTCATAGCCGTTGCAGACTAAATCATATTGTGTAGTAACAATTTTATCTATATTTTCTCCTTTACGAAGCCACTCAACATGCTCAGGAATTGGCATACTAAAAGGATTATGAGTAAATGTCCATCCGGATTTACTGTCTCTTTTTTCAGCAGCATCTTTTGGATCTACTTTTTTGAAAAAAGGGAAATTAATTACCCAGGCAAATGCCAAAACATTGTCTTTTTTCTCTTCTTCTGTTCGAAGATCAAATTTATCTGCTCCATATTTTTGCATTGCTTCATCATAAGAAATTACAGGAAATGTTTTATCTTTTAATTTTCCGCCTACTTTCTCAACTGCTTCTTTTACTACTTCCTCAACAGTATTCATAACATCTTCGCGGTTTACAAAACTTGCCTCGATATCAACCTGTGTATGTTCAAATCCCCTATCAGCACGCAAATCTTCATCACGAAGACAATGAGGAAACTGAAAGTAACGCTCAAAACCAGCAGTCATCAAAAGCTGCTTGTATTGCTGTGGACTTTGGGGAAGAGCATAAAATTTACCTGGCTGAAATCTGGATGGAACCAGAAAATCACGTGCCCCCTCCATAGTTGATTTGGTAAGAACAGGAGTTTCAATTTCTACAAATTCACGTTTTAAAAGAGAAGAGCGAATTGCATTGGTGTAATCAGAACGCAGACGAATGGTTCTTTGCATTCTTTCTCTACGCAAATCTATATAGCGATATTTAAGTCGCACTTCTTCGCTAATTTCGTGTCCGTCTGTATCAATTTGAATAGGAAGTTCTTCTGCTTTGTTTAAAATTTTGTATTCTGAAACGCTGATTTCAACTTCTCCTGTTGCTAAATTTTCATTAATAGTTTTTTCCGGTCTTTTTTTAACGGTACCTACAATTTCAACTACTGATTCAGTAGTAAGTTCTCCCATTTTCCCAAATCCCACACACTGTACAAGACCTGACCTATCGCGAAGATCGACAAAAGTTAATTTTCCATGATCTCTCTTTGTTGCAACCCAGCCCTGAAGCAAAACTTCTTTATCAATATGTGTTGGGATTTCTACGGCTAAAATTCTTTTCACTTGATGACAATTTTACACTGCCTGAAGCTTATTTACAATATCCTTCGCCTTCAGTTGAAGCTTGGAACTACCATTCCATACATTTTTATCAATTGTATAAGCAATATCAATTTTGTCGCCAATTTTTAAATCAGCAGCCTTTTCTCCCATACCAAAACATATTGCTTCAAATTCTGCTTTCTTATTTGAAATTTTTAGCTTAAGATGTCCCCCAGTTTTTCCCATAATTCTAATGTCGTTAATAGTAACACCCTTTGCAGCAAAAGTTGGCTCAGCATTTCCCATACCAAACGGAGCTAAATCTTGTATCGCAATATATAACTCGTTTGTTACAAAAGAAAGATCTAATTCGCAGTCAATCTTTAACCTTCTTGTTAAAATTTCGTTTGTTAAAAATTCGTCAGCTTTTTTTTCAAGTACGTCTTTAAGTAAAGAAATTTTTTCTGTCTCAACTGTAAATCCTGCTGCCATGGGATGACCTCCCACATTTACGAAATGCTCTGCATGAATACGTAAAAATTCTATGATATTAAATCCACTTACTGACCGCACAGATGCCTTACTATGTTTTTCTGAAATAGAAACTACAATTGCCGGCCTATAAAATTCTTCTACAAGCTTACTTGCAACTAGACCTATTACTCCCGGCGCATAACTTTCGTGAGCAACAAAAAGCAAACTTTGAACTTTTAACTTTGAACTTTTAACTCGCGCGATCGCGTCTTCTTTTGCTTCCCGAAGAAGCTCTTGTCTTTCTTTATTAACTAATTCCAATTTAGATGCTAACTCTTCTGCTCTTTGTCTATTTGTAGTGCAAAGAAGCCGGAGGCTATCCATAGCACTCTCAACTCTACCTGAAGCATTAAGACGCGGACCAATTACAAAGCCAACTTCATAAGGAGTAATTATATTTTTACTAATACCTGATTGTTTATATAATTCAATAAGTCCCAAACGCTTTGTTTTTGGCAATCTTTCTAATCCGTATTTTGCGATAATGCGATTAGCACCAGTTAAAGGAACCATATCAGCAATAGTTCCAAGAGCAGCCAATTCTAAGTGTTTATCTTCCTCAACTTCTAACTTTTCACTTTTAACTTTTAACTCTTGCGCAAGCAGGTAGGCAACACCAGCTCCGCAGAGTTTTGTTGTATGCACAATTGCATAAGCATCGGGGAGTTTGGCATCAACAACATGATGATCTGTGATGATAACATCAATTCCCTGTTCATTTGCAAAATCAACTGCTTCACTTGCTACTATTCCATTATCAACTGTAATTATCAACTTAACATCTTTATTTTTTGTTTGTAAATTCTTAATTCCTATGATAGATAAACCATAACCCTCCTCTACTCTATGAGGAATATAAGGCAAAACATTTGCGCCAAGAGAATGCAGCGTTTCCCAAAGAATTGCACTTCCCGTTATCCCATCAACATCATAGTCTCCGAAAACAATAATTTGTTCTTTATTTTCAATTGCTTTTTTGATTCGAGTTAGGGCTTTTTTAAGTTGCTCTTGGTCTATCCCAACACTCTTTGGAGTAATCTCTTCGAGTTTTGGATTTAAAAATTCCTCCCGTTCGTTTGCAGTCTTAATCCCCCTATTTTCTAAAAGTAGATCAATTAAATCGTCAACTTTAAATGATGAATCCTTAATCTCTAATTTGTTTATAATTTCCCATTTCTTCATACTTTTTACATGATATACTATAGCAAATATGTTAAGTAAAATCCCTAAGCACATTTTAGATATTCAGAAAAAATTTATAGACGCTGGTTTTGAAATTTATCTGGTTGGTGGATGTGTCAGAGATTTACTGCAGAATAAAACTCCAAAAGACTGGGATTTTACAACTAATGCAACACCGGAAGAAATGCTCAAACTTTTTCCTGATGGGTTTTACGACAATCAGTTTGGTACTGTTGGAATTCCCCTAGAAAAACTAATAGAAACAGAACATCCAGGTGTACTTGAAATAACAACTTTTCGTACGGAACATGGTTATGCAGACAGACGTCATCCTGAAAAAGTAGAGTGGGGAAAGACAATTGAAGAAGATTTAAGTCGCCGCGACTTTACTATGAATTCAATTGCGTTAAAACTTTCAAATTCAGATTCTCAGATAATTGATCCTTATAATGGACAGGAAGACTTAAAGAATAAATTAATTCGTGCAGTAGGAGATCCTAATTTACGATTCAAAGAGGATGCATTAAGACTAATGCGGGCAGTTCGTTTCGCTAGTCAGCTCGGACTTAGTATAGAAGAAAAAACTTTAGAGGCTGTAACAAAAGATGCCGAACTTCTTTCTGAGATCGCGAAAGAAAGAATAAAAGATGAGCTGATGAAAATTCTTGCAAGCGACTTTCCTTATGAGGGAATAATGCTTTTAAAAAATACCGGACTTTTGGCACATATCATACCAGAATTGCTAGATGGCATAGGCGTATCCCAAGAAAGACCCGGACGCCATCACAAAGACGATGTATTTACTCACAACGTGTTGTCTCTAAAGTATTGCACGTCTAAAGACCCTGTCGTGAGATTTGCAACACTTATTCATGACGCAGGAAAACCGCAGGTGCAATCAACTGATGAAAATGGTCTGGTGATTTTTTATAATCACGAGGTAGCCGGAGCAAAGCTCGCATATGAAATTGCAGAAAGGCTAAGATTTTCCAAAAAAGAAAGACAAAAAGTAGTAACACTAGTTCGCTGGCATATGTTTACTGTAGATGAAAAAATCACTGATGCAGCTGTAAGAAGATTTATCAGAAGAATTGGAGTTGATAATGTCCGCGATATGATGGACCTTAGAGTTGGAGATCGTTTGGGTGGTGGCACTCAAACTGCCGAGAGCTGGAGATTAAAACTTTTCAAAAAACGAGTAGAAGAACAACTAGCTCCTGCGCCATTTTCAATTAATGATCTGGCAATAGACGGCAACGACATTATGAAAGAGCTAAATATAAAACCAGGAAAACAAATAGGAGAAATGCTGCAAAAATTATTTGAAGAAGTTGATGAGGATCTAAATAAAAATACTAAAGAGTATCTACTTCAAAGAGTTAAAGAATTTACCACCTGAAGTGAGCAAAAGCTTTGTTTGCTTCTGCCTGACGGAGAGCGTTGTCGCGTTTCTTGATAGCTTCACCAGCATTTTGTGTAGCATCCCAAAGTTCTGCGGATAATTTTTCCGCAAAAGAATGATATTCTTTGCTTGATCTTTTTCTTGCTGCTTCAATAATCCAACGGAGAGCTAGAGCCATTCTACGATCATGTCTTACTTCAACTGGAACCTGATAATTTGCTCCACCGATTCTTCTTGCTTTGATTTCTACTTTTGGTCCTACATTTTGTACAGCTCTATCAAAAAGAACCATAGATTCTTCTCCTTTTTTACCCAAAAGCTCGAGCGCTTTATAAACCTGTTCCTGAGCAACGGTTTTTTTACCATCAACCATTACGTAGTTAATAAGCTTTGAAATAAGTACGTTTCCGTAGATCAAATCTGGTTTTACTTGTCTTCTTTTTGTTTTAGCATGTCTCATAAATTATTAAGCTGCTTTAGCTCCTCCTTTTTGTCTTTTTGTTCCGTATTTACTCCTTGATGTCATTCTTTTTTCAACACCCATTAAGTCGAATTTTCCACGAACTGCGTGATATTTAACACCCGGTAAATCTTTTACACGACCACCTCTGACCAAAACAATTCCGTGCTCAGAAAGGGTGTGTCCTTCTCCCTGAATGTAAGCTGTAACTTCCATTTTGTTGGAAAGTTTCACACGAGCAACTTTTCTAAGAGCTGAGTTTGGTTTTTTAGGAGTCATGGTTTTAACTAGAGTAACAACACCGCGTTTTTGCGGAGAAGTTATAGTCTTATATTCTCTGTCTTTTGCATTAAAAAGTCTTCGAAGAGCTGTTGCTCTGGTCTTTTTAACTTTTCTTGTTCTGCCTTTTTTTGTTAATTGTGATAATGTTGGCATAATTTAGTCTCGATATTATAACATATTTTGCGAAAGGAGGCATTAAGGAGATCAAGGAGAAAAGAAATTACTCACTTTTCAGTACTCTTGATACTTACTCTCGCCCGCTAACACCTAAGCGTAGCGATGACGAGCGGGTCTTAATACTTTATACTTGCGCAGATTCTTCTATTACTGGTTTCGTTTCTTCAGCCATTTTTTCTTCAATCTCAGATTCTGTACCTGAAACAGAAATAAGTCTTCCAATAATAACATTTTCTTTAAGACCCAAAAGCTTGTCTTCTCGTCCTTCAAGAGCAGCTTCTGTCAAAACTTTGGTTGTTTCCTGGAAGGATGCTGCTGAAAGCCATGAGTCTGAGAATAGAGCTGATTTAGTTACACCCAAAACTACCTGTCGACCGGTTGCTGGCTCTCCACCTTCTGATAGAACTCCTGCGTTAATTTCTTCAAATCTTGCTTTTGTAATAAAGTCTCCTGGAATAAGCGATGTGTCTCCGACACTTTCAACAATAACTTTATCTGACATCTTTCGGATAGTTACTTCGAAATGCTTATCGTTTATTCCAATTCCCTGTGATTCATAAACTTTTTGTACCTGAGTAATAAGATAGCGCTGAACCATAAGAATTCCACCGATTTTAAGAACTTCTTTTGGATCAAGATCACCTTCAGCAAGAGGTGTTCCTGCTGTTATTTCATCTCCATCTTTTACAGTAAGAGTTGAAGATAATGCTACAAAGTATTCCTGCTCTTCAATTGGTTTGATTTTTGTGTTTTTAACTGTAACCAAATGACCATCATTGTTTGTTTCAATTTTTACTTTTCCTGTAATTTCAGAAACAGGAGCCATGTTTTTTGGTGTTCTCATTTCAAAAAGTTCCTCAACACGTGGAAGACCTTGGGTCACGTCGCTCATAACGATACCTCCATAATGCTTAACCTTCATTGTAAGCTGTGTTCCAGGCTCTCCAATACTTTGTGCAGCCATGACACCAACAGGAACTCCCAAACCAATACGTTTTTTGGTGGAGAAATCCCAACCATAACATGAAGCACAAATTCCGTAAGCTAATTTACAGGTAAGAGGTGAACGTACTATTACTTCTGAAACTTCGTGTTCATCTATAAGTTTTGCTGTTTCTTCATTTATCTCTTCTCCCTCTTTTATGATAACTTTCTTTGTTGTCTTTGAAGTTACATTGGCAGCTGCAACTCTACCGATAACTCTATCTGAAATACCTGCAGTTCTGTCTTTTTCATCTCTAACAATAGTAATTCCATCTGGTGTTCCACAATCTTCTTCACGGATTATAACTTCGTGAGCTACATCAACAAGACGGCGGGTTAAATATCCTGCGTTTGCTGTTTTCAAAGCTGAATCTGTAAGACCTTTTCTTGAACCACGAGCTGATGCAACGTATTCAAAAATTGAAAGTCCTTCACGGAAGTTTGATTTAACAGGAAGTTCAACAATCTTACCAAGTGGGTCAACGATAAGACCACGAATAGCTGAAAGCTGTTTTAACTGCTCGAGACCTGCACGGGATCCTCCAGAATCAATTGAGATTTTAATTGGGTTGTTTGCCTGAAGAGATTTCCATGTTTTGTCTCCGACTGCATCAGTTACTTTCATCCATACTTCGTTTGACAATCTCTTTTTTTCAGAAAGAGTAATCAGACCTGTTTGGTATTCGCTGTCAATTTTTGCTACTTTTACTTCTGCCTCGTCAACCATTCCCTGTTTTTCAGGAATAATATCGTTATCAAAGACTGAAACTGAAACTCCTGAGATTGTCGCACCGTAGAATCCTAAGTTTTTAATACGGTCAATAAGGTTTGCTACTTCTTCAGATGTGTACAATTTCATTGCCTTAACAATTAATTTCTTAATCGCACCAGCATTCATACCTTCGTTGACATATCCATAGCTTGCAGGCAAGAGTTCATTGAATCTAAGTCTTCCCACGCTTGTTTCAATTATTTCTGCAGGTTTATTTTCTTTTACAACAACACGAACTTTGATAGGTTCACGCATTTGTACTTTGCCTAAATCGAAGGCAAGAATTGCTGAATTAGCATCATTAAAGTATGGCTGTACGCTTTCTTCTTTGCGAAGTCTTTCGTCAATTGTAGTTAAATAATAAGATCCCAGTGCCATTTCTTTGTTTGGAAGAGTGATTGGTTCACCATTTGCCGGCTTAAGTAAGTTATTGCTTGGCAACATAAGATCAATTGCTTCTTTTTGTGCTTTTTCTGAAAGAGGGATATGAACAGCCATCTGGTCTCCATCAAAGTCAGCGTTATATCCAGCACAAACACAAGGATGAAGCTGAATTGCTGCGCCTTCAATAAGAACAGGATAGAATGCCTGAATACCAAGTTTGTGAAGAGTTGGCGCACGGTTTAAGAGAACCGGATGGTTTTTGGTAATTTCTTCCAAAATATCAAATACTTCCGGTGGTCTTTTTTCAATATAGCGCTTTGCCGATTTGATGTTTGTAGCAAGACCACGAACTATTACTTCACGAAGAATAAATGGTTTGAACATTTCAAGCGCCATTTCTTTTGGAAGACCACATTGTGAAAGATTAAGCTCAGGTCCAACTACGATAACTGAACGTCCTGAGTAATCAACTCTTTTACCAAGAAGATTTTGACGGAATCGTCCCTGCTTACCACGAAGCATATCAGAAAGCGAACGAAGTGATGTAGCTGCTGTTTGTGAACTCTTTTGTGAAGAATCAATAAGAGCATCAACTGATTCCTGAAGCATTCTTTTTTCATTTCTAAGGATAATCTCAGGTGCACCAAGAGCTAGTAAATGTTTCAAACGATTGTTTCTGTTAATAACTCTTCTGTAAAGATCGTTAAGATCACTTGTTGCAAAACGTCCACCTGAAAGCTGAACCATAGGACGAAGATCTGGTGGAATAACAGGAAGAACAGTCATCACCATAGCGCTTGGGGGGACATTTGCTTTTCGCATATTTTCAATTAAGCGAAGTCTTTTTACTATTTTTAGATATCTTTGTCCTGATGCTTTTTCTGACTCTGTTCTAAGATTTGCAATAAGAGCTGAAAGATCAAGATTGCTTACAACTTCCATAAGTGCTTCAGATCCTGTCTTAATAGTAAAGAAGACTGGTATGTCGTACTCTAATAATTTGTAGTATTCATCTTCTGAAAGAACGCTTCCTACTTTAAGGCTCTTGAGAAGTTTTGTAAACGTGTCTGAAATTTCATCGAGCTTTGAAAGTTCTGTTTCGTGAGTCTGTGAAACTCTAACTAATTTTTGTCTTTTAGCAAGTTCTACCTCCTGTTGAATAAGCTGTTTTTGCTCTTTTCTCTTCATGTCCTTAAGCTCATCTTTTTTCTCTGAAGTCTCTTTTTTGATCTCCTGCTCCTCTACTTTCATGCGGTCTTTTAGAGAATCTTTTCTTTTGTTAATGTTTTCTATAAACACTGAGATAGCTTCCTTTTTCTTTTCCTCATCAATATTGGTAATAAAGTAAGAAGCATAATAAATAATACCTTCCAGGCTTTTTTGTGAAACATCAAGAAGAAGTGACAAAGCACTTGATGCTCCTTTGAAATACCATACGTGTGAAACAGGTGATGCAAGAGTAATATGACCAAGTCTTTCGCGTCTAACTCTGGAAAGAGTTACTTCTACTCCACATTTATCACAAATTATTCCTCTGTAGCGGATTCTTTTGTATTTTCCACAATAACATTCCCAGTCTTTTGTTGGGCCAAAAATTCTTTCATCAAAAAGTCCGTCTTTTTCAGGCCGCAGTGTTCGGTAATTGATAGTTTCAGGTTTTGTTACTTCGCCATATGACCACTGTAATATATCTTCATTTTTGGCAAGAAGAAGTTTTAATGATTTAAAATCTGAAATATTTAGATCTTTTAATATGTTTTTCTTGTTTTTATTATCCATTTGTTTCCTCCATCTCTTTAACTTCTACATTTTCAGTTCCGGCTTCTGCTATATCCATTTTTGCTACGCCTGTCTCTTCTGCAACTTCTGTTGCTTCGAGGGCTTTTTCAAGCTCTACAACTTCCTGTTTAACTTCTTCTGAAGCTTTTTCTTCTTTGGCTGCGGATTCCTCATTATACGCTACCGCTTCCATTGGTACAACATTTAGTGCAAGAGATTGTAATTCTTTGATAAGAACCTTGAATGATTCAGGAACTTTTGGTGTTGGAATATCAGTTCCTTTAACAATCGCCTCAAATGCTTTTGCACGTCCGACAACATCATCAGATTTAATTGTAAGCATTTCCTGTAAGATATAACGTGCACGATGTGATTCAAGAGCCCAAACTTCCATTTCTCCTAAGCGTTGACCACCCATTTGTGCTTTACCACCAAGAGGTTGCTGGGTAACAAGAGAGTATGGTCCTGTTGAACGAGCGTGAGTTTTGTCTTCAACCATGTGAATAAGTTTCATAATGTATTCAATACCTACAACAACCGGATTTTCATAAGGAAGACCTGTTCTTCCGTCAAAAAGTTGAGATTTACCATCAACCGGAAGTCCTGCTTTTTTCAAAAGATCAACAATCTTGTCTTCTTCAATCTTTTCAAAAACCGGAACTCCAACTTTCATGCCCAATTTTTCAGCTGCAAAACCAAGATGAGCTTCCAAGATCTGTCCCAAATTCATACGTGCAAGGATCGAAACCGGAGAAATGATGATATCAACAGGTGTTCCATCAGCAAGATATGGCATGTCAGCAGCAGGAAGAATTCTTGAAATAATACCTTTGTTTCCGTGTCTACCTGCTAATTTGTCTCCGACTGAAACGTGCCTTAGCTGTGCAACTTCTACGATAATTTTTCGCATTGTTCCAGGTTCTAACTCATCGCCTTGTTTACGATCAAGAATTTGTACTGAGATAACTGTTCCACGCTCACCGTGAGGAATTCGAAGAGATGTATCTCGAACTTCGCGAGCCTGCTCACCAAAGATTGCACGAAGAAGTCTTTCTTCTGCTGTAAGTTCTGTTTCACCTTTTGGAGCGATTTTTCCAACCAAAATACTTCCTGGTCCTACTTCTGATCCAACTACTACGATACCGTCTTCATCAAGATTTGCTAAATCTTCTTCTGAAACGTTTGGAATGTCTCTGGTTGTTTCTTCTGGACCAAGTTTGGTTTCAACTACAGCTGCTTCATATTTTTCAATGTGAACTGAGGACAAAACATTTTCTTTAACTAATTTTTCTGAGATAACGATAGCATCTTCATATCCAAGACCATCAAGCGATGTATAAGCAATTAAAAGGTTTCGTCCTAAAGCAAGTTCTCCGTTTTCAGCTGATGGTCCATCAATAATAATGTCTCCTTTTTTAACTGTTTGACCAAAATTTACAACTGGTCTTTGTGTATAAGCTGTTGCCTGTGATGTTCTTTCAAAAGTTTCGATCTTAAATGTTGCTTTTTCTCCATCACGTCTTTCAATTGTTATTTTGTTTGAATCAACAAAAATTACTTTTCCATCAAATGGTGCTCTAACAACTCTTCCCATAACTTCAGCAATTGTTCCTTCCATACCTGTTCCTACTGTTGGACTTTGTGGGTTAACAAGTGGTACAGCCTGACATTGCATGTGGGTTCCCATAAGGGCACGGTTTGCTTCGTCATGAGCAATAAAAGGAATAAGTGAAGCGCTGGTTCCTACAACCTGTCTTGGTACAACGTCGATATAATCAATCACTTCGCGATCAACTTCCAAAAAGTCTCCTTTGAAACGTGCTGGGACTCTGGCATCTAAAATTTCTCCAGATGGAGAGATATTTAGTCCTGCGTGGGTAACATAGTTTTCGCGTTCGTCATCAGCTGTTATGTAAACGATTTCATCTGTTACGCGGACTTTGCCTTTTTCTTTAACAACTTTTCTATATGGAGCTTCCAAAAATCCAAACTCATTTACTCTTGAATACAAAGCCATATAAGTAACAAGACCGATGTTTGGACCTTCTGGGCTTCTGATAGGATCGATTCTACTATACTGTGAGCTGTTAATATCACGGATCGAGAAAGCTGCGCGTTCTCTTGAAATACCACCTGTTCCCATAACTGTAAGACGGTTTAAATTATCAATTTCTGAAAGAGGGTTTGTCTGGTCAAGAATAGTAGAAAGCTGTGAGGTGCGGAAAAACTCATTGATAGCAGCCATAATAGGACGAGCATTGATAAGACCGCTAACACTAATTGGCACATCAGCTTGGATTAAACTCATACGTTCTTTAATGCTTCTCTCAACTCTAAGAATTCCAACACGGAATGCGTTTGTTGCAACTAGTTCTCCAACACTTCTAACACGGCGGTTTGAAAGACTATCAATATCGTCAACATCTCCTTTGCCCTGTTCAAGCTGAATTAGCCCAGCTACGCTTGCGACGATATCATCTATAGTCAAAACGCGATCATCTGATGGGAAAAATCCTGGGATACTGTGGAGTCTTTTGTTCATTTTGTAACGTCCAACTGCTCCCAAATCATATCTTCGGTTATTAAAAAATAAATTGGTGAAGTATTCCTTCACCTTATCTAAAACAATTGGTTCTCCAGGATGCATCTTCTTGAAAATTTCAATAAGAGCTTCTGTTTCATTTGTAGTCTCATCTTTTTCCAAAGTACGCTCGATAGATGCTATTTTACCGTCAACGCCAGCGAAATCCTTGAATTTTTCAATTATTGACTCGTTGTCTGACATTCCGAGTGCGCGAAGGAAAGTTGTTGCTAAAAACTTTCTTCTGCGGTCAATTTTTACTGTAATTGTACCGTAACGAGTTGTTGCGAATTCAAGCCATGAACCGTGAACCGGTCTGATTTCTGCAGAATAAAGAGATTTTCCTGTAATCTGATCCTGATTGCCTGTAAAAAATACTCCAGGTGAGCGAACTAATTGGTTAACAACTGCTCTTTCAATACCATTAACTATAAATGTTCCTCTTTCTGTCATTTGAGGAATATCACCTAGGAAAACTTCTGCTTTGTGTTTTTCATCTGTTTTTTTGTTGGTTAATGTAACGGTAACTGTAAGAGGGGCATGAAATGTGAGTCCTTTAATAAGAGCTGTTTCAGGATCTGTAGTTGGTTTACCAATTTTGTGGTCATGGATTTCAAGGCTCCAGTTTTTGCCTGTAAAATCATCAACAGGTGAAATTTCTTTTAATATTTCTCCGATTCCTTGTTCCTGAAATAATTTATATGAAGCTTTTTGAACAGCAAGAAGATCAAGCTGTGGTAGTATTGGATATTCTTTTCCCCAATTTTGTCTTGTAATAATATTGTCTTTGGCGTCGGATCGTTTTGGCATTGTATTAAATTTTTAAGCTGGCAGTGCGTCTCGTAAATGCAATAAAAGACACAAAGGGTATACCCCTTGTATCCTTAACTGGAAATAGAGTAACCCTTTTATATCATATAGTATTAACCGTGTCAAGGGTCAAGATGGAGACAATAACCTTGATGTAATATGCTATAATATATTGCATTTATTATTACTGATGGCAGAACCTCTTTCTTTCAGCACTACATTAACTTTTGATTTGGGTTTGAAATTACTTTTTGCTTTTATAGCAGGACTCATCGGCTCATTAGCTTATGTGTCAGTTCTTTATTTCAAATTTATCGGGAGAAGCAATCAGGAAAGAATGTTAATTTTGAAACCATTTCTTGATAAAGATGGCGCTATTCACTTTTTTAAACTTCTCTGGTATTGTTGTATTGGTGGAGCAATTGCTGTATTATTTCAATACCCAGAACCAACATTTGTTCCAGTACAGAGCTTTTTGCTTGGAATCAGTTGGCCAGCAATTGTTTCTCAACACATCTCAGGAAGAATGAAGGATCCTACAGTCAATGAAATGAGTGAACTTGTCAAACCTCAAGCTACAAAAGAAGAAGAAAAGCAGGCAAAAGATGATCTGAAAATAATAAAGAGTCTTTTTACAAAAAAATAAACATATGGATTTTGAAACATTAAAGAAAAAACCAGTCAGAATAATTACAGAGAACAACATACTTGATGATGCAGTTCGTTTAAGTGACGACATTACCATATTACTTGATAAAACGGATGAGAAAATTAATAAAAATTTTAGAGATTTTCTGATTGTTATATTAAATAATACTAACAAAATTCAATTTATAATAACATATAAAGAATTAAGTAGTTTTCTAAATACTTTTAGAGACTTTGTGAGTAGCTATAAAAGCGGTAAAACCGTTAACACAACTAAAATTTTAGTTCAACAGATAAAATTGGATCAATTCGCTATTAAACTTGATAATAATGCTGTGGAAGAAAACATCGAGATTCAAAAAGCTCTTGATTTAATCAAAAATAATCATCTTGAAGTATTAGTTGTTGTTGACAAACAAAACAAACCTGTTGGAAAAATTAAACGATCTTCTCTTAAAAATAAATTTGCTGAACTAATTGATTAATTTTTTGAATAAGAGCTCTAAAACTGTAAGGTGAACCTTAAAATTCCTTGCTTTTCTACTGTGCGTATACAATAATAGTTTGTATATGTCAGATGAGAAAATTCTGGAAATTAAAAAAATTCCCAAAAATCCCATACTTTTTGGCTTCTATATTTCAAAACTCTATAAAAAGTGGGCGATAATAGCCTTAACCTTTGTATTTATCGCTACTGCAATCAGCCGCTATAGCGTAGTTGCTCTTCTTCACCTTACTGATTCAATAGCTACAAATAATCTTGACTTCAATCTAATCTGGTTCTGGGCAATTGTAGTAGTGTCAATATTTTTCGTTGCCGAGAATATCTGGAGGTTTAGTGGGTTTGCGGGAATGAAATGGTTTATGAATTATAGATTTTCCGCTTACCAGTCATTATATGAATACCTGACGCTTCACAGTAGAGATTACTTTAACAGTCGTTTCGCAGGATCTTTGACAAACAAAATTACTCACGCAGTTGATGGAACTCAGGCAATTTTTGAAAAATCTTTATGGAGTTTTCTTCCTCTTGCCCTTGGCCTTATCTGGTTTATATTTTACTCATCTTTAAGCAATACTTATTTAGGAATTATTATTGCCATATGGTCAATTCTGTTTGTCGGTATAAATCTGTGGTTTTCCAAAAAATTACAGCCGACTTCATATAAATCAGCTAAATCAATTTCCATATTAAAAGGAAAAGTTGTTGATTCTCTATCAAATATATCTCTAGTCCATGAATATGCTTATGTCACTGGAGAAAGAGAATATATAAAAGATTATGTGAGAAAATCGCGTGATGCTGGCTTTGCTCAATGGAAACTCAGCGAATGGATGCTTGTAGCAAATGGATTTTTTCTTTTCATTTTCGTTGCTGTAATGATCGGAACTTCTATATATCTTTTTCAGAATAACCTTATTACTGTCGGTGTAATTATAATGGTGATTACTATTGTTGGGACTATTTCTGACCAGCTGCTGTTTCTGGGACAGGAAATAAGAGATGCTACAAGATATTATGGAGAAGCAAAAGAAGGACTGTCTGAAATTCTAAAAGAACATCTGATTGTTGACGCCCCCCTTGCTACAAACGTAACAATTGAGAAAGGATCAATAGATATAGAGTCTGTTTACTTTGAATATGACAGTACAAAAGTTTTCCAAAACTTTTCACTAGCAATTCCAGCTGGACAAAAAATAGGACTGGTTGGGAAATCAGGAGCCGGAAAAAGTACTTTAGTCTCTCTTTTACTTCGCCATTTTGATATACAAGAAGGAGATATAAAAATAGATGGCTACAACATAACAGATATTACTCTTGAGAGTCTTAGAAAATCAATTGCTTTTGTTCCTCAGGACACAAGCCTATTTCACCGGACAATTAAAGAAAATATTAGTTACAGCAATCCTGATGCAACTGACGAAGAAATAAAAAGAGCAGCAAAATTTGCCAATGCAGATCAATTTATCGAAAGTCTGCCAAAAGGATATGAAACACTGGTTGGTGAACGCGGAGTAAAACTATCAGGAGGACAAAGACAAAGAATTGCCATAGCCAGAGCTTTTCTTAAAAATGCTCCAATACTAGTCCTTGATGAAGCAACAAGTAGTTTGGATAGCGAGTCTGAACATTTGATTCAGGAATCACTTGAAAAACTTATGAAAGAAAGAACAGTTATTGCTATTGCCCACAGATTATCAACTCTTAAGAAAATGGATAGATTAGTTGTGATAAAAAGCGGAAAAATTATAGAGGACGGGAATCCTGATAAACTTATTAAAAAACCTGATGGGGTTTTCAAAAATATGTGGGATCATCAGGTAAAAGGATTTATTGTTGATGAATAATGGTATAATGCACTTATGACCAAGCAACAACTACAAGACGAACTAAAACAGGCAATGCTAGCACAAGATGAAATGAAAAAGTCTGTGCTTCGCATGATGCTTTCAGCTCTTAATTATGCCGAAATAAATAAAGGTGGAACTGGTTATACAGCCACTGAAGAAGATGTAATGGCTGTTATCCAAAAAGAAGCTAAACAACATAGGGATTCTATAGAGCAATTCAAAGCTGCAAATAGGCCAGAACTAGTTGAAAAAGAAGAAAAAGAACTTGAGATAATCAAAAAATATATGCCGGAGGAAATGGGTGAAGATGAAATAAGAAAATTAGTCGTTGATGCTATTTCCAAATCCGGAGCAACATCAGCAAGCGATATGGGAAAAGTAATGGGAGTTCTTATGCCACAGGTTAAAGGCAAAGCAGATGGTGGACTTGTAAGTAAAATTGTACGAGAAGAATTAGCTAAATAATTTATTTCTTCCTTGCTCTTCTTTTTGCGTCTAGCTCATCCCACAAAACGAGTAGCGGTGCAGCGTTAAAAATAGATGAATATGTTCCACTTGCTATACCAATAAGAAGTGCTGTTGCAAACCATCTGATACTTTCTCCTCCGAAAACAAGAAGTGTAACTAGAACCAAAGCTGCAGTTAAAGAAGTATTAAGAGAACGAACTAGTGTTTGAAGTATTGAATCATTGACAATTTGAGCAAAAGGAAGACCAATGCTTCGTCGCAAATTCTCACGAATTCTGTCAAAAACAACGATAGTATCATGAACTGAAAATCCAATTACTGTCAGAACTGCTGTTACAAAAAGATTATCTATTTCTACATTATAGAAATGCCCTAGAAGAGAAAATACACCAAGAAGAACTAAGGCGTCATGCAAAAGAGCAATGACAGTACAAATTCCAAATCTCCAGCTAGAAACCGGCTTTGGAACTTTACGGAAAGACCAGGCAATATATAAAACAATAAGAACTGAAGCAAAAACTATGGCCTTGAAAGCATTAAGCGTTAATTCCTTTCCGATAACAGGACCTATTGTTTCAAATTCATCCTGCTTAAACTCCCCTACCTTTTTATTTAATGAGGTAAGCAGCTTTGTATCTTCTTTTTCATTAAGGGGCTTTGTTCTAACTATTAGTCTTTTGTCAGATGTTTGAGTTGTTATAATTTCAATCTTTTCCTGTTTAAATACATCTTTTACATTTGTTATAGTTTGTTCGTTAACAGTTTTTGGAAAAAGAAGAGTTAGACGAGATCCACCTGTAAAATCAATCGACAAATTAAGACCCCACAAAAATAAGGAAATTGTTCCCGGAATAATAACTAAAAGAGAAAATAAAAAGTACCAATTTTTTTTACCAATAATATTTAACATAATTATTTTTTATAAAATACTCTAAGTAATGTTCTGGTTACAAATATCGCTGAGAACATTGAAACCAATACACCAAGAGCAAGTGTAAACGCAAACCCTCTTACAATTCCAGTACCAAAATAATATAAAACACCACTTGTTATAAGGCTTGCAATATTTGAGTCACGTATCGAAAGCCATGCTCTTTGAAAACCAATATTTATTGCCATTTCGCGTGATTTCCCAAGTCTCATTTCTTCTTTCATGCGTTCAAAAATAAGTATGTTTGCATCAACAGCAATACCAATTGAAAGAATAAAACCGGCAATACCTGCAAGCGTTAAAGTAACTGGAATAAGTCTAAAAAGAGTAAGGACAATAAGTGCGTAAACAATAAGTGCAATAGAAGCAATAATTCCAAGCCTTCCATAAAGAAAAATCATAAATAGAACTATTACGAAAAAGCCCAAAACTCCGGCAATCAAACTTTTTTGTAAAGATTCCTGACCTAGTGTTGCTCCGACTGCATGCTGTTCAAGGACAGACAAAGAAACAGGTAGTGCACCTGCGTTTAATTGAATTTGTAAAGTTTTTGCCTGCTCAGTTGTAAATTCTCCTGTAATCTGAGCATTACCGCCAAAAATCGGTTCGTTAACTCTTGGAGCCTCAACAATCTGATCATCAAGAACTATTGCCAAAATTTTTCCAACATTTCTTTTAGTTATTTCGCCAAATTTATTTCCTCCGTCTGTTGTAAAATTAAGTGAAACTGCAGGCTTTCCTGTTTGTGAATCAAAAACTACTGCTGCTTGTTTTAGATCAATTCCGGTTAAATCTGTTTGATGAGCATCTTTACCAAAAAATTGGACTAGTCCAATCGGTTTGTTCGTTTCTGAAGCGATTTTTACAGCCTCTTCAATACTTGTTACAGCAGATCCTGAGCCTGTAGAAGGACCCTCCCAAAAAGTAAGTTTTGCAGTTTTTCCAACTAAACTTACTGCCTGATTAACATCAGTTATCCCCGGAATTTCAACAATAATACGGAAGTCTTGATTAACTTTTGACGTTTGGACAACCGGCTCTGATACACCAAACAAGTTAACCCGTCTTTCAATTACGTTTTTTGCAGAATTTAAAGCATCTTCTCTTTGACCTGCTGGAATATCTTTCATGTCGGCACGAAGTGTAATACTGGTTCCTCCCTGAAGATCAAGTCCTCGTCTAAAAGAAAAATCTTTATTTATTCCAATTTTTTTAAGATCTATTGCGGGGATTTCCTGTTTAAATGACCCAAGATTTATTTCATATTTTTGTGTAAGGTTAATTACCAAACAAAAGGCAGTTATTAAAATGATAGAAATAAAAGGGAAATTGAAGAATCTTTTCATGCAAGCAAGGTTTCCTCGTCTCCAATAAGCATAACACGTGACCCCAGTAGAATTCCACCAAGGAAGGGATCATTTCTTGTCTTTCTGAATTTAAATTCCTCTTCTGTCATGGCAGTATAATTTATTTCTGTCCCAAGACGGGCTTCTTCATCTCGCACTAAAATAGCAAGCTCCGGAAGAACTACAGTACCTACTATAATCAGATCAACTTCATCAGGGTTGTCTTTAATCCTTCTTACAAATTTACCTGAAAACATAGCAAATTTTATCTTGCCAAGTTTTGCTCTGTTTTCTAAAATTGCCTTTCCAAGACCAATATTTTTGGAACCAATTTTTAGTAAATCAAAATAAAATGGGTAGTCTTTATCCAAAGAATAATAAACTCTGTTTGCACGGGGCTCTTTTTTAAGAACACCTTTTTTCTCAAGAAGCAGAAGCTCACGTCTTACGGCATTAATTTCTTCATTGGTTTTTCTGACGCATTCACGGACGTGATACATTTCCAAAGGTTGAGTGAGGAAAACATTGAGTAATTTTACTCTAGTCTTTGATGTAATAAGATCTGAGAACATAAGTAGTACAATTTTTATACATTCTAGTCCTATTATCCCAAAAATACAAGAGGATGTTAATTGAAATTCCTCCCCTGTCTCGCTTCGCTCGCAGGCGGGCTCGCTCTCTTTCGCTAACGCTCAAGATCGCTGCGCCCCAATGTCTTTTCTGTATTGTATACCATCGAAATTAATTCCATCTTTACCAATCACAGAATAAGCTTTATTTAAAGCCTCCTCTAAATTTTCTCCTGTTGCTGTTACTCCCAAAACTCTTCCTCCGTTTGTTACAACTTTTCCATTTTCTTTTTTTGTTGCAAAATGAAAAATAACAATATCTTTATCTTTAATTTTTTCTAAACCAGAAACAACATCTCCTTTGTGAGAACTTGCCGGATACCCTGCTGAAGCAAGAACTATGCAGCAGGCTGATTTTTTTGACCATTTTATTTTTTGTTTATTAAGTGTGCCGCTAGCGCAAGCATTTAAAATATCAAAAAGATCGCTGTCTAAAAGCCTCATATAGGATTCTGTTTCAGGATCACCAAAGCGGGAATTAAACTCAATCACTTTTGGTCCGTCTTTGGTCATCATTAGCCCTGGATAAAGACAACCTGCAAATGGAATCCCACGTTTTTTCAAAGCCCTAATTACTGGAATAACAATTTCATTTTTTATTTCTTCCATTTGTTTTTCTGTAATTTCGACAACCGGAGCTATAGTTCCCATACCTCCTGTATTTGGTCCTTTGTTGCCTTCAAAGATTGGTTTATGGTCACGAGACGACGGAAAAAGAGAAATATTTTCTCCGTCAGAAAAAGCATGAATGGAAACTTCGCGTCCTTCTAAAAATTCTTCAACAACTACTTCGCTTCCGGCTTCTGCAAAAATCTTTTTTACCATAATATCTTCTAAAGAACTTTCTGCTTCTTGTAAAGTCTTTGCGATAATTACTCCCTTACCAAGAGCCAGACCACTCGCTTTTATAACTATTGGTAGAGAATGGTTTTGGAGATATTGTTTAGCTTTTTTGTAATCAGTAAATGTCTCATATTTTGCAGTTGGAATTTTTTCCTCTTTCATTAGTTTCTTGGCAAAAACTTTTGAAGATTCAATTTGGGCGGCTTCTTTAGTTGGACCAAATATTTTTAAATTTTCTTTTTTAAATTCATTTACAACTCCACTTGCCAAAACATCATCAGGGCTGGCAATTGTTAAATCGATTTTCTCATCTTTTGCAAATTTAATTAAAGCTTGATGATCAAATGTATCTATATTGGTGCTTGTTCCTATTTGTTCTGTACCAAAACTTCCCGGTGCAAAATATATTTTTCCTACCTTTGGAGATTGTTTTAATTTCCAACCCAATGCATGTTCTCTTGCTCCGCTACCAATTATGAGGATATTATTTTTTACCATGGGAATTTTCCATCGCTTACATCAATACCGCTTTTTAATACATGAAGAACTCTTTTTACAGCAACAGGCAAAACCAAATATTCTATTTCTCTGTTTTTCTTTTCCCAGGATTCCAAAGTATCATCTTTGTGTCTTCTAACTTCTGCTTTCATAACAATTGGTCCTACATCAAAATTATTTCCCGGTAGTACCTGATGGATTGTAATTCCTGAAACAGGAATATTTTTTTTAAATGCGTCAGCTATTCCATGATGACCTCTTATAACCGGAAACTTTCCTCTTGATGTCGCCACCATATCGTCTTCCTCGGCAGACAAAAGCGCAGGATGGTGATTAACAATAGGGATCTGCATTTCCTGTACTTTTTTTACAAAATCATCACTTAGAACAAACATCCATCCGGAAAGAAGAATAAGGTCAGGTTTTATTCTCTCTATTTCTTTTAACAATTTTTCTTCATATTTTTTCCTGGCTATCTTATCTTTTAGATTTCCCTCAAATGGCAAGGAGACCGTATCGATTTTATGATTTTTAGCTCTTGTTAAACCAAAAGCATCAGATTTGTTTGATATAACACTTGCAATTTTTGCCTTAATATTTCCCGATTCAATGCCGTCAATAATTCTTTGCAAATTACTACCGTTTCCTGAAATAAATACACAAACTTTTGGATCGCCAGTTATTTTTTTCTTAAGTTTTTTAAATACCTGCTGCTTACTTCTGACAGGATGTGGTCCGCCAAAAGGATACCAATAAAAATATTCTTTTTTATTCCCCATTGCTTCTGTCGTCTCATCAATTGGTAAGTAAATCATTTCATCAGCACCAATCATATCGGCAATATTCCTTTCGATAATTTCAAATGAACTATCTATAAAATCGCTTGCCGGAAGATCTTTTTTATTTCTCATATCAATTCCCATATCGCATTGAGAAACAACAGGCGGACTGGCAATTCCCAGATAAACCTCTTTTGCTCCTGCATCTTTTAATTCCTGAATAAGTGCCTTACTTGTGGTCATGCGGATGGCCGAATCATCGACTACTACAATTTTCTTGCCTAAAATATCATCACCTACTATATTATGTTTTCCATTAACTGCTTTTATTCTGTTTTCTTGTCCCGGCTGGATAAAAGTTCTTCCTACGTAATTACTTGTAATAATTGCATCGATCATAGGAAGCTTTAATTCTTCAGCAACTCCTTTTGCAGCAGGATATCCGGATTCAAAAACAGGCACTACTCCATCAGGCTTTATTCCCTTTTTCCTTATTCTTTTACCAAGAAGTTTTCCTGAATCGACTCGTCCTGTCATAACTCTTTTTCCGTTTACAAAACTATCAGGTCTGGCAAAATAAACATATTCAAAAAGAGAATGTTGAGGATGAGTAGGTGCTCCAAAGAAATATGAATCTATTTTCCCATCTGGTGTTATTTTTATTACTTCTCCTGGAGCTAGATCACGGACAAAGTCTGCACCAATTGCGTCAAACGCGACTGATTCTGATGCAATTACCCAACCGTCTTCTAGTTTTCCCAAACTGAAAGACCAAATACCAAAAGGATCTCTGATGCCAAAAAGAGTGTTGTCATTTGTTAAAAAAATCAGATTATATGACCCGTGACACTGCGGTAAAGTATGAACTAATGCTTCTTCCCAAGAGGAAAATTTAGGTCTGTTTTTCAGAGCTAGTTTTGCCATTAGGATAGTATCACTTACATCTTCATCCCAATCGTCCAATTCCTGACGAAGATTGGTAACATCTGGGATATTACCGTTATGAATAATGCTTAGCTTGTATTTTCCGCTTCCTACCTCAATAGGATGTGCATTTTCAAGAGTTGAAGCTCCGGAAGTGCCATATCTGGTATGTCCCATGGCAAGCTTTGCTAGTCCTAATTTATTTAATGAATCTTCAGTTATGGCTTGTGGAACAAGACCCATTCCTTTGTGGGTTAAAATTTTACCTGATTCTTCTTCAATGCTGATTCCTGCACTTTCTTGACCTCGATGCTGCAGAGCGGCTAAACCTCTTCTTACAAGGTAAGGAGCTAAATTACTGGTTGTTGCGACACCTATTACTCCACACATAAAATAAAAAAACCCGCGTTAAGCGGGGTTACTTTAAACAACTACGAATATGTGCCTGTTTGGCATCTCCATAATCTTTTATACTATACTTTTTACCCTATGTCAAGTAATATAAGTATAGGTATGAAGATTGCTTTTTTTGAAATTGAGGATTGGGAAAAAGATTATATTGAGTCAAAACTTAAAAATCACGAATTATATTTTTTTAAAGAACCACTTACCGCAGAAAATGTCTCCAAAATAAAAGATATTGAGATTATTTCAGTATTTATCAACTCCCCTCTCACAAAAGAAGTATTTAATAAACTGCCAAAACTTAGCATGATTACAACCAGATCAACTGGTTTTGATCATATTGATGTGGCTACATGTAAAAAACTTGGTAAAGTAGTTGTTTGTAATGTCCCTCACTATGGAACACATACTGTTGCAGAACATACCTTTGCTCTTATTTTGGGACTTTCCAGAAAATTATATCTTTCCCTTGAGCGCACAAAACACGGAGAATTTAATCATAATCACCTTACGGGATTTGATTTGTACGATAAAACTATAGGAATAGTTGGCTTTGGCGACATAGGAAGCTCTGTTATGAATATTGCCAAGGGATTTGGTATGCACGTTGTAGCCTATTCCCACCATCCTGATGAAAAAATTGCCAGAAAACTTAGTATTACTTTTATGTCCCTAAATGAATTACTGAAAGTTTCAGATATTATTACTCTCCATGTGCCTTATGCCAAGGAAACTCATCACATAATTAACAAAAGAAATATAAAAAAATTCAAAAAAGGAAGTTTGCTTATTAATACGGCAAGAGGGGGACTCGTTGAAACAGAGGCAATAATTTATGGACTTGAAAAAGGAATTTTACAGGGAGTCGGAATGGATGTTTTGGAAGAAGAAAATATAATCGAAGAAGAAAAAGAAATTTTAACAAAACATTTTGTTAAATCTTCAGAGCTTAGAACTCTTTACCTTGATCATATACTTATGAGTGATGAAAGAGTAATTATCACACCTCACAATGCTTTCAACAGCATAGAAGCGCTACATATAATTCTTGATGTAACTATTGAAAATATTTTGGATTTTATTCAACATAAACCACAGAATATGGTCTGAACCATGCGTAATTTTATTAAAAATATTTCTTTAATTTCTGCTCTTGTCTTAATAATTTATTTTGCTTCCTATTATTCAGGATTTATAAAAAGTGAGGCTATGAAATTGTTTAAAATTCCAGGAAGCAGCGTACAGGGAGCAAGTACAAAAAAGGCAGAAGATGTATCAGAAAAAATTAAATCTGATATTCAGGATCAATTAAAAATTTTACAAAAACAGGTATTAAATTTAACTCTTGGGGATGCTATAAATAGTTTTTCCCGTTTAGAAAAAATACAACATGATTATAATTCTCTAAAAAATTATAGTGAAGAAAAAATAAATGATATGTTAAAATCCAAGAAATAAGTTATGGAAGATCTAAAAACACGAATAGAAAAATTGGTTGAAAAAGTTGATATAACTTCTAAGAAAAAGCGGATTCGCGAGCTTGAACTTGAAAGTGGTGATTCAGGATTTTGGAATGATCACCAGACAGCAGCTAAAAAAATGAAGGAATTATCTGACCTTCAAAAAGAAGTTGAAGAAGTAGAGCTTTTGCAATTATGGTTTGAGGAAGGAGAAGCAAGTGAAGCAGAAAAACTTTTGAAAAAATTAGAAACTTTACTCTTTTATACAAGTCCTTATGACAAAGGTGGTGCTATTTTGGCAATTCATTCCGGACAGGGTGGAACCGAAGCAATGGATTGGACAGAAATGTTATTTAGAATGTATACAAGATATTGTGAGCGTAAAAAATGGTCATATGAAATTTTGGATCAAACACCAGGTGAAGAAGCAGGACTTAAAAGTATTACGATTTCTGTAAACGGAACATATGCTTATGGAAACCTGCGGCATGAAGCAGGAGTGCATAGATTGGTCAGACAATCCCCTTTTAACGCCGATAAATTAAGACAAACTTCTTTTGCTATGGTCGAAGTACTACCAGAGGTAGAGCAAATCGAAGGAATTGATATCAAAGAAGAAGATGTTGAATTTGAAGCTTTTAGATCTGGCGGACACGGAGGACAAAATGTAAATAAAGTATCAACTGCAGTACGACTTAAACATAAAGCTACAGGAATTGTTGTTACAGCCTCCGTTGAGCGGTCACAAATTCAGAATCGGGGATTTGCAATGAAACTACTTAAGGCAAAACTTTGGGCTCTCCAAGAAGAAGAAAGAAAGAAAAAAGAATCGGAATTAAAAGGTGGATACAAAACTCCCGGCTGGGGTAATCAAATCCGCTCATATGTATTGCATCCTTACAAAATGGTAAAAGATCTAAGAACTAATTTCGAATCAGGAAATCCCGACAAAATATTAGATGGAGATTTAGATAAATTTATAGAAGAAGAACTACGAATGCTCAGTTAAGAAATCATTTCCAAGAGATTATTCATCAAAATTTCTCCTGTTTTCTCTTTTGTTTCTAGTTCCGGATGGAACTGAAAACCATATATAAAGCGATTTTTGTGTTTAATAATTTCATAGCCATAAGTTGATTTTGCTAGAGGGATAAGTGATGACGGAAGGTCTATTGCTCGATAATGATGAGCTTCTCGTACAGTTGTGTTTTCAAGACCGGTAAAAATTACATCATCTTGCAATATCTCAAGTTTTCGTAAGCCCGCTATTTTCTTTCTTTTTCTTGTTAACTCTCCACCAAAACTATGAACTATAAGTTCAAATCCAGCGCATATACCAACAATTGGCTTATCTGTATCCTTCAACAATAAAGCCTGCTGTTTGTAAACATATTCATCCTCTAAAACTGAATACTTGCTGCTACCTGTTAAAACAATTAGGTCAGAATTTTTTGTAGATTTTTGCTCAATTTTATCCCATGAGTAAATTTGTACATTATGCTCTTTAAATAATTTTTTTAAATTTGGCAGAAGGATTGTTCCATTATCAATTAATAGGATATTCATAATGCTTGCTGCTCTACTCTTTAACTTTTTTTTCCCATGGTGCAGAAGTAAGAAGAGACCCATAGATATCTTCTTCATGTTCTATTTTAAGATCGTCTAGTTCTTTTTGTGTTGGATTTCTTTCCTGAAAATCAACAAATGGCAAATCTGAAATTACTGCAAGCGGTTGCTGCTCGGCTCCTTCACCCATAATAGAAACAGCTGCTGTTGCAAGAGAATCTGCAATATTTAGTTGTTCCAGCTTCATAACTCTTCCAAAAATGTCTTCTTTGCCTATGTAATTTTTAAGCGCTGAAAAACCACTATGTTTAAGTGAGTATCCTGTAACCCCCCAACGAAGAGGAGAAGCCTTACTATCGGTGATTATAATTCCTAAATATTTAAGATTATGTTTTTCTGTTAAATACTCTCTTATTCTATTTGCGCTTTCTTGAGGATTTTCAGGCCAAAGAGAAAAAGAATCTTTGATGTTTGATTCATCAAGACCAGCAGAAACTACCAGCATATCGTGTTTAACTGTCAGATAAAATCCTCTTTCGTGTTTAGGTAAATAATAATCTGCTTCCTGCTTAACCAGCTTATCTTTCTGATTTGGATCATTTGGATCAATTTTTATCACTCTTCCCTCGCAGGTTCCAACTACTTTTGATGCTATAGCAACAACGCTTTTTTCCGAAAGTTCTGGTAAATACTTATCAAGAATCGCAAAAAGGTCTTCGTTTGGTAGAATTTTGTGGGTTTTGTATGCTTTTACATTCATTTCTTCACCTCATATTTTAACACAATAGTTCCTTGTTTGTTTAATTTTTCAATAGATAATAATCGTAAATTAATATCAAAATTTTTATTCTCAACTAATGGCTCTCCTGTGCCAAAAATTTTTGGCTCAATAGTTAACCATAATTCATCAATAATATTTTCTTCAAAAAATGATGTCGCTAGTTTTCCTCCGGAGACAAGAAGCATCTGTTTATATCCAAGTTTTTCAAAACGAGAGAGTAAATCTTTTGGTTTCTCATTTGTAAATTCCAGTTGACCGGAAACTTCAAACTGCTTATATTTTTCCGGATTTTTTGTAAGTACAATTCTCAATCTTTCTTTTTCTGCCTTTAAACCTGCTATTTCAATATCTTTTACCTTCTCGAATGTTCCGCTTCCCATAACAAGCAGATTATTTTCTGATTTTACTTTTTGGAAATGCTCAAAATCTTCTTTAGACGACCATTTGTAGATATTATTCTCTGACCATTTAGTTAATTTTCCGTCCAGTGAGGAGACATCAATTAGTATAACTTTCATTTAGCAGGTCTTAGCCATTTTACTCCCAGATAAACAAGTGGGGTTGTAATTACAGACATGAAGCAACGGAGAATATAATAAGGAATAGCTATGCTTGAAATGAAACTTAAGTTACTTGCAAAACTTTGATCAAGAGCGTAAAAGGCAAGTGTCATAAATAGAACAACATCTATAAATTCTGAACCAAAATTTGAGAGGTTTGTTCTAAGCCAAAGTTTTGTCTTGCCAAGCTTTTGGCGAAGTCTGGCAAAAATATAAACATCCAAAAATTCGGAAACTGCAAAAGCAATTAGACTGGCTGCTGAAAATCTGGCAGAAAGACCAAAAATAGCATCATATGCTCCTTCAGTTGGTATAAATCTTTTGCTTGGAGGTAGAGCTACGGCGATGATTGAGAAAAGGAAAATAAAAAATATTACTAAAAGGCTTGATCTTACAATGCTTTGTGCTTTAGCTTTTCCGTAAACTTCTATAATTATGTCATTAATTGAATAAAGGAGTGGAAGAACAAATATAACTACTGTAGCGTTTATGTGAATAGATCCGGAATTGTATACGGGAAATGTCTTTGCTCCCATAAGTTCTGATATGGCAACGCAGACAATATAAAAAGAGATAAGAAAATCTAATTTTTCTATTTTAAACATTTTTGTCTCCAAACGATCAAAATTCTACAACAAAAATTTTTTATTAGCAAGTAGCATTTCTATGGTTGCCAAAAGTTTAAAAATATGTTTTACTAAATAGAAGGACTGCCATGGAAAAAAACATACCCGAAACTCCGGTGATGCATTCATTTAAGGAGGCGGAGCCCATGAGTTCATCACTTTCTATGAAAAATTCTATTATTGTTCTTGTAGTTATTGCCTTTCTAGGAGTAGGTACTGGATTTGTATTATCGAAAGTAACTTCCAGTAATGGAGGCTCAGCAATAGGACCAGGTATAAAAGGAAAAACTGTAGGCTCAGGTGATATAAAAATCTTTAAAGACGCAGCTGAAGGGGTTTTGAAAGAGGGTGGCATTGAAGGAGAAGGTCAATATCATCTGGTTCGCCCTGGTGGAGACAGTCAAAATGTTTACCTAACCTCATCTCTGGTTGATTTGTCCCAGTTTATGAACAAAAAAATAAAGGTCTGGGGAGAGACTCAAAAAGCACAACACGCAGGTTGGCTCATGGACGTAGGAAGAGTTGAGATCTTATGATAAATCTTCAAAATGTAACCAAAAAATTTGGAGTAGGTAGTACTGCTTTGGAAGATGTTTCTTTTGTTGTAAATCCAGGAGAATTTGTTTTTGTGACAGGACCGTCCGGATCGGGAAAGACAACTCTTTTTCGCCTTTTAATCAAAGAGATGGCACCTTCCTCCGGATCAATTCACATTGGAGAATGGGATATCGTGAATTTACCAAAAGATAAAATTCCTCATCTTAGACAAAAAATCGGAGTAGTCTTTCAGGATTTAAAACTACTAAAAGATCAGACAATTTTTGAAAATGTACTTTTTCCTCTGGAAGTAGCAGGCAGTAGCGAAAGAAGAGCAAAAGAAAAAGTAGACGAAATTTTACAATTAGTAGGTATTGCTGAGCATAGCGCTAAATTCCCTGTCCAACTATCAGGCGGAGAATTACAAAGAGCTGCCATTGCCAGAGCACTTGCTTTTTCTCCTGAAATTTTACTTGCCGACGAGCCAACAGGAAATTTAGATGATCATACCGCTTCTGAAATAGTAAAGCTTTTGCAAAAAATCAATGAGACAGGGACAACTATCCTTATGGCAACGCATGATACAGATATTGTTAATAGACTTATGAAAAGAGTTATAACTTTAGAAAAAGGCAAATTAATTAGAGACGAATCTAAAAAGAAAAAGGAATGAAGCATTTTAATACCAGCATAAAACATATTAGAAGAACTCCATATCAGGCTCTTATTGCAGTTTGTATTATGTCGCTTACTTTTCTGATGGTGTCATTTTTTGCCTTTATGGTTTTTGGTTCATCAGTAGTTATAAACTATTTTGAATCAAAACCACAGGTAACTGCTTTTTTCCGTGATGAAGCAAAACCAGAAGAGATAGATGTATTAAAACAGAATCTGCAACATACAGGAAAGGTTTCCAAAATTAAATATGTTTCAAAACAGGAAGCTCTGCAGATCTATAAAGAACAAAACAAAAACGATCCCTTGCTTTTAGATCTTGTTACAGAAGATATACTTCCCTCATCGCTTGAGATATCAACTGCAAATATTGCCGACATGGGAGCAATTTCAGATATGCTAAAAAATTCTCCCAGTGTTTCTGAAGTTATTTACCAAAAAGATGTTGTTTCAACTCTTTCTAAATGGACCAATGCCATTCGACTTGTCGGCATAGTGCTTATTTCAATTCTGGTTTTAGTATCAGTCTTTATCATGATGACTGTTATTGGATTTAAAGTGTCACAAAAAAGAGAAGAAATTGAAATCATGAAACTTCTTTCTGCTACCAACTGGTATATTCGATGGCCATTTGTTATGGAAGGAGTTATCTATGGCGTGACAGGAACGCTAGTTGGCTGGATTATTGCATCCGGAGCACTTCTTATCGCAACACCTTTTCTTGAATCATTCTTAAAAGGCATTCCACTTTTGCCTGTTTCTCCATTGTTTTTATTTGGACTGCTTGCAGTAGAATTATTAATCGCTGCAGGACTTGGAGTTTTAGCCAGTTCGCTTGCGGTTCTTCGTTATTTAAAGTAGAATAAATTCGCACTTTCTGCCTATGTTTACTCTGTTAAAAAAATTATTAATTTTTGTTGTATCAATTTTTATCCTATCCACATCAGGTTTTTTTGTCTACGCACAAACTACCACCCCAACGCCTACTCCTGATAATTCTCAGGAGGTTTCAGATTTACAAAAGCAAATAACAGAACTTGAAGGTAAAGTATCAGAATTGCAATCAGAAGAACAAACACTTTCTTCACAAATTGCCACAATGGATAACCAAATTAAACTAACAGAGTATCGCATCCAATCTACTCAGCAACAGATAACAGATTTAACTCTCGATATTGATTCTGCAACAAAAAGAATGACCAATCTTGAAGGAGCACTAGATAACACCACCAAAGCACTTCTTAGCAGAATAGTTGCAACCTACCAATTAGGTGGTGCCGGTACAATGGAAATCTTGCTTTCTTCAAACGATGTGTCTGATCTTGTATCAAGAGCAAATTATCTTCGTCTTGTTCAGGCGCATGACAAAAAATTGCTATATGACACCCAACAAGCAAGAAATGATTATGCAAACCAAAAACAGATTTTTGAGGATAAAAAGAAATCAATTGAAGCTCTTAAAGCGCAACTTGAAGCATACAGCAAGGACTTAGACAGTCAAAAATCAGAAAAAAAGAGGCTTCTTGCCGAAACTCAGGGAAGCGAAGCAACTTACCAAAAATTACTTTCTCAAGCTAGGGCACAACTTGCCGGATTTAGTCGCTTTGCCACCCTTCAGGGAGGAGCATCAATCCTTAGTAACCAAACATCTTGTGATGACTGGGGATGTTATTATAACCAACGTGACTCGCAATGGGGATCAAATTCTCTTAATGGCACTCAATATACCCTTGCCAGCGATGGATGTTTAGTTACATCTATGGCAATGATTTATACCCATTTTGGTCATCGGGGTGTAACTCCGCAAACTATAAATAGTATTCCAAGTAATTTTGCTTCTTATTATCCTGCATACTTAAAATTTGCAATATCTGCTGATGGAGCAGGCTCTCAACGTGTATATACATCACTAGATAGCGAATTAAGCGCTGGCAGACCGGTTGTTGTTGGAATTAGTTATGACGGAGGACCAATTTCTGACCACTTTTTGGTTATAGTTAGCGGTTCTGGCGGAAATTATATTATGAAAGATCCATTTACTCCAAATGGAAACAATATATCTTTCACTTCCAAATATTCTGTAGCAAGTATCCGCGATGTCTACAAAGTTGTCTTCTGATAGTAATTATTTGTACTATATAAATATAAAATATTATGCGGAAAATAATCTGCCTAATTACCCTATCTGCCTGTTTTTTGTTCTCTAACCCATTTATTGTTTTTGCCGCATTCAGCTTCAATATCTCCAATGTAGATACCGAAACAATATCTGACGCTGAACAAGAGATCGCTGTTGATATTGAAATAAATGATTTACCTAGTGAATCATATTTCAGAATTGCTTTTCAGAAATCATCAGGAGCAACATATTTTGGATACATTAAAAACAATAATGGAGATTGGATAAAAATTGACTCAAGTCAGAGTTGTAAAAATTACTATCACATATCTGATACTAATACCAAATCAATCACACTGAGTGCTAAAATCGGTCAAGACAATGTAAATAATCTAGATAATGGACAATATGACATAAAAGCAAAAAGATATACAGCAACTTGTTCATCAAGCACAGATAGCAATGCCAGCATGATTCAGATAAATCTCCCAATTCCCACACCAACGCCTACAAATACTCCGACACCAAGTCTTACACCAACCCCAACACATACTCCAACCCCAATCAAAACACCAACGCCTACAAAAGCTCCAACTCCGACGAAAAGTCCAACGCCAACCAAATCTCCAACAACAACAAATTCTCCTACAAAGATTTCAGCAATTTCATCAACTCCTACTACAAAACCAACTACTGCAAGCACTGGAGCTCTCCCCACTTCAGTTCTCGGTGCAGATATATCTTCTAGTCCGACAGACTTACTCCAAGAAGATAAAAATATTTTAGTTAAATCCTCTTCTGAAAAGAAGAATTATTTTATAAGTGCTGCTATAATTCTGGGAGCGATTCTTCTTATTGCGTGTGGCGTAATTATTTACCGCAAAAGAATGAATCAGGAATTATGACTCAGCGAGAAATAATTACAAATAGTTTTTCTGAAACTCAAAAATTAGGTGAAGAATTTGCCAAAAATCTTAAAGGCGGAGGAATTTTATGTTTGTTTGGAGATTTGGGTAGTGGCAAAACAACTTTTGTGCAAGGGTTGGCAAAAGGTTTGGGAATTAAAAATAAAATAATTTCTCCTACATTTATTATTATGCGAACCTATCAACTAACTCCAAACTCTTTTTATCACGTCGACTTGTACAGAATTGAGAACGAAAAAGACGTTGAAGGTTTAGGATTATTGGAAATAATAAATGACCCACAAAACATTGTGGTAATTGAATGGCCTGATAAAATAGAAAATATCCTGCCGGAAAAAAGAATAAATATTCTATTTAATTATGTTGATGAAAATAGACGTAAAATAACTATTGAGTAAAAATTATGACTGAACAAATTTTGAGTGCAATAAAGATATTAAATGAAGGTGGGATAGTCATTTTCCCTACAGACACTGCTTTTGGCATAGGATGTAGAATTGATAATGAAGAGACAATTAAAAAACTTTTTCAAATCCGCAAAAGACCTGAAACTCAGGCAACACCGGTTCTTATAGCAAATGAGAAGATGGCACAAGACTATCTTGAGATAATTCCAGAAGATGTAAAAGAAAAACTTATTGATAAGTATTGGCCCGGTGCCCTAACTATCGTACTCCCCTGCCAAATTAACAAAGTCCCAAGTTTGGTGCGGGGTGGCGAAAATAATCTTGGGGTAAGAATGCCAAATCACGAAACAACACTAGAAATTATTAAAGGAGTTGGAGTACCAATTCTTGGTCCTTCGGCAAATTTCCACGGCGAAAAAACTCCTTATGTTTTTGAAGATTTAAATCCAGAGCTTGTAAAATTAGTTGACCTTGTAGTTCCCGGAAAATGTAGCGTTAAACAGCCCGCCCGCCTCGCAAGCGAGAACGTTGCGGGCAGGGCATCAACAGTTGTTGATTGTAGTGTTAAGCCATGGAAAATACTTAGACAGGGAATAATTAATATTTAATATGATATTGCTTATAGATACATCAAGTAATAAAGAGGTTAAAGTCGGATTAGAAATAGATGGAAAAGAACATATGGTAAACAAACCTCTGGATACCAGAAAAGCTCAAGCGGTTTTGCCGATGATAGAGGAACTACTTAAAAAACATAAACTGGAACTAAAAGATATTTCTGAGATAAAAGTAAATCCAGGGCCAGGGAGTTTTACAGGTGTTAGAGTTGGAGCAACAATTGCAAATACATTGGGATTTCTTCTGAAAATTCCAGTAAACGGAAAAGATATAGTTGAGCCTGTTTATTAAGCTAAATAGTACTTGTAGACAAGTGTTGCCCATGATACTCTATATCTTAATGAAAGACTTTATACACCATCTGCTTTTTCCCAGAGAGTCAAATAATCATAGAGCAAAAATACTTCACCATGACAGTTTAATTGTTATTATTTGTCTTTTTCTTTTTGTTACCTCTCTATTTGCTGCAGTTAGTAAAACCTCACCTGATGTTTTGGGAATTTCTTTTAATATCACATCTTCAGATCTACTTGCAATGACAAATCAAAAAAGACAGGAGAACGGACTTGGTCCGCTTTCTATGAACGATCAATTAGCATCAGCAGCTGACCAAAAAGCCAATCACATGTTTGCCAACAATTATTGGGCACATATAGCTCCCGATGGCACGACTCCTTGGTTCTTTATTAAAAACTCAGGCTATGAATATCTTTATGCAGGTGAAAATTTAGCCCGGGGCTTTACGAGTTCAATTGATGTTATCAATGCCTGGATGACAAGTCCCACTCACAGAGAAAACATGCTTTCCAAAAATTACAGCGACGTAGGTTTTGCCATAAAAGAAGGATCCCTAACCGGATCTGACACTGTTTTGGTTGTTGAAGAACTCGGTAGTAAATATGCAGGACAAAATCAGGCACAAAATACTGTACAACCTACAGCATCACCAACGCCAATTGTTTTAGCAGTTATTTCTTCTGCGCCTTCTCCTACAAGCGTGCCCACACCCACGACACAAACTTTAACACCAACACCAAAGCAACAGGAAAACATAAATGTTGCTGCTGTACAAAATAAACCATTAATAGATAGTAAATCTGTAAGCAATAAAATTGCCTTGGGCTTTCTTATTTTATTAATATCAATTTTAATAATTGATGCAGTTATTATTGAAAGAAAGAAAATTGTCAGAGTTGTTGCTCACAATCTTGATCATGTTATTTTTCTTATAATTATGATTATTGTGATTATAATAATTAGTAGAGGTATTATTTTATAATGAAAGAACACACGAAAAAACACCTGTGGTACTATGTTTCTTTTCTTGCAGTTGAACTAACAGGACTTGGTCTTATATTTTATCTTGCTGACAAAAACTTGCAGTTCTTAACTGTTTGCTTTATGGCTTCTTTTTATATCGGGTGGGCCATTCTCCATCATTACCATCATCACAACATAAGCATAAAAATTATGATAGAATACATTTTAATAGGTCTACTAGGAGTAGTAGTCAGTTTTTTAGTTTTTCAACAAATATAATATGAAAGGAATGATTTTAGCAGGAGGACTTGCAACACGTCTTCGCCCCTTAACTCTTGTAACAAATAAACATTTGTTACCTGTCTATAATAAACCAATGATCTATTATCCTCTTGAGGCTATGAAAAGAGCCGGTATTAAAGAGGTTTTAATTACAACATCAGCAGATCACGCAGGAGATTTTGCTAATTTACTTGGCGGTGGCGAAGAATTTGATTTAAAACTTTATTATGCAGTACAAAAAAACCCAAAAGGCGGAATTGCTGATGCGATAATGCTAGGCGAGGAGTTTACACAAAAAAGCAATCTTCTTGTTCTTCTCGGTGATAATATATTTGGATATGATTTGAAAAAAACTGTAAACGAATTTGATGAAGAAAACAAAGGAGCAAGAATTTTCGGTATTCAAATGCCAACAGAATCCGGACAATATGGAGTGATCGAAATAGATCAACACAATAAGGTCCTCTCAATTGAAGAAAAACCGGAAAAACCAAAATCCAACATCGCTCAAACAGGAATATACATCTATGACCATGGTGTTTTTGATTTTATTAAAAATCAAAAACCATCAGCAAGAGGAGAGATGGAAGTAACAGATCTTAATAATTTTTATGTAAAGAATGGCACCATGAAATGCCAAATTATTGACTGGTGGATTGACGCCGGCACTTCATATGATGAACTTCTCCGTGCAAATAATATGGTTGCTGAAAAAGTTAAAAAAGGTGAATTAGCTTAAAGCAAAAATATGCTAGTATGGCTATCTTATCAATTATTATCCTCAATTTTAATACAAAAAAATTAACCCTTGATTCTGTAAATTCAATAGAAAAAAATTATTTACAAGAAGTTAAGGAGGGTACTTTTGAAGTTATAGTCGTCGATAACGGATCCTCTGATGAATCACTTGCAGCTTTTAATGAATATAAAAAGAGTACAAAAATAAAATCATTTCAGATTGTTGATAGTGGCGGAAATATAGGATTTTCTGCTGGTAATAATAAGGGAGTAAAAAAAGCAAATGGAAAATATGTTTTGTTTTTAAATCCTGACACAGTTGTTTTCCCAAAAACATTAAATACATGCTTAGAGCTTATGGAAAGTCATCCTGAAGTTGGCGCATCTTCATGTAAATTAGTTAATAAAGAAGGAAGATTTGATTTTAATTCTCATAGGGGCTTTCCTACCGCTTGGAATGCTTTTTGTTATTTCTCAAAAATTCAAAAAATATTTCCAAAAAGCAGACTTTTTGCCGGATATACTCAGGGGTGGAAAAATATCTCAACGAACCATGAGGTTGATGCTATTTCTGGTGCATTTCTTTTGGTATCAAAAAAAGTTGGAGAAAAAATTGGCTGGTGGGATGAAGATTATTTTTTCTATGGAGAAGATCTGCAATTTTGTTACGATATA
>Ga0255338_1000567_pt1 | contig 109531 bp, 112 predicted proteins | sample MeOH1_35cm_T4_19_FD_203715 | JGI IMG/M metagenome (GOLD analysis project Ga0255338, IMG submission 203715) | Sandy soil microbial communities from University of British Columbia, Vancouver, Canada - MeOH1_35cm_T4_195 | ecosystem: Engineered > Artificial ecosystem > Sand microcosm >...
TGATGGTCATCGAGCACAAGCGCCCGCTGATCGAGGTGCAGGCCCGCGCCGCGCTCTACGACCTGCCGGCCCACGCGCGGCCGCTGATCATCGGCAAGACCGACGAGAAGGGCGCGCCGCTGCTCTCGGAACTGACCTCGCTGTCGGTGGCCGAGATCGCGCTAGCGATCGCCGACCGCCTGCCCGCCGGGCCGCACATGGACCGGGTCTACGACTATCTGAACCGGGTCTCGGCCGCCTCGATGGCCGCGGTCACGCTCTCCAGTGACCAGCAGCGCAAACCGTTCTTCTGCTCGGGCTGCCCGCACAACTCCTCGACCCGCCTGCCGGAAGGCTCCCGCGCCCTGGCCGGCATCGGCTGCCACTACATGGCCAGCTTCAACGATCCCTCCACCGACCTGAACAGCCACATGGGCGGCGAGGGCCTGAGCTGGATCGGCGCCTCGCCCTTCACCGACGAGAAGCACGTCTTCGTCAATCTGGGCGACGGCACCTACAACCACTCGGGTTCGCTCGCGATCCGCGCCGCCGTCGCGGTGGGCGCGAACATGACCTACAAACTGCTGTTCAACGACGCCGTCGCCATGACCGGCGGCCAGGCGGCCGAGAGCGGCTTCACCGTCCCGCAGATCACCCGCCAGCTTGCCGCCGAAGGCGTCAAGAAGGTGGTGGTCGTGGCCGCCGAGCCCGAGCGCTACCAGACCGTCACCGACTTGGCCCCCGGGGTCGAGGTGCGCCCGCGCATCGAGCTGATGAAGGTGCAGCGCCAGCTGCGGGACACCCCCGGCGTGAGCGTGCTGATCTACGACCAGGTCTGCGCCACCGAGAAGCGCCGCCGGCGCAAGCGCGGCAAGATGGCCGCCGCGCCGATGCGGGTGATGATCAACCCGCTGGTCTGCGAGGGCTGCGGCGACTGTTCGGTGAAGTCCAACTGCGTCTCGGTCGAGCCGCTGAACACCGAGTTCGGTCGCAAGCGGAAGATCAACCAGTCCAGCTGCAACCAGGATTACTCGTGCCTGGAGGGCTTCTGCCCGTCGTTCATCACCCTGGAAGGCGCCGAGAACGCCCACCACGAGGCCGGCGCGGCGCTGACCGCCGACTCCACGCCCTTGCCGACGTTCCAGGAGCTGAAGGGTGTCCAGAACATCCTCTTCACCGGCGTGGGCGGGACCGGCGTCACCACCGTCGCCTCGATCCTGGCCATGGCGGCCCACGTGGATGGCCGCTCGGCCTCGGTCGTGGACATGACCGGCCTGGCCCAGAAGGGCGGGGCGGTGTTCAGCCACGTGCGCATCGGCGAGACCGAGACCACCGTCATCGGCGGCCGGGTGCCCGCCGCCAGCACCAACGTCCTGATCGCCTGCGACCTGCTCTCGGCCGCCGGCCCGGACGCGCTCGCGCTCTACGCCAAGGACCGCACGGTGGCCGTCGGCAACGCCGACTTCGCGCCGACGGCCGACTTCGTGACGGACCGCGACGTCCGCTTCGACGCCGACGAGCAGGGCAAGCGGATCGCGGCGGCCACCCGCACCTACGACGCGGCCCCGGCCAGCCACCTGGCCGAGACCAGCCTGGGCGACGCCATCTACGCCAACATGATCATGCTGGGCTTCGCCTGGCAGAAGGGCGTGGTCCCGGTCTCCAGCCGCGCGCTCTACCGGTCGATCCGGCTGAACGGCGTGGAAGTCGAGGCCAACCTCCAGGCCTTCGAGCTGGGTCGCAAGGCGGCCTTCGACCCCGCCGCCCGCGGCAAGCGCGAGGACGACGTCCCCACGCCCGAGACCATGCCGCTGGACGAGCTGATCGCCCACCGGGCCCGGGAGCTGACGGCCTACCAGAACAAGGCCTACGCCGACCGCTATCTGGCCAGGGTGGAGCGCGTGCGGGCGGCGGAGGCGCCGCTGGGGTCAGACGCCCTAACCCGCGCCGCGGCGGTCAGCCTCTACAAGCTGATGGCCTACAAGGACGAGTACGAGGTCGCGCGCCTGTACTCCGACGGCCGCTTCGCCAAGTACCGCGCGGAGACCTTCAAGGGCGGCAAGGCCAAGGTGTGGCTGGCCCCGCCGATCCTCGCCCGCAAGGGTCCGGACGGGAAGCCCGTGAAGATGGCCTTCTCGCCCTGGATGCTGGACCTGGCGTTCCCCACGCTGGCGAAGCTGAAGGGCCTGCGCGGCTCGGCCCTCGACATCTTTGGCATGACCGCCGAGCGCCGAATGGAACGCGGCCTGGTCGCCGACTTCGAAGCCGACCTCGACCGCCTGCTGGCCGGCCTCACCAAGGACCGCCTCCACCTCGCCGCCCAGATCGCCGCCGTCCCGCAGAAGATCCGCGGCTACGGCCACGTGAAGGACGCGTCGGTGGGGCCGGCGAAGGCCGAGGCGAAGCGGCTGTGGGGGGAGTGGGAGAAGGTTGGGGCGAAGGAGACGGTGGGAGTTTAGGCCGGTCTAGCCTACTTGCCAGCGGCCTGACGACGAGAGAACATAGTCGGAACTCGCCGTTGGGGTATTCGTATGATGGATTGGCTGGATCCGCGCGGTCGCTGTGGAAACGGCGAATACGTGCGCATCGCGGCCATATGCAGCGCTCTAGCCGCGCCGTTGCTGGCGGTGCTTGCAGTCGACGGCATGGCGCAGGGCGTTCGACTGATGGCGTTGGCAGCGTTGTGGCTGCTCGCCGGCGTCATGTGGGTTGTGGCCATTCGTCGGGCGCACGACGAAGACTACACTGCGCGGGAGGCCTACGCCTGGATGGGCGGTCCGACGTTGATGCTGCTGGTCTGGATCACGCTGCCAGCAATGGGGGTGTTCCCCCACGAGTTGATATTGTGGGCGAGCTACGGCGTCGGAATGTTTCTTTGTTACGTGGGTCTGTACGCTGTCGCGCAAGCGAAAGAGGGCTCCCGGCCCAACCGCTATGGCCCGCCAACTCTCCAGCGACCGACGCCATTGGATCGGGCGAAGTATCGGCACATGCGGAAGTCTCCAGTGCCCTAGGAGGTCTGATAGAGGGTCACCGTCTCGGAGAATTCTCCACGCCGCGCGTCGTCGCCTCGGACAAACACGTACAATCGGCCCCCATCACCGAAACTGGTCCCAAGCTCAGCATCGGAATCGATCTGAACCAAAAGCTTCCAGGTGCGTACCGCGCGACGTAGGACCGTGGCGTCGTTCTCGGCATCGTCAGTTGAGCCAAGCGCCCTCTCGCAAGACAGCGCCATCTGTTCGTCCTGAATCTCTTCCGGGTATCCACCGATCCTATGTTGTGGCGATGGCCCTGCTGGCGCGGCCATGTCCACTAGGGTGTCTAACTCGTCGTCCTCCAACTCGATGCCGGCGATGTCCTCCGCGAGCCAATCGAGACTGGGGAGGGACTCTTGTCGAACGAACGCTATCCGGCGCTCATGGAAGGGCCACGCCGAGGCGTCTTGAGCGGGGCGGGCCGCGAGCGCTGCCGTTGAGGGCGCGAAAATGACCTGGACTTGATCCGTCGCCCCCATCCGCTCATCGAAGAAAACATACAGTCGGCCTTCTGGTGGCAGCCACTCTGGGCCGCCACCTACTCGCAGCTCTCCAAGGTCCAGTTGCGCCCAAAATCGAAGAGCGCCCTCCGGGCCGATGGGCCACGCGGCGTCGAGTGGGTAATCCGGGTTTCCTCCAAGCTTGGAAAAGCCGGCCTTATCCGCTGCGCTGAGCAGTAGCGAGGTCTGCTTGTTGCGGCGCATGCGGCGCGCAATCCTCACGGCCTCCGGACTTCGAAGCGCAGGTGGTCGCCCTGGCTGCCAGGAGGGCCGCTGTCGACGGAATTTCGTGATCAGAATCAACACGCCAATGAAGGCGGCAACCAGGACGAGGGGCGAAAGGCCGGCGCTCACCATGACCAGAAGTCTCTGCACGAGCTGAGGCGCCGTCTCCAAGTCTGTCCCTCTTACGTCTCGTCGCAGGATAGGAACAATAAGCGAACGATTGCTGTCAAGCTCGCGCGGTTGGGGCGACCACTTCAACCTTCACCTGACCCCCAATCGCCTCCACGACCTTCAACCCCGAACGCGGATCGATCTCGCCCAGGTCCACGTCCTCCTTCGGTGTGATCACCCACGTCCGCCGGCCGGCCACCGCCAGCACCAGTTTGCCCTTGCCCCAGTGCTCCTTGGCGAAAGACTTCAGCGCCGCGTACATCGGGCTTCTCCGCCAAGCCTGGGGATTCGCCGCGTCGCAGCGGGCGATGAGCCAGAGGCCTTCCGGGTCCTGGTCCAGGACGACCTTGGTCTGGTCCGGACGGAAGCGGTGGGGCATCTCCGGGTCCATCAGCCAGACGCATTCGAAGGTGCGGCAGCTGTGCGGGCGGGTCTCGTAGATCCCGCAGCCGGCGCCGGGCTTGAGGTGCGCGCACCACTGGCTCATCGGCTTGCCCAGCTCCTCCACCGCCAGCAGCTTGCAGCAGAGGGTGCAGGGGCCGCAGGACTTCTGGCGCGCCGTCATGGGGCTACGGCTAGCGGAACACGGGGCTGTGGGCCAGGGCTTGGCCGGCGTTGGCGCGTCAGCGCCGGATGGATTCGTCCACGAACCACACGAACCACACGAACAAGCGGGTGAAGGCCACATGGCCCCGTTCAGGCTCAGCCCGTTCGTGTGGTTCGTGTGGTTCGTGTGGTTCGTGGTCAAAATGACAGCGCCTGCGGCGCGCGCTGATCTGGAGCGCGCGGCCGTGCGTCTAGACCGAGCTTCGGCGCTAGGGTGAATGCCCAATCAACCTACTGAAAATACAACATTCTCGTCATGTCCGGGCTTGTCCCGGCCACCCAGATGCGCGGGGTTTGCCGGGTTGGCGTCGAGGCCGCCTCACGCAACCTTCGGGCGTCGGCGTTTCTGGGTGGCCGGGACAAGCCCGGCCATGACGATCAAAGAAGGATAATTGAGGCGCCAACCTAGCGCGCCACGCCCACCCAGATCACGTGCTTCGGGCCCTTGCCGGACGGGCTGGCGCCGACCTTGTGCTCGGTGACGGTGAAGCCGGCGTGGGCGAAGCGGCGGGCGAACTTGTCGTCGTGGGCGGCGGACCAGATCGCCACCACGCCGCCGGGCTTCGTCGCGCGCTTCAGGTTGGTCAGGCCGTGCAGGGAATAGAGGCTGTCGTTGGCGTCGCGGTTCAGGCCGTCGGGGCCATTGTCCACGTCCATCAGGATCAGGTCGTAGGGCGGCTTGGCCTCGGCCAGCCGGTCGGCGACGTCGCCCTGGACGATCCTGGCGCGGGGGTCGGACAGGCTGTCGCCGTAGAGGGGCGAGAGGTGGCTGCCGGCCCAGGCGATCACCTCGGGCACCAGCTCGGCCACCACGATCCGGCCGTCCTTCGGCAGGTCGGTCAGGGCCGCGCGCAGGGTGAAGCCCATGCCTAAGCCGCCGATCAGGATGCGCGGCGCCTGGCGCTGGGCCGCCTTGGCCCAGGCCAGCTTGAACAGCGCCACCTCGGAGCCGTAGAGGCGGCTGTTCATCAGCTCGATGGTGCCGGACATGATCGAATAGTCCTGGCCGCGCTGCATGAGCTTCAGCTCGCCGCCGCCGGGGATCTGGGCCGTGTCCAGGTGGATCCAGGGATTCATCGTCGCTCCGTGATGGGCCTCTCCATACAGCCCTTCGCTGTCGCCACGTCATCCGCTTTAGGGTTGGCTCGAACGCGGGTCGTCTTAAGTTCGGCGGCGCGAGCAGGAGGATTTCCCATGGCCGACTTCGGCGGCGACACCGATCTCGAGGCTTTCCGCAGCGAAGCGAAGGCCTGGCTCGAAGCCAACTTCCCGCCGGCCCTGAGGGGCAAGTCCAGCCTGGGGACCGCCGAGGTCCGCGTGAACGATCCGGACCTGGCCCAGTGGCGCAAGGCCATGGGCGAGAAAGGCTGGGGCACGCCGACCTGGCCCAGGGAATACGGCGGCGGCGGGCTCTCGCCCCAGCAGGCGCGCGTGCTGCTGCAGGAAATGACCAAGATCGGCGCCTTCAACCCGCTGATGTTCGGCATGGGCGTGACGATGATCGGCCCGACGATCATGGACTACGGCACCGAGGCGCAGAAGCAGAAGCACCTGCCGCCCATCGTGCGCGGCGAGGTCCAGTGGTGCGTCGGCTATTCCGAGCCCAACGCCGGGTCGGACCTGGCCAGCCTGCAGACCAAGGCCGTGGACAACGGCGATGGCTGGACCATCACCGGGCAAAAGACGTGGACCAGCGGGGCGCAGTACTCCGACTGGTGCGGCTGCCTGGTGCGGACGGACCCGAAGGCCAAGAAGCACGAAGGCATCTCCTTCATGCTCATCGACATGCATCAGCCGGAGATCGAGACCCGGCCGATCGCGTTGATCGCCGGCGCCTCGCCGTTCTGCGAGACCTTCTTCACCGAGGCCAAGGCGCCGAGGGATGCGCTGCTCGGGCAGCTGAACGTGGGCTGGACGGTGGGCAAGCGCCTGCTGCAGCACGAGCGGGCCAGCCAGACCGGCGCCTCCACCGGCGGGCGGCCGCCGCCGCCGCTGTCCGACATCGCCAAGCAGTACGTGGGCGTCGACGCCCAGGGCCGGATCGCCGACGCCGACCTGCGCACCCGGGTCACGAAGCACCAGATGGACGCCAAGGTCCATGGCCTGACGCTGGCCCGCGCCATGGCCGAGGCGAAGGGCAACAACAGCCCCGGCAACGCCGCCTCGGTGCTGAAGAACTCGGCCACCCACGTGGCCCAGACCCGCGCCGAGCTGACGCTTGAGATCATGGGCGCCCAGGGGCTGGGCTGGGAGGGTTCGGACTTCAAGCCGGAGGAGCTGGAGACGGTGCGCGGCTGGCTGTTCGGCAAGGCGATGTCGATCTACGGCGGCTCGTCCGAGATCCAGAACAACATCATCTCCAAGCGCATCCTGGGCCTGCCCGATACGACCCAGTCCACTTGAGCAGCTGATCTCCTCCCTCTTGCTCGTCATCGCCCGGCTTGTCCGGGCGACCCATGAGCACCGATCCCGCCGAAAGAGCCGCGGCGGCGGCGTTGCGAACCTTCCAACGCGGAGATCATGGGTGGTCCGGACAAGCCGGGCCATGACGAGCGGGGTGAGTCTTCGCCCTAGGTCTGGGTGATCGCCCGGCAGGCGAAGGCCATGCGCACGGCGCCCACGGACTCGGGCGCCGGCGCGGCCCAGGGCGTGATCATGAACTTGGGCGAGCGCCATGCGCGGCCGGCTAGGCCGGGCTGGTCGTGGAAGATCTCGTCGACCACCCGCGACAGGCCCTTGCGGCAGTCGAACTCGCCCAGGCTCTCCACCGAGCGGAAGGCGAAGCCATCGCGCCGCAGCGGCTTGTCGGAGTCGTAGGCGGTCCAGGTCTTGCGCACGCCGTCCTGCCCGTGGGCGTGGTGGCGCATGTAGACCCAGGTGTCGTCGCTGGCCGTGACCAGGGTCCAGCCGGCCTTCTCCAGCCCGAACGGCGCGGCCGTCGCCGGAGCGGTGGCGGCGAGGATCGACAGGCAGAGGACGGCGGCGCGCATGACGGTAGAACGCCCCGAACGCGGCCGGGTGTCTACGGGAAGCTGCGCGCGCAGGGCGCCGAACCTGAACCGCATCTAAACATCGCCCTCAGGCGGGCCTCACGCGCGATGGCGCAAACCTTGCTGCGAGCCGCACAGCCGCGGATGCAAGTTTCAAGGTGACGCCATGGCGACCTCTCACGCCATCGACTGGGTTCTTCTGGATCACAACGCCGCCCGTCCGGTGGACATCGGCGACGTGGTGTCGGTGGATGCGGGCGGGATGCCGATCTATCGCGTCGTGGCGCTTGAGGGTCCCTCGGTCTGGCTGGACGACGAACGCCACACCGCCGCCCAAGTGATCCCGCTGGACCGCTTCCGCTGGCGTGGCGAGACGCACTAGGCGCCGCTACATCGCCTTCGCCGCCGCCCGCGCCGCGTTCAGGAACGCGTTCCGCGCCAGGCTCAGCTCGCGGCCGGTCGCGGTGGGCCAGGCGGCGTTGGTGACGATGACGATGCGGTCGTCGCGGAAGACGGTGATCGACTGGCCGAAGATGCCGCGGGCCTCGAAGGCGCCGTTGTCGGGCATCCACCAGAAATAGCCGTAGCCGCGCTCGCGGGTCCCGTTGGTGATCTGGGGCGTGGTCGCCTCATCCACCCAGCCGGGCGGGAGAATCTGCCGGTCCCCGGCCTTGCCGCCGTCCAGCATGAACTGGCCCAGGCGAGCGTAGTCCTTGAGCGTGATCGACATGCAGCAGCCGCCGCGTTCATGGCCGGCGGGGTCGGTCATCCAGATGGCGTCACGCTCCATGCCATATGCCTTCCAGATCTTCTCGGAGGCATAGGCCGAGAGCTTCTTGCCCACCGCGTTCGAGACCAGGATGCCGACCAGGTCGGTTTCGCCGGTGCTGTAGTTGAAGAGCGTGCCCGGCTCATGGGCGCGGGGCAGCTTGCTCATGTAGGTGGTCAGTGGGTTCTTGCCCGGCTCCAGCGGCAGCGTGGTCGACTGGGCCACGTCCGACTTCGGGTCGACGTAGTCCTCGTTCCACTTCACGCCCGAGCTCATCATCAGCAGCTGGCGGACCGTGACGCCGTCGTAGCCGGAACCCTTCAGCTCGGGGATGTAGTCGGTGACCGGGGCGTTCAGGCCCTTGATCTTGCCGTCCTGGATCGCGGCCCCGACGAGGGTGGAGGTGACCGACTTGGCGACCGAGAACGAGGTCCAGCGGTCCTCCGGCTTTCGGCCCAGGCCGTAGCGCTCCATCACCACCTTGCCGTCCTTGACGATGACGACGCCGGAGACGTTGTAGGCCTTCATGTAGTCATCGACCGAGAAGGTCTTGCCGGCGTAGTCGAAGCTGAAATCGATCTGCTTCTCGGCCGGCGGCAACGGGCGGACCTTGTCGCCGCGCTTCACGGTCTCGATGCGGTAGACGCTCTCGATGTCCCGGTACCAGTCGCTCTGCTGCTGCGGCGTCCAGACCAGGATCGAGGGGGTGTCGGGCTTGAGGGGGACCTGGGCGGACGCCGCCCCTCCCGCCAGCGCGGCTACGACCGCCAGTCCAAGAACCCTACGCATCAGATCGCTCCCCTTGCTTTGGCGGGGAAGCTAAGGGGCAAACCTCGTTTCGTCATCCCACGGTCGCGCTGGCGCGAACCGGGGGACCCAAGCGGTGCTGGGGATTCGGCTTGGGTCCCCCGGCTCAGCCTCCGGCTGACCATGGGATGACGAGGTGGGCTAAGCCGCCAGGGCCCGACCGGCCGCCTTCACCAGCGGCATCGCCTCCGCCCGCTCGGCCAGCAGGGCGCTTTCCAGGGCCGTGTCCCCGGCGCGGCCGGCCGCCGCGATCAGGGTGAGGTCCAGGACGTCGCGCTGGGCGTGGCTGCCGCCGAAGCGATTCGTCTTGCTGCGGACGCCGCGCAGCAAGTCGGTCGCCTTCGCGTAGTTCCCCTGGCCGAAAGCGTGGATCGCCTGGATGGTCGGCAGGCCCACCTCGCGGACGAAATAGGCGTTGTCGCCCGGACCTGTCAGCACGGCGGCCTGGACCTCCAGCAGGTTCGCGGCCTCGGCCGCTCGCCCGGCGCCGACGAAGGCCATCATGGCGTGGGTGTCCACGAAGGCGCTCTGGCCGCGCGGCTCCTTGGCGAAGTTGTCGGCTAGCGCGGTCCAGCGGCCGCCCACGTCCACGCCCTGGAGCTGCAGCCGCCACAGCATGGCTGCGGCGTCGCCCATGTCGAAGGCGAAGCTGGTCGGCTCGCCGTAGATCGGGCCGTCGAACAGCTTCAGGACCTCGTCGGTCTCGCCCAGGCCCAGGTGGAAGAGGGCGGTGTGCCACCAGTTGTGGACGCCAAGCTGCGCCTCCGGCTGCCAGGCGCTGTTCTCGTGGCGCATCCAGCGGACGCCCTCGCCGTGACGGCCTTGCATAAGCAGGACGTGGGCGACGGCGTGCTGGGCCCAGTTGTTGCGCGGCTGCAGCGCCACCGCCTCGCGGCCGGCCGCCTCGGCGCGATCGTAGAGGGCGGTTTCCTCCAGGCCGAACGCCATCATGCCCTGGATCGCGTGCCAGTGAGGCATGTCGCGCGACCAGGACGGCATGACGCGGCCGATGCGGTCCCGCAGCATGCGCGAGTCCCCCAGCAGGAAGTCCATCACCTGGCCGGCGTGGAGCGCCAGCGTGTCGCGCGGATGGGCGAGGCTCACGTCCTCGAGGATGCGGCCCGCGGCGCGGATCTCGCCCGCCAACAGATTGCCGATGGCGGCCAGGTGGCCCCGCTCGCGGGCGTTGGCGTTGAGGTCCTTGGCGATGTTGAACGCCTCGACGCCCAGCATGGCGGTCTCGGTGTTCGCGCCGACCAGTGTCAGGTAGGCTTTGAGCACATAGGCCATGACGAAGCGCGGGCTGTCGGCGATCGCCGCGTCGAGCGGCGTCAGGCTGTCGCCCGCGTAGCAATGGTAGGCGTCCAGGGCCTTCTGATATAGTTCCGCCGCCGCGGCGCTCGCGCCCGACAGGTCGTGTCCGTACTGGTCTTTCACAGCGATCTCGTCCTTCCTCGATTTTGGGCGGCGAGGGGTACGGGTTTGCGGCCGGGGGCTCTAGCGGTCAAGCGGTTGGTTCCTTGGGGGTCCGGTTTCACTAGTAATTTTAATGAGTTGAGAGAGTTTCGGGCGGAAAGCCGTGGCGATGACGACGCAGACTCCGGAGAAAACTGTACCTTCGGTGCAGTCGGAAGCCCGCACCAAGGGCGAGCGCACCCGCGAGCGCATCCTCGACCTCACCTATGAGGCGGTGATCCGGAAGGGTTTCGCCTCGACCTCCATCGAGGAACTGGTCGAGGCCGCGGGCATCACCAAGAGCGGGTTCTTCTACCACTTCAAGGACAAGACCGACCTCGCCCACCAGCTGATCGAGCGCTACACGGGCGAGAACGCGCGGTTCCTCGACGACATGGCGGCCCGCGCCCGTGAGCTGAGCGACGATCCGCTGCACAGCTTCCTGATCTTCCTGAAGCTCTACGCCGAGGCGATGAGCGAGGCGGCCCACGCTCACCCCGGCTGCATGGTGGCCACGGTCACTTTCCAGGACCAGTCGTGGGATCGCGAGACGCGGCAGCTCACCATCGACAGCGTGCTGAACTGGCGCGATCGGTTCATCGGCTGGCTGGAGGAGATCGCCGTGGCCTACCCGCCCAAGGGCAAGGCCGACGTCGCGGATCTGGCCGACGCGATCCTGGCTTTCACCTATGGCGGCATGACGCTGGCCAAGGCCCTCGGCGACTCCTCCGCCATCAGCCGTCAGGCCTTGATGTTCCGCGAGACGGTGCGGCTGCACTTCCTGGGCGCCTGATGACAAGGCGGGGTGTGACGCGCTAGGCCAGGGCATGGCCGAATTCGATTTTGACGCGGTGGTCGTGGGTGCGGGCGCCGTGGGGCTGGCGTGCGGATACGCCCTGTCGCGACGCGGGCTGACCGTGGCGGTCCTGGAGAAGGACGTGGCCATCGGCCAGGGGGTCTCCTCCCGCAATTCCGAGGTGATCCACGGCGGGCTCTACTATCCGACCGGATCGCTGAAGGCGCGGCTGTGCGTGCAGGGGCGGCGGATGCTGTACGCCTTCTGCGACGCCCACCACGTCGAGTACGACAAGTGCGGCAAGCTGGTGGTGGCCGAGACGGAAGGTGACCTGGAGCGCCTCGCCGCGATCCTGGAGCAGGCCCGCGCCAACGACGTCGAGGGCATGGAGACGCTGACCAAGGTCCAGGCGCTGGCGTTGGAGCCTGAGCTGGCCTGCGAGGGCGCGCTGCTGTCGCCGGAGAGCGGGGTGTTCGAGAGCCATGCCTACATGCTGGCGATGCAGGGCGAGATCGAGGCGGCCGGCGGGGCGGTGGTGCTGGCCACGCCGTTCGATGGCGCGAGCCCGCTGGACGGCGGCGGGTTCTCGGTGCGGGCCGGCGGGGCGGAGCCCACGGTGCTGACCTGCCGCTACCTGGTGACCGCGCCCGGCCTGTCGGCCCAGCACGTGGCGGCCGAGATCGAGGGCTTCCCAGGGGCCGTGATTCCCGAGGCCCATTTCGGCAAGGGCATGTACTTCCGGCTGATGGGCAAGGCGCCGTTCGGGCGCCTGATCTATCCGCCGCCGATCCCCGGCGCGCTGGGCACCCACTATCGCCGCGACCTGGGCGGGCAGGGCGTGTTCGGGCCGGACCTGAACTACGTGGACGAGCCGGACTACACGGTGGACCCGTCGGCCGCGCCGGCGTTCTACAGCTACATCCGCAAGTTCTGGCCGGGCCTGCCGGACGGGGCGCTCAGCCCCGACTACGCCGGGGTGCGGCCCAAGATCCATGGGCCGGGCGAGACGCAGCCCGACTTCCGCCTGGATGCGGCCGACGTGCATGGCCTGCCGGGCCTCGTGGCGCTGTTCGGCATCGAGAGTCCAGGGCTGACATCTTCGCTGGCGATCGGGGAAGAGGTGGCAGGGCGGCTGGGACTCCAAACAAGCGTTTGAATTTCGTCGCGGAACGGCGATAGTCCCGACCAGGGAGACCAAGCGCCATGAAGAACCGCATCACCGATCTGCTGGGGGTGAAGTACCCCATCGTCCAGGCGCCCATGGGTTGGATCGCCCGGGCGCAGCTGGCCAGCGCCGTCTCGAACGCGGGCGGGCTGGGCATCATCGAGACCTCCTCCGGCCGCCTCGACGAGGTGCGCGAGGAGGTGAAGAAGATGAAGACGCTCACGGACAAGCCGTGGGGCATCAACGTCGCCCAGGCCTTCGTGCGCGACCCCGACATCGTCAGCTTCGTGGCCGACCAGGGCGTGAAATTCGTGACGACGTCGGCCGGCGATCCCAACAAGTACTGCGAGGCGCTGAAGTCCAAGGGCCTGACGGTGTTTCACGTCGTGCCGAACATGGCGGCGGCGGAGAAGGCCATCGCGGCGGGCGTCGATGGCCTGGTGGTCGAAGGCGGCGAGGGCGGGGGCTTCAAGAACGCCCGTGACGTGGCGACCATGGTGCTGCTGCCGCTGGTCTGCTCGCGGACCAGCCTGCCGGTGATCGCGGCGGGCGGCATCACGGACGGCCGGTCCATGGCCGCGGCCTTCGCGTTGGGCGCCGAGGCGGTGCAGATGGGCACGCGGATGGTCTCGGCCGCCGAGAGCCCGGTCCACCAGAACTGGAAGGACATGATCGTGAACGCCAAGGAGACGGACACCGTCTTCCTCAACCGCCAGGGCCCCGGCCCGGCGCTCCGGGCGCTGCGCACCGAGAAGACCACCCGCTTCGAACTGGAGCCGCCGCCGAACATCATGGCCGAGATGGCCAACGCCCTGGCGCTCTACTTCGGCGGCGACATGGAAGCGGCCATCGCCCTCTCCGGTCAGGTGGCCGGGCGCATCGACAGCGTGAAGCCGGTCGCCCAGATCATCCGCGAGACGGTCGAGGAGTTCGAGGCGGTGACCGCGGAGCTGGGCCGCAAGTACGGGAAGGTGGGCGAGCCGGCGTGACGGCTCGGCTGGCCGCCGGGGTCTTCGCCGGCCTCATCGCCGTGGTGGCCCTGTTCCAGCTTGCCCTGGCGCTAGGTGCGCCCTGGGGCGGACTGGCGATGGGCGGCGCGTTCCCGGGGACCTTTCCGCCGGCCATGCGGGTGGCGGCCCTGGTGCAGATCGCAGTCCTGGGCGGGGGCGCGATGGTGGTGCTGGCCCGCGCGGGCTTGGTGCTTCCCGCGTGGCGGCCGGCGTCGCGTTGGCTGGTCTGGGTGGTGGTCGGCCTGCTGGGCGTCGGCGTGATCCTGAACCTGATCACGCCCAGCCAGATGGAGCGCCTGATCTGGGCGCCCGTGGCCGTCCTGCTGTTCCTGTCGAGCCTGCGTGTGGCCCTGAGCCGCTCCTAGCTATTTCGGCAGCGTGCTCAGCCAGCCGAGGATCTCGGTCTGCAGCCGGATGCGGGCGGTGTTCCAGCCGTGGTCGGTGGCGACGTGGACCACCTTCACCCGGCCGCCGCGCTGCTTGACGTCCATGACCAGCGCCTGGGCGTCGGGCGCGAGGCCGTCGTTCGACGTGAGGACCAGCAGCGGGACCTTGGCGATGCCGGGGGCCGCGGCGGCGAAGCTGTGCGGACCGAGACGCCCCATCTCCTGGGCCATGCTCTGGGCGGTCACGCCGGCGAGGCTCTCCATGTTCTGGGCGGCGATGCTGGTGTTCCGCTCGATCGGGTTCGCGGCGCGCTTGCCCATGTCGGCGGCCGAGATGAGCGCCGCCCCGGCCAGCGCCGGGTCGCCGGCGGCGACCTGCGAGGTCACCCAGCCACCCATGCTGTGGCCCATGATGACGAGGCGCTTCGGGTCGACCCGCAGGGCGGCGGCGTTGGCGGGCGTCCGAAGATAGGCCAGCACCGCCTTGGCGTCGTCCAGGTTGCCCGTGAAGCTGAAGGTCCCGGGACTGCCCCACGAGCCGCGGTAGTTGAAGGTGACGGCGTTCCAGCCGCCGCGCCGCAGGGCCTGGGCAAGGTCCAGGTTCTTCTCGTTGCCGGGCAGGCCGTGCAGCAGGACGACCGTCGGGTGCGGGCCGGCGCCGGCGGCGAGGTAGGCCAGGCCGTTGATCTCCACGCCGCCCGAGGGGATGTGCAGCACCTGGGATGACGCCGGATTGGCGGCGTCGGCCGGCGGGTCGGTGAAGATGGCGGCCGGCGGCCTCACCTGGGCCATCGCGCCGGAACCGATCGCGAGCGCGGCGCATGCCGCCAGCAGCAAGGACTTCATCGCCATCCCCTCAAATCTCGCCCACGATCGCGCGCAACGCCTCGGCGGGCGCCGCATCCTCCAGGTGGATCAGGGCCCAGACGCCGAAGAATAGCCAAGGCCATAGCGCTGTGTCCCGTGGGCCGCCCAGGCGGCGGACGGCGTCGACCTTGCCCAGGCCCGCGCGGATGTCGGCGGCGCGGGGCGCGATCCAGGCCTCCACCGGCACGGTGAACCCCTGCTTCTTCGCCCAGGGTTCGGCGGCGGGGCAGGCGCGCTCCAGCCACTTGCGCAGCAGCCACTTGCCGTAGCCGCCCCGCACCTTGAAGCGGTCGGCCAGGGGCCAGGCGAAGGCGGCTACCTCGCGGTCCAGGAACGGCGTGCGGCCCTCCAGCCCGTGGGCCATCAGGCAGCGATCCAGCTTGAGCAGCAGGTCGTTGGGCAGCCAGGTGGCGACGTCGGCCCACTGGGCGGCCTGCAAGGCGGTGAGCCCTTTCGGCGGCCGCGCCTGGTCGCGCCAGGCGGCGAGGACCTCCGGCCGTGCGCCCCGGGGCTCGGCCGGCCGGCCGCCCAGCAGCCGGGGCCGGAGCGCCCGGCGGTAGCGGCCGTAGCCGCCGAACAGCTCGTCGCCGCCTTCGCCGGTGAGCACGACGGTAAGCGTCCCCTTGGCGGCCTCGGCCAGCTTGTAGGTCGGCAGGGTCGCGTAGTCGGCGGTGGGGTCGTCCAGGGCCCAGGCGACCTCCGGCAGGATTCGCCAGAAGTCCTCCTCGGTGAAGGTGGTCTCGCGCCAGTCGAGGTCCAGGGCCCGGGCCACCTTCTCGGCCTGCGCCCGCTCGTCCCTGGCGCCGGGGGCCTCGAAGCCGCAGGTGAAGGCGGTCACCGGCCGTTCGTTCAGCCGCGACATCAGGGTGGCGATGGCGGCCGAGTCGATGCCGCCGGAGAGAAACAGGCCGTAGGGCACGTCCGAGCGCTGGTGGACCCGGACGCTGTCTTCGAGGACGGCGTCGAGCTGGGTGAGGAGCCCTCGCTCCTCCCCTGCGCCGAAGAGCGCGGTGGAGGGGGCGTGAAGCGGCGAACTCGGCGTTTGGGGCTTCGCGCCCCCTCCGTCTCGTCGCTGGCGCGACGAGCCACCTCCCCCGTCGTCTGTGCGACGGGGGAGGAGCGGGTTTCGTCGCTTCCCCGACACGATCCGGCCGTCGCGGACCTCGATGACCTCGCCGGGCGCGACGCGGCGCAGGCCCTGGAAGGGCGTCCGTTCGCCGAGCACATAGTTCAGGTCGACCAGTTCGCGGGCCGCGCCCTCGTCCAGCACCTTGGCCATCAGGCCGGCGGCGAAGAAGGCGCGGGGCTCGGAGGCGAAGGCCAGGCCGCCGGCGTGCTCCATGATGTAGAGCGGCTTGATGCCGAAAGGGTCGCGGGCCAGCCAGGCCCGGCCGTCCGGCCCGATCAGGCACAGCGCATACATGCCCCGCAGCCGCGCGAACGCCGCCTCGCCCTCGCGGGCATAGAGGTGCAGCAGGGGTTCGAAGTCGGAGCCGGTGGCGGTGGAGAGGCCGAAGTCGCGGGCCAGCTCGACGTAGTTGTAGATCTCGCCATTGCCGATCACGGTCCCGCCGGCGGCGTGCAGCGGCTGCCAGCCCCCCTCCAGGTCGATGATCGAGAGGCGCGCATGGGCCAGGGACGCGCCGGCCACGGCCTCCAGGCGCAGGCCGTCCGGCCCCCGGTGGGCCAGGGCGCGGATCATCGGCTCGACCGGGGCGTCCTCCACCCCGCCGAGCTGCCCGGCGATGCCGCACATCAGGCGGCTCCGTAATCGGCGAACAGCGCCTTCCACTGGGCCACGACCGCCGCCTCCGAGAACTCGGCCTCCACCCGCGCCCCGCCGGCGGCGGCGAGGCGGGCGCGCAGCATGGGCTCGGTCAGGAGGCGGCGGACGCCCGCGGCCAGGGCGTCGGCGTCGTCGACCGGCACCAGCAGGCCGTCGCCGCCGTCCTGGATCAGCGCCTTGGGGCCCTGGCTCTCGGCGGCGATCACCGGCAGGCCGTGGGCCCAGCTCTGGATCACCACATTGCCCAGCGGTTCGAAGCGCGAGGGGAAGACGCAGATGTCGGCGGTCCGGTAAAGCGCCGAGGCGTCGGTCCGCCAGCCCAGGAACCGGACCCGGTTCGCCACGCCCAGCGCCTCGGCCATGCCCTTCAGCTTGGCTTCCAGCGGCCCGACGCCGGCGATCCACAGGAAGGCTTCGGGAAGCTGGGCCAGGGCCTGGAGGCTGACGTCATGGGCCTTGTTCTCGTGCAGCCGGCCCATGGCCAGCAGCAGGGGCGCGTCCTCGGGGGTGTCCAGGCTGGCGCGGTCCACGGGCAAGGCGTCCGGCGGCGCGGCGGCGAAGTTGGGGATGCAGGTGACGCGGCCGGCCGGCCAGCCCTGGCCCACGATCCAGTCGGCGATGTCCTCGGTGTTGGCCACCAGGTGGTCGAAGCCCTTGTAGTATTTCAGGCTGTAGTAGCCCCCCAGGCGACCGATCCGCGCCCACGGGCCGCGCGGGGTGTGCCGGGCGGCGCGGTTCATCCAGGCCAGCGCCACCCGGGTCTTCTGCTGGGCGGCGAAGGCCGACGCGGCCGGCTTGGTCAGGATGTCGAGCGGACCGCCGAAGCGCAGCACCTTCACCGCCACGCCGGCCTTGCGCAGACGGGCTTCGCGGGTGGCGTTTCCCCGTATCGCGGCGGCCTCGGCCACGCCGGCGCGCTTCAAGGCCTCCACGAGGTCGACGAAATAGGTTTCCGCCCCGCCTTCGCCGGCCGTGCCCAGGAGGTGAAGGACGCTCATCGGGGTGCGACCCTAACGGCTCCCGGCCAATCGCCCAAGCGCTTGAAGCGCGCGATATCTGCCCCTATAACCCGCGCCTCGCGCGTCGGGCGCTCTGATGTGGCTGGGTAGCTCAGCTGGTTAGAGCGGTGGATTCATAACCCACAGGTCGGCGGTTCAAGTCCGCCCCCCGCCACCAGGGCGCCCGTCGCGCGAATTTCCCTCTAGCTTTCCAGCATGTCGCCCAGGCGGCGCACCGTGCTCCAGGCGCGGATCGTGCCGACGCCGGACCGTTCCCGCGACAGCCGGGCCACCACCCGCGACTTGCCGGGCGGCTCGGGTGTGTAGATCCACAGGTCGCCATCGACCAGGGCCACCTTCTCCCGCGGGCTGGCGCGCCCGGCCAGGTCGGCGAAGGCGGCCTCGCCGATCGGCTGGCGCATGACGCGCACGGCGATGTGACCGGGATCGCGCTCGGTCTCCTCCGGGAAGGGATTCGCGGCCACCAGCCTGCGGAACGCGGCGGCGGGGCGCACGATGGTGTCGATGCGGCGGCCGAGGGCCTGTTCGAAGGCGTCCTCCAACCGGGTTTCCAGTTTCGGGACCGACACTGGCGCGGTTTCGAAGACGGCGTTGCCGGTGGAGAGGACCGTGCGCGGCCGTTCCAGGCCCAGGCCCTCCAGCACCTGGAGCCAGTCGGCCATCTTCAGCCGGCGCTGACGGTCCAGGGTGATGCTGTAAAGGAGGGCGACGTAGGCGGTCATGTCGCCGTCCGGGTCAGGCGGCGTCGCGCGCCTCGGTCTCCGCGGCGGGCGTGTTGATGATCAGCGTGGCGTCGTAGCCCTGGGCCTCCGCCTTGTGGGCGGCGTTGCTGGCGGCGGTCACCGCGGCGTCCAGGGTGGAATAGGGGCCGAAGTGCCTGCCGTTCAGGCCGACCTTCCAGGCGCCCTCGATGAAGTCGACCGTGTAGCTCACCTGGGCCATTGGCGCGTCCCCTCGCCGGAAGATTGCGGAATCGAATCAGATTCGCGGTTTCGATTCTACGCAGCCGGTGGCTCGGCCATCTACCGCCGGAAGCATGATCAGCGGCGGGCGAGGTGATCGTCGGGTCTCTGGAGCGCCTCCGAAGACTGCCTTCGACCCCGTTGTAGGCTCTGAAGGGCCGGCTTTTCCTTTCCCGCGGCACGCGGGAGAGGGGCCCGTCGGCCGACCCGCGGACTTGATCGGCGAGGAAGAGCCGATGGGGGGAGAGGGCAAGCGGCCGGCTCCGAGGTTCGGATCGGGCTGGTGTGGGACGTGGCGCAGACGGGAGATGAGGCTTGCCCTCTCCACCACCCGCTCTTCGCCTACGGCTCGGCGTGCGGTCCCCCTCTCCCAATGCGTGGGAAAGGAAGGTCCGCTCGTGACGATTTTCCCCATTCCGGCGAGGCCTGCTCGCGTCTGGCACGGGGCTTGTTGCGTAACACGTTAGGCGGACCAAAACGGGACGCCGGCCGATGGAGAGAAGCCGATGGCGTCTTCCGTTGTTGTAGCCCGCACCAAGACGGACGGGCTCGAGTATCTCGCCGAAGCGGCGCCCGTGGTCTGGACGGAAGCGTCCGATCTCGCCCAGCAGTTCACCAATGTCCGGGAGGCGACCCGCGCGGCGATGCGCCTGCCCAGCCGGTTCCGGGCCTTCGCCCTGCCGGTGGTGCAGACCATCAACTGAGAACGCTTAAGAGGCGGCCTCGCCCCACTCGTTCCAGCCGGCGAACCGGGGCGTGCCCGGGACGTACATGCTGTCGCGACGCCCGACCTTGAAGCCCGCGGCCTCGATGGCCGTGGTGATGGGGCGGGTGAGATGGCAGCCGCCGGCGAGGGCTTTCCAGACCGGTTCGATCCGCCGTTGCCACTTGGCGACGCCCGGGTCCGGCGCCAGGCCGTGCTCGCAGTAGAGAAACCGTCCGCCGGGCTTCAGCACCCGTCGCGCCTCGCTGAGCGCCTTGGCCGGCGTGTGCACCGAGCAGAGGGTGAAGGTGCAGACCACGCAGTCGAAACTGGCGTCCTCGAAGGGCAGGGCCTCGGCCGTGCCGTCCTCCACCTTCACCGACAGCCTTGGGTCGCGCGGCGCGGCTTCCGCGACCGCGCGCAGTTCCGGGGCGGGATCGACGCCGGTGACGCTGGTGACCTTGCCGGGGTCGTAGAGGGCCAGGTTCAGGCCCATGCCGATCCCCAGTTCCAGCACCCGGCCCTCCGCCCTGGGCACGACCTTCGCCCGCTGTTTCATCATCGGCGGCGCCGAGCAGGCGCATTTCAGCAGCTTGGGCAGGATGAATCGGTCGTAGAGCGAGGTCATGCGCGCAGCATGGCCCGGTCAGTTCGGTTCGTACACCTTCGGCGCCGGGGCCAGGGCGACGGGCCCCAGCGTCGTCTGGCCGGCCTCGAAGTTGAGGGTGGCGCGGGCCAGGTCGCCTTCCTGGCGGGCGGTGGCCACGGCGGCCGCAGCGGCGGCGCGGTCCTGGGGGATGGTCCCGGTTGCGCCCATGGTGTTGAGAGCGCGAGGCGCCTGGCGAAGGGAGACGTCCAGCACGCCGCGCAGCCGGCCGTCGGCCCCGACCCGCAGCGTTCCCGAATTGACCCCGATCACCGCGTCGCCCGCCGTGAGGCCGCCGCGCTTGACGCTCATCTGGCCGCCGGCGTTGGTCCAGTTCCGGACGGCGCCGGGCCAATCCTGGCCCTTGAAGGCGCTGATCTTCGACATCCGGCCGTCCCATTCGATGGAGATCGGCTTCTCGCCGGCGATGCGGCCCAGCAGGCCGGAGAGCTGGGCCTTGCCGTCCTTGACCGACAGCCAGACCCCGGCCTCGTCGCCGACCTCGCTGGGGGCCTGGCGCAGGTGGAATTCGACGCGTTCGGCGGCCTGGAGCCCGAAAGGTTGCGCGCCCGCCGCCGGCTGGAACGCCAGGCCGGAGCCTTCGAAGGAGACGTTGGGCGGGGTGTTCTGGAAGTGGCTGAGACTGGCGCGGATCAGCTTGCCGGTGACCCGCACCGGGCCGCCGACCGGACGCACGAAGGTGACGCCGTCCGGGGCGGCCAGGATCCAGGTGGTGGGCGCGTGCATGAAGGCCTGGGCCTCCAGCTTCGGCGCCTCCAGCGCCCAGCCCGAGCGGTCGCGGATGCGGGCCTCGGTCAGGGTGACGTTCAGGCGGAACGGATAGCCGCCGATCCCGCGATCCTTCCAGGCGACCTCGTAGCCGGCCTGCTTCAGCGTGGCCGCGCCCGCGTCCATCTGGGCCTTCACCTCGCCGCGCGCCCAGATCCAGGCGGCGGTCCAGGCGATGACCGCGGCGATGGCGATCCCGAAGGTGATGTAGAGGCGCAGGCGGCTCAGTTTGCGGGGCGCGGTCGGATCGGGCACAGACATTCGGGACTTGTTCGAGGGGTGGAATGGCGTCGGAACGGTGGGTCTTCGGCTACGGATCGCTGATGTGGCGGCCAGGGTTCCCGTTCGCGGAGCGGCGAGGCGCCACCTTACACGGACGCCGGCGGGCGTTCTGCATCTATTCGGTCCACCACCGCGGCACCTATGAGCGGCCCGGGCTGGTGCTGGGCCTGGCCCCGGGCGGGGCCTGCCGCGGCGCGGCCTACCGGGTGGCGGAAGAGGACTGGGCCCAGGTCTACGCCTACCTGCTGGAGCGCGAGCAGCCGACCGAGACCTACATCGAGGCGCGCCGCGAGGTGCGGCTGGACGACGGCCGCCGCGTCGAGTCGCTGGTGTTCCTGTCGGACGTCCATCACGTCCAGTGGGCCGGCGCGCTCAGCCTCGAACGGCAGGCGGAGCTGATCGAGGGCGCCGCGGGGTTGTCGGGCCGCAACGTCGACTACCTGCGCGACCTGGTGGAGCATCTGCGCGAGATGCGCGTGCGCGACGCGGGCATGGAGCGGCTGCTGGGAATGGTGGAGGCGGCTTAGAGCCCCACCAGCGCGCGGGACGCCGTCTCGATCCGCTCTTCCAGCACACGCATGAACTCGGCGCGCTTCAGGCCGGGCGGGATCGGCTCGAGATACTCGTAGACGATGAGGCCCGGCGTCAGCTTCAGGCCCTTGGCCGACCAGTGCTCGCCGGCGTTGGTCGCCACGGGATAGACCGGCACGTTCAGCTCCTTGTAGAGCGCCGCGATGCCCGGCTTGTAGTCGGGGGTCGCGCCGATCGGCTGGCGCGTGCCTTCCGGGAAGATCACCAGCTGGGCGCCCCATTGGAAGCGATCGATGCCCTCGCGGATCAGCTGGCGCATGGTCTTGGCCGCGCCGGCCCGGTCGATGACGATCGCTCCGGCCTTCTTCCCGTACCAGCCGAACCAGGGGATCCAGGCCAGTTCCTTCTTCATCACGAAGGCGTTGGCCGGCAGCCAGGTGAACTGGGCGAAGACGTCCAGCATGCACTGGTGCTTGGGCGCCACCAGGGCCGCGCCGGTGGGGATGTGCTCGCGGCCGCGCACCTCGACCCGCACGCCCACCAGGCCCAGCAGGGCGATCACGCCCTTGCCCCAGACGTTGAACATCCAGTGCGACCAACGTCGCGGCCCGAACAGGATCGGCGTGAAACCCACGGCGACCACCGTCGTCCAGACGCTGAACAGGACCAGGTAGACGATCGAGCGGAGGGTCTGCACGGTCAGGCCTTGGGTTGCGCCGCGGGGGCTTCGCGGGGGCCGAGCCCCAGCACGGCTTCGCGGCCGAGGATCGCCAGATACTTGCAATACTCCACCACCATCAATCGGACGGCGGCGGGATTGCGCCACCAGCGACGGTCCTTCAGCGCGCGAGTCGGGACGGCGTAGGTCTGGGCGGTGACGCCCGTGCCCCGCAGCACGGCGTTCAGCTCCAGCATCGCGCGGGGCATGTGGTAGTCCGCGGTGACGACAATCAGGCTGCGGTAGCGCATGGCCTGGGCCCAGGCGGCGGTCTCCCGCGCATTGCCCACCGTGTCGGCGGCGGTGAAGCCTAGGTCCACGCAGCAGTCGTAGAGGCGGCGCACGGCGCGCGAGACATTGCGGATGTCCTCGCGGCTGGCCTTGCGGTTCACGCCCGACACCAGCATGCGGCTGCCGTAGCCGTCCTCCAGCAGGCCGACCGCCGCGCCCAGCCGCTCGTTCGAGCCGGCGCCGGTCAGGGCGACGATCCCCTGGGCGGGGACCGGGGCGCGGGCGGGAGTCTGGTGCTGGACCCGGTCCGCGAAGGCCAGGAGGCCCGAGAACCAGATCAGCGCCACGACCAGGAAGGCGGCGATGGACTTCATTACAGCCTTTGTATCAGCCGCCGCGCCGTCATGCGCGCCGCGACCGCCGCCACCAGGGCGGCCAGGAGCGGGCAGGGCAGCACGGCCAGCAGGTCGATCCAGGCGATGGGCAGGGCCGGCGTGATCCCCTGGCCGCCGCCCATCAGGCGCAGGATCGCCCCGAGCAGTGCGGCCGCGGCCGCCCCCGCCGCGCCGGCGACGGCGGCCACGAGGGCGAACCGCAGTTCGAACAGATTGGCGATCTGGGCGTCCTCGGCCCCGGTCAGGTGCAGCACTTCGACCACGTCGCGCCGGGCGGCCAGACCGGCGCGGGTGGCGAAGGCGACCACTGCCCCGGCGGCCCCGGCGATCAGCACGAGCAGCGTTCCCGCCGTCCAACGAACCACGCCCGCGGCCCTGCGGATGTCCTTGATCCAGACGCTGTGATCGTCGACGACCGCGTCCAGGCCGTGGCCCTTCAGCGCCTTGTCCAGGGCGGCGGCGGTGGCGGGCGTCTTGCGGTCCAGGCCGACCGCCACCAGGCGGGGCACGGGCAGATCCTCCAGGTCGGCGACGTCGCCCAGCCACGGCTTGATCAGCGCGTAGGCCTTCTCCTTCTCCAGGGCCCGGGCCTCGGTGACACCGGGCACGCCGGCCAGGGCCTCGGCGGCGCGGGCCGCGGCGGCGTCCGGGGTCTCGCCGCCGCGGGCGCGAACGATCACCGTGGCCTCGCCGGTGAGCTGGCTGGCCCAGTCCTGCGCGGCGCGGTTCCCGGCGATCACGCCCAGGCCGGTCAGGCAGGCCAGGAAGCAGAGCACCGCCACGACGAACAGCAGGGCCGGGTCGCGGGCGTCCTCCTCCGGCAGGAACGAGGCCGGTCGCCAGCGCGCGGGATCGAAGGGCTCGCTCATTCCGCGGGCTCCGCCATCGGTCCCTGGGGCGGCAGCGGGCGCAGGCGGCCCTTGTCCAGGTGCAGCACCGGCCGCGCCGAACGGGCGACCAGGTCCTGGTCGTGGGTGGCGATGATGATGGTGGTGCCCAGCCGGTTCAGCTCGACGAACAGGCGGTAGATGCGCAGCGCCATCTCGTGGTCGACGTTGCCGGTGGGCTCGTCGGCCAGCAGGATCTCGGGCCGGTTGACCACCGCGCGCGCGATGGCCAGCCGCTGCTTCTCGCCTCCGGCCAGGGTCGGCGGCAGGGCCTCCATCCGGGCGCCCAGGCCTACCCAGGTCAGCAACTCGGCGACGTCGTTGCGATATTCCGACGGCTTGTGGCCGGCGATGCGCAGGGGGAGCGCGGTGTTGTCGAACGCCGACAGGTGGTCGAGCAGCAGCAGGTCCTGGAACACCACGCCGATGCGGCGCCGGGTGCGAGGCAGGTCGCGCCCGGTCATGGCCGCCACGTCCTCGCCGAACAGTCGCACCGAACCGGCCGACGGACGGGCCGCCAGGTAGATCAGCTTCAGCAGCGAACTTTTTCCGGCGCCCGATGGACCGGTCACGAAGTGGAAGGAACCGCGGGGCAGGGAGAGCGAAACGTCGCTCAGCACCTCGGGGCCACGGCCGTAGCGCATCGAAACGCCGGCAAATCGGAGGATTTCGTCGGCCGATGTGTTCTCGGCGGCGTCGTTGGCGTTTCTGGACATGGAGGCCGAAATCGGCGACCTCGGAAGTGAGGGTGCTGGAGCGTCCGATTCGACCTCATGATACTGACCTGTCCAGAGTGCGCCACCAGCTATTTCGTCGACGACCTGCGGATTCCGCGGGGCGGTCGCATGGTCAAATGCACATCGTGCGGCAACCGGTGGCGCGCCTTCCAGGACCGCTCCGAACCTGAGCGGGAAAAGCCCGAAGACGAGATGCTGGTCGAGGGGCCGCGCGAGCCGCCCGCCCCGCCCGGTGACGATCTCGACTTCGTGACCGCGCCCGCGGTCCCGGCGCGCAAGCCCGCGCCGAAGAAGGCGTCGGCCGGTGTGGTCGTGGGCGTCAGCCTGCTGGGCGTGCTGGCCGTGGCCCTGGGCGGCGCGGTGGTGTTCCGCCAGCAGGTGGCCGACCTGGTCCCGGCGACCGCTCCGGCCTTCGCGGCCATCGGCCTGCCGGTGAACACGCTGGGCCTGGTGATCGAGGGCGTGAAGCAGCAGAAGACCTTCCAGGCGGGCCGCCCGGTGCTGTCGGTGACCGGCGCCATCCGCAACGTTCGCAAGAGTTCGATCGAGGCGCCGCCGATCCGCATCAACCTGGTGGACAAGGCCGGCAAGCCGGTGGCCGGCGTCCTGGCCCAGCCGCTGAACGCCAAGCTGCCGCCCGGCGCCACCCGCTACTTCGCCGTCACCCTGCCCGACCCGCCGGCCGGCTCGCATGCGCTGGACATTTCGTTCGCGCCGCCCGCCAAGGGCGCGAAGGCCCACGCCGTCCCCGCCGAGCCCGCGCCGCACGCGGTCGCACCGGTCGAGGCCCAGTCGCTCCCCGCAGATTCTCCGGACGCCCTGACCAAGCATGAGTAGTTCCGACAGCCCGACCGTCCTGATCTCCGAGGCCGAGATCGCGAGCCGGGTGGAGGCGCTGGCCGCCGACATCGCCCCCCGTATCGACGACGAGACCGTGGTCGTCTGCCTGCTGACCGGCGGGCTGTGGTTCGCCGCCGACCTGACGCGGGCGCTGGCCCGGCGGGGGCGGCTGGTGCGCTTCGACGCCCTGTGGCTCGCCTCCTACAAGGACGAGCGGCAGTCCAGCGGTCGCTGCGAGGTGCGCGCCGATCTGCAGCGCCCGATCTCCGGCCGCAAGGCCCTGGTGGTGGACGACGTGTTCGACACCGGCCTCTCGCTCTCGGAAGCCGCGCGCCTGGTGCGCGACTCCGGCGCCAGCGAGGTCCTGACCGCCGTCTTCGCGCGCAAGCCCTGGCCGACCCAGCGCGCCATGGAGCCTGACTTCGTGGCCTGGGAAGCCCCGGCCCGGTTCCTGGTGGGCTACGGCCTGGACGTGGCGGGCACGATGCGTGGGCTGCCGTACATCGGGGCGATGGACTGAAGACTTGCCAGCTCGCCCATCGTCTCACATAAGAGACGAATGGATGTTATTGTAGACGATTCCTCATCGAAGCTTGCGCGCCGAATCCTGTTGGAGCGGGAGGCGCGGGGCTGGTCGCTGGCCGATCTGGCCGAGCGCTCGGGCGTGTCGAAGGCCGCCATCAGCAAGATCGAACGGGCCGAGGTGAGCCCGACCGCGGTGGTGCTGGTGCGCCTGGCGGCCGCGTTCGACCTCACCCTGGCGGGACTGCTGGTGCGCGCTGAGGGTGACGCCGGACGGCTGGCGCGGGCGGCGGATCAGGCCGTGTGGCGCGACCCCGACACCGGCTATGTGCGCCGCCAGATCTACAGCCGGCCCGACCATCCGCAGGAACTGGTGCAGGTGGAGTTGCCGCCGGGCCGGCAGGTGGAGTTCCCCGCGTCGGCCTACGCGCGCATTCGCCAGGCGATCTGGGTCACCGCCGGTGAACTGGTGGTGCACGAGGGCGCCGCCCGGCATGTGCTGGGCGCCGGCGACTGCCTGGGCTTCGGCGATCCGGCCCCGGTGGTGATCGCCAACCAGAGCACACTGCCCTGCTCTTATGTCGTCGCCCTGGTGAGGAGCTAAGCGATGGAGGCCACTACCGCCGCCCTGGTCGTCCGCAAGGACGACCTGTCCGATCCGCAGACCCAGGACCTGGTGCGACTGCACCTGGCCGGGATGGCGGAGAGCTCGCCGCCGGGCCACTGCTTCGCCCTAGACGACTCCGGCCTGAAGGCGCCCGAGGTCACGCTGTGGAGCGCCTGGCGCGGCGACCGCATCGCCGCCATCGGGGCGCTGAAGGCGCTGGGCGCCGGCGCGGGCGAGATCAAGTCGATGCGCACCCATCCCGACCACCTGCGCCGGGGCGCCGGGGCGGCGATCCTGGACGAGATCATCGCCGAGGCCCGGCGGCGCGGCTACCGGCGCCTCAGCCTGGAGACCGGCAGCGGGGAGGCGTTCGAGGCGGCCTTGGCGATGTACCGGGCGCGGGGCTTCAAGTCGGGCGGCGCCTTCGCAGACTACGTGGGCAGCGACTTCAACCAGTTCATGCACCTGGAGCTGTAGCGGCGCGGCCCTAGCGCCTACATCGAGACGACCGTCTTCCGGCGTAGTGCGGCGCCAGTCGCCCCGAAGCCGAGGATCATCAACGCCCAAGTTGCGGGCTCAGGGATGACGGCGACCCTGCTCTTCCCGTCGTTCCAAAGCGATTGGTAGAAGACGCCGCCTCGCGTCCAATAGGCGTCCTGTATGAGGACGGTCATTCGGCCGACCGTCTCTGGAGATCCGGATTCGAATACAGGAAACAGGTAGAATCCATCCGGCTCGTCATTATAGATAAACTCGATGTCGAAGTGACTTTGCGTGCACCTATCCAGGCTGGATATGCCGACAGGGCCGCCTCCGTAGGGTTGAATGCGGATTGTCGCGCACTCCCCCGGAGTGAAGATGAAATGGATGTCGGTGGCGCCCGAAGGCATCTCAACCTTCTCGACGGCCAGCGCTGGGCTGGCGACAAGGGTTAGAAGACCTGCGACGACTAGCGCTTTCATGGATGCCTCCCGATAGGACGCGCCATGTCTGTACTCTCTGATGCCGATGGGAATTGACAAGCCTCAACTCTCGTCCAGGGCGACCAACTCTCCGGGACCTGGGACCGGACTAAGCGTCCAGCCAGGGCGCCGAACGCTCGCGTTCCAGCATATCGTCGTACGTCGGGCGGGGGCGGACGACGGCGAACTGGTCGCCCTTCACCAGGACCTCGGGGACCAGGAGGCGGGAGTTGTACTCGCTGGCCATGGCCGCGCCGTAGGCGCCGGCGCTCATGAAGGCCACCAGGTCGCCGGCCTCCAGCGGCGGCAGGACGCGGTCGCGGGTGAAGGTGTCGCCGGTTTCGCAGACGGGACCCACGACATCGTAGGTCACCGACGGCTCGCCGCGCGGCCGAACCGGCCGGATGTCGTGGTAGGCGTCGTACATGGCCGGCCGGAGCAGGTCGTTCATGGCCGCGTCCAGCACCAGGAACTTGCGGCCCTCGGGGCGCTCGTGGACGTGGTTCACCCGGGCGATCAGGACGCCGGCGTTGGCGGCGATCATCCGGCCGGGCTCGAAGGCGAACTGCACGTCCAGGCCCTTGGTCACGCGGCCGATCATGGCGGCGTAGTCGGAGGGGTCGGGCGGGGTCGGCTGGTTGAAATAGGGCACGCCCAGGCCGCCGCCGAGGTCCAGGCGCTCGACGCTGAGGCCCTCGGCCTTCAGGCGTTCCACCAGGCCGCGCATCTTGGTGAAGGCGGCCTCCATGGGGGCCAGGTCGGTGATCTGGCTGCCGATGTGGCAGGCGACGCCCGCGGGCCGGACGCCGGCCATGTTCGAGGCGTTGGCGTAGAGCCGCTCGGCCTCGGAGAAGCTGACGCCGAACTTGTTCTCGGCCTTGCCGGTGGAGATCTTGGCGTGGCCGCCGGCCTCGACGTCGGGGTTCACCCGGATGGCGACGGTGGCGCGGCGGCCCATCTGCTGGGCGACGCGGTTGACCAGGTGGAGCTCGGGCTCGGACTCGACGTTGATCTCGGCGACGCCGGTCTCGACGGCGAAGGCGATCTCGCCCTCGGTCTTGCCGACGCCGGAGAAGACGATGCGCTCTGGCGGCACGCCGGCGGCGAGCGCGCGGCGGACCTCGCCCTCGGAGACCACGTCGGCGCCGGCGCCTAGCCTGGCCAGGGTGCGCAGGACCGCGACATTGGAGTTGGCCTTCACCGCGAAGGCGATCAGCGGGTCCTTGAGACCCGCGCCCACCAGGGCGTCGCGCAGGACGGTGTAGTGCCGCTCCAGGGTGGCCGACGAATAGACATAGACCGGCGTCCCCACCGCCTCGGCGATGCGGGAGAGGGGAACGCCTTCGCAAGCCAGCTCACCGGCCTGAAGCTCGAAGTGGTTCATCGCGGGTTGGAATAGGGGTCGGGCAGGGCACCCTGCGGGGCGACCTGGCCGGGGCCGCGGTTGGTGCCGGGGATCGGCAGGGTGCGCGGCGGCGCCGGGTCGGTGGAGCGGTCGCGCGGATCGACGGTGTCGACGGGACGCGTCGGGTCCTGCTGGCGCTGGGCGTCGTCGGCGGCGCGGGTGGAGTTGCGCTCGGCGCCGAACAGCGGGCCGGGCCGCTCCAACTGGCCGACCTTGCCGCATCCGGCGAGCCCGGCCGCCAGGATCAGGGCGCTCGTGAGCGCAATTGCGCGGGTCATGCCAGGGCTTCCTTCCAACGCTTGATCTGCGCCCGGACCTGATCCGGCGCGGTGCCACCGTAGCTTCTGCGGCTGGCGACGGAAGCCTCCGGCGTCAGCACATCGTAGATGGACGCGGTGATCCGTGCATCCAAGGCCTGAAGTTCGGCCAGCGGCAGGTCGGAGAGGCCGACGCCCAGCTGCTCGGCCTTCTTCACGGCGGCGCCGGTGACGTGGTGGGCGTCGCGGAACGGCAGGTTCAGCTCGCGCACCAGCCAGTCGGCCAGGTCGGTGGCGGTGGAGTAGCCCGCGCCGGCGGCTGCCGCCATCTTCTCGGTATTCGGCTCCAGGTCGGCGATCATGCCGGCCATGGCGCGCAGGGAGAGCTCCAGGGCGTCGAAGGCCTCGAAGGTGGGGACCTTGTCCTCCTGCATGTCCTTCGAATAGGTCAGCGGCAGGCCCTTCATCACCACGGTGAGCTGGGTGAACGAGCCCAGCAGGCGACCGACCTTGGCGCGCACCAGCTCGGCGGCGTCGGGGTTCTTCTTCTGCGGCATGATCGAGGAGCCGGTGGTGAAGGCGTCGCTGAGCCGGATGAAGCCGAACTGCGGCGTCATCCAGATCACGATCTCCTCGGCCAGGCGCGACAGGTGGGTGGCGCAGATGGTGGCGGCGGCCAGGCTCTCCAGGGCGAAGTCGCGGTCGGCGACGCTGTCCAGGGAGTTGGCGGTGGGCCGCTCGAAGTCCAGCGCCTTGGCGGTCATGGCCCGGTCGATCGGGAAGGGCGACCCGGCCAGGGCGGCGGCGCCCAGGGGGCTCTCGTTCATCCGGGCCCGGGCGTCGGCGAAGCGGCCGGCGTCGCGGCCGAACATCTCGACATAGGCCATCAGGTGGTGGCCAAAGGTCACCGGCTGGGCGGGCTGCAGGTGGGTGAAGCCCGGCATGACGGCGTCGGCGTGCGCCTCGGCCTTGGCGAGCAGGGCCTTCTGAAGCGCCTGGATCTGGCCGGCGGTGCGGTCACAGGCGTCGCGCACCCACATGCGGAAGTCGAGCGCCACCTGGTCGTTGCGGGAGCGGGCCGTGTGCAGCCGGCCGGCCGCCGGGCCGATCAGCTCGCGCAGGCGGGCCTCCACGTTCATGTGGATGTCTTCGTATTCCTCGCGGAACGGGAAGGTCCCGGCCTCGATCTCGGCCAGGATGGTGGCGAGCCCGCCCTGGATCGCCGCCTCGTCCTCGCTTGTAATCACCCCGCTCTTGAGCAACATCGCGGCGTGCGCGCGGGAGCCGGCGAGGTCCTGCGCCGCGAGCCGCCTGTCGAAGCCGATGGAGACGTTGATCGCCTGCATCAGCTCGGCGGGTTTATCGGAGAACCTGCCGCCCCACATGGCCTGTCCCGCCTGGGACGGGCGCGCGGGCGGAGCGGAGGAAGAGTCGGTCATATGAGCGAAGGTCCAGCGGCGGAATCGAAGCCCAGGATGAGGGGCCTGGCGTGGGCCCTCTGGGGCGCCGCCCTGGTGGGCGTCGCGGCGGTTCTCTACATCATCGGTTCGGCTTCCACCAAGCCGCCGCCGCCGGCGCCCAGCGCCTCGGCGACGGCCAAGTCGTTCGCCAGCAAGCTCAGCACCGCCGCCGTGGGGACGGCGCCGCCGGACTACACCTTCTATGACGCGGGCGGGAAGGCGATGAAGATCGCCGACCTGAAGGGCAAGGTGGTGGTGATGAACATCTGGGCGACCTGGTGCGCGCCCTGCGTCACCGAGATGCCGACCCTGGCCAAGCTGCAGGCCGCCTACAAGGGCAAGCCGGTCGAGGTGGTGACGGTGAGCATCGATTCCGAGAGCTCGGCGGCCAAGGCGCGCCTGTTCATCGCCCAGCACGACCCGCTGAAGTTCTACCACGACCGCGAGATGAAGCTGCCGTTCAAGCTGGCCCCGCCGGCGCCTGGGGCGCCGACCACGGTGATCTACGGCAAGGACGGGATGGAGGTCGCGCGGGTGGCGGGCGAAGCGGACTGGTCGGGGCCGGAGGCCCGGGCGCTGGTGGACAAGGCGCTGGGGGGTTAGGGCGGCGTAGTCTTGGACAGGGTCCGCTGTGGGGACGGACGCCAATGCGGGCTTTCGACGCGTTGCGGAGGTTCGGCTCTCCTCTCCCACGGCGCTCCGCGCCTGGGAGAGGAGCGGGCCGGAGAAGGCGGCTCCTCCCCACCCTTCTCGGGCATCGAAAGCGTCTCCTCACCTCCCGCTGCTTGCGGGGGAGGTGAAGGTTCGGGCGCGGGCAGCGCGCCAGACCGCGGGCGGCTGGCGTGGCTAGGCTGGTGACCCAATCATCACACCCTTGATCGTCATGGCCGGGCTTGTCCCGGCCACCCATAAACGCGGGAGAACGTGATTGCTCGCGGCGTCGCCGCCGCAGGCGATCCGGCGTTGCGGAGATCATGGGTCGCCCGGACAAGCCGGGCGATGACGAGGAAAGGGGGAGGCGGTCTTCGCGTCTGAAATGATCGGCGCTGGCGCGCCGTCACCGTCGGCGCGACCCCTCTCTGCTTCGCAGCCCGCCTTCTCCCCCCGCCGGGGAGAAGGCGGTGACTGTCGACCGGCGCTAGACGAGCACCGTGGCCTTGGCCGCCGCGGCGGCCTGTTGATTGGTCAGGGTGCGGACCAGGTTGACCAGCGAGCTCCGGACGTCCGGCGCCAGTTTCTCAAAGCCCGTTAGCAGTTCCAGCGCGCCCGGCGTGCGCATCCGGGTGAGCAGGTCCAGGTCCTCGGCGGTCTCCTTGTCTGCGCCGTCGAAGACATCCATCAGGTCGGTCACGCGGCACCGAAGCGCTCGCGAAATCTGCACCAGACGGGAGAACGAGATGCGGTTCGCGCCGTTCTCGTACTTCTGGATCTGCTGGAAACTGACCCCACACTGTTCGGCCAGTGCTTCCTGCGACATGCCGATCGTCCTGCGCCGAATGCGCACCGCAGCCCCGAGTGCGATGTCCATCGGTTCAGGCGACTTGGTGGACACCTCCGCCATTTTATCGATCCTTCCTCAGTGCGGTGTCCCCGTCCGACCCCGCAAGTTCAAGTTGCGACTAAAGTCCTTTGTGTCGGAACTGCAAAGCTTTTTCAGCCCTCAGGGGAACGCCGTTCAACCTGCGGCCCACGTGACGAAAAGCCGCCGGTCAAGGTCTTGGTAACCGAAGCACCCCGGAAGTGGGCCGGTACAGAGTTGTGATTCCCAAGGCCATGCGCGTCATCCAACTGCATCCCCCGTTCGACCACGGCGCCGCGCTCCGGGTTCCCCCGGCGCACGACAAAAAGAACTGGTCCGTGCTTTGGCAGTGGCTGGGCGAGGACGCCCAGTCGGTGGCCGAGGCCTCGTCCGCCGTCCAGGTGCGCACGCCGGAAGGTCCGGTGGTCGCCCACTGCGGCGACTGGATCGTCCTGTCGCACTCCGGCGCGTTCCACGTCGCCCACACCATGCGGGCGATGGATTCCTGATTCGCCTACCTCTGAACGTCATCGCCCGGCTTGTCCGGGCGACCCATGAACACAGATCGTGAATGTAGGGTCGCAACGGCGCCGCTCGGGCCTGTCCGGGGCCGCGGAGATCATGGGTGGCCCGGACAAGCCGGGCCATGACGATCAAAGAAATGGATCAGGGCCGCCAGGAGACCTTCACGCCCAGCTTGTGGGGCTTCACTTCCATCGCCGGGTTCGGGCGGTAGGCCGCGAGCGTCGCGGCGTTCCAGGAGAGCTGGTAGCGGACCAGGTAGCCGTCGTGGTCCGAGAGCCGGCGCTTGGGGTCGTCCGCGCCGAACATCGCCTCGCTGCGGACCGGCTGGACGCGCACCGCGCCTGGGCTGAAGGCCTGCAGGTCCTGGCTGCGCAGCCAGGGTTCGGACGTGGCGTCCGCCGCGCCTTCGCCACAGCCGGAGTCGGGGCGGCTGCAGAATTCGCTGACCACGGTGTAGGGCCGCTCGAGCGCGTCGAAGTCATAGCGGGGCGCCGAGTTGCGGACATTGAAGTCGCCGCCCAGCAGCATCGGCGCGCCGGCCGCCCGGTTGGCCCGCAGGAAGGCCGACAGCTCGCGGACCTGGCCGTTGTGCGCCGGCAGGGTGCGCGAGCGCGGGGCCATCGAGGCCTTGCGCGCGTTCATGTGGGTGTTGACCACGTCGATGGTCACCGGCACGCCCTGCGGCGCCAGGCGCACCAGCATGGCGCCCTTGTTGGCCAGGCAGTCGAAGCCCGCGCAGTTGTTGTAGGCGGCGCTCCTGACATCGACGATCGGGGCGTCGCTGAACACGTGCAGGCCGCCGCCCATCAGCTTGCCGACGCCCTCGCCGCGGAAGAGGTCGCGGGCGCCCAGGACCGCGCCCTCGAACCGGGTCCGCTCGGTGCGGCCGGGGCCCTGGGCCCAGTAGCGATAGCCGCTCTCCTCGAAGAGGCCCGCCACCTCGTCGCGGAAGCCCTCCTGGATCAGGACCACGTCCGGCTGGCGCCCGTCGCGGCGCAGGGCCGCCAGTTCGCGGCCGATCTCGCGCAACGCCTTGCCGCGGCCCATCGCGATCGGCCAGGGCAGGCCGCGGATGTTGTAGGTGAGGACGCTGATCTCAGCGGTCCCCGTCGGCGGCTCGGGCAAGGCCGGCTGCAACGCGGCGCGCACCGCAGTGCTACTGGATCCCATCACCGCGGCAGGCGCCGAATAGGCGGCCACCGGGTCGACATTTTCCAAGTACATCTCTCGCCGCTCCATGACCTGCGGCCCCGTTGCTTTGGGAAATCCCCCGATCCCCTAGGCGACGGCAGCCTGCGTTGCTCAAGTGCAGCCCGATGTATTTTCGCTTTTGTCCGGGCGAGGGTGGAGATGACCTGCTTCGTTTACCGGCGTGTGACAGTTCGAACGTCGTTTCGCGACTGGCGCTTCCGCCGCACCCAGGCCGGTCGGGCGCGAGGCTGACGCCGGGGCGCCGTTGCCGCGCGGCCCGGCGGCCGACATTGTCGCCTGAAGCTAAGGGAGCACGGCGATGGCGGACGATATCCTGGCGGTGGAGGATCTGGAGGGCGGCGCCCAGCGGCTGACGCTCAACCGGCCGGACCGGCTGAACGCCATCAACCAGCCGATGGCCGAGGGGCTGCTGGCCTATTTCGAGGGCCTGCGCCGCAACCGCGACGTCCGGGTGGTGATCGTCCGGGGCGCCGGGCGCGCGTTCAGCGCCGGGGCGGACCTGAAGGCCATGGGCTCGCCCGAGGCGCTGCAGGACGGGCCGCGCGGCGACTGGGTGCTGCGCGACCTGATGCGGGCGATGCGGGTCTGCCCGCAGCCGCTGGTCGCGACCGTCCGGGGCGCGGCGGCGGGCGGTGGCATGGCCATCGCGCTCAACTGCGACATCATCCTGGCCAGCGAGAGCGCGGCGTTCCACTCGGCCTTCACCGCCATCGGCCTGTCGGGCACCGAGCTGGGGGTGAGCTGGCGGCTGCAGCGGACAATCGGCATCTCGAAGGCGCGCGAGGTGCTGATGGCCGGCCGTCCGCTGCTGGCCCAGGCGGCGCTGGAGGCCGGGCTGCTGTCGGCGGTGACCGCCGAGGCCGACCTGGACGAGGCGGGCCTGGCCATGGCGCGCGACATGCTGAAGGCCGCGCCGGATGCGCTGCGCCTCTCCAAGCGCTCGATGGACGCCTCGCTGGAACAGCCGAACTTCGACGCCGCGGTGGAAGCCGAGGAGCGGAGCCAGATGCTGATGATCGTGCGGCGCGGACGGGAGTAGGCGGGGCTCAGTCGTCGAGGTCGAGCGCGCGGTCGAGGTCCGGGTCGCCGAGCGTCCGCGCCATGTCCCGCGCGGATTGGCCCGCCTGGCTCTTGAGGTCGAGGCTGGCGCCGTGGCGGCGCAACAGGGCGGCGGCGTCGGGGTGGTTGGCCCGGACGGCCTCCATGAGCGCGGTTTCCCCGTCGTCGTCTGGTGCGTCGACGGGAACTCCCCGCCTCAGCAGGGCCGCCACCTCGGCTGTCCGGCCGCGGGCGGCGGCGGCGCGCAGTCTCGTGGCCAAACTGGCCGGCGACGCGGCAGGCGCTGAGATCCGGCGTTCGGCTGGCGGGATCCGGGAGCCGGTGACGACGAGTTCGGAGAGGCCCGCGTCCATGGCCGGGCTCGGCGCGGCCGCCGCTGGCGGGGGCGCTTCGGCGCGCGTCCGCGCGACCTGCTGCGGGGGTGGCGGTGGCGGGGGCGCCGGAGGCGCTGCCGGCTCGCTCGCGGGGGCCTCGCGGGCGGGGGCTTCGGGCGGGGCGGCCGGCGCCCGCGACGGACGTGGCGACGCCTGGGGAGGGGCTTTCGCAGCCGGCGGCGCGGCTGGAATCTCTTCAGCCGTGATCGGAGCGGTGGCCGCGGCCGGCGCCGTCGGCGCGGGGGGCGGCTCGGTCATGATCGGCGGACGGATCTGGGTGGCCAGGAGGACGCTCACCCCTGCGACGCTGGCCGCCACCAGCCATCCGCCGCGGGCCCAGGCGCGGCGCGGCGTCGACGGGGCGGCTTCCGGCGCCGCCTGCCCCACGGCGGCCAGGACGCGGGCCCGCCGCGCGGCGCGGGCCGCGTCGTCGCTCAGCATGGCCTCGGCCTGGACATAGGCCTTGTCCATCGGATCGGGCGTGGCGTCGTGATCAGACATGGGCCGACCTCTTGCCAGAAAGCGACTGTCTCAACTTCGCGCGGGCATAGCGCAACCGGCTCTTCGCCGTCTCGACGGCGACGCCGGTGGCCTGGGCGATCTCCTCCAGGGACAGCCCCGCCTGGGCGAACATGACGAAGGCGCCGCGTTGCTCCAGGGGCAGGGCCTCGACGGCGGCGACGATCTCCTGGGCCAGTTCGCGCGACTGGACCTGCTCCAGGGGCGTCTGGCCGGGGTCGGGGATCATCATCGCCGCGTCGTCCTGGGCCGACGCCAGCACCGCGACCTTCTGGCGGCGGAAGTGGTCCCAGACCTTGCGGCGCGCGATGGTGAAGAGCCATGCGGGAAAGCTCGACTTGGCCGGATCGAAGGCCGCCGCGTTCCGGGCGATGGCGATCCAGGTCTCCTGGTGCAGGTCCTCGGCCGCGTCGCCGTGGGCGCCCAGCAGCCGACGGATGAACTGAAAGCAGGACGGGTCATAGCGGTCGTAGAGGCGTGCGAACGCCTGCGGGTCGCCGGCGCCGTGGGCGCGCAGCAAGGCAGCATCGTCCACGGGGTCCGACTCCATCAGGGCCAAGCCTAGCGGTCGCATGCCGGCTCGCGCAAAGGCCTAAGGCATGCCCGGCGGATCCGGCACGTATCCGCCGCCGGACGCGGGGAAGGGTCGGGGGCGGCGCTCTCTGTCCAGCGGCCGCCGGATCACGCCGAGGGCCGCCAGGTTGTCGTAGGTGTCGTACTCGATCTGGCGGGTGAACTGCGGATAGGCTGTCGCCCGCTCGAAGGCGACCGTGGTCACCACGGACCATTCGCGGGCGCCGTGCCCCGTGCCGAGCTTTTCCTCGGGCCGCGCGCGGGCCATCGGCGGCGGCGCGGCGGCGGCGCGCGCGTTCCGCGATCCGGTGACGACGACCTCGGAGAGACCATCGTCGGTCGGCGACCTGGACTCCTGGGCGGAGGCCATCGGAGCCGGCGCGACGACCCGCTCCTGGAAGACCGCGAGGCCGATGACGCCGACATCACCCGGGCGTCCGGTGCGGGCGGCGTAGGACTTGGGCAGCGGTGCGAAGGTGAAGGCCGCGACCTCGGTGTCGGACTTGCGCCAGCCGCTGACCTCGTAGGACTGGTAGGGGTCGAACACATAGCCGCGCTGGCCGTGCCCGGCGGTCTGGCCGGTCAGGACGTTGACGCCGTCCACCGACATCACCACCAGCAGGCGGCCGCCGGTGTTGTTGGTGACGCGCAGGCCGTAGCGGGCGCCGGGCTGGCCGGCGACGTAGGCGCGCCCGTTGTGGCGCCAGGTCTGCAGCGGCTGGCCCGTCTCCCGGTCGACGACGGCCAGGTTCACCAGATCGGCGACGGTCCGGGCGTCGGCCGCGCCGGCGGCTCCGACCGCCGCGAGCGCGGCCGCCAGGACGGCGCGGCGCGGCAAGCCCGTGGTCATTGTGTTCGCTGTGGTCACGCATGCCTCCCTTGGCCCTTGCATGACCACCTACGCAGGCGGCCGGCGGAGAGGGTTAGGCGGCGGGGATCTTTTTTCGAGCCGCGCTCGGTGAGGCCAATCGAGATTCAGCGCGCCGCGAGCAGCGCTTGAAGTGTTGCAAGGCCTCAAAGGCCCTTCGCCCTCCTCCTCCCCCGGGTCGCGCCGCTGCGCGGCCCGCCCGAGGGCAGGCTGAGGAGGGTTGGGTGGTGGTGTGACTCCTGAGCTGCGGCAGAACACTCAGGTCGGCGCCGACCTCTACCTTCCCCTATCGCAGTGCGACCACCACCATCCCTGCCCTTCCTCCATCGAGGAGGAAGGGTGCGAACTCTTCAGCGGCGCTGAATATGGATTGGCCCTAGGCGCCGACCGGTTCGTCCTCGGGGATGACGTCGACCTCGACCTTCAGGGTCTGGTCGCCGGAGGCCAGGATCACGCCGTCGATGGGGGCGACATCGGCGTAGTCGCGGCCGATGGCCAGGACCAGGTGATCCTCGCCGGCCAGGATGGCGTTGGTGGGGTCGAAGCCGACCCAGCCGGCCTGGTCGCCGCACCAGACCGCGACCCAGGCGTGGGTGGCGTCGGCGCCCTCCAGCCGGGGCCGGCCGGGCGGCGGGATGGTGCGCAGGTAACCCGACACGTACCTCACCGGCAGGCCCAGGCCGCGCAGGCCGCAGATCATGATCTGGGCGAAGTCCTGGCAGACCCCGTGCCGCGCCGCGAAGGCCTGGGCGACCGGGGTGGAGACCTCGGTCGCGCCGGGGTCGTACTTGAACTCGCGGTGGATGCGGTCGTTGAGCTCGGAGACCGCCGCGACGATGGGGCGGCCGGGGGCGAAGCTGGCGCGCGCATAGTCGGTGATCGCCGGCACGATGGGCGTGCGCGGCGTGGGGAACAGGTAGGAGGCCGGACCGTCCGGGGTGAGGTCGGCGGTGTTGAGCGCGCGGCCGCGGATCGCCTCCCAGGGCTGGCTGGCGTCCGGGTCGCCGGCGGGCGGCACATGGACGTCGATCCGGGAATTGGCCTCGATGACCAGGGCGGTGTGCGGCTTGTCCACGGTGACCGTCAGGATCTCCGCGCCGAACGGGCCGATGCGGGTGAGGCGCGCCGACGGCTCGGGCGTCACGGCGATGGCGCTCCGCAGCACGGTCTGGGTGGCCGACGAACAGGGCGTCAGGCGCAGGACGCAGCGGGCGAAGCTGACGGCGCGCTCGTAGCTGTAGGTGGTGCGGTGGCGCAGGCGGTACTTCACGCTAGGCCCACCAGCTTCACCGTCGGCACGGCGTTGGCTCCCTGCAGGAAGAAGCGGTCGGCGACGGCGTTGGACAGCCGCATGATGGTGCGTTCGTAGCCCAGCACCTTTTCCGCGTGCAGGGTGGCGGCGTCCTGGGTCTCCAACTCGGCGGCCAGGGGCAGCAGGATGCGCGACGGGGCCTCGGGGATGCCGTCCTCCTGCAGGGTCGGCAGGACGGCCAGGTGGTCCTTGAGCGCCGCCACCTGGAAGGCCACCGAGCGGGTGTTGTACGGGTCCAGCATGACCAGGTCGCGGACGGCGGTCAGGGCCAGGCCGACGAGGTAGCGGGCCCGGTAGGTGATCTGGCTGTCGTTCAGGTCCAGCAGCAGGTCCAGGTCGTCGATGGTGGCCGCGTCGTGGGCCAGGGTGCGGGCCAGCTGGCAGGTGTTGGCGCCGCGCTCGATGCGGCGGCCCATGTCCAGGAAGCGCCAGCCGGCGACGCGGTTCATGTTCTCCTGGGCGAGGCCCGAGAGGCCGGCCAGGTGACGCAGCGCGTTCTCGACCTGCTCCAGCGCCTGGGCCTCGGAGTGGATCTCGTTGGCGCCGCCGGCGAGATCGCCTTCCAGGTCCATCAGCAGGCCCCAGAAGTCGGCCGACAGCCGTTCGCGCATACCCGACGCCGTGCGCTTGGCCGAGCGGACGAGGTAGGTCACCGAGCCCCAGGCGGTCGCGTCGTGCAGGGCGTCGCGGGCGGAATCCAGCGCCCGGGCGGGGCGGGTCTCGCCGCCGAGCGCGCCCCAGTCGATCAGCACCGCGCGCAGGGACTCGAAGGTCTGGCCGCGGCCGTGCAGCGAGGATTCCGAGTCCATCAGGCTGGAGCACAGCGCGCGGACCAGCCGCAGGGTGGCTTCGGTCCGTTCGAGGTAGCGGCCCAGCCAGAACAGGTTGTCGGCGGCGCGGCTGGGCAGGTTGCCCATGATGCGGCGGACCTTCACGTCGTCGCCGGCGGCGATCAGGGTCAGGCGTTCCACCGGCTTGTCGTCGATGACCCAGACATCGGCGGTGCGTGCGCCCTCGCCCATGGAGATCACCCGGGCGTCGGGCCGGTCGGAGGTGCGGCAGAAGCCGCCGGGCAGGATGCGGACGCCCTCCGGCGTCACGGCGGCGAAGACCCGGAGCGTGAAGGGGGCCGGCTGGAGCTGGCCGTCGCGCAGGACGGGCATGGTCGAGAGCTGGGCGATCTCCTGGCCCACGAAATCGCCGGGCCGCTCGGCCAGCCGTTGGCGCAGGACGGCCTTGTCCTGGGGCGACATGTCGGCCGCGAGCCGGGGTTCCGCGAAGGGGCCGCTGCCCGGGAAGGCGGGGGCGATGGCGAGCTGGTCCAGCCGCGCCTCGACCAGGGCCTGCTCGGCCGCCTGCCCGCACCACCAGGTGGCGATGTTGGGCAGCTTCAGCTCCTCGCCCAGCAGGCGCCGGCTAAGGCCGGGCATGAAACTGAGCAGCGCCCGGCTCTCCAGCACGCCGGAGCCGGGCATGTTCAGCACCGCGACACCCCCGGCGCGGATGGCCTCCAGCATCCCGGGCGTGCCCAGGCGCGAGGCGGCGTTCAGCTCCAGGGGGTCCAGGAAGTCGGCGTCGACCCGCCGCAGGATCACGTCGGCCCGTTTCAGGCCGGCGATGGTGCGGACCCACACCTTGCCGTCGCGCGCCACCAGGTCGTCGCCCTCGACCAGCAGGAAGCCCAGGTAGCGGGCGAGGTGGGCCTGTTCGTAGTAGGTCTGGCTGAACGGGCCGGGGGTCAGCAGGCAGATGCGCGGCTCGCTGCGGTCGGCGGTGGCGGCCATGCCGCGCCGCAGGGCGTCGAAGAAGGGCGCCAGGCGGTGGACGTTCAGCGTGTTGTAGAGGTTGGGATAGGCGCGGCTGACCACCAGCCGGTTTTCCAGCGCGTAGCCGGCGCCCGACGGCGCCTGGGCCCGGTCGTTCAGCACCCACCAGCGCCCGTCGGGCCCGCGGCCCAGGTCGGCGGCGTAGAGCTGCAGATAGCGGCCGGCGGGCGGGGCGACGCTGCGCATGGCGCGCAGGAAGTCCGGGCTGCCGGCGACGACGGCGGCGGGCAGGGCGCCCTCCGAGACCAGCAGGCCCTCGCCGTAGATGTCGCGGAGCACCGCCTCCATCAGCTCGGCGCGCTGGGTGACCCCGGCGGCGATCTGGTCCCACTCGGCCTGCGGGACGATCAGCGGCAGCGGGTCCAGCGGCCAGCTGGTCTCCGTCTCCTCGCCATAGACGCGGTACGAGGCGCCGCTATCGCGGATATGGCGGGCGGCCATGCCGAAGCTGCCGTCGGCGTCGGCGTCGGCGTCCGGATGGCCGGCGAACGCGCGCAGGAAGCCCAGCCAGTGCTCGCGCGGCTTGCCGGCCGCGTCGAACAGTTCGTCCGGCACGCCGGGCAGGGGGCGGTAGCCCGCCAGCCACTGCGACAGCCGGTCGGAGGTCGCGGCGCCCGCCGGGCGCGGCGCGGTCGTGGTGTCAGACGCCACCGGCTGTTCCCTCATCCGGACGGTTCATGAGCGCTTCCTCGCGGGAGCGTACCATAGCTGTCCGGCGGGTCACCCGATGTGGCGTCTTCCTTTCCCGCCCTTGGCGGGAAAGGGGGACCGTCGGCCGAAGAGCCGATGGTGGAGAGGGCAAGCCTCAAGCGCGGCGCCTGGATCTGCCGCTCAAGGACTCAGTGGATGGAGCTTGCCCTCTCCACCACCCGCTCTTCGCCTGCGGCTCGGCGTGCGGTCCCCCTCTCCCGCTTCGCGGGAAAGGAAAGCGCCGCCGCTATGGTCCCGCACCGATCCGGCTAATATGGCGGCGCTTCAGCCGGGGGATTCGATGCTGCGCCTGTTCCTGTCGGTCGACATGGTCGGTTCGACCGAATTCAAGGCCCGGTTCACCGGCCAGGGGTCGGAGGGTTGGCTGGGCATCTTTCAGACCTTCTTCACCAGCTTCCCGCTGATGGTCGCCGGCCAGATCGGCTTCGAGTTCCTGGACGATGAGCGGACGCCGGCGATCGACGTCTGGAAGGTGATGGGCGATGAGGTGGTGTTCGTCACGACGCCGTCCAGTCCGGAGGAGGTGACCTCGATCCTGATCGCGCTTCTGCGGACCATGCAGCTCTACGAGGAGCGGCATTTCCAGCAGCTGCCGCTGCGCCTGAAGGGCACGGCCTGGCTGGCCGGGTTCGACGGCCAGAACATCGAGATCGAGATCCCGGAGCTGTCCAGCGGCGCCGGCGCGCACCTGGACTTCATCGGGCCGGACATCGACCTAGGGTTTCGGATCAGCAAGTTCGCCAGACCCTGCAGCCTGGTGATCTCGCTGGACGTGCTGGAGGTGGTGCTGGACGCGCGCAACGCCGCCCTGGCCGCCATCTACCTGATGGGCAAGGAGCCGCTGAAGGGGGTGATGTTCGGGCGGCCCTATCCGATCATCTGGATGCTGGCGGCCGACAGTGGGTTCTCGTTCCTGCCGTGGGAGATCGAGCAGGACCCGATGATGGCGGCGGCGTCGAAGGCCACGCCTGCCCCGGTGGCGGAGCTGCGCCGCACCATCGAGGACATGCGCCACTACCTGAAGAAGATGCACGGCAGGGATCGGGCCGCGGTGAAGGTGGGCGGCTAGCCCTGCGGCCACGATGGCGCGCCAGCGCCGATTAGATTCAAACTACGGAAAACACAGAAGACACGGAAGGCTCGGCAGACACGGCCTCTTCCGTGTCTTCTGTGTTTTCCGTGGTTCGGAATATGCCGCGCCTGCGGCGCGCTAGGCCGCGGGGCCCTCGTACCGCACCACCAGGATGGCGATGTCGTCGGACTGGGGGGTGGCGCCGACGAAGACGCGGACGTCTTCGGCGAGGCCTTCGGCCAGGCGCCGCGCCGTGTTCTCGGGGCGGGCGGTGGCGAGGGCAGTCTCGATGCGGTCGGTGGTGAAGAGGTCGTCGGCGGCGTTGGCGGCCTCGGAGACGCCGTCGGTGAACAGGATCAGGGCGTCGCCGGGGGCCATCTGGAAGCGGGCGCTGCCGTAGGGGACCTCGCCGATCACGCCCAGGGCCATGCCCTTCAGCTTGGGCAGGCGCTCCACGGAGCCGTCGGCGCGGCGGACGAACGGCGCCTCGTGGCCGCCGTCGGAGTACTCCACCGAGCCGGTGCGCAGGTCGAGGATGCCGCTGAAGGCGGTGACGAACATCTCCTGGGCGTTGTCGCGGGCCAGCTCGGTGTTCACCCGCGCCATGATCTCGCCGGTGGAGGTGGCGGTGAGCGCGGTGGCTTTGAACAGGGTGGTGGTCATGGCCATGAACAGGGCCGCCGGCACGCCCTTGCCCGAAACGTCGCCCACCACGAAGAACAGCCGGTGCTGGTCGATCAGGGCGTAGTCGTAGAGGTCGCCGCCGACGTGCTTGGCCGACTCCAGCAGGGCGAAGACGTCGACGTCTTGGCGCTGGGGGAAGGGCGGGAAGGTGCGGGGCAGCATGCCCACCTGGATGTCGCGCGCGGCGGAGAGCTCGCCCTCGACCCGCTCGCGGGCGGCGGTGGCCTGCTCCATCTCGAGCAGGTAGCGCTGCAGGCGGGCGATCATGGCGGTCATGGCCTCGGCCAGGCTGCCGACCTCGTCGGGCCGCCGGCGGCTGATGGCGTTCATGGCGGCCAGCTCGCGCTCGTCGGGCTGGAAGTTGCGCTGACCCATGTTGCGGGTGAACTCGGTCAGCCGGATCAGGGGGCCGACGATCCGGTCCACCAGCAGCCAACCCAGCGCCATGGAGAGCGCGAACATGGCCGCGCCGACGCTGATCGACATCTTCAGCGCCTGGATCAGCCGCTGCTGCAGCATGGTCAGGTCGACGTCGGCGCCGATCACATAGGTCCGCTCGTCGACGCCGCGCACCGGCACATAGATCGAGCGGAAGCGGCCGAAGCTGTCGCTGTACTCGTCGAACCGCGGCTGGCCGTCGTCGAAGGCCTGGTGCAGTGACCTGGGCGCGGTGTCGTACAGCGCGAAGAACGGGGTCTGGGCGCGCTTCTCGATCTCGCGCGGGGTGGCGCTGGTGGAGACGGTGCGGATCTCCTTGCCGAACCGCATGTAGGTGTAGACGTAGACCAGGTCCGAGCGGGCGGCGAAGCGCGACAGACGGTACTGCAGCAGGTCGTATTCGCCGGTGGGGATCGACTCCGGCCCGACGATCCGGGCGTGATACTCGTCCGGGACGATCTCGTTGACGGCCAGGGCGGCGGTCTTCAGGCGCCCGTCGATGCCGGCCATGATCTCGGCGCGGTCGATATTGTACAGCACCACCGAATAGGCCGTGGCCGAGATCAGGCTGAGGGTGAACAGCAGCAGCAGAAGCTGGGTCTTCAGCCCAAATCGCCGGCGCGGCGCGGCGATCTCGGATGCGGGCTCGTTCATCGCGGCGGCGGACCTGTCGGCGGGCGTTCGGGGAAGTCGAAGCTAGTCTATAGAAAATTAGGCGATGGTCGTTAACGCGGTGCGAGCGGCGCCGCCGCGCGAGGGGAATGCGTGCTGGGGCTGTTGAACCGTCTGTTCCGGGTCGAGCGCGGCGAGTGGCCGAAGCTCCTGCAGTTCGGCCTGTTCGGCCTGCTGCTGCAGACCGGCATGGGCATCGGCTTCGCGGCCGGCGACGCGGCGTTCCTGACCCATGTGGGGCCGGACAAGCTGCCGGTGATCTTCCTGCTGACGCCGGCGGTGATGCTCGTCTACACGGCGATCTTCTCCTACCTGCTCGTGCGCTTCTCGATCGACCACGTGGTGGACGTGACGCTGGCCGCCCTGATCGGCGGCGGAGCGATCCTGTGGGGGCTGATCCAGCTGGGCCTGCCGGAGCCCTGGGAGACCGGGCTCTACTACGCCCTGAAGCTGTACCTGGCGATGTGGTACATCGCGCTCTACTCGCTGTTCTGGAACTTCACCGACGCCTATTTCGACATTCAGGACGCCAAGCGGCTGTTCCCGCTGTTCTCGGCCTTCTGCGCGCTGGGCTCCACGATCGGGGCGCTGATCGTCAGCGTCTTCGCAGAGATCGTGCCCATGCACGGCTTCCTGCTGGTCTGGGCGGCCGTGGCCTTCGCCACCGTGCCCGTGGCCCTGCTGCTGCGGCGGCGCTGGCAGCGGATCGCCGACAGCGACACCGACCTGGACGTCGAGACCAAGAGCGTGCTCAGCCAGCTGGGGCAGGTGGGCCGGGCCTTCAGGACCTCGCCCTATGCCGCGACCCTGGTGCTGACGCTGTTCGTCACGCTGCTGATGACCAACCTGGCGGAGTACCAGTACTCGACGGTGCTGCAGGCCGGCCGCAACGAGGCCCAGCTGGCGGCGCTGTTCGGCCGGCTCTATGCGGGCGCCAGCATCTTCAACCTGATCGTCTGCCTGTTCGTGTTCAACCGGCTGGTGACGCGGGTGGGCGTGCGCAACGTGGCCCTGATCCTGCCGCTGACCTATTTCGCGGTGTTCGCGTACTTCTTCCTGGCGGGCGGGACGATGGCGGCGCTGGCGGCCTTCTTCGCCTACCACGGGGTCCTGACCTCGATCGAGTACAACAACCAGAACCTGCTGTTCAACGCGACGCCGTCCCAGGTGAAGCGGCCGTTCCGGACGGTGGTCGAGGGGCTGGCCGAGCCGCTGGCCAGCCTGCTGGCGGGGGGCTTCCTGCTGCTGGCGGCCAAGAACGCCGACATGCGCGAGCTGTCCGGGATCGGGGTGCTGCTGGGCGCGCTCCTGATCGCCGTCGTGGCGGCGCTGCGCCACTACTACCCGGCCGCCATGGAGGCCAACATGCGCCGCGGCTGGCTGAACTTCGGCGACCCCGACATGAACGCGCCGCGGTTCGACGAGGCCGCGGAGGCCGTGCTGCGCGAGACGGCGGCCGAGGCGGACTCCGGCGCGGCGCAGGCGGCGCGGTCGCTGCTGCATCGGCGGAGCGCCGGGCCCGCGGCGCGCGATGCGCTCGAGGCCGACGCCTCGGAAGCCACCGAGGCCTTCGCCGCCAAGCTCTCCGATCCCTCGCCGTCGGTGCGCAAATACGCCTTGCAGGCGCTGGCCAGCGTCGTCGGGCCCAGCGACATCGGGCTGGTGGCGCCGCTGGTGGAGAACCTGCCGGCGATGGATCGCGCCAGCCGCGCGACCATCCTGGAGCTGCTGGGCGCCATCGGCGACGTGGAGGCGATCCCGCAGATCCTGAGCGCCGCCGCGCGCCTCAGTCCGCGCGAGCTGCGCGCCACGGAGGCCATGCTGGTGGGCCTGGGCGACGCGGCGATCCCGCGGCTGATGCAGGTGCTGGGGAGCTATCGGGCGCCTTATCGGGCCCGGGCCGTGGCGGCCCGTGCGCTGAGCTCGCTGTCGCACGCCCAGTTCCTGTCGCAGCTGGACTGGCTGGTCACCGAGGAACTGGACGAGACCGGTCGCCGGCTGGGCGTCGCCGAGCGGTTCGAGGCCGAGGGCGGGCGCTCGCCAGCGCTCAGGCTGCTGGGGCACGCCTACCGGCAGCGGATCGGCGAGTCGGTGGATTTCACGCTGGAGCTGCTGGCGCTGGGCGGCCTCCTGCCGGACTTCGACCTGCTGATCGTCTCGCTGCACTCGGCCAATCCGAAGGTGCGCGGCAACGCGGTGGAGGCGGTGGCCAGCGGCGTCGGCCACGACACCTGGAAGCGGCTGGAGCCGCTGGTCAACCGCAAGGCCACGGACCGGGCGACCGCGACCGGCGATCTGGTGGGCCTGCTGAAATCCACCGTGGAGAGCGGGCACGAATTCGAGGCGGCGGCGGCGGCCCAGGCGCTGCGCGACGCGCTTCCGACCGGCGAACTGGGGGCGGCGCTGCGGCGGGGCCTGAAGCCCGGCATGGCGCCGATTTTTCGCGACAGTTTCACCAGCCTGCTGGGCCTGGACGCCCACGCCCGGCCCACGGTCGTCGACCTGGTCGAGGCCGTGCGCGGCGTGCCCGACCTGGCCAACGCCTCGATCGACGCCCAGGTGGCGCTGGCCGAGCGGGCCACCGCCGAGCCCGCCGCGCGGCGCCCGGTCGAGCTGAAGCTGGAGGGCCGCTCGTTCTGGATCACCCGGGCCGACGTCGACGAGGTTGCGGCCCGCTACGCCGACCTGGCGCTGACCATGCTCAAGGCCAGGGACGACCGCGCCTATGCCGCCTGACGGGACCCCGATCAAAAGCCTGCTGTGGCGCACCTTCACGCCGGCCATCCTGGTGCTGGCGGTGGCGCTGGGCGCGCTGGTCTACAACCGGCTGTACGACGCCATCCTGGACGGCTTCTCGCGCAAGCTGATCGCCACCAGCGCGCTCACCGGAGCCCTGATCGATCCGGCCGACCACGACTTCCTGATCCGCGCCGCCCAGGTCCGGGCGCCCGCCGAGGCGGTGGAGGCGATGCCGCAGTACCGGCGCAACGTCGAGCCGATGCGGCGCATCCGGCGTGAGCTGGGCCTGACATACCTCTATTCCCAGGTCCTGGGCGGGTCCAAGGACGTGATCTACGTGCTGGATTCCACCGAGGGCGAGGAACACTCGACCATCGGGTCGGAGGACGAGCTGACGCCCGAGACCCGGACGGGCCTGCGCCGGACCACGACCGATGGGACCATCTATGTCTCCCCCATCGAGTTCCAGGAGCAGTGGGGCCTCCTGAAGACCGCCGCCGCGCCGATCCGGGCCAGGGACGGGCGGATCGTGGCCACGGCCGGCGCCGACGTGAACATCTCGGTGATCGAGGTAGCGACCCAGAACGCCCTGTTCGCCAGCGCCCTGATCGGCGTGGCCTCGCTGGCGGCCTCCGCCCTGGTCACCTTCCTGATCGTGCGCTGGGTGGCGCTGCCGATCGAGGGGCTGAAGGCGGACGCGCTCAGGATCGCCGCCGGCGACCGGGCCCCGCCCGCCCGGATGGCCGGGCCCCGAGAGGTGTCGCGGCTGCGCGACGCCCTCACCGACCTGGCGACCCATCTGATCGCCTCGATGCGCCAGGCCTGGAGCGACACGCTCTCCCTGGACCGGGTGCGCAACGCGAGCCTGCTGGAGGCGGCGCTGCCGCCGGCCGGCCCCGTGACCCTGGTCGAGGGCGCGGTCTGGACGCCTCGCGACGACAGCCTGGAGGCCCGGCTGGAACACCGGGCGATGGCCCGGCTCGCCGCGCGCCTCGCCGCCGACGCGAAGCTGGCCGCGGCCTGGCGCGACCTGGCGAAGCCTGTCCACGGCGACGTGCGGGAGGTCCGCGCATGATCGGAGCCGAGGTCGTCCGGCGCCTGTTCGCCCTCAGGACCGTCGGGCCCTTCCAGCGGCTGGAGGACAACGAGCTGCTGCTCATCGCCCGCCACGCCCGGCATCGCACCTTCGCCGCCGGCAAGGTCGTGATCCCGGCGGGCGTGGTGGCCGACGCATTGTTCGTGGCGCTGAGCGGCGCCGCCGAGGTCGACGGCGTCGCGGCGCCGGTGGTGTTCGACGCGCCCGGCCTGCTCTTCGGCCTGGGCGCGCGCGCCGACTACGTCGCGGGGGCAGAGGGCCTGGAGACGCTGGTCATCGCCAAGCCGCACGTGTTCACCATCGCGCGCGAGTGCCCCGAGTTCGTGGTGGGCCTGCGCGACCTGGCGGACGTGGGGCGGGCATGAGCATCCGCCGCACCTTCCTGTTGCTGATCGCGCCGCTGTTCCTGCTGCTGGCCGGCGTGAACGGGGCGCTGCTGTACCTCTGGGAGCGCGCCGAGGCCGAGCGCGGCCTGGCCGGCCAGGCGATCGCCGCGGCGGTCACCACGGCGGCCTTCGCCGACGCCTCCGACGATCTGGCGCGCGCGCTGGCCGATCCGGTCCGGGCGACGGCCTTGCGGGAAGCCGCCGGGCGGGTGCAAGGCCTGCACGGCCTCTACCTGGTGACCCCGAACGGCGAGACGGTGCAGATCGCGGGCCGCCCCTCGGCGTTCTGGCCGGGGCGCTTCGAGGCGCCGCGCGCGCCAGCCGCGGCGCCCTTCCGGTCCGATCCGGCCGGCCATCAAATGGCCACCGGCCTGGCCCCGGTCGCGGGCGGCGGCTTCGTCATCGCCCAGATCGACGCCGATCCCCTGTTCGCCCAGGTGGCGGGCCTGCAGCGGCTGGTCGTCGGCCTGGTGGTCGCCGCGGGCGTGGTCGGCCTGGTGCTGGCGCTGCTGATCGCCCGCGTCATCGTGCGCGAGCTGGCCCGCAACAGCGCCACCATCGCCGCGATCCGCGCCGATGCGCCCGCCGAGGACGTCGAGGGCTTCGCGATCCGCGAGACCCGCGACCTGGCGCTGGCGGTGCGGCTGATGCGGGCCAGCGTGTCGGGGCGCTTGGCCCGGGGTCGCCACGAGCTGGCCCGCCGCGACCGCGAGCGGGACGAGGCCGGCAGCGTCGCCGCCTATCGCGAGGCCGCCTTCCCGTCGCTGGCGGCCACGGCGTCGGGCGCGGCGGTGGCGGTGCGGATGCTAGGGGAGGCCCCGGCCGGAAGCTTCTACGCCCTGTGCGACGGGGGCGGACAGGCGGCGCTGGTGCTGGGCGAATGCGCGGGAGAGACGCCGTCCGCGGCCCTGGCGAGCGCCCTGGCGGCGCGCCGGTTCTTCGAGGCCGGGACGACCGAGGCGCGCGTCGCCCAGGGCCAGGCCGCCTTCGAGCTCACGCGAGTGGCCTGGCTGGAATGGACGGCCGCCGCGCCAACGGCGCCCCAAGTCCTGGCGCTGCTGGACGGCGACAACGCCGATCGGGCACAGGCTTATCTGGCACGGGCGGAAGGGCTCGAACCCGGGGCGGTCATCGACGACCTGGCGACCCTGCTCCGGGCCAACGGCGCGGTGGCCGTGGTGCGCCCCGGCTAGGGTGGTGACTCAATCACCCCATTGAAAATAAAACACTCTCGTCATGGCCGGGCTTGTCCCGGCCACCCAGAAACGCCGACGCTCGAAGGTTGCGTGAGGCAGCGTCGACGCACACCCGGCACGCCCCGCGCATCTGAGTGGCCGGGACAAGCCCGGCCATGACGTTCTTGAATTTATTCAGCAGTCCGATTGGGCCCTAGCCCAGGCTGGCCAGGGCCGAGTCCACGTCGGCCTCGATGGCGAAGATGCTGGTGAAGCCGCTGATGTCGAACACCTCGTGGACCGTGGGGGCCAGGCCGGTCAGGACCAGCTTATGGCCCTTGGCGCGCGCCGCCTTGGCGCCAATCAGCATCACCCGGAGGCCGGCGGAGCTGACATAGGGGACGTCGGTGAGGTCCAGCACGACCTTGTCATGGCTCTGCACACGGGCGGGCAGCACGGCCTCCAGCACGCTGGACGAGCTGGAATCGAGCCGGCCCGAGGCCGTCACCACGAGGACGCCGCCGCGGGTTTCTTCGTTGATCTGCATCTGGGCGCCTCGCGTTCCCGCCGTCGCCGCGGCCGTTGAGATAATTCGCCGGGCGACTAGACTGACAACCGTGAGTCACCGCAAGGCCCCAGAGGGGGCGAGCGATATGGAACCCGATTTCTCCCATACGCTCCGCGACGGGGCTTCGGGCCTTTCGGTGCTGCTCGACACCCTGGAAGAAGAACTGGCCGGACGCGGCGTGCCGGTGGCCGCCGTCGGTTCTGTGCTGATCGCCGCGGACGAGGTGATCAGCAACGCCCTGAACCACGGCGGCGGCGCGCCCGCGGTGGAGGTGGCGGCCAAGGTGGACGGCGACCGGGTGACGGTCCGGATCATCGATGACGGCGTCGCCTTCGACCCGCTGGCGGCCGCGGCCCCGGATACCACGCTCGAACTCGAGGACCGCGAAATCGGCGGCCTCGGCATCCACCTGGTGCGCAAGATGATGGACCACGTCGCCTACGAGCGGCGCGGAAAGCATAACCGTTTGCTGTTTTCCAAGAGCTTCGCGCCAACGTCGGCTTCTCGACAGGCCGCCGGCGAGGCAACCTAGAGGCGACATGTCAGCCAGTAATGAATCGTCCCCGGCCGCCGGCTCCCAGCCGGACGCGTCCCTCGAAGTCTGCGACACCGACTCCGAGTACGGCCTCGGCGTCCGCACCCTGACGGCGCGCCGCAAGGACGAGGTGATCCACCACTTCACGGGCGTGCTGACCCCGGAGCTGCTGCAGCACAGCCTGCAGGTGAGCCCGGGCCTGCACATCTCCCAGACCGAGATCATCGGCTTCCTGTCGCACAGCTGCGCGCCGGACTGCCGGCTGGACATGGGCCGGTCCGAACTGGTGGCGCTGCGCGACATCCGGCCGGGCGACCTCCTGACCATCGACTACGCCGAGACCGAGGACGTGCTCTACCGGCAGTTCGCCTGCCACTGCGGGGCCGCCGCCTGCCGGAACTGGATCACCGGACGCCACGAAGCGCCGAACGCCGAGGGGCGCGCCTACCTGGCGACCCTGGCGCCATGAGCGCGGCGCCGGCCGCCGGGCCTGACGCCGGGTTCTGGTGGGCGCGCGACGACCTGGGCTTCCGCGATGGCCGGCTATGCCTGGCGGGACAGGACGTGGCCGCGCTGGCCGAGACGGTCGAGGGGCCGCTGCACGTCTACAGCGCCGCCCGGATCTCGGCGAACCTCGGCCGGGTCCAGGCCGCGCTGGGGCGCACGGGCTGCGCCTGGCGGACCTACTACGCCATGAAGGCCAACCGCTTCGAGCCGGTGCTGCGGCATCTGGCGAAGGGTGGCGGGTGCGGCATCGACATCTGCTCGCCGGACGAGCTGGACCGGGCCCTGGCCTGCGGGTTCGCGGCCAGGGACATCAGCTTCACGGGCACGGGGGTCTCGAACCGCGACCTGGACCGGCTGCTGGTCCATCCGGATCTGACCATCAACTGCGACGGGATCGGGATGATCCGCCGGATCGGCGAGCGCGCGCCGGGCCGCGCCATCGGGGTCAGGGTCAATCCCGAGCGCGGGACCGGCTACGCGGGCGCCGAGAAGCTGACCTACGCGGGCGACGCGGTGACCAAGTTCGGGATCTATCGCGAGCAGTGGCCGGAGGCGCTGGCGACGGCGCAGGCCCACGGCCTGACGATCACCAGCCTGCACTTCCACGTAGGCTGCGGCTATCTCACCCGCGAGCTGGAGGCCTGGGACGCGGCGGTGGGCGCGGGGCTGGCGTTCCTGGACGACCTGCCGGACGTGAAGGTCGTGAACGTCGGCGGCGGCCTGGGCCTGCCGCACCGGGCGGACGATCGGGCGCTGGACCTGGACCGCTGGGCCGGGCTCCTGGCGCGGCGGTTCGCCGGGCGGGGCGTGATCATCGCGGTCGAGCCCGGCGACTACATCGTCAAGGACGCCGGGGTCCTGGTGCTGGGCGTCACCGATGTGGAGCGCAAGCGCGACGTGACTTTCGTGAGCGTCGACGGCGGCTTCAACCTGGCGCCGGAACCGGCCTACTACGAGCTGCCGTGCGAGCCCGTGGCCTGCGCGCCGCGCAGCTTCGACACCTCGGCATGGCGGCCGGTGACGATCGCCGGCAACATCAACGAGGCCCTGGACATCTGGGCGCGCGACAAGCCGATGCCCGAGCTGCGAGATGGCGACCGGATCGCCTTCCTGAACGCCGGCGGCTACGGCGCCTCGATGAGCTCCAACCACTGCATGCGCGGCGAATTCACCGAGATGCTGCTTCCGGCCTGAGGCGCCAAGCTCCCGTTAAGTGAATCGCGTGCTGATAGGCGCTCGACGTTCCAAGGACCCGGCATGACCCTTCGCCTCGCGCTCTTCGCCGCCGCTGCGCTCTCGATCGCCGGCTCCGCCGCGGCCCAGGAAGCCCTGAGCTTCGACTTCAACCTGGGGGTCGCCAGCGACTACGTCTTCCGGGGCGTCAGCCAGACCGACGAGGACCCGCAGGTGTTCGGCGGCGCCGACCTTTCGGTCGGCGACTTCTATGCTGGCGTATGGGGGTCGAACGTCGACTTCAACGACAGCACCGACGCCGAGTTCGACCTCTACGCCGGCTTCACGCCCACCCTGGGCGTGGTTTCGCTGGACCTGGGCGTCCTCTACTACGGCTACATCGACCAGCCGTCCGGCGCGGACCTGGACTACATCGAGCTGAAGGCGGTGGGCTCGATCCCGCTGGGCCCGGCCACGGTGGGCGCGCAGGCCTACTATTCGCCCAACTACTACGCGGGCGTCGATCACGCCTTCTACTACGAGGTCAACGGGTCGTTCTCGCCCAACGAGAAGCTGTCGTTCAGCGCCGCGCTGGGCCGCCAGCAGGTGTCCGGGGCGGGCGACTACACCACCTGGAACATTGGCGCGGGCTACGCCCTGACCGAGCATCTGGGCCTGGATCTGCGCTATCACGACACCGACGAGCACAGCCTCGGCAAGACCTACGGCAGCCGCGCCGTGGTCAGCCTGAAGGCCAGCTTCTAGCCCCGAAGGTCTCCGCCCCATGTCGACCGAAAGCCTGGCCCAGATCGTCGCCGCGGTGGGCAAGGAGGTCGCCGATCTCCATCGGGGCGAGGGCAAGGTCGCCGACTACATCCCCGCGCTCGCCCGGGTGGACCCCAACCGCTTCGGCCTGGCGGTGATCACCTGCGAGGGCGAGATGGCCGAGTTCGGCGACGCCTGGATGCCGTTCTCGATCCAGAGCATCTCCAAGGTGTTCACGCTCACCATGGCGCTGGAGCGGATGGGCGAGAACCTGTGGGCGCGGGTGGGGCGTGAGCCGTCGGGGTCGCGCTTCAACTCCATCGTCCAGCTGGAGGCCGAGAAGGGCGTGCCGCGGAACCCCTTCATCAACGCCGGGGCCATCGTGGTCACCGACGCGGTCTTAGCGGGCCGCACGCCGGGGGAGGCGGTGGCCGACATCCGCGACACGCTGCGCCGCCTGGCCGACAACGACACCATCGAGGTGGACAAGGAGGTGGCGACCTCCGAAGCGGCCACGGGTTTCCGCAACTACAGCCTGGCCAATTTCATGCGCGGCTTCGACAACCTGAACAGTCCGGTCGAGGACGTGCTGCAGACCTATTTCCACCAGTGCTCGCTGCGCATCACCTGCCGCCAGCTGGCCCGGGCCGGGCTGTTCCTGGCCAATGAAGGCGTGGACCCGCTGACCGGCGACGTGGTCGTCAGCCCCGAGCACGCCCGGCGGATCAACGCCATCATGATGACCTGCGGCCACTACGACGCGTCGGGCGAGTTCGCCTTCCAGGTGGGCCTGCCGGGCAAGAGCGGCGTGGGCGGCGGCATCCTGACGGTCGTGCCCGACGTGGGCGCGGTGGCGGTCTGGTCGCCGGGCCTCAACGAGGTCGGGAATTCCCAGGTTGGCACCCTGGCGCTGGAACGGCTGGCGTCGCGGATGGGCTGGTCGGTGTTCTGAGGCGCCAACTCCTTCCTTTCCCACGAAGTGGGAGAGGGGAACCGCACGCCGAAGACGGCGCCAGCCGGCTGAAGAGCGGGTGGTGGAGAGGGCAGGCCCCGAGCGCTGAGCCCGACACGCCCGTCGCAATGCCCTGCCGGCCGCTTGCCCTTCCCACCACCCGCTCTTCCCCCGGCTCGAGGCCGGGGTCGGCGTGCGGTCCCCCCTTCCCATTGCATGGGAAGGGAAGGGCTACCGCCCCACGAACACCGGCTCGCGCTTCTCCACGAACGCCTTGGCGGCTTCCTTGTGGTCGGCGGTCTGGCCGGTGTGGACATGGTGGGTGGCTTCCAGGTCGAGGCAGTCGTCCCACTCGCCGGTCATGGCGCGGTTCAGGTTCTCCTTCATGTAGCGGTAGGCGATGGTCGGGCCGTTCGCGAGGCGGCGCGCGATCTCCTGGGTCCTGGCCTGCAGCTCATCGAACTCGCAGACCCAGTTGACGAGGCCCAGCCGCAGAGCCTCGTCGGCGGGGATGCGGTCGGAGAGGTAGTAGAGTTCCCGCGCCTTGGCCGAGCCCACGAGCTGGGTGAGGAAATAGGTGCCGCCGTAGTCGCCCGAGAATCCGACCTTGGCGAAGGCGGTGGTCATGATCGCGCTGGACGCCATGATCCTGAGGTCGCAGGCCAGCGCCAGCGAGAAGCCCGCGCCGGCCGCCGCGCCGGGCAGGGCGGCCAGGGTGGGCTTGGGCATCTTGAACAGCTTGCCGGCGGTGGCCCGCTGGTTGACGCGCTGGCTGTGGATGGCGGCGTCGATGCCGCCCCCGCCGCCGCCTTCGTTGCGGCTGTTCATGCCCTTGACGTCGCCGCCGGCGCAGAAGCCCTTGCCCGCGCCGGTGAGCACCACGACCTTCACCGAGCCCTCCAGTTCGGCCCAGGCCAGCTGTTGGCCCAGCGCGGCGTTCATCTCGCCGGACATGGCGTTGCGCGCCTCGGGGCGGTTCATGGTGAGCGTCAGCACCCCGCCGTCCAGGGTCGCGAGCAGGTCGGTCGTGCCGGTGTCGATATCGGCCATGGGGGCTCCCTCCGTTTGGTTGTTGGGCGGACGATAGGCGCTCGCGGCTTGACCGTCATCCGGCCGGCTCCTCTAGTTCGCGCAAACAAAGAGACCGGGAGGAAGACGATGCGGCTTCGACAGATCGCCCTGGTGGGCCAGGACCTGGAGGCCGCCCGCGCCGAGATCGTGGACGTCCTGGGCCTGGGCGCCGCCTACGCCGATCCGGGCGTGAAGAAATACGGGCTGCACAACGCGGTCTGGCCGGTGGGCGACACGTTCCTGGAGGTGGTCTCGCCGACCCAGGAGGGCACCACGGCCGGGCGGCTGCTGGAGAAGCGGCAGGGCGACGGCGGCTACATGGTCATCCTGCAGACCGACGACCTGGACGGCGCCCGCGCGCGGTTCGCCGAGAAGGGCGTGCGGATCGCCGACCAGTTCGACGGCGACGGCGTCCACTTCACGCACCTGCATCCCAAGGATGTGGGCGGCGCCATCGTCTCCGTGGACAAGATGGTCCCCAGGGAGCGGTGGCAGTGGGGCGGCCCGGACTGGCAGAAGAACGTGCGCACCGACACCTCCCTGGAGATCGTGGGCGCCGAGATCCAGGCCGATGACCCGGCGGCCATGGCCAGGCGTTGGGGCGAGGTGCTGGGCCTGGAGGTGCGCGGCGATGGCCTGCACCTGGAGCTGGAGGGCGGCGAGATCCGCTTCGTGCAGGCCTTCGACGGCCGGGGCGACGGCCTGCGCGCCTTCGACGTGAAGGTCCGCAATCCCGCCGCCGTGAAGGCCCGCGCCGAGGCGCGCGGCAATGTCGACGCGCACGGCCAGGTGACGCTGTGCGGGACCCAGGTGCGGCTGGTGCAGGGGTAGGCCCGCTCTCCTTCTCCACTCGTCATGGCCGGGCCTGACCCGGCCATCCATTCCAGAGCGGTCGGGCCGCCTCGCGATTGCCTCCGGGGCCGGTTGGATGGCCGGGTCAAGCCCGGCCATGGCGACCAAGAGAGGGGGGGGCGCTTCCCCTCTCAGCTCGAATATGTAGAATTCTAAGTAATAAGAACGAGGGAGGGGACGCCATGGAAGGCCTCAAGGCCCGGCCGCTGTGCACGGTCGACATCCGGCTGGACGACGACGCGCCCCTGGCCCTGGGCAGGTCCCCGTTCCGCAACCGGCGGGTCAGCTACATCGCCGGCGGGACGGTCGAGGGCGAGCGGATCCGTGGCGAGGTCATGGCTGGCGGCGGCGACTGGTCCGAGCTGGGGCAGGGCGCGGATGGCGCGGCGCTGACCCTGGTGGATGTGCGCTCGCTCTGGAAGACCCACGACGGGGCGATGATCTATGTCACCTACGCCGGCCGGCTGGTCATTCCCCAGGCGGTGCTGGGCGACTTCCGCGACCCGGCCAAGGTCGAGGCGCTCTCCGAGGACGACTACTACTTCCGCATCCAGCCCACCTTCGAGACAGCGGACGAGCGCTACGGCTGGTTGAACGCCGTGGTGGCGGTCGGTATCGGCAAACGCACCGCCAAGGGCGTCCGCTACCGGATCTTCGGCCTTGAGTAGCGAGAAGCGTTCGGGCGCGTACGCCTGGTATGTCGTCGCGGTCCTGCTGCTGGCCTACACGCTCTCGTTCATCGACCGGATGATCCTCAGCCTGCTGGTCGGGCCGATCCGCGCCGACCTGGGCATCTCCGACACCCAGATGAGCCTGCTCATGGGGTTCGCCTTCGCGGTGTTCTACTGCGTGCTGGGCATCCCGCTGGGCTGGCTGGCCGACCGGGGCAGCCGGCGCGGGCTGATGGTGGCGGGCGTCGCGGCCTGGAGCCTGATGACCGCGATCTGCGGCCTGACCCGCAGCTATGCGACCCTGTTCCTGGCGCGGATCGGGGTCGGCGTGGGCGAGGCGACCCTGTCGCCGGCGGCCTATTCCATGCTGGGCGACTACTTCCCGCGCGAGAAGCTGGGCCGCGCGATGGCGGTCTACTCCATCGGCGTGCCGCTGGGCTCGGGCATCGCCCTGGTGGCCGGCGCCCTGGTCGTGAAGTTCGTGACCGAGGGCCCGCCGCTGATCGTGCCCGTGCTGGGCGCCATGGAGCCGTGGCGGCTGACCTTCGTGGTGGTGGGCTTGCCGGGTCTGCTGGTCGCCCTGCTGATCGCGCTGACGGTTCGCGAGCCGGCCCGCAAGGGCGGTGCGGCGGGCCTGGCGAAGGGCGAGTTCACGGCCCTCCTGAAGGCGCATCCGGCGGCGATCGGGGCGCACTTCGGCGGCATGTCGTTGCTGGCGCTGGTGATGTACGGGGCCATGGCCTGGATCCCGCAGTTCCTGCACCGGACCTACGGCATGCCGGTGCCGGAGGCGGGGCTGTGGTTCGGCGGCGCCACGGCGATCTGCGGCGCCTGCGGCCTGATGCTGGGCGGCTGGATGGCGGACGGGCTCTACCGGCGCGGCTATCGGGACGCGCACCTGCGGGTGCTGCTGCTGAACGTCGTCCTGCTGCTGCCGCTGTTCGTGGGCATGGCGCTGGCGCCGACGGCGGCGATCGCGGTCGCGCTGATGATCGTCTCGATGCTGGCGGGCACGCTGCACGGCGGGGTGGCTGGCGCGGCGCTGCAGATGGTGACGCCCAATCGCCTGCGGGCGCGGATGGTGGCGCTCTACTTCCTGGTGGCCAATCTGGTGGGCCTGGGCTGCGGGCCGACGGCCATGGCGCTGGTCACCGACCTGGTGTTCCACGACGACGCGGCCCTGCGCTACGGCATCGCCATCGTCACCGCCGTGGCCCTGCCGGTTTCCGCCCTTATCCTCACGCTGGGATTGAAGCCCTTCGCCCGGGCCGTGCAGGCGTCCGAACAGGCGGCATAAATACTTAGCATTCTATCCAATCTGATGTAGCGTCCGCTCAACGGACTCGCCTTGAGACGAGCCGATAAGGGGAGGTCGCGATGTTGAAATCACTGAGCTATGGCGTCTCGCGGGCCGTGTTCGGGGCCGTACTGATGGCCGGCGGACAGGCTGCCGCCCAGGCCCAGCCTCGAGCCAACGACGTCGAGGAGGTCGTGGTCACGGCCCAGCGCGTCGAGGAGAACATCCAGCAGGTCCCGATCGCGGTCAGCGCCTATTCCAGCGCCATGCTGGAGCGGCAGTCGATCGAGACCATCCAGGACATCGCGATCCGCACGCCGGGCTTCAGCGCGGGGGCGGTGGACCCGATCCAGTCCAACTTCGCCATCCGCGGCATCGGCTCGGCCTTCGGGATCAGCCAGAACGCCGGCGGCGACGCCTCGGTGGTGGTGTTCGTCGACGGGGTCTACGCCGGCCGGGGCGGCACGCCGGACATCGACGCGCTGAACCTGGAGCGGGTGGAGGTGCTGCGCGGGCCGCAGGGGACGCTGTTCGGCAAGAACACCGTGGGCGGCCTGATCCAGTACGTGACCCGGAAGCCGTCGGCCGATCCCTCGTTCCGGATCGAGGGCCAGTACGGCAACTACGACCGCCGCCAGCTCAACGCTCGCGGCAACCTGCCGATCAACGACAAGGTCTTCGTGTCCCTGGGCGGCTCGATCAAGCTGCGCGACGGCTACGAGTTCAACGCGACCACCGGCCACGACGTCAACGACCAGGACCTGAAGACCGGCACGGTCGCGGTGCGGTTCCTGCCCACTGAAGACCTGGATATCGTCCTGGCCGCCGACTTCACCGACCAGGACCAGCGGGGCAATCCGCGCGACAATATCTGCGACGCCACCTTGCGGGGCGGGGTGCACTGCGTGGGGATCGACCCCGATCCGCGGGTGGTGAACGCCTACACCGACGGCTATCTGCGCCGCTGGCTGCGCACCTATCGGGGCGAGGTGAACTGGACCACGCCGTTCGGGGTGGTGACGTCGATCACCGCGCTGCGCGACGTGACGCTGAACTTCCGCACGCCGTTCTTCGCCAATCCGGTGAATCCGCCGAACCAGATCGAGTCCACCGAGACCGACCACGAGAACAACAGCCAGTTCAGCCAGGAGCTGCGCCTCAGCTTCGACGCCATGGAGGGCCGGCTGAAGGGGCAGGTGGGCGCCTACTACCTGCACGAGGACAACCAGCGGATCGAGGACCTGCGGCAGGACTTCCCGGCCCCGGCCCAGACCGGGATCGCCACCTATCCGCAGGAGGTCACCGGCAAGAGCTACGCCCTGTTCGGCCAGTTCAGCTATGCGATCACCGACCAGCTCACAGCCACCGCCGGCCTGCGCCAGACATGGGAGGAGAAGTCGGGCCACTTCATCGGCCTGAAGGTGTCGGGCCCCGGCATGCCGCCGCCGCTGGCCGCCAACTACGACGTGCGGGGCAAGAAGACGTGGGACGCGCTGACCCCGCGCTTCGCCCTCGACTACCAGATGACCCCGGACATGCTGGCCTATGCCTCGGCCACCCGCGGCTTCAAGAGCGGCGGCTTCCAGGGGATCGCCGGCGCGGGCCCCAGCCAGGCCACGCCCTACGATCCGGAATACGCCTGGAGCTATGAGACCGGCTTCAAGACCCAATGGTGGGAACGCCGCCTGCGCGTGAACGGCTCGATCTTCCAGACCAACTACAAGGACCTGCAGGTCTCGCAACTGGTGCCGCTGTGCTGCGTGGTGGTCGGCAACGCCGCCACCGCCAAGATCAAGGGCGCCGAGGTCGAGTTCATGCTCCAGCCGGTGGCCGGGCTGCAGATCGATGGCAGCTACGCCCGCCTGGACGCCGAGTTCACCAGCTTCGCCAATGGCGCCACGGCCAACTTCACCGGCAACGACCTGCCGCGCTCGCCCAAGGACAAGTTCCACCTGGGCGTCCAGTACATCGCCAACCTGCAGGGCTGGGAGGCGCTGGCCCGGCTCGACTACACCAACCAGAGCCACATGTACTTCGAGGCCTCGAACATCCCGACCCAGAAGCAGGAGGGCTACATCAACGTCGACGCCCGCGTGTCGCTGACCTCGCCGGACAAGCGCTGGCAGGTGGCGGTCTGGGGCAAGAACCTCACCGACGAACTGGTGGCCACCTACGTCACGGCCTTTGCGCCCTACCGCCAGGTGCTGGTGCCTTATGCGCCGCCGAAGACCTACGGCGTGACGCTGGTCTGGAAGATGTAGCGGGGGTCAGCGCCGGCCGAACCGCACCGTCATCGCCACGGCGATGCGGTCGCCGGCGGTGATCTCGACCTTGCGCCGCACGGCGTCCTTGAGCGGCAGCAAGTAGGTCCCGTCCCGGGGGAAGAGCGAGGTGGTGAAGGTCGTCTCGCCGATCGTCGCTTGCACCGGGATCACGCCCCAGCCGTAGCTGGCCGCCCGCGCGACCCGCTGGATCTCGTCGGCGTCGGTCGCCGGCACGGGCGCGAAGAAATAGGGCGAGGGGCCGCGCCAGACGATGACGTCGGCCTCGAAGCTGAGATCGAGCAGGGGATCGGCGTCGGCGGACATGCCGGCGATCCTGGCGGATCGCCGCGCCGGCCGCCAGCCTGCCTATCGCCGCTGCGGCGTGCTGAGGAAGTCCTGGGCGTTGAAGCCCTCCGGGGCCGCGACTTCGACGATCCGTTCCGGCACGTTGTCGAACTCCATGCGCAGCGCCCGCGTGATCACCGCATGCATCGCGTAGAGCGTGGTGATGTAGGTGAACTCGAAGATCTCCTCGTCGCCCCAGAAGGTGCGGAGCTTCTCGAACACCTCCAGAGGGGTGCGCCCGTCGCCGGCGGTCAGGCAGTCGGCGTAGGCGAGGACGGCGCGTTCCTGCTCGTCGAACACGTCCGAGACGGTCCAGTGCGGGATGGCGGCGATCTTCTCGTCGGAGACGCCCAGGGCGCGCAGCGACTTGCAGTGCTGGGAGAACACGAACTGGCTCTCCTTCACCCAGCCGGCGCGAGTCTGGCCCAGTTCGCGCAGCACCGGGTCCAGCTTGCGGTCGGGGTGGCGATAGACCGCGAAGCCATCGACCGCATGCTTGAAGATGTCCGGGGCGATGGCGAACACGGTCCACCAATCGCCGGGCGTGCCGGTGGCGGTGCCAGGGCTCGCCACCGGATCGCGATCCGGGCCGAACAGGCGGTCGTAGTAGGCGGTGACGACCTCGGAGGTGACCTCGGCGCGCGGGATCTGCTTCAGGACGGGCATGGGGTTTCCTCGAAGGGTCAGGCGAACTTGCGGAACTCGGCCACGCGGGCGGAGTCGAAATACTCGTCGAGACGGGTGATCTTGCCGTCCTTCACCGCGCAGACGATGCAGGCCGGCAGGGCCAGGCGCTCGCCGTCGTGGCGGCGCGTGCCGCGCAGGACATGCTGCTGCACGAAGCCGCCCGGGAACACCTCGACGCGTCGGTTGTCGTACACGCGGTCGAGGATGCGGGTGACCATGCCGGCCAGGGTCCTGCGGTTGTCCTCGGGGCCCTGGATCTGCTCGTCGGTGTTGTGCCAGATTTCGGCGTCGGGAGCGTAGCACGCCACCAGCCCGTCGATGTCGCCGGCCTCCACGCAGTCGAAGAAGCGCTTGGCCAGGGCCCGGGTTTCGGCGTCGTCGGACATGGGAGATCTCCTCTCAGGATTGCGGGGCGGGCTTACTTGCCCACCGCCACGTTCATGCGCCGGGCGCCGTTGGCGGCGATCAGGCCGTCGATGTCGTCGCCGCGGTAGCCGGGGTCGGCGGACTCCCCGAAGGCGTCCAGGATCTCGGCGAACTGGCTCTCGGCCATGCGCTTCCACTCGGGGTGGGTGAAGATGAAGAACTCGCCGGCCTCGATGGCGCGGGCGACGCGTTCGCCGATCTTGGCCGGCGACATGCCGGAGGCCAGCACGCCGCTCATGTTCTGGGCGGTCTGGGCCGCGGCGCCCTGTTCGCTCGCGCCGGGACGCAGCTTGGCGGTGGTGGCCACGATGTTGGTCGCCGACATGCCGGGGCACAGGACCGAGATGCCCACCTGAGTGTCGGCCAGCTCGTTGCGAAGCGCCATGGCGATGCCGAGCGTCGCGAACTTGGACGAGATGTAGGCCACCGAGATCGGCGGCGGCACGATGGCCACCATGGAGGCGGTGATCGCCAGGTGGGCCGGTTCGCCCGCGGCCTTCATCGGCCCCAGGAAGGTGCGGCAGGCGTAGAGGTGGGCGTGGGCGTTGACCGCGTAGGCCCAGCGCCAGACCTCGGTGTCGTAGGTCTCGAACTTGCCCGAGCCGCCACCGACGCCCGCGTTGGAGAACAGGAGGCGGACGTCGCCGAACGTCGCGGCCGCCTCGCCGACGCGGGCCCAATCGGCCTCTTCCGCCACGTTGAGCTGCAGGCCGATGGCGTCGGCGCCGCCGGCGCGCAGCTCGGCCGCGGCGGCCTCGGCGCGGGCGCCCTCGATATCGGCCAGGATGGGCCGCGCGCCGCGGGCCGCGAGCGCCCGGGCGGTCTCCAGGCCGATGCCGCTGGCGCCGCCGGTCACAAAGGCCGTCTTGCCTCTCAGGTCCTTCATCCCCCGGCCTCCTTCAGCACGTTCGCGGCGTCGCGTTCGACCACGCGGGAAAGGGCGAAATAGGCCAAGGCGGCCAGCGTCGAGACCGGCGCGGCGCAGAGCAGGGCGGTGCGCAGGGGCGCGGCGTCGCCGGCGGCCGACAAGGCGTCGCTCATCATCCCGATCGCCAGCGGCCCGCCGCCCAGGCCCACGATGTTGAACGCCAGCAGCACCAGGGCCGTGGCGGTCGCCCGCGCGGCGACCGGCGACAGGTTCTGGACCAGGGCCAGGGCCGGGGCGGTGAACATCGTGCAGCTGATCATCGGCACGAGCATGAAGATCAGAGAGGTCTGCCAGGACGAGGCCATCACCCCGAGCGCCAGGGTCGGCGCGGTGACCAGGACGGCGAGGCCGGGGACATAGGCGTAGGCGCGGATGTCGCGCGCGCCCAGCCGGTTCACCAGGGCGCCGCCGCCCCAGATGCCCAGGCCCATGCAGAGGCCGGCGGCCGGTCCGAACCAGCGGGCGATCTCGGCGAGCGGCATGCCCTGGACGCGCATGAGGTAGGCCGGGATCCAGTTCAGCATGCCGTAGCTGACGAAGGCCGACAGTCCGCCGGCCAGCAGCAGCAGGCGCAGGGTGGGTCGGGACAGGAAGAGCTTCAGGGTGTCGCCGAGGCCGGCGGCCTTGGGCGCCGTGCGGCCGTGGCCCGGGTCCAGGGCGCCTCGCACCGGCTCGCGGACCAGGCTCGCCAGGGCGATGGCCGCGATCACGCCGATGGACGCCACCATCAGGAAGGCCCCGCGCCAGCCGAACTGGCCGGCGGCCCAGCCGCCCAGGCTGGCGCCGATGAACACGCCCAGCGGACCGTTGACGGTGAAGAGGCCGATCACCGCCGGCCGCTTCTCGGGCGGATAGTAGTCGGCCAGGATCGACAGCGACGGCGCGGTGCCGCCCGCTTCGCCGGTCCCCACCCCGAACCGCGCCAGGGCAAGCTGCCAGAATGAGCCGGCGAAGGCGCAGGCGCCGGTGAAGACGCTCCACACCAGGCAGGCGGCGGCCACCAGCCGGACCCGGTTCACCCGGTCGGCCAGCATCGCCGCCGGCACGCCCATGATCGCGTAGAACAGCGCAAAGCTGAGGCCGGTCAGCAGGCCCAGCTGGGTGTCGCTCAGGTGCAGTTCCTGGCGGATCGGTTCGGCCAGGACCGAGAGGATCTGGCGATCGACGAAATTGACCGTGCCCACCGCGGTCAGGATCAGCAGGGCCAGGGTCCTTCCAGGCCTCGCCACGGCCGGCGAGGCGGTCAGAGCTGCGGTGGCGGCCTGGTCCATGTCACTCCCAACGGCGTCGTTCCACGCCTTGCGGACCACCCTATGACGGGGCCCTTTAGTGTCAATCAAGTTTACGGTTTGGCCCGCCTCGGGCTAGGCTGCCGAACCTGAGGCCGCGATCTTGGCCGAAATACTTAGTAGTCTATCCAATCTCATGTGGCGCGCCTTCACAAGGCCGGGAGCAGCAGATGGTCGGCCGTCTCGCAGGCAAGGTCGCGATCATCACGGGCACGGGCAGCGGCATGGGTCGCGCCGCAGCGCTGATGTTCGCCCGCGAAGGCGCGAAGGTGGTCGGCTGCGACATCAACCCCGGGGCCGGCGCCGTCGCGGACGAGGTGCGGGCCGCAGGCGGCGAGATGGTCTCGCTTCAGCCTGTGGACCTCTCGGTGGAAGCCGGCGCGGCGCAGCTTGTCGCCTTCGCGCTGGACGCCTTTGGAGGCTTCGACGTCGTCTACAACAACGCCGCCATGGCCTATTTCGCGTTCGTCGCGGACATGGACTTCGAGACCTTCGCGCGAACCCAGCGCGAGGAGGTGGACATCATCTTCCACCTCTGCCGGGCCGCCTGGCCGCATCTGGTGGCGCGCGGCGGCGGCTCGATCATCAACACGGCTTCGACCGCCGCAAAGAAGGCCTCCACCAGCCAGGGGATGCTCGCACACTCGGCCGCCAAGGGCGCGGTCATTGCCATGACCCGGCAGTACGCCGCCGAGGGCGGCGCGCATCGCATCCGCGCCAACACCATCTCGCCCGGCATGATCCGCTCGGCGCAGACCGAGGTGCTGATGGTTCAGCCCGGCTGGACCGAACGGGCGACCGGGCGGCAGCTGATCAAGCGGGTCGGCGAGCCGGAGGATGTGGCCGCCGCGGCGCTGTTCCTGGCCTCCGACGAAAGCAGTTTCATCACCGGCTCCGACATCGCCGTGGACGGCGGCACGATGGCGAACTGAACGGCTAGACTTCGGAGCTCTTGAGCATGTTCTCGCCGAACAGGTTGGACCACTGCTCGGGCGTCAGCGTCGGGCGCAGGCTGGAGAGGTTGGGCGCGTTCTTGACCTCGGTGCCGCGCATCACCGCCGGCCGCTCACCCACTGCGGCGAACCAGCGGCTGACGTTGGCATAGGGTTCGAGGCTCATGCCGATGGCGCGGGTGGCGCGGATCCACGGCCAGGTGGCCATGTCGGCGATCGAGTACTCCCCCGCGAGATGTTCGGCCTGGCCCAGCCGGCGATCCAGCACCGCCAGCAGCCGCCGCGCCTCATTGGCGTAGCGCGCGACGCCGTAGTCCTGGCCCTCGGGCGCGTAGCGGATGAAGTAGTGCGCCTGGCCGTGCGAAGGGCCCAGGCCGGACATCTGCCACATCAGCCATTGCAGACAGAGCGAGCGGCCGCGTGGGTCCTGCGGTGTGAAGGCGCCGCCGGTCTTCTCGGACAGGTAGATCAGGATGGCGCCCGACTCCATCACCGCGAACGGCGCGCCGCCGCCGATGGGGTCGTGGTCGACGATGGCGGGCAGCCGGCCGTTGGGATTCACCCGCCGGTACTCCGGCTTCAGGTGGTCGCCCTGCAGCATGTCGTAGGGGATCAGCCGATAGGGGAGGCCGGTCTCCTCCAGCATGATGCTGACCTTGTGCCCGTTGGGCGTCGGCACGAAGTGGACGTCGATCATGGGCGGCGCCCCTCAAGCGACCCTCGACGGCGGACCCTCCGTGAAGCGAGGCGTCCGCCGCCGGTGCTCGAACTAGAACTTCAGGCCCGCCTCGACGGCGATGCTGCGGGTTTCCTCGAGGTAGAGGATCGCGCGCGCGGCCGCCGTGATCGGGGCCGGCAGGTTGAAGGCGCTGCCGGTGGTCAGCTCGTCGGTCAGGTTCTTGCCGACCACGGCCACGTGCCAGCGCTCGTCGCTGGGGCCGTACTGAACCCGGGCGTCCAGCTTGGCGTAGCCCTTCTGGCGGCCGAACAGCGGGCTCTGGTTGTCGCTGTCGAAGTACTTGGAGCGACCGTGCACGGCGAGCGTGGTGTCCAGCGCCATGTCGTTGCCGAACTCATACTTGTAGTGGCCCTGGGCGCTGAAGCTGAACTTCGAGGTGTAGGGGAGCGGCGCGCCCTTGATGTTGTTGGCCGCGATGCTGGCCGGAACCGCTGGGTTGCACTCGGTGATCGGCTGCGTCGCCAGGCAGGCGGCCCCCGGATAGTCGTCGTACTTGGCGTCCTGGTAGGCGGCGGCCAGGGTGAAATCGAGGCCCCTGGCCGGATAGAAGGCCGCCGAACCCTCGATGCCGGTCGAGCTGGCGTTGGCCGCGTTACCGGTCTGGTAGGCCGAGATCGTCGGGTTGTAGACCGACACCTGCAGGTCCTTGAACTTGGTCTTGTAGACCGAGACGTTCAGGACGGCCCGGCCCTCGGCCAGGGTCGACTTCACGCCCGCCTCGAAGTTCTCGGACTTTTCGGGCTTGTAGGCGAAGGTGGCGTTGGTCGTGCCGTAGGTGTTCGACACGAAGCCGCCCGACTTCGAGCCCCGGCCGTAGGTCGCGTAGACCATGACCTGAGGCGCGACGTCGTATTGCAGGGTGACCGACGGGTCCCAGTTGTCCTCCCCGTCGATCTTGCCGTTGGCCCGGGTGTTGACCGGGCGCAGGGCGAACGGGCCGTACAGAAGCTTGCCGTAGAAGTGCCCGCGCTTGTCGGTCGAGGTGTAGCGCAGGCTGCCGACCATCCGCAGGTCGTCGGTGAAATGGTAGGCGCCCTGGCCGAACACCGAGAACGACTGGCTGCGCTGGCGGAACTCGGTGTTGAGCAGGCCGAAGTAGTTCAGCGCGGCGATGTTGAAGCCGCCCAGCTGGGTCAGCTGGTAGAGCGCGGTGTCGTAATAGGCCCCGACCACATATTCGAACTTCCGGCCGGTCGGCGACAGCAGCCGGACCTCCTGCGACCACTGGCGGAAGTGCTCCGGATAGCTGTTGTAGACGCTGTTGGGCGTGACGCCGCCCGCCGGGATCGTCTGGTCGAAGCCGTTGATGATGTTCGAGCGGAAGAACGAGTAGCCGGTCACCGAGGTCAAGGTGAAGTCGCCGATCGACAGGTTGCCGGTGCCGGAGACCAGCCACGAGGTGGCCTCCGTGCCTTCCGGGCCCAGGGCCGACTGGGCGAGGAAGCGGCGCTTGTGCGGCTGCTGGCCGGTGGTCAGCGGGCTGGAGACCGTGAGGCCGCCCTGCACTTGCCGGTCGCTGTATTCCGCCTTCAGCGTGTAGTCGAACGCATCGCTGGGCGCGAAGCGCAGGGTCAGTCGGGCCAGCGCCATCTTGTTGCCCGGGTCGTCGTGGCCGGTGGCCAGGTTCTTGATGTAGCCATCCTGGTCCAGCAGCTTCACCGCCAGGCGCGCGCCCACCGTGTCGCTGATCGGGCCCGAGACGTAGCCGGAAACTTCCGGACCCTCGAGGTTGAAGTTGTAGAGCGCGGTCACCGCGCCCTCGAACGACGAGGTCGGGCCGGCCGAGACGATGCTGACCGCGCCGGCGGGCGTGTTCTTGCCGAACAGGGCGCCCTGCGGACCGCGCAGCACTTCCACGCGCTGGAGGTCGAAGAACGGAGCCTGGGCCTGACGGTTACGGCCGGCGTAGACGCCGTCCATGTAGAGGCTGACGGCCTGGTCGAACGAGAAGTTCGCCGGCGGCGAGCCGAAGCCGCGAATGTAGATGGTGTCGTTGCCGGCGGTGGTCTCGACCGACACGTTGGGTGTGAACTTCACCATCTGCTTGAAGTCGTTGGTGGCGAAGTCCGAGAGCTTCTCGCCGGACACCACCTCCATCGAGATCGGCACGTCCTGCAGCTTCTCGGCGCGCTTCTGGGCGGTCACGACCACCTCGCCCAGCGTGGGCTGTGCATCTTCGGCCTCGGCGGCCATGGCGGAGCCCGCGCACAGGCTCACAAGCATCGTGGTGGAAAGTAGCATCCGGGCGATCATCGCCGTTTCCCCTCTTGGTCTCGATATCAGCGTTCTGTTGGCCGAACGTTGGTGGAATATCTGCGCCGGTATGCGCAAAGTGTCAATTTACTTGACGATTAGAGCCGGGTTCGACCGGGCATCTACGCCAGGTCGTGGCGGCGGTCGCTTCGCCTTTTGGTGGTTTGGAAGAGCGAGGAGAACCTCGCGCGGGCCGCGGTGTGCGCTCGGGCGTTGGACGTAGGCCAGGCAATACATCCGCGCCTCCCTCACTGGGCGTTGGGCGCATAATTAGATTGCTAAGTGTTTCTGTCAATCGCCTCCCGTGCGGTGGTTCCCGCTACGGGAGGCGCGCGATCGGCAGGCGCTACTTGGCGGTTTCGAGGGCTCGGGCGTCGGCCTCGGCCAGCAGCTTCCCGGCCTTCAGGACCACAGGCCGCGACTTCTGTCCCGCGGCGTCCACGGCCTCGTGGGCGACGTCGCGTTCAGTGAAGCCGGTATGCGTCCAGGAGGCGAACTCCAGCATGACGCCGTCCGGATCCCAGAAGTAGACCGAGCGGACGAAGACGTCGTCGGTGATCTCCGCGCTCACCTGCGTGGGCGAATTGTCGTGGTTGAGCACCTTGCCAAGCGTGATCCCCTTGGCCGTCAGCTTCTCGACGTACTCGTCGAACTTCTCGGCGGGGACGTTGAAGGCGATATGGTTCATCGAGCCATGGGCCGAGCGGATGTCACCGCCGCCGGGCAGATCGGCGGGCGCCGACACCCCGGGAACCGCCTCCGGCGCGTTCGGGAACCAGAAGAAGGCCAGCGAGTCGCCGTTGCCGATATCGAAGAAGAAGTGCTGGCCGTGACCGCCCGGCAGGTCGATGGTCTTGACCAGCGGCATGCCCAGCACGTCGCGGTAAAATTCCACCGTCCTGGCCATGTCCTTGCAGACCAGGGCCAAGTGGTTCACGCCGCGGATGTCGAATTCGCGGTTGGTCGGGGCAGCCATGTCATCCTCCTGCCGGGCGCGCAGCCCGATCATCGTTCGCTACAATAGACGCCCGGCGAGGCTCGGCGTCAATTTGATTGACGCTTCCGGCTACCGCTGGACCCCTGACGCTTAGAGTTCTAACTATCCCGATCGTGCCACCGGAATCCGACATCGTCGAGGCCTTGAAGGCGGGAGGATTCCTGCCGCCGGAGGCTTCACCCCACCTGGAGTCGCTGACGGGCGGCGTTTCCAGCGACGTCTTTCGCCTGGACACCACCCACGGCCCAGTCTGCGTGAAACAGGCGCTGGCCAAGCTGCGGGTGGCGGCCGACTGGCGCGCGCCGGTGGAGCGGTCGCACTACGAGGTCGAGTGGCTGAGGACGGCCCGTCGGTTCGCGGGCGACGGCGTGCCCGAGGTGCTGTTCGAGGACCAGGCCAACAGCCTGTTCGTGATGAGCTTCTACGATCCGGCGACCCACAGCGTCTGGAAGTCGGACCTGGCGGAAGGGAAGGTCGACCCAGGCTTCGCGGGGCAGGTGGGTCGGATGCTGGCGGCGATCCACGCCGGGGCGGCGGGCTCGGCCGAGATCGCGGCCAGGTTCCAGACCACGGCGCTGTTCGAGGAGCTGCGCCTCGCGCCGTTCCTGCGGCATGCGGCGCTCGCCCACGCCGACCTGGCCGAGCGGCTGGTGCGTCTGGCCGACCGCACGGCGGTGGCGCGGATCACCCTGGTCCACGGCGACGTCAGCCCGAAGAACATCCTGCACGGTCCCCAGGGTCCGGTGCTGCTGGACGCCGAGTGCGCCTGGTACGGCGACCCTGCCTTCGACCTGGCCTTCTGCTCGGCGCACCTGCTGCTCAAGACCGTGTGGAGGCCGGCCCACGCCGCCGTCTATCTCGACGCCTTCTACGCCCTGCAGCGCGGCTATCTGCCGGGGGTGGACTGGGAGAGCGCGGCCGACCTGGATTCGCGCGCCGCGCCGCTGGCCGCCGCGATCCTGCTCGCCCGCGTGGACGGCAAGTCTCCCGCCGACTACGTGCGGACGCCAGAGGATCGCGGATTCGTCCGCGACGCCGCGCGCCGGCTCATCCGGGAAGGCTCGCCGGCGATGGCGGCGCTGGCGGCGGTCTGGAAGCAAGCCCTGGGGACACGATGAAGACGACGATCACAGCCGTTCGGGGCCGTCAGATCTGGGACAGTCGCGGGCGCCCGACCGTCGAGGCCGAGGTGACGCTGGCGGGCGGGGCCGTGGGCCGGGCCATGGCCCCGGCCGGCGCCTCGCGCGGCGCGCACGAGGCCATCGACCTGCGCGACGGGGGGATGCGGTTCGGCGGCATGGGCGTGGAGCGGGCCACGGCCGCCGTGAACGGCGAGATCGCGAACCTGCTCCTGGGCCGCGACGCCGCCGATCAGGCCGGGCTGGACGAGGCGATGACGGCGCTGGACGGCACGCCGAACCTGGCGCGGCTGGGCGGCAACGCCACCGTCGCGGTCTCGCTGGCGGCGCTGCACGCCGCGGCCGCGGCCGAGGGCCTGCCGCTATGGGCGCACCTGGCCGAAGGGCGGAAGGTGCGGGTGCCGCTGCCCGAGATCCAGATCTTCGGCGGCGGGGCGCACGCGGGCCGGCGCACCGACGTCCAGGACTTCATGATCATGACGCCGCGCGCCGCCACGATCCGCGAGGCCTTCGAGATCACCGCCGACGTCTTCCGGGCCGCGGGGCGGCTGATGGAGGAGACGGGGCGGCTGGCCGGCGCCGCCGACGAAGGCGGCTGGTGGCCGATGTTCGATTCCAACGAGGACGCGCTGACCGCCCTGGTGCAAGCCATCGAGATGTCGGGCCATCGCCCGGGCGAGGATGTGTTCATCTCGCTGGACGTGGCGGCCAACGAGCTGGGCGCCGGCGACGGCCGCTACCGCCTGGGCCTCGACGGCTCGGACTTCTCCACCGAGGCCATGGTCGAGCGGGTGGCCGACTGGGTGCGGCGCTATCCGATCCTCTCGATCGAGGACCCGGTCAGCCAGGACGACCTGGAAGGCTTCGCGATGGCGACGCGGGCCTATGGCGACAAGGTGCAGCTGATCGGCGACGACATCCTGGTCACCAACGCCGAGCGGGTGTGCAAGGCCGCCGCCGCCGGCGCCGGCAACGCGGTGCTGGTGAAGGTGAACCAGGCCGGCACCGTCAGCAGGGCCAGGGCGGCGCTGGACGCCTCGAAGGCGCTGGGCTGGGCGGCCATCGTCTCGGCGCGGTCGGGGGAGACCGAGGACGTCTCCATCGCCCACCTGGCCACCGGCTGGGACGCCGGCCAGATCAAGGTCGGCAGCTTCTCGCGCTCCGAGCGGATGGCGAAGTGGAACGAGCTGCTGCGGATCGAGGAGGCCATGGGCGCGGACGCGACCTTCGCCGGCCCCTCGGCCTTCGCGGCCTCCGTGGCGGAGGGGTTGGCGTGAAGGCGGTCCTGCACTACCGCGCCAGCGAGGGCTTCCGCGCCGCGCTGGCCGCCTACGCCCGCACGGCCGGGATCACCGCCGTGGTGGTGGACGAGTTCGACGACGCGACCTTCGCCCGCGAGATCGCCGGCGCCCAGGTGCTGCTGCACGTGCTGAAGCCGGTGACCGCCCAGATGCTGGGTGGGGCGCTGAACCTGCGGCTGGTCCAGAAGCTGGGCGTGGGGGTGAACACCATCGACCTGGAGGCCGCCAAGGCCGCCGGGGTCGCGGTCTCCAACATGCCGGGGACCAACAGCCAGGCGGTGGCCGAGATGGCGCTGGCCCTGATGCTGTCGGTGCTGCGCCGGCTATCCTACCTCGACCCGCTGACCCGGCAGGGGCAGGGGTGGGCGCCCGACCCGGACCTCATCGACGGCGTCGGCGAGATCGCCGGACGGACCGTCGGCTTCGTGGGCTACGGCGGCTCGGCCTCGCGGCTGGGCGCGGCGCTGCAGGCCCTGGGCGCCGAGGTGATCTACACCGCCCGCAGCGCGAAGCCCGACCTGCCGGGGCGGTTCGTGGCCCTGAAGGAGGTGCTGGCCCAGGCCGACATCGTCTCGCTGCACCTGCCGCTGACGCCCGACACCCAGCGGATGATCGACGGCCGCGCGCTGGCGGCGATGAAGAAGGGCGCGATCCTGATCAACACGGCGCGCGGCGGGCTGGTGGACGAGGCGGCCCTGGTCAGCGCCCTCTGCTCCGGCCACCTGCGCGGCGCCGGCCTCGACGTCTTCGACCAGGAACCGGTGGACCCCGACAATCCGCTGCTGGGCCTGCCCAATGTGGTGGTGGCGCCGCACCAGGCCTGGCTGACGCCGGAGACCCTCGACCGTAGCCTCGCCGCGGCCTTCGAGAACATCCGCCGGCTGCAGTCCGGCGAACCCTTGCTGAACCAGGTCGTCTAGATGCGCCCCACCGTCGTCTTCGCCTCCGGCCAGCTGCTCACCGCCGAGTGCTGGGAGCCCCAGGTCGCCGCGCTGTCGGCCGACTACGACCTGCGCTTCTCGGACCACACCCGCGACGACACCATCGCCGGCATGGCGGCCCGCCTGCTCAGCGAGGCGCCGCCGCGCTTCCACCTGGTCGCCCACGCCATGGGCGGGTTCACGGCGTTCGAGGTCATGCGCCGGGCGCCGGAGCGGGTGATCAGCCTGGCGATGATCGCCACCCTGGCGCCCAACGACGGCCCGGCCCAGACGGAGCGGCGCCAGGGCTACATCCGCCTGGTGGAGGGCGGCCGGTTCGCCGAGGTGGTCGAGGAGCGGATCCCGATCCTGGTCCATCCGGCGCGGCGCGAGGACGAGCCGCTGCTGACGGTGGTGCGCCGCATGGCCGCCGAGACCGGGGCAGAGACGTTCCTGCGCCAGCAGCGGGCGATCATGAGCCGGGCGGACAGCCGGCCTTCGCTGGGCGCCATTTCGGTCCCGACACTGGTGATGCGCGGCGCCCAGGACGGGATCACCACGCTGGCGCATCAGGACGAGATCGTGGGCGGCGTTTCCGGCGCGCGGCTGGAGGTGGTGGACGACTGCGGCCACCTGCCGACCTTGGAGAAGCCGGCGACCACGACCCGCGTGCTGGCGGCGTGGCTGGCGGGGCGGTCGTAAGGCGCGTCAGGCGCCGTCCTCCAACAGGTCTCGTCATGGCCGCCAGCCATCCACGGGGCGGCGGCTCCGGGCGCGATGGCCGGAGGCTCTGGAATGGATGGCCGGGTCAAGCCCGGCCATGACGAGCGGAGGGGGAGGATCGTGGCCGGCGAGGCGGGTCAGGCGGAGCTGCGGCGGGGTTCGAGCGCGGGTTCCGGGTCGCCCCAGTCGTCCAGCTCGGGCAGGTCGCGCCAGCGCCGGGCGTTGTCCGGGTCCAGGCCCAGGTCGGCGCAGAGGGCCACGACCTCGTCGTCGAGCCCGCCGCGGCCGATGTCGCCGTTGCGGACGCGGGCGTCGAGCGTCCGTTCCAGGGTCTCGAAGAGCGCGTCCTCGCGGGTCTCCCAGTCCGGGCGCTCGGTCTCGCGCTCGGCCACGATCACCCGGGCGACCGCGCAATCCAGCTCGAGGCGGCGCCTCTGGATGGGGGAGAGGGGCGCGCGGGCAGGGGAACGCGCGGCCAGCCAGCGGGCGTGCTGCTCGGCCTCGCGCTTGAGCTTGGCCTTGAGCGCCAGGGTCTGGCGGACGGAGCGCGACATGCGCTGGTAGGCGCGGCTGAGGTCGGCGATCTGGACAGGGTCATCGGTGGCCAGCGCGCGGGCGTGGACGTGGCGCGCGAGCGCCAGGTCCAGCTCCGCGAGCTCGCCCAGGATCTGCTGGTCGCGATCGACGATGTCCGTGTCGGGTGACATGAACATAACGAGAACACAAGGCGTGGGCGGGAGTCAAAGTTGTTTGTGATTTTTTTGCTGAGAGGGTGTTGGCTTGTGACTCGTTGGCAGAAGTTCGGAAGGTCTGCTCCTGCGCCGTGCGACTATCATTCTCGGAGCATCAACAGCTTCGCTCCCTGTTGCCTGAGCCTATCGGCCAGGAAGTCGACGCATAGCCGTACCTTCGCAGCCAAATGCCTGTTGGTCGGATAGACGGCGTGGATCGGAGCGGCCGGCAATCTATGCTCCGGCAGCACCATTTCGAGCCCTCCGGCCGCAAGGTCGTCCGCCACGTCCCAGATCGACTTGAGCACCAAACCGTGACCCTGCAGCGCCCAGGTGTGGGCCAAGTCGCCATCGTTGCAGGACAGATCGCCGCCCACGCGGACCTCAGCGCCGTCGGCGAAGGTCCAATGGCCGCTCGGCGGATCGCCATAGAGGATGCATTGATGGCCGAGCAGGTCGTCCGGAGCCCGAGGTCGCCCGCGGCGATCGAGATAGGCGGGGGATCCGCAGATGACCCGCACGTTCGGCGCGAGCTGGCGCGCGATCAGGCTGGAATCGGCCAGCGCGCCGACACGGACGGCGAGATCGAAGCCGCCCTCGAGAAGATCCGCGAGCCGGTCGGACGTCTCGAGCCGCACCTGCACCTGCGGATAGAGGGCCTGGAATTCGGCCAGCAAGCCGGCGAGCCGCCGTCGGCCGAAGGCGAAGGTGGAGGTCACCCGCAGGAGCCCCGCGGGTTCGTTCCGATGTCGCGCCACGTCACGTTCTGCGTCCTCGACGTCGGCGAGGATCGCAACGCAGCGCCGGTGGAAGACTTGGCCCTCTTCGGTCAGCGACAGCCGGCGGGTCGTCCGGTTGGCGAGCCGCACGCCGAGCCGCGCCTCGAGCCGCGCGAGCGTGCGGCTGGCAACCGCGAGCGACAGATTGAGGTCGCGCGCCGCCGCAGAAAGGCTTCCGCGCTCAACGATGCGCACGAAGACCAGCATCTCGAAAAGGCTGTCGGCCATGATCCGCACTCAATTCTTGTCAGAATAGCAAGGATGCATTGCGATCGTCACCAATTATCCCACCCGGGAAGATGATCTAGATCGCTAGGTCAGCGGCGCGGCGCCGTCGTAAGGACGAGGCCTGATCCATGAAATTCTTTGTCACCGGCGCGTCGGGATACATCGGCGGCTCGGTCGCCACCCGCCTGGTCGCGTCCGGCCACGCCGTCGTCGGCCTGACGCGCAGGGCCGATAAGGCAGAGGAACTGAAGGCGCAGGGTATCGAGCCCCTCGTCGCCGAGCTCGACGACGCCGAGGCGCTGACGAAGGCCGCGCGCGCTGCGGACGCGGTCATCAACGCCGCGAGCGCCGACCACCCGGGCGCCGTGGACACCCTGCTGCATGCGCTGTCGCGCAGCGGCAAACTGTTCATCCACACGTCCGGCTCCGCCATCGTCGCGGACGATGCGTGCGGCGAGGCCGACGAGCAGGCCTACAGCGAGGACGACTATTTCGAGCCCGTGCCGTTCCGGCTGGAGCGGGTGGAGATGAACCGGCGGGTCCGCGCGGCGGCGATCGAGGACGGCGTGCGGGGCGTCGTCATCTGCCCGCCCACGATCTACGGCGAGGGGCTTGGCCTCGAGAAGGACAGCGACCAGATCCCGAAGCTCATGGCGCTGTCTGAGCGGCAAGGCGCGGGGCTCTATCTCGGCCGCGGCCTGAACCGGTATTCCAACGTCCACATCCGGGACCTCGTCGATCTCTTCGAACTCGTGATCGAGACGGCGCCGGGCGGCGCCTTCTTCTTCGCCGAGAACGGCGAGATGTCGTTCCGGGAGATCGCCGAGCAGATTGCCCGCGTGCTGGGTCTGCCTGGGGTCCGCAGTCTCGACGTCGAGGAGGTGACCCGGTCGTTCGGGCCGGCTGCCCGGTACGGCCTGGCGTCGAACAGCCGAGTGCGGGCGGTTGCGGCGCGACGGCTGGGATGGCGCCCTTCGGCGCCCTCTCTGCGCGAGTGGTTCGAGGCGCTTGCGCGACAGCGCGCGGCGGTGAACGCCGCCTGAGCATCCACGACCGCCTGGCCACCTTAGCTCCAGCAGGGATGACCCATATGCCCGACCGTAGATCCCAGATCGCCACGATCCTGGAGGTTCTCCACGACGCCTTCCGGCGACGCGACCTGGACACCATCGGGCGATACTTCGCTGAGGACGTCCGCCTGCTGACCCCGGACGGCGCGGCCCGGGGGCGGGCGGCGAAGCTTGTGGACGAGCAGAAGGTCTTCGAGTCCTTTGACGATGCGGAAGTCGAGGTGGTCGAGCTGCTGATCGACGGCGACGCGGCGGCGGAATTTTGCCTCCTCCACGGCACGCTGCGCGGCGGGCAGGGGGCGGGGCGCAGGATCGCGCTGCGGTACGCGGTCCGCTACCGCTTCGAGGCCGACCTCATCGTCACACAAGAGATCTGCTTCGATCGCGCCGCCCTCGGCGAAAAGCCGCCTCCTGCCGAATGAGTCCGGTCGCGCACAAGCGGACGGCCTGGAGCAGGGAGAACGGCCATGGCTGACGGTTCGGCCGCGAGCTGCGGGGCTACGACGCCTGAGATGGGCGAGAAAGGAGCGACGATGTCGGCCATGAGACTTGGCCACTATTCCATCCGGACGCCGGACCTGGAGGGTTGCCGACGATTCTACGTCGAGGTGATGGGCTTCCAGGTCGGTTACCGCCCGTCCTTCGCGTTCCCAGGGCTTTGGCTCTACCGGGGCGAAGACGAGTCCGATTTCGGCGTGGTCCACATCATCGCCGAGGATCCCAGGGCCGACGATTACCTGAGCCGGCGCGACACGAGCCCTGGCGGCGGCACAGGCGCTCTCGACCATATTGCCTTCCTCGCGCGTGGCTGGCCGGAACTGCGTGCCCGTTGCCTCGAGAACGGCGTAGCCTACGTGGAGCGGACAGTTCCCGATCTTGGGCTTCACCAGGTCTTCCTGACCGACCCTTCCGGGGTGACGATCGAGATGAACTATCCCGCTGAGGAAGCGGGTAGTTGATCCCTGGGCGCCGCCGCGAGCCACCGACTTCGTATATTCATCGACGCGCGGATTTCCGGTCGAAGCTGCGAGCGACGCCGCGCTGCCTCACCGGCATCTTACCGCCCCTTGCGGGGGGGTCCGCTTCCTGGCCCCAGTCCAATGTCTGCTATTGGCGGATTGTGACCTAAAGGAGCATTTGCTCCGCCGCCGACAAGGGCGCTTGCATTGAACGACTTGCTAAGAGGGCATCGCGCCTAGTTCGTCGGGCTTGCCGTCCGCGTCTTTCGCTACGAAGACCACGGCGTCGATGTTGCCGCCGTTCGGCGTGAACACTGCGGATAGTACGCGGAAAAGCTGCGGACCGCTGGTGATGTAGTCTCCAGCTACCGGCACGCGGTCTAGCACAACCATGGAAGGCGCTCCGGCTTTGAAGCGCACCTGCACGTTCGCCATGCCTAACCCCCAGCTCCACCATAAATCAAACCACAGGTTGGCATCCCACCGCATCACACGCAAGGCGGGCCTTTCCCAACCCGGCCGAGGTCGGTCGGCAAGCTCGTCAAATCGACACTTGAACGTCAGCCTTCCAGCCAGATCCCAACTTCCCCTCCTGTCGCATGGCCGCCCTGCCGGTGATCTAGAGTCTCGACCATAAGTCCCGCCGCCTAGCGTGCTCCGCCGCGCGAACGCCTTGAGGGCGGGGCCGCGGCGCGGCCGCGCTGGCGCGCGGTCCCCCCCCGTGTACGAGGGAGGTGCCTGGGCGCCTGGGGCGATCCGCATCGGGGCGCGCCGGGGGCAAGGCTTTCCTGACATGGATTCACCAGGGTGACGCTCTGCGACCGGTTCTGTCGTGCGGGGGGTTCAGGGTTCGGCGGACCAACGGCCGGAGCCTGACATGCGCGACGACGACATGACCGACACCCTCCTCGCGTTCTTCGAGAACCAGCGGATGATGGAGACCGCCGACTATCTGGGGCGGGGGCGGGCGTTTGGTCGATGGCCGACCGGTCGGCTGCGGGGGCGGTGGGTGAGGGTGTGCAGGGCGGCCTTCGCCGCCGACGGCGACCCCGGCGACCGGGAACTGAGCGACCTGTGCGCCGAGTTCGGGCTGCGCGGCCTGGAGCTGCCCCTCCACCATGTCGAGGCCGAGGTTGCGGCGGCGACGGAGCGGGCCGCCGCGGCGCGGGCGATCCGCAAGGCGGAGGGCCGGCGGCTCGTGCCGGACGACGATCCGCTGATGGTGTTCCTGCGGGAGCTGGACGCGCCGCGCGGAGCGGCCAACTGACCGTCCTACCGCCCAGCCCCCGACGCCTCGCCGCACGCCGCGCGGCGTTCGGCGAGGAAGCGGATGACGGCGACATCGCGCTCGCGGGCCATGGCGCCGTCGTAGGCGTGGCGGGCCTCGTCGGCGCGGCCGAGCTGGGCGAGGAGGTCGGCGGTGAGGGCCCAGTAGGGCTGGTAGTCGCGGAGCGCTGCGGCGACGTCGAAGGCCTCCAGGGCGGAGAGGCCTTCGGCGGGGCCGTCGCGGCGGGCGATGGCGGCGGCGAGGTTCAGGCGCGCCACCGGTGAGCCGGTGAGGTCCGAGAGCGCCCGGAGCAGGAGCACGATCGCGTCCCAGTCGACCGCATTGCGGAAGGCCCGGGCCGCGTGGGCGGACTGCACGGCGGCCTCGAACTGGTAGCGCCCGGGGCGATGGGCCTCGGCGGCCCGGCGCAGCAGGGCTTCCGCTTCGAGGATCAGGTCGCCGCGCCAGAGCCCGGGGTCCTGCTCGTCCAGCGGCACGAAGCGGCCGTCGGCGGCGCGGCGGGCGAGCCGGCGGGCCTCCAGGTGCAGCATCAGGGCGAGCAGTCCCAGCACCTCCGGCTCGTCGGTGACCTGCGAGGCGAGCACCTGGGCCAGCCACAGCGCCTCCTCCGCCAGGCCTCGCCGCGCGGGATCGGCGCCCAGGGGGTCGCTCCAGCCTGCGCCATAGGCGGCGTAGATGGCGTCGAGCACGGCGCCGAAGCGGGCGGTCCATGTCTCGGGCGGCGGCACGTCGAAACCGACGCCCGCGTCCCGGATCCTGCGCTTGGCGCGGACCAGGCGCTTGCCCATGGCCTGCGGCTCCACGAGGAAGGCCTCGGCGATGCGCTCTGCCGAGAAGCCCAGCACGGCCTGCAGCATGAGCGGCGTGCGCGCGCCGGGCTCGATGGCGGGATGCGTACAGGCGAACATGAGGCCGAGGCGTCGGTCGGGCGCCTGGCCCGCCACCATCTCGGCCTCCAGCTCCTCGAGGCGCAGCTGGACCTGCGCCGCGCTGCCCGCAGCCGTGCGGCTGCGGCGCCCGGCGTCGATCAGCTTGCGGCGGGCCGCAGCGAACAGCCAGGCCTCCGGATTCTCCGGGACGGCGCCCCGCGGCCAGGCGGTCAGCGCGGCGGCGAAGGCGTCGCCCAGGGCGTCCTCCGCCGCCGCCAGGTCGCCCGAGCGCGCGGCCAGCATGGCCAGCAGCCGGCCATAGCTCTCGCGGGCGACCCGTTCGGCGGCGGCGATCGCGGTCATGGGCGGCGCCGGGCCGGGGCCGCTAGCGCATGACCAGCGGCCGGACCTCGATCCGCCCGTACTGTGCGCCGGGGTGCCTCCGGGCCCAGGCGACCGCCTCGTCCTGCGACGCGCACTGGATGAGGTGGTAGCCGCCCAGGGCCTCCTTGGTCTCGGAGAAGGGGCCGTCCACGACGCTGGCTTGCGCGTCGCGCACGCTCACGGTCTTGGCCGTGGCGACCGGCTGGAGCTGGCCGCCCGCGAGGAAGGCGCCGGCCTTCTCGAGCTCCTGCCGGTAGGCCATGTAGGCCGCCATCACGCCGCCCATCTGGTCGGGGGGCATGTTCCCGAGCGTGGATTCCTCATTGTAGATCAACAGCATGAATTGCATCGAAGCCTCCAAAGGCTGGCGCGGGTCGATCACCCGTGCTCCCCTGACGCGCCGGCGCGGTCGATTTGGACAGGCCGGCGCAGATTTCGCGCGCGATCCTTCCCGAACGCCGCCGCCGGCGCCACCCCTGGCGGACGCGGGGTCTCAGCGCCCCTCCAGCGCGGCGACGATTTCCAGGTCGCCCGTGGCCCGGGCGCGGGCCAGCGGCGTGATCCTGTCGGCGCCCGTGTGTTCGCGGCGGGCGCCCTTGGCCAGGAGGGCGCGGACGATCCCGGCGCGCTGGCTGGCGGGCAGGGTGGTCCAGATGGGCGCGCGGTCGACGGCGTAATCCAGCGCGGCATAGCCGCCGGCGTTGACGGCGTTGGGGTTGGCGCCGGCGTCCAGCAGGATCTGCACGACGTCCAGCGCGCTCGCCTGGGCGGCCTGCATCAGCGGGGTCATGTTGGTGGTGGCGATGCGCACGGGGTTGTCGAGGCCCTTCCCGCGGGCGGCGATCATGCGGACGATCTCGACAGCCTCGGCGCGGCGGCCCGGGTCGGGGGCCTCGTCGCGCGCCAGCAGCACCACGCCGTTCATGGCGAAGAAGGCGGCGTTCAGGGCGTTGCCGCCGTTCGGGCCCGGGGCGGCGGGGTCGGCGCCGTGGGCCAGCAGCGCGCGCACGGCCCGGGCGCGGCCGCTCATGGCGGCGATCGCCAGCAGCGAGCCGTTCTCGGTCGTGGCGCTGGGGTTGGCGCCGGCGGAGATCGCGCGATCGATGGCGGCGGGGTCGTTGTTCAACATCGCTATCTGGAGCGCCTCAGTGGTCTGGGCTGCGGCGGGCGAGGCCAGGGCCAGGGCGAAGAGCAGGGCTGCGGGCGCAGCGAGGGTCCTGAGCATGGGGAGAGATCCGTCTGGGCGTGGGCGGCGGTGCGCCGGCTGGGCGGCCGGAATTTGCCGGGCGCGGCAGAGGCTGGCAAGACCGGCGAGGACGTGAAGATCGCCGCCTGATCCGCCTCTATTGCGGCGCGCCCACCCTAGCCCTCCAGTTCCCGCCGCACGATGGCGGCGCCGTCGGCCATGGCCTTGAGCTTGCCGAAGGCCACCTCCCGCGACTGGTATTTCATGCCGCAGTCGGGGGCGATGATCAGGCGCTGGGCGTCGATGTGGGGCAGGGCCTTGCGGATGCGGGCGGCGACGGTTTCGGCCGTCTCGACGTTCGGATCGTTGAGGTCGATGACGCCGTACATGATGTGCTTGCTGGGCAGCTCGCGCAGGATGACGGGATCGAGGTTCGGCTGCGCGGCCTCGATGGAGATGATGTCCACGTCCGAGGCTTCCAGCTCCTCCAGGAAGGCGTAGCCGCCGGGCTTGGAGGCGCCCCTGTGGACATGGGCGTAGCCGAAGCAGATGTGCAGGGCGGTGAGGCCGCCCACGTCCTTGCAGGCGCGGTTGATGGCCTTGATGGCGAAGCTGCGGGCCTCGTCGGCCTTGGCCTGGAGGTAGGGCTCGTCCAGCTGGACGATGTCGCAGCCGGCGGCGAACAGGTCGCGCATCTCGGCGTTGACGGCGTCGGCGTAGTCCAGCGCCAGCGACCGGGCGTCGGGATAGTGATCGTTCTGCGCCTGCTGGGTCATGGTGAAGGGGCCGGGGATGGTGATCTTCACCGGGCCGCCTGCGCGCGTCTTCAGGAAGGCGGCGTCCTGCGCCTCGATGGGACCCAGGCGGCGAATCGGGCCCGCGACGCGGGGGACCGGGTTCATGGCGCCGGTGCGGTCCATGGCCATGCCGGGCGGGTCGGTCTCGATGCCGCCCAACGCCGTGGCCAGGCGGTTGGAATAGCTCTCGCGACGCATCTCGCCGTCGCCGACGATGTGGATGCCGGCCAGTTTCTGGTCGCTGATGGCCACCAGGGTCGCGGCCTCCTGGGCGTCGGCCAGCTGCTTCGGGTCCTTGATGCGCCACAGTTCCTGGGCGCGCACTCTTGGGGGAAGCCGGCTTTTCAGCCCCTCGCGGTCGATCAGCCAGTCCGGCTGGGGATAGCTGCCCACGATGGTGGTCGGGAGCAGCGGCAGGCCGGGCAGCAACATCGGGGCGGGCTTCCAAAAAGATTAGTATTCTATCTATTTCGTAGGTACGCCTAGGGAGGCTGTCAACAAAGCCGATTGGGGCGACGCATTGCGGCGCCACCGCTGCGGTGGAATGGTCAAGGCATGAGCGACACACAACTCTACGCTGACCCGACCAACAGCATCGGCTACCTGACGCGCATCGCGTTTCGGGCGTTTTCCCGCGCGCTGGAGGTGCGGACGGCCCCGCACGGCGTGTCCAGCGGCCAGTGGCGGTTCCTGCGCGTGCTGTGGCGCGAGGACGGCATCACCCAGCGCGAGCTTTCCCGCCGCGTCGGCATGCGCGAGCCCACCACGGTGATCGCGCTGAAGAGCCTGGAGCGCTCCGGCTTCGTCACCCGGGTGAAGAGCGAGGAGGACCGGCGCAAGGTGCACGTCTACCTCACCGACACCGCCCGCGCCCTGCAGGCGGTGCTGCTGCCGGCGGTGGCGGAGGTCAACGACATCGCGCTCAACGGCCTGACCAAGGCCGAGATCGCCACGCTTCGCAAGGCGCTCACCCTGGTGGGCCGCAACCTGGCCGCCGACGTGGGCGAGGACACGCCCTCCGACTCCGCGGTCTAGCTTTGGATTTTCATCGCCCCTCTCTCGCTCGTCACCCGACTCTCTTGCTCAGGTCACTGTCTTTTCCTCGTCATGGCCCGGACAAGCCGGGCGATGACGAGCAGGAGGGATCGGTGACGAGCGACCAACCCAGGAAGCCCCCATGACCGTGAAGCTCCTCGCCTTCGCCGGCAGCACCCGCGAGGGCTCGCTGAACCAGGCCCTGCTCGACCTGGCGGTGACCAAGGCGCGGGCGAAGGGCGCGGAGGTGACGGCGATCCGGCTGAAGGACTTCGCCCTGCCGCTCTACGATGGCGACCTGGAGCGGGACGCGTTCCCGCAGGCCGCGCGGGACCTGAAGGCGTTGTTCGTCGCCCACCATGGATTCCTGATCGCCACGCCCGAGTACAACGGCTCGGTCACCGGGGTGCTGAAGAACGCCATCGACTGGGCGTCGCGGCCGACGGGCGGCGAGAGCCTGGTGGCGCTGAGCGCCTTCCGCGGCAAGGTGGCCGGCCTGATGGCCGCCTCGATCAGCCCCTTCGGCGGCCTGCGCGGCATCACCCACATGCGCCAGATCCTGGGGACCATCCAGACCGTGGTGGCGACGGAGCAGGTGCTGGTCCCCTTCGCGCACAGCGCGTTCGACGAGAACCGGGCGCTGAAGGAGGCGCTGCCGGCGCAGCTGCTGGGCGGGCTGGCGGCGCGGGTGATCGAGCTGGCGGAGCGGCTGGAGCCGCCGGTGGGGTAGGGGGCGGCGCCTAGTCCCGCTGGCCCCGCAAGGCGCGGAGCAGGTTGTCGCGCAGCCGGACCATCAGCTTCTGCACGACGGGGAAGTCGTCGCCCAGGCCGCTGTCGATCCGCAGGCTGGCTTGCGGCGCGCGCGCCATCTCCCGCGCGCGCCGGCCTTCCGGCGTGAGGCTGACGATGACCTGGCGTTCGTCGGCCGGATCGCGGCGGCGGGTGACGTAGCCGAGCGCCTCCAGCTTCTTGAGGATCGGCGTCAGGGTGTTGGATTCCAGGAACAGCTTCTCGCCCAAGGCGCCGACGCTCTGGTTGTCCTCCTCGGACAGCGCCACGATGGCGATGAACTGCGTGTAGGACGAGAGCCCCAGCGACTCGATGAGCGGCTTGTACGCGCGGCCGAAGGCCAGGTTGGCCGAATAGACGGCGAAGCACAGGAAGTCGTCGAGGCCGGGCGTCTTGGCGGCCGGGGCCGCGGCGGTCTGGGCGGCGGAGGTCATGGGCGTCTCTCGCGGATTCGTGATCGTTCGGCTCCTATATAAATCGCTACCGATTAAATCGGAAGGGGTTGACTCCTCGATCGTGTTCCTCCATTTGCACCGCTACCGAATAAATCGGTACCGAGATAAATGCAAACCCAAGGGAACACCCAGATGACCACCACCCAGATCCTCGATCGTCCGGACGCCGACGCTCCGGTCCTGCCCACCCTCGACACCAAGCTCGAAGTCCTGCTCCTGCCCGTGTCCGACGTTCACCGCGCCGCCGACTTCTACCAGCGGCTGGGCTGGCGCGTGGACGTGGACCACCGGGACGGCGATGCGCGCATCGTCCACTTCACGCCCCCGGGCTCGGCCGCCTCGGTCCTGTTTGGGACCGGCATGTCGCCGTCGGCGCCGGGCTCGGCGCAGCTGACGTTCCTCGCGGTCTCCGACATCGTCGCGGCCCGCGCCGCGCTGGTCGCCAGGGGCGTCGACGTCAGCGAGGTCTTCCACGACCGCAACGGCGGCTACCGCTTCGATGTGGACGCGCGGGCGACCGGCCCCGACCCGGATCGCCGCAGCTACGCCTCCTTCGCCACCTTCAGCGACCCGGACGGCAACAGCTGGCTCCTGCAGGAAGTGACCACGCGGCTCCCGGGCCGCATCGATAGCGGCGTGACCAGCTTCGGCTCCGCGGCGGACCTGGCCGAGGCCCTGCGTCGCGCCGGCAAGGCTCATGGCGAGCACGAGGCGCGCAACGGCGGCGCCTACGACACCAACTGGCCCGACTGGTACGCCGCCTACCTCGCTGCCGAGCAATCCGGCGCGGCCCTGCCGCTCTAAGCCCATCGGGGCGCGCCGATCCCGGCGCGCCGCCGATCTCCCCCCATCCCCCCAATCCCAGAGAGACTCCCATGACCACGCTCATTAAGACCCTCGCCGCGGCCGCCATCGGCGCCGCCTTCGCCACGACGGCTTACGCCCCGGCCGCCTCGGCCCAGCCCGCCGTCTCGGCGTTCCTGCCGGTGGCGAACGAGCCCCCGCCCAAGCTGATCGTCGAGCCGCCGATCCCGCACCGGCTGGCGGCCGGCGCGGTGCTGATCCCGTACCGCACCGAGAACTTCCGCATCCTGCCGGTCTTCGGCCCCGGCGCTGTCGACGTCTCCCCGCGCGCGGGCCACCTGCACGTCACCGTCGACGACCTGCCCTGGCACTGGGCCGACGCCAGCGACGACCAGACGGTGGTGGTGGTCGGCCTGCCCCCGGGGCCGCACAGGATCCTGCTCGAACTGGCGCAGCCCGACCACAAGGTCATCAGCGGCCAGACCGTGACGTTCGTGGTCCCCGAGACGAAGGCAGGTCATCACTAGAGGCCGGCAGCCCGGAAAGGAGGCGTGTCATGTCGAATGCAACGAAAGCCATGGTGCTCGCCGGCGCGCTCATGCTTGGTCCGGCGGCGACGCCGGCTCAGGCCGAGCCCGCGCACCGCCCGCCGCCGCAGGCCGAGGTCGGCTATCTCGCGGCCGATGCGGACCTGACGCTGCGGCGGATGGTGGTCCGCAATGCGGACGCCAAACAGACGGTCCTGCTACTGCACGGGTTTCCCGAAACCCTCCAGGCCTGGAAGGAGGTTTCGCTGGGCCTTGCCGACGACTTCGAGGTCCACGCCTTCGACTGGCCGGGCTTCGGGCTGTCGTCGCGGCCGCCCGCCGACCGCTTCGCCTATGCGCCGAGGGACTATGCGCGCGTTCTGAAGGCCTACATCGAGAACGCCCGCATCGATCGATCGAAGCTCATCATCTACGCCACGGACATCGGCGCCTTGCCGGCCTTGCTGCTGGCGCTGGAGGAGCCCGACATCGCCCGGCTGATCATCGTGGGCGACTTCGCGCCGTTCGACCGGCCCGCCCACATGTACCCGAGCCTGCAGGCGCTGAAGACGAAGCCGTCGTCCGACGCGGTCCGCGCGCAGATGAACCTCAATCGCGACGAGATCCTGGAGAACGCCCACCGGCGCGGGTTGCCGAAGGACATCCAGTTCGAGGTGTCCGCGGACTTCAAGGCGGACATGGCCCGCGGCTGGGACCACGGCGGGATGACGTCGGCCGACGCCTTCTACCATTACTACGCCGGCTTCTCGCGGGACCAGGCGTACCTCGAAGCCAACCTGGCGCGGCTCAGGACCCCTGTGAAGGTCGTCTGGGGCGCCGACGACCTCTACATCAACCCGGCGATGGGCGCGGAGTTCGCCAGCAAGGCGGGCGCCGGGTTCACGGTGCTGCCGGGCGTCGGCCACTATCCGCACCTGCAGGTCCCGCAGCGGACGGTCGAGGAAATCCGCGCGGCGGCGCGGTGAGGGGGCCGGCGCCGCACCTCATGTTCGTCATCCCACGGGCGTCCGAAGGACGGACCGGGGGACCCAAGCGGAGTCCAACGCAAACCCGGAGTTAGCTTGGGTCCCCCGGTCCAGCCTGCGGCTGGCCGTGGGATGACAAGATTGGGTGGAGGTGAGCTACCGCTTCAGTCCCGGATCGAAGGGCAGCTCGTAGCTCGTGAGCCGGGTGCGCAGCAGCTTCTTGTCGATCTTGCCGGTCGGGCCCAGCGGGATCTCATCCACGAACAGGACGTCGTCGGGCATCCACCAGCGGGCGATCTTGCCGTCGAGCCAGTCCAGGAACGCCTGCTTGTCGGCGGTCTCGCCGGGCTTGAGCTGGACCAGCAGGATCGGCCGCTCGTCCCATTTGGGATGCACCACGCCCAGGACGGCGCAGAGCGCGGCCTTGGGGTGGCCGACGGCGATGTTCTCCACGTCGATGGAGCTGATCCATTCGCCGCCGGACTTGATGACGTCCTTGGCCCGGTCGGTGATCTGCATGTAGCCTTGCGCGTCGAGGGTTGAGACGTCGCCGGTGTCGAAGAAGCCCTCCTGGTCCACGGCGCTATTGTGCTCCGAGCCATAGTAGGCGCTGGCGACGGTCGGGCCCTTGATCATCAGCTTGCCGAAGGTCTTGCCGTCGTGGGGCAGGCGGTTTCCGGCGTCGTCCACCAGCTTGAGGTCCAGGTTGCAGATCAGCCGGCCCTGCTTGAGCTTGTAGGGGATCTGCTGCTCGAACGGCAGGGCGGCGACCTTGGACGAGGGGGTCGAAACGGTGGCCAGGGGCGAGGTCTCGGTCATGCCCCAGCCCTGGATCACGTCGACGCCGTAGTCGTCGCGCAGGGTGCGGATGAGGCTCTCCGGGCACGCCGCGCCGCCGACCGTGACGCGCTGCAGGGTGATGAGCTTGCCGTTGGTCTCCTTCAGGTGCGTCAGCAGCATCTGCCAGATGGTGGGCACGCCGGCCGAATAGGTGACGCCCTCGGTCTCCATCAGCTCGTGCAGCGAGGCGCCGTCCAGCTTCGCGCCGGGCAGCACCAGCTTCGCGCCGACCATCGGGGCCGAGTACATCACCCCCCAGGCGTTGGCGTGGTACATCGGCACGATCAGCAGCACCGTGTCGCGCGCCGACAGGTTCAGCGCGTCGGGCTGCAGGGTCATCATGGCGTGCAGGTAGTTCGACCGGTGGCCGTAGAGCACGCCCTTGGGATTGCCGGTGGTGCCGGAGGTGTAGCAGAGCCCCGCCGCCGTGCGCTCGTCGAAGCCGCCCCAGGCGGTGTCCGTCGGCCGCCCGCTCAGCCACGGTTCGTAGGCCTCGGCGGGGAAAGGCGTGGGCGGCGCCTCCTCGCTCAGGAACACCACCCGCGTGATCGTCGGGCATTGGGGCAGGATCTCAGCCAGCAGGGGCGCGCAGGCCGGGTCGGCGAACAGCACCGTGTCGGCGGCGTGGTTGGCGATGTAGACGATCTGCTCGGGGAACAGCCGCGGGTTCAGGGTGTGCAGCACCGCGCCGATGCCGACGCAGCCGTACCAGACCTCCAGGTGGCGGTCCGAGTTCCAGCCCATGGTGGCGACCCGGTCGCCGGGCCGGACGCCCATTTCCAGGAGGCCGTGCGAGACCTGTTTCGCGCGGCCGTGCAGGTCGGCATAGGTGCTGCGGGTGACCGGACCCTCGACCGAGCGGGTGACCACCTCGCGGTCGCCATGCCAGCGGGCGGCGTGGTCGAGGATCTTGTCGAGGGTCAGCGACCAGTCCTGCATCAGGGCCTGCATCGGCGGCTTGCTCCGGTTGTCTCTGGATCGGGAATAATGATTAGATTACGAAGTATCGGACGAGCCGCCAAGCGGCCGGGCGACAGGGCCGGACCTTACGGTAGGGGAGAGAACAGGTGATCATCGACGACAGCGACCTGCTTGCCAAAGTCGACCGGGAGTTCATCGGGGTCACGTCGCCGACCTCGCCCAGGATCATGGCCGGCGGCCATCCCTGCCAGGGCATCTACACGACGCCGAAGGGCCAGCGGCCGAAGACCGCCTTCATCGCCACCCACTACAACGTCGACTTCTCCGAGCACTACATCGCCCCCTACCTGGCCACGCGGGGGTACGGTTTCCTGGGCTGGAACACCCGCTATCGCGGCGCGGAGGACCAGTTCCTGCTGGAACACGCGGTGATCGACATCGGCGTGGGCGTGCGCTGGCTGAAGGAACAGGCCGGCGTCGAGACCGTGGTGATCCTGGGTAACTCGGGCGGCGGCTCGCTGATGGGCGCCTACCAGGCCGAGGCCATCGAACCGACCCTGGGCGGGTTGCTGGCGGGCGCGGGCCTCGAGGCGCTGAACACCTTACCCGAGGGTGACCTCTACATCTCCTTCAACGCCCACCAGGGCCGGCCCGAGGTGCTGACCGACTGGATGGACGCCTCGGTGGTGGACGAGTGGGACCCGGTGGCGACGGACGAAAGCCTGAACCCGTTCAACCCGGACAACGGCCCGCCCTATTCCGAGGCGTTCATCGCCCGCTACCGCGCCGCGCAACGCGCCCGCAACCAGCGGATCACCGATTGGGCCAAGGCGGAGCTGAAGCGCCTCAACGACGCGGGCATCCCCGACCGGCTGTTCCCGCTGTTCCGCTGCTGGGGCGACCTTCGGATGATGGACGGGACCATCGACCCGTCCGAGCGCCAGACCCCGATGTGTTACCGCGGCCATCCGGCGACGGCCAACCGCAGTCCGTCCATCGGCCGGGCCAACAACCTGAAGACCTGGCTTTCCATGTGGAGCCTGGAGACGTCCAAGTGCCGGGGCGTGGACCAGCTCGCCAAGTTCCGGATGCCGGCGCTGGTGGTGCAGGGGCTGGCCGACACCGGCGTGTTCCCGTCCGACGCCAGGATCATCTTCGACAACCTGGGGACCCCGGACAAGCAGCTCGAGATGATCACCGGCGAGCACTATTTCGAGGACAGTCGGAAGGTCCGCGAGGCCGCCGCGAACCTGCTCTGCGACTGGGTGGAGACGAAGCGCTAGGCGCCGGCGTACATCCGGGCTTAGCGTGATAGCTCAGCCCTCAGGAGCCGCCCGCATGTCCCGCCTCGTCGTCATGGTCTTGGCGCTGATCGCGCTCGCGAGCCCCGCGCTCGCCCAGTCTTTCGCCTTCCCGACCGGGTTCTCCGCGCGCGAGATCACGGCCAACGGCGCGACGATCCACGTCCGCGTCGGCGGCAAGGGGCCGGCGGTGGTGCTGCTGCACGGCTACGGCGAGACCGGCGACATGTGGGTCCCGATGGCCGCCGACCTCGCCCGCGACCACACGGTGATCGTGCCGGACCTGCGTGGGATGGGCCTCTCGACCAAGCCGGCGGGCGGTTACGACAAGAAGACCCAGGCGGGCGACGTGGCCGGCGTGATGGATGCGCTGAAGGTCGAGCGGGCCGACGTGGTGGCCCACGACATCGGCAACATGGTCGCCTTCGCCTTCGCCGCGCGGAACCCGTCGCGGGTGACGCGGCTGGTGCTGATCGACGCGCCGGTGCCGGGGGTCGGGCCCTGGGAAGATATCCTGAAGAACCCGCTGCTCTGGCACTTCCGGTTCGGCGGCCCGGACATGGAGCGGCTGGTGGCCGGCCGCGAGCGCATCTACCTCGACCGCTTCTGGAACGAGTTCTCGGCGACGCCGGCGAAGTTCACGGAGGACGCCCGCGCGCACTACGCCGCGCTCTACGCCCGGCCCGGCGCCATGCACGCCGGCTTCGCCCAGTTCGCCGCCTTCGACCAGGACGCCATCGACAACCGCGCCTGGCTGAGCGGCGGCGGCAAGCTCAACATGCCGGTGCTGGCCCTGGGCGGCGAGACGTCGTTCGGCCTGACCATGGCGGCGGTGATGCGCGCCGGGGCGACCAACGTCACCGAGGGCGTGGTGCCGGCGTCGGGCCACTGGATCATGGAAGAGAATCCGGACGCGACGGTGAAGCTGGTCCGGACGTTCCTCGATAAGCCGCTTTAGGCCGGGACGAACCGCCGGCGGCGCAGCAGCGCACCGGTCCCGAAGAAGCCCAAGATCAGCATCGCCCAGGTGGCCGGTTCCGGCACGGGAGCGTTGGCCGTTGGGCGGACGTCGAAGGCGATGTTGTCGATGCCCACGTTGAAGCTGTCCGGGCCGAAGACCAGCCGGATGCCGTCGGTGACATAAGCCGTGTCGATCGTCAGGTGGTTGTGGCCGCCCGGATTGGTGCTCTGCTGACCGGAGAACAGGCTCACGCCCGACAGCGTCTCGATCCTCACCGGGGTGCTGGGCGAGATTCGGCTGAAGGTGGCCAGGTCGAACGAGAGCAGGGAGAGCTCGTAGCCGGCCAGGGCCTTGAAGGTGATCTCCGTCGAGAACGCGTTGGAGGTGCCGCTGTAGGCGACACCGTCGAGATCGCCGTATCCCTTCTCCCAATAGATGAGGTTTGTACGGTAGGTCGCGTCAGTGGCGGGGTTGAACACCCGGTAGCTGACATCCACCCCGGCTCCGTCGCCATAGGTCTCGTCGATCGCCGTCGTGCTGCGGCAGGTCCCGCCACTGCAGGTCGCGTTGTTGAAGCTGAGCACCGTGACGGCCGCCTGGGCCGGGACGGCGGCGGCGATCGCCACGACGGCGCCCGCCAGGGCCGCGGCCATGCGGGCCGGGACTGTTCGATCCATTTTCTGGGTTTCCACACTCTACACCGAGGCGGTCGAGGTGGATGGCGACGAGGCGGCCGGGCAAGCGCCGGCCGACGGACGCCCGCATTGATCGACGAACGACCCCGCCGAGGCCGATCAGGCGTCGTTCGCCACGTCCTTGGGGTCGAAGGTCATGGGCGGGCCCCAGTCCTCGTTGAGCAGGTGGGCGGCCTTCAGGAACTGGGGCTTGCCCAGCCGGCGGCCCAGCTCCTCGCCCATGAGCACCATCGAGCGTTGGGCGTCGATGCGCATGGTCTCGCCCATCCTGGTGGGGGCCACGATCTTCACCCGGCCGTTCGACGGATCGTCCACCAACTCGACGATGCCGGACTCGACCATCTGGTTGATGGTGGCGTGGATGGCCTGGCGGCTGACGCCCATGTTGCGGGCGATGTCGGAGGGGCGGCGGACGCCCAGCACGAGGTTGGCCATCACCATCGATTGGGGGCGCGTGACGACGGGCCAGCCGCGGGCCTGGAGGTAGTTCTGCAGGCCCTCGTCGAACCAGTAGAACCCCCGCAGCAGCGACAGCAGCACGTGCCTGACATCCTCCTCCGCGGTCACGCCCTCAACGCCTCCTGAAACCCGGTGAACCCAAGTGAGGCGCTTCCGGCGGATTGTCAAAGAGATGGACGGTTGGGCGCGCGCTGGTCATGCGCCGTGGCGCGTCAGCGCCGAAGAGATTCGTGGTCAAGCTAGATAGCGCCTGCGGCGCGCGCTGAGCTGGATAGCGGATCGCTATTCCGCCGCTTCGGCTCGGGCGTTGCGAGTGGTGTAGGCGCGCCAGTCGGCCGCCCTGGGGACGACGCCTTCGAAGGAGGCGAGGTCGACGGTGCGTGAGGCGCTTTGCGTGCCGATGGCCGGTTCGCCGGAGGCGCAGGCCTTGGCGGCGGCGACCATCTGGCGGCGGAACTGGATGATGGCCACGTCCGAGGCGCCCAGGTGGTCCTCGCTGCGGTCGGCGATGGGGCCCATGCTCTCCCACATGGCCATGTCCTGCATCGGGATGCCGGCGATGCCGGTGAAGTCGCCGGCCTTCATGGCCGCCCGGTCCTGCTGGAAGTTGTTGGCCAGGTTGCGCTTCTTGGTGAAGTCCGCCTCCAGGTCCGGGCCGACCTCGGCCGCGCAGAACCTGCGCCAGGCGTCCTGGGAGATCCCCTTCGTCTCGTGCCAGGCGATCCAGTAGAACATGCAGTTCACGTCATCGATCGGCACCAGCATCTGGGCCAGGTTGTACTGATCGTTGGGCGGGATCAGCACCGTGAACGGGGCGATGAACACGGTGGTGCGGATATAGACATGGGTCTCCGGGTCGCGGACCGGGCGGCGGATCGCGGCGTAGTGGAAGCCGTAGTCCGTGAGCTCCACCTCCAACTTCGGCGCCTTGTCGTTGGAGGGGCGCAGCCAGGCGGTCTCGGTGGCGGTGGAGCCCTCGACCTCGGCGGTGGGCATGTTGGTGGAGTGCAGGCTGGAAGAGTGGGCGCTGTCGATGGAGCCCTCCAGCACCTGGGCCCAGTTGCAGGCCGCGTGGATCTTCACGATGGAGATCCTGGTGGTTGGCGAGGGGGCCCAGGCCGGCGCCTGGAACGGCCGCACGTTGTCCACGTCGCCCATCCAGACCCAGACGAAGCCGCCGGCCTCATGGGCGGGATAGGCGCGGGCCTTGAGGTTGCGCATCCGGCTGTCGGCGGGCTCCGACGCCATCTCCTGGATCTCGCCGTCCACCCCGAACTTCCAGCCGTGATAGAGGCAGCGCAGGCCGCAGTCCTCGTTGCGCCCGAAGGCCAGGGATGCGCCGCGATGCGGGCACTTCTCGTCCAGCACGCCCACGCGGCCCTGGGTGTCGCGGAACACCACCAGGTCGACACCCAGCAGGCGCGCGCGCGCCGGCGCCCCGTCGGCTTCGGCGACCTCCTCGACCATGCAAGCGGGCAGCCAGTGCTGGCGCATGACCTGGCCCATGGCCGCCTCGCCCTCGACGCGGCAGAGCAATTCGTTGTCGGCGGGTCTCATCGGCGGGTGTTCCAGAGGTCGTTGCAAAACTTAGATAGCGAAGTATTTTAGGTCCGAAAGCCGGCGCGAGTCCAGCGCAGGGCTTTCAGGGAAGGTGTCCGACCGCATGGCCGACCGTGTGCTCCGCCTGGGCGTGATCGGCCTCAGCCGCGGCTTCGACCTGACCCGTCCGACGCTGGCCGCCGACGTGCGCGTGCAGCTGGTGGCGGCGGCCGATCCGCGGGACGAGGCGCGGGCGGCGTTCCAGGCCGAGTTCGGGGCGCCGGCCTTCGAGACCGCCGAGGCTCTGCTGGCCGACACCCGCGTCGAGGTGGTCTACATCGCCGCCCCGCACGAGGCGCACGTCGAACTGGCCGTGGCCGCCGCGCGGGCGGGCAAGCACATCCTGGTCGAGAAGCCGATGGCGCTCAGAATGGCCGACGGCCGGCGGATGACCGAGGCGGCGCGGGCGGCCGGCGTCCAGCTGCTGGTCGGTCCAAGCCATGGGTTCGACGCGCCGGTGGCCTGGGCGGCGGACCTGATCGCCTCCGGCGCCTTTGGCCGGCCGCGGATGGTCACGGCCACCACCTTCACCGACTTCCTCTACCGCCCGCGCCGCCGCGAGGAGCTGGACACGGCCCAGGGCGGCGGCGTGGTCTTCAGCCAGGCGGCGCATCAGGTGGACGTGGTCCGCCGGCTGGTGGGCGCGAAGGTCGCGAGCGTGCGGGCGACCACGGGGGCGTGGGACCCCGGCCGGCCCACCGAGGGCGCCTACCAGGCGTTTCTGACCTTCGAGGGCGGGGCCTCGGCGGCCCTGACCTATTCCGGCTATGGCCGCTACGACACCGACGCCCTGATGGGCTGGGTGGGCGAGACCGGCGGAGCCAGGGACCCGGAGGCCTACGCGGTCGCGCGGCGCCGGCTGGGGACCGCTCCGGAGGCTGAGCTGAAGGCGGCCCGGGCCTATGGCGTCGCCGCGCCGGCCCCGCCGCCCATCGGCCACGAGCACTTCGGGTTCGTCCTCGTGGTCTGCGAGGGCGGCGACCTACGGCTGACCGCGAACGGGGTCGAGGTCTACGGCCCCCACGCCCGGCGCACGGTCGACCTGCCGCTGGGCGCCGCCACCCGCCACGGCGTTGTCGACGAGCTGTGGGCCGCCGTCGTCGAGGGGCAGCCGCCGATCCACGACGGGGCGTGGGGGACCGAGAACCTGGCCGTCTGCCTGGCCATCCTGCGATCGGCCGCCGAGGGCCGCGAGGTCGCCATCATCGAGATCGAGGATACCCTATGAGCAAGCTGCGCCTGACCCTGGCCTGCTGGGACTATGACCGCACCCGGGCCCTGGCCGATGGCCGCGTGCAGCCGGAGGGGATCGACCTCAACGTCCTGCCGTTGCACGTGGAGGAGACGTTTTTCCGCATGCTGCGGAATCGCGAGTTCGACGTGGCCGAGATGTCGCTGTCGTCCTATTGCGTGTCGCTGATGCGGGACGATCCGGCGTTCATCGCCATTCCCGTCTTCCCGTCGCGGTTCTTCCGCCACTCCTGCATCTTCGTCTCGGCGAAGAGCGGCATCCGGGAGCCCAAGGACCTGATCGGCAAGCGGTTCGGCGTGCCGGAGTATCAGATGACCGCGCCGGTCTGGATCCGCGGCATCCTCGCCGACGAGTATGGCGTGGCGCCCACATCGGTGAAGTACTTCACCGGCGGCGAGGAGGAGCCGGGGCGCGACGAGAAGCTGAAGCTGAACCTGCCGCCCGAGTTCAGCGTCACGCCGATCGGGCCCGACCAGACCCTGTCGCAGATGCTGGCCGACGGCGAGATCGACGCCCTGCACACCGCGCGCACGCCCTCGACCTTCTACTCGCGGCCGGACGACGTGAAGCGGCTGTTCCCCAACTTCGTCGAGGTGGAGAAGGACTATTTCCGCCGCACCGGCATCTTCCCGATCATGCACGTGGTGACGATCCGACGGAGCGTCTACGAGGCCAACCGCTGGATCGCGCAGTCGCTGTTCAAGGCGTTCCGCGAGGCCCAGCAGATCACCTACGACAACCTGGCGGTCACCTCGGCCATGACCTCCATGCTGCCGTGGCAGGTCGCGGCCGTCGAAGAGGCGCGGGCCGAACTCGGCGACGATTGGTGGCCCTATGGCTTCGCGAAGAACCGGGCGGTGCTCGACACCTTCCTGCGCTACCACCACGAACAGGGGCTTTCGTCGCGGCGGCTGGCGCCTGAGGAGTTGTTCGCGTCCGAGACCTTCGAAGCGTTCAAGATCTGATGGCGGCGCACGCAGATCTCGCCCCGGAACGCAGCCTCGGCTTCCAGGTCCGCCGCTGCCATCGCGCCTTCGACCGGGTGCTGAGCGGCCATCTCGCGGCCTCGGGGCTCTCGAGCGGCTTCTGGTACTTCCTGCGCGCGCTCTGGCAGGAGGACGGCGCCACCCAGAAGCGGCTGGCCCAGCTCAACAACGTCACCGAGCCCACGGCCGTGGCGGTGCTGGGCGCCATGGAGCGGCTGGGCATCGTGCGGCGCGAACGCAACGCCGTGGATCGGCGCAAGATCAATGTGTTCCTCACGGCGCGCGCCGACGACCTGAAGGCCGAGCTGATGCCCGTCGCCCACCGCATCAACGAGCTCGCCGGCGCCGGCATCGCGGCGGCCGACATCGCCACCTGCCTGGCGGTGCTGAGCCGCATGTCCGAAAACCTGACCCGGGAAGCGGCCCGGCTGTCCGCGGAGCCTGCCCTATGATCACGCTCTACGGCGGCCCGACGCCCAACGCCCGCAAGGTGGCCATCGCCCTGGAGGAGATGGGCCTGCCCTGGCGGCTGGAACCCATCGACATCCTGAGCGGCGACCAGTTCCGCCCCGACTTCCTGGCGCTCAACTCCAACAACAAGGCGCCGGTGATCATCGACGACGAACCGACCGGCGGCGGCGAACGGCTGGTGCTGGCGGAGTCCGGGGCGATCCTCTGGTACCTGGCGGAGAAGACAGGACAGTTCCTGCCCGCCGCGCCGCGCGAGCGGGCGATCTGCCACCAGTGGCTGATGTTCCAGATGTCGGGCGTCGGCCCGATGTTCGGCCAGAACGCCCACTTCGCGTTCTACGCCAAGGACCGGCACGAGTACGCGATCGCCCGCTACGCCAATGAGGTGACGCGGCTGCTGCGGGTGCTGGACGGCCGGCTGGCGCAGGCGACCTACCTGGCTGGGGGCGAGTACACCATCGCCGACATGGCCACCTGGCCCTACGTCGCGCGCCAGGTGCAGATGCGGGCCGACGAGTTCCCGAACCTCAAGCGGTGGGCCGACCTGATCGGCGCGCGCCCGGCGGTGGTCCGGGGCGTCGAGGTGGGCCGCGAGCACCTGCGCAAGGAAACCATCGAGGGCGGGCTGTCGGGCCTCTCGGACGAGCAACGCTCGATCCTATTCGGCGACAGGCAATACGCGGGGCGTTGAGGTCCCGTACATTTGCTCGTCATGGCCGGGCTCGACCCGGCCATCCAACTGGCGGCTCCGAACAGGGTGCGAAAGATATAGGCGCTCTGGAATGGATGGCCGGGTCAGGCCCGGCCATGACGAGCATTGGGGGTGTGGGAACGCCCTCAGCCTCGATCGGGGTAGCGCCCGGGCCTCGCTTGAACCACGCTGCCATGGCTCGCCGCGAGTCTGGGGCCGCCGTTGCAGACATCCTTCTCGTTCGCCCAGGCGCCCGTGACCGCGCTGATCCTGGCCGCCTTGGTCGCGCTGGCCTCCGTCTTCGTGGTCCGATGGTGGCGGGTCGAGCGGGGCAGGGACGGCGAGCGGCGGCCGGGCCCGGTGGATCTCACCATCGGCGCGGTGGCGAACTTCTTCGACACCCTGGGCATCGGGGCGTTCGCCACGACCACGGCGGCGTTCAAGCTCCTTCGCCGCGTGCCCGACGAACAGATCCCCGGCACGCTGAACGTCGGCCATGCGCTGCCCACAGTCGCCCAAGCGCTGATCTTCATCGCCGTCGTGGACGTCGAGCCGCTGACGCTGGTCAGCATGATCGCGGCGGCGGTCGCTGGGGCCTGGACCGGCGTCGGGTTCGCGGCACGGGCGCCGCGTCGGGCCATCCAGATCATCATGGGCCTGGCGCTGCTGGTGGCGGCCGGCCTGTTCCTCGCCGCCGTCCTGGGTCTGATGCCGGCGGGCGGCGACGCGAAGGGGCTGGTCGGCGCGAAGCTGGCCTTCGCCGTCGGGGCGAACTTCGTCCTGGGCGCCCTGATGATGCTGGGCATCGGGCTCTATGCGCCGTGCCTGATCCTGGTCGCCTTGCTGGGCATGAGCCCGCTGGTGGCGTTCCCGATCATGATGGGATCCTGCGCCTTCCTGATGCCGGTCGGCGGGACGCGGTTCGTGGCCAGCGGTCGCTACAGCCTGCGAGCGGCGCTGGGCCTGGCGATCGGCGGCGTCCCGGCCGTCCTGGTCGCGGCCTATGTCGTGAAGTCGCTGCCGCTCGACTGGCTGCGGGTTCTCGTGATCGTCGTGGCCGTCTATGCCGCCATCAGCATGCTGTGGTCCGCCCGCCGGCCTTAGGTGATGGCGTAGATGAAGTGGTCGATGCCGGTGGGGGTGCGCTCGCCGCAGCCGACCGAGAGCACGCCGTTCAGCCAGAGGTAGCGCGGGTCGGCGGTCTCGAAGACCGGGGCGATGCGGATCCGGTAGCGGGACGGATCCACGTGCGGCTGGGCCGGGTCGCGGAAGGCAGCGCCGACGTCCGGCGGGATCAGACTGCGGCCGGAATAGGTGACGTAGATCATCGCGCCGTCGTCGGTCTTCCAGACGCTGCGGGCGTCGAACGTGCCCACCGCCGCGCCGTCCGGCCCGGCCCCGCTTTCCGACCAGTTGCCGCCGCCCGGCAGGATGTCGCCCTTGAGCCGCGCCCCCTCGAAGCGGCCGCCGGTGATGTAGCCGATCCGGCGATTGCGCCAGGGCGACTGGCCCATGGCCATGATCTCCCCCGCCACCTCGAAGGCCGCGACGCAGAGGGGTTCGCTCTTCAGCGACCGGCTGCCGAACTCGAACGGGGACACGGGGCGGCGCTCCAGTTGCTTAGAGAGCTAAGCGTACGGGGCGGGGCGGGCGCCGGTCAACGCTGCATCGACACCGACCCGCCAAGCACGGCATCCTGCGCGCGTAGCGTGGAGGGCGGGCATGCAGCGGCGGGACGAGACGGCGATCGACCGCCGGGCGCTGGGCCTGCGGTTCCTGGGCCTGGCCGCCGCCCTGGCCGTTCCGGCGCTCGCCACGGCGGCGGAGCCGCCCGGTCCCTATGAGGTCGTCGTCCGCGCGAACGTCATGGTCGCCATGCGCGACGGGGTGAAGCTCGCCACGGATCTCTATCTGCCGGCGCGCGGCGGCGAGCCGGCGCCCGGCCGCTTCCCCGTGGTGCTGGAGCGGACGCCGTACGGCAAGTCGCAGGCGACCATGCGGCACGCCAGCGCCGAGATCGCCCGGCTGTTCGCGAGCCACGGCTATGTGGTCGTCTACCAGGACGTCCGCGGGCGGGGCGGCTCGGAGGGCGCATATGTCAAATATCTGAGCGACGGGAACGACGGCTTCGACTGTTGCCAATGGGTGGTCGCCCAGCCCTGGTGCGACGGGAAGATCGGGGCGCACGGCCTGTCTTACGGGGCGCACACGACCGCGGCGCTGGCCTGCGCCGGCGCGCCGGGCGTGGCGGCGCTGTTCATCAACTCCGGCGGCTTCTCCAACGCCTACCAGGGCGGCATCCGCCAGGGCGGGGCGTTCGAGATGAAGCAGGTGACCTGGGCGCTGAACCAGGCGCGGGAGGCGCCCGAGGTCCGCGCCGACCCGAAGCTCTCGGCGACGCTGGAGGCCATCGACATCAAGGCGTGGTTGGCCCGCCTGCCGTGGAAGCGCGGGGCCTCACCGCTCTCGGCCGCGCCCGAGTACGAGGACTATGTCTTCGACCAGTGGGAGGCGGGGGACTTCGACGGGTTCTGGAAACAGCTCGGCATCTATGCGGAGGGGTTCTACGACGGCTTCGTGGACGCGCCGACGATCTGGATGTCGTCCTGGTACGATCCCTATCCGCGCACGGCGACCGACAACTATTTGGCCCTGTCGAAGGCCAAGCGCGGGCCGCAGCGACTGATCCTGGGTCCCTGGACCCACGGCAACAACCACCAGACCTTCGCGGGCGACGTGGACTTCGGGCCGGCCGCGCGACTGGCGGGCAACGTCGCCCCGGACCTCACGACGCTGCGCAAGCGCTGGTTCGACCGCTACCTGAAGGGGCAGCGGAACGGCGTCGACGACGAGCCGGCGGCGCGGGTCTTCGTGATGGGCGGCGGGTCGGGCCGCCGCAACGCCGAGGGCAGGCTGGACCACGGCGGCCGTTGGCGCGCCGAGGCGGCCTGGCCCTTGCCCGACGCCAGGCCCACGCGCTTCCACCTGCATTCCCACGGCGCCCTGGCGGAGGCCGCACCCGCCCGCGCCGGGCAGCGCACCTTCCGCTACGACCCGCGCCATCCGGTCCCCAGCATCGGCGGCACGATCACCTCGGGCGAGCCGGTGATGGTGGGCGGCGCTTTCGACCAGCGCGAGGGTCCGGCCTTCTACGGCTCCGAGCAACCGGGCCGGGCGCTCGCCGATCGCTCCGACGTCCTGTCGTTCCAGACCCCAGTGCTCACCCAGGACGTGGAGATCACCGGCGCTGTCGAGGCGGAGTTCTGGGTCGCGACGGACGGGCCGGACACCGACTTCACGTTCAAGCTGATCGACCTCTACCCGGCCAGCGCGGACTATCGCCAAGGCTACGCCATGAACCTCACGGACGGCATCCTGCGCTGCCGCTACCGGGACTCGTGGGAGCACCCGTCGCCGATGGTCCCGGGCCGGGCCGCGCGCATCCACATCCAGGCCTTTCCGACCTCCAACCTGTTCAAGGCCGGCCACCGCATCCGCCTGGACGTCTCATCCAGCAACTACCCCCACTTCGACCTCAACCCGAACACCGGCGAGCCGGAAGGCCGCTGGACCCGCTCGCGGATCGCGACGAACACGGTGTTCATGAGCCGCGACCGCCCTTCGGCGGTGATCCTGCCGGTTGTGCGGCGGGCGTGACCGCAGCGAAGCGGTCGCGGAGTTCACGTTTCAGACGTTCAGAAGGTCTCTCCCGAACGAGGCAGGTAGACGAAGCCGACCGGAAACCGCTCCCGGCGCCGTTCGGCCCGGCAGCATAGAAATTATCTGCACAGGTTAAGACTGCCGGCGTGGCCCGCTCGAGATAGCGCTCCCGCAACTTAACGATGCCATCAACGACAAGATAAGACTGTCGAGGAAGATGGCTTCCACAGGTTAAGCCCGCAGGCTGATCGCCTACCCGCCGGATCCGTTGGATCGCGGCAATACCGGACCAGAAACGACGCGCGTTCCCGGGTGCCTGGGCGCATCACCGGAACGATGCAGAGGCTCTGTCAGTCTGAACTGGCGGGACCTTGCAGTCGGGCTACTCGCCCGCCAGCGCTCGCAGTTGGCTGAAGGTCGGCCGGTCGACGCTCTGGAAGCGGTCACGACAGGTGAGCACGCCGTCAGAGAGGACGTGCAGCCGCGTGTAAGTCACGCGCCCACCGAAGCCATCCATCCCGCGGTCGGAGTAGACGTTTTTCTCACCGCCGATCGCCCACACGCAGGCGAGGTTCTGAGCTTCAAGTATAGCTTCGAAGGCGGCTCGATCGACGAGCGCGGCGGAGTGTCCCTTGATCCTTGCGGTCGGGTCGTAAAATCGAACGATACCGGACGGATCGGCGTATGCGAGGTCTCGGCCATCCACGAAGCGGAGCTGCAGCGCAGCAATCAGCCAGGATGCGGGAAGGCGCGCGGTGATCGTGTCGGTAATTGACTGGTCGAACCCCGAAGACTCCGCAAGATACTCTCCGGTCGTGCCGCGCGCTTGGACCGGCGCGCGGGCATAACGCACCGCGCGCCCAAGGTCGAAGCGTTCCTGAGCGGCATGCCTCAACCGCGAGCGACCAGGCGGCGGCGGGTGCGGACGAGGAGGTAAGACGCCCCCATCACAACCACCGAGAGCGGCCTTTCAAGAGACCCAGGTAGGCAAGATTTCTTGAGTAACGGTCGCCGGATGCATGTGCCTGATCCTCCGACCTCGCGGTGGCGGTGATCGGCGTCAGCGACGGGGTTCGCGGTGCTCGAGGAGGCTCAACAGGCCCCGCAGCAGCGCTGTCGGAGTAGGCGGGCATCCCGGGATCTGGAGATCGACGGGGATGACCTTCGAAACGGCGCCCGCGCAGGCGTAGCTTTCCGAAAAGAGCCCGCAGCCACGAGCGCAGTCGCCGGCCGCAATGACCCACTTCGGGTGGGGGGTCGCCCGGTAGGTCCGCTCCAAGGCATCGCGCATGTTCTTGGTCACCGGCCCTGTCACCAACAGCACGTCCGCGTGGCGCGGCGACGCGACGAAGCGAAGGCCGAACCGCTCCAGGTCATAGTAGCTGTTGGCGAGCGCGTTGATCTCGAGTTCGCAGGCGTTGCAGGATCCGGCATCGACCTCCCGGATCGAGAGACTTCGGCCCAGCCGCCGGCGGGTCGCCTCTCCGAACTGCGCCGCCAGGCGGGTCAATTCCTCAGTGGCCTCGAGATCGGCGCCAGGGCTCGGTTCGGTCAGCGGGCGCAGGAGCCCCTGCAGCAGGAGGTTTGCCATGCTTGCTATCCGTCGTGTCCGGCATAGGCGCAGTTGAAGGACTTATTGCAGAGCGGGAAGTCCGCCACGATGTTGCCCTCCACCGCCGCTTCCAGGAGCGGCCATTGAAACCAGGAGGGGTCGCGGAAATGGCAAGCGGCGACCTCGCCCTGGGATCCGAGCCGCACCCAAACGAACACGTCGCCGCGGAAGCTTTCGACCAGGGCCGCGCCCTCCTCACCGGTCGACCCCTCCGCTGGCCCGGGCTGGCAGCGCAGAGCGCCGCCGGGCGCTAGGCCGAGCAGTTGGTCGATCAGCGCCAGGCTCTGCTCCACTTCTCGAATCCGCACCCAGACGCGGGCGTTCACGTCGCCTTCGGTGAAGACCGGCACATCGAAGCTCAGGCGGTCGTAGGGCGCGTAGGCGCCCCACCGGCGGGCGTCGAAGGCGCGGCCGGCGGCGCGGCCGACGAAGCCTCCGGCGGCGAACCGCGTCACCCAGTCCGAACGCACCGTCCCGGTTCCCACCACACGGTCCTGCAACGAGTTCGTCTCGTCGTAGACCTCGATCAGGTCCGGGAAAACCTTCCGGATCTGCGCCACGACGCCCGTGATCGCATCGCGGCCGCCTAGCGCTATGTCGCTGGCGACGCCGCCCGGCACGATGCGGTCCATCATCAGTCGATGACCGAACGCCGCCTCGCTCGCTCGCAGCACCTGTTCACGGAGCATGCCAGTGTGGGCGTGCAAGATCGAGAACGCCGCATCGTTGCAGATTGCGCCGATGTCGCCGAGGTGGTTTGCCAGCCTCTCCAGTTCCGCCATCAAGGCCCGTAGGCACTGCGCGCGTTCCGGAGCGGGTCGGCCCGTCGCAGCTTCCACGGCCAGGGCGAAGGCATAGGTGTAGGCGACCGTGCTGTCGCCGGAGATGCGCCCACAGAGCCGCGCCGCCAAGGGGACGGGCGCGCCGGCCATGAGCGCGGCGACGCCCCTGTGGGCGTAGCCGAACCGTTGCTCCAAACGTACGACTGCTTCGCCGTTCGCCGTGAAGCGGAAGTGGCCCGGTTCGATGATCCCAGCATGGACAGGCCCCACCGGGATTTCGTGCAGGCCCTCTCCTTCCACGGGCAGGAAGGCGTAGGGCGCCCCGACCGTCGCCGCGGGCTCGGCGGCGCCCATCGGATGGCGGACGGCCCAGCGGCCGTGGTCGAGCCAGGGTCGTTCGTCCGGCAAGCCTGCGGGACGCAGGCCCACGAGGTCCCTCAGCGCACGTTCAAGGCGGATGGCCGGCGCATGCCGCTGGCCGAGCGAGGGATAGGTCCCATTCGGACAGGCGTGCGTGAAGATGGCCGCATCCGTTCCCTGGCGGACCGCCACATGGACGCTCCCGGGCTCGCCCCACAAGGCGACCAGTTCGAGCTCCCCGAGGCTGACCGCCTCGTACATCCGCAACCAGGCGCGACGACCGAGACGGATCCGCGGCCAGCGATCACCGGGCGCGGCGGCGTGGCCGGTGCGGACGAGCTGGGCGAGGAGGGTGGCCGGTTCGGTCATGACGTCACCCGAGCGTCTTCGCCACGTTCTGGAACCAGGCCACGATCGCCGGCGGCAGATAGATTCCGGCCATGAGGACGATGGCCAGATGGATGATCATCGGAACATAGGAGGCGTCGACCGGATGGCTCTCCCCCTTTGGTTCGCCAAAGACCACCTGTTGCATCCGCAGGACCAGAGCGCCGAAAGCGACCAGCAGGCCGAACACCAGCGGGATCGCCAGGAGAGGCTGCCGCGCGAAGGTGGAACTCACCACCAGGAACTCGCTCATGAATACGCCCATCGGCGGCACGCCGAGGATCGCGACGACGCCCACCACGAGCCCCCAGCCGAGCGCCGGATGCGTCACCGTCAGCCCGCCCATGTCCGCGAGCTTCTGGGTGCCCTTGGCCTGGGCGACATGCCCTACCGCGAAGAAGATCGCTGACTTGGTCAGGCTGTGCATGGTCATGTGCAGAAGGCCCGCGAAGTTGGCGAGCGGCCCGCCCATGCCGAACGCGAAGGCGATGATGCCCATGTGCTCGATCGAGGAGTAGGCGAACATCCTTTTGATGTCGCGGCGCCGGTACAGCATGAAGGCGGCGAACACGACGGAGGTCAGGCCCATCGTCACCAGGAGCGGCCCCGGTGCGATGGCGCCAGGGTTGGCCGCCATGACCACCTTGAAGCGCAACACGGCATAGAGGGCGACATTGAGCAGGAGCCCTGACAGGACGGCGGAAATCGGCGTGGGGCCTTCGGCGTGGGCGTCGGGCAGCCAGGCGTGCAGCGGCGCCAGCCCCACCTTCGTCCCGTAGCCCAGCAACAGGAACACGAAGGCGAGGTTCAGCAGCGCCGGGTCGAACTTGGACGCATGGGCCACCAACTGCAGCCAGGACATGGCGTCCAGGCCCTCGCCGATCACGGGCTGGGCGGCGAGGTAGACCAGGATGGTGCCGAAGAGCGCGAGCGCGATGCCGACGCTGCCCAGGATGAAATACTTCCAGGCCGCCTCGATGGCCTCGTGGGTTCGGTAGATGCCGACCATCACGACCGTGGTGAGCGTGGCCAGTTCCACGGCCACCCACATCACCCCGACGTTTTGCGCGGCCAAGGCCAAGCTCATGCCGAACAGCATGACCTGGTACATGGCGTGGTAGAATCGCAGGTAGACGGGGGTCAGCCGGCCGGTCTCGAGCTCGTGGCGAATGTAGCTGGCGCTGAAGACGCTCGTGGTGAACCCGACGAAGGTGTTCAGCACTAGGAAGACGATGTTCAAGTCGTCGACGAACAGGAAGTCGTTCACCGGCGGCCGCTGCTCGATCAGCACCAGGGCGGACAGGAACGACGCCCCGGACGCTAGCACGTTCAGACGCGCGCTCAGGCGGTATCCCGGCGTCAGGGCGAGGATCGCCGCGAAGGCCAGCGGGATGACCAACATGGCCGCCAGCGCGTAGACGCCGAGCCCGGTCACCGGCGATCTCCGCGGAAGGTGTCGAGGGCGGCGACGTCGACGGTGTCGAAGCGTTCGCGGATGCGGAACAGGAAGATGCCGATGACGATGAAGGCGATCAGGATCGAGAAGGCGACGCTGATCTCCACCACCAGCGGCATCCCCTTGGCGCCGGTGGCGGCGAGCACGAGGCCATTCTCGAGCGACATGAATCCTACCACCTGGCTCACGGCGTTGCGCCGGGTAATCATCATCAACAGGCCGAGGAGGATAACGGAGAGGGCGAAGGCCAGGTCTTCGCGGGCGAGCGTGCCGGCCGCGGCGGTCACCGGAAGCATGACCGAGATCGACAGCGCGACGAGGGCGAGCCCCAACAACATGGTCAGACCGACCCCGCCGACGGTTTCGACCTCCCGGTGGATGCCCATGCGCCGGATCAAGCGATGCAGCGCCACGGGGATCACGACGCCTTTGAAGATCAGGGCGATGGCGGCCGTGACATACAGGTGCGGTGCGCCCTGGATGTAGGCCTGCCAACCCACAGCCAGCGCCAGCACCAGGGCGTGCAGCGCGAAGGTGTTGAGGAGGCTGTAGAGCCGATCCTGATACAGCATCAGGAAGCAGACCAGCACCATCAGGCCGGACAGGAGATGGGCGACGTCGAAATCGAGCGCGCTCATCAAAGGCCCCTCGACACGAACAGGAGCAGGGTGGCGAGGAAGCTCAGCATCAGGGCCGAGCCGAGGAACTCGGGGATCCGGAACACCCGCATCTTGGCGATCGCGGTCTCGAAAGCCGCCAGCAGGACGGCGCCGACCGCGAGCTTCGCCAGATAGGCCGCCAGTCCGACGCCATAGGCAGCGAGATTGTCGCCGGTCCGGGCCATGCCGAACGGCAGGAAGACGCCGCCGATCAGCGAAAGATAGAGCAGCAGCTTCAGCGCCGAGCCGAACTCGATCATCGCCAGGTGGCGGCCGGAGTACTCCAGCACCATGGCCTCATGGACCATGGTCAGCTCAAGGTGGGTCGCGGGATTGTCGACCGGGATCCGGGCGTTCTCCGCCAGAGCGACCAGGACCAGCGCGACCAGCACCATGGCCAGCGAGATGCGCAGGCCGACATCGGAAAAGCGGATGACTTCCGTGATCGTGGACAGCTGTGTCGAATGCGCGAGGAGCGACAGGGTGAAGGCCACCATCAGCAGCGCGGGCTCGGCCAGGGAGGCGATCATCACCTCCCGGCTCGAGCCGATGCCGCCGAAGCTCGTCCCGACGTCCATCCCGGCCAGCGTCTGGAAGAAGCGGGCACTGCCGAGGAGCGCCACGATAGCGATCAGGTCGGCGGACCAACTGAACAGCAGTCCCGAGGCGAAGGTCGGCACGAGCGCGGCGGCCACCCAGGTGGCGGCGAAGACCAGATATGGCGCCGCGCGGAAGAGCCACGACGCGTTCTCCGCGATCACCGCTTCTTTGCGGGTCAGGCGCAGCAGGTCCCGATACGGTTGGAGGACTGACGCGCCGCGCCGCCGCAGCAGGCGCGCCTTTACCTTTCGTACGACGCCGGTCAGCAACGGCGCCAGGGCCAGCACCAGCAGCATCTGGAAGCCCTGCACGAAGGCGTCGCCGATCATTGCCACACCGTCAGCAGCGTCAGCAGCAGCACCAGGGCCCCGAACACCAGCGAGAGGTACTGGCGGATGGTCAGGAACTGCAGGCCGTTGAGCCGCTCGGCCGCCTTGTCGATCGCCCAGGCCAGCGGCGCATAGAGGCCGTCCCAGATGAGGTCCCGCACCTGGACCGAGAACCGGGCGGGCGACGGATCGCCGGGAGGAGGCATCTCCACCGTTTCACGCACGCGGAAAACCAGCGTGCCGAACACCCGCCGCAGGGGCTGGGCGAAGCTGCTGGCGGAGTACTGCGTGACCGGTCGGGGATCCGGGTATCCGCAGTCCCAGGCCGGGGCGCGGCGCACCGCCTTGGACGCGAGGCCGCGCACCAGGGCAGCCGAGGCCAGGGCTGCGAAGCCGACGAACAGGAAGACCATGAGCCCGTTGTAGGAGCTGCGGCTGGCCGACAGGGGGATGAGGCTGAGCCAGTCCTGCGTGGCCTGGGGCCGCAGGCCACCGTCGCCGACGGCGAGCCTGACGGCGGGCGCCACGGCATCGATCACGAGGCCTGGCAGGATGCCGATCAGGACGCAACCCAGCGCCAGCGCCATCATTGCACCGGTCTGGAACCCATCGACCTCCCGGGCCTCCGCCGCGGCGGGCGATCGCGGCCGCCCAAGGAACGCGATGCCATAGGCCCGCACGAAGCACGCAGCGGCCAGGGCGGCGGCAAGGGCCAGCATCGCCCCGGCCGCCGGGACCAGGAACTTCAGGACCCACTGCGGCAGAGTCGGGCTCACCAGCACCGCCTGGAACATCAGCCATTCGGACACGAAGCCGTTCAGCGGAGGCAGGCCCGAGATCGCCGCCGCCCCCAGCAGGAACAGCGCTGCGGTCAGCGGCATCCGGTGGATCAGCCCGCCCAAGGCCCCGAGATTGCGCTCACCGGTCGCCGTCAGGACCGCTCCGGCGCCGAAGAACAGCAGGCTCTTGAACGCGGCGTGGTTGACGGCGTGCAGCAGGGCCGCGGCCATGGCCAGCGCCGCAGCCTCGGCGAGGCCGTTCGCTTTGAACGCCAGCGCCAGGCCGAGGCCCAGGAAGATGATGCCGATGTTCTCGACGGTGCTGTAGGCCAGGAGGCGCTTCAGATCGTCCTGCAGGATGGCGTAGAGCAACCCCAGCACCGCGGTGAGGGCGCCCGCCGATATCAACGGGACGCTCCACCACCACTGAGGGGGACCCAGTAGGTCGTAGGTGATGCGGATGAAGCCGTAGATCGCCACCTTGGTCATGACCCCGCTCATCAGCGCCGAGATATGGCTGGGCGCTGCCGGGTGGGCGAGCGGCAGCCACACGTGCAGCGGCGCGAGGCCGGCCTTGGAGCCCGTTCCTACCAGTGCGAGGATCAGGACTAGGCCAGTGAGGGGACGACCGCCCACGGCGGACCGCATCGCGGCGAAGTCGTAGTGCCCTTGCGGCCCAGCCAGCAGGCCGAAGGCGAGCAGGAGCGCCAAGGTGCCGAAACTCGCCATGACCAGGTAGACGTAGCCGGCGTGGGTGTTCCCAGGTTCCTTGTGATGCGCCATGACCAGCGCCCAGGACATCACCGACATGAACTCCCACGAGACCAGGAAGGTGAAGGCGTCGCCGGCCAGCACAACGAGGCTCATGCCCGCCAGGAAGGCGGGGTAGAACGGCAGCACGCGGGCCGGCGAGCCCTCGTGCCGGCCATATCCGATCGCGTACACGCTCGCCGCGCAGCCGCCGAAGCCCACGATGGCGAGGAAGAGCGCCGACAGGACGTCGAGCCGGAAGTGCGATCCGATCCACGGCACGCCCAAGGGGAGGATGAGGGTCTCGACGTCGCCTTGCAGAAGGCTCGACAACGCGAGCGCGCCGATCGCCGCTCCGATAAGGGCGCACAGCGGATAGGTGAGCCACTTCGGCGCTCGAGTCCGTCCGCCAGCAGCCGCAGCGCCTGCGAGCGCGAGCAGGGCGGCGATCGCCCAAAGGGCGGCGGCAAGGGCGCTGAAGGTCATGCTGCGTCGCGTCCGGCGGGGCGACCCAGAGACGGCTTGCGGGCGAGAGCGTCACCGGTCGCGTCGGCCTCCGTTGCACCCATCTGAGCCGGTCGCCCTCTCATGGCCTGGCCATCGGCGCGCGACCGCCCGGGGTGGCGCCTGCGCCGACCATCAGCCGGCCGAGTCGATGCGCGTCGGAGGTTCGTCAGGGCCGCCTCGCGTGACCATATTTGCATCTATCCTGATGTCTATCGCATCAGGCTGGTTTTGGCGGATTTTCCAGCCCAGGCTCCGCTCATTTAGGTCCTGTGCACCTTCTCCAGCGCTGCGGCGAGACATGCCAGGCCGTGGGCCGCGGTCGCCAGAAGCGGCTCGCGAAGGAGAAACCAAGGCCGCAGGTCCGCGCAGCGGGCGGCGCTGTCGAAAAGGTCGTTCTGCAGGGTCATCCACCATGCTGCGGCGATAGCGCCCCAAAGAACCGTGCCGAATCCTTCTTCCGCATCGGCGGCCTGCGAGTTGTCCGCCGGACCATCCTCTTGCGGCGCCTCGTGGAGCCGCTGGGCCCAGGCCGTCCAGAAGGGGTGGGAGATTGCAAAGAGGGTGGCGACCACGAGAAGGTTGATCGTCGTGAGGTGAACGTCAAAAATCCACGCGCGATCGATGAAGGCGGCGCGCCTAACCCCTCCGCAATCGGGGCCGCCAGCCAACACATAGGCCGGCTCGAGGCCCAAACGGGCGATCCGCATCCAGGTGTCGATCCAGGACGTCCATGGGCTGGCGGGATGGGCCAGCGCGTGGACGATCACGGCCGCATAGGCGAGATTGATCGCCCCGCCGAGCAACACGAGGTCGCCGGCGCGCATCGACCACGCGCGCGCCGGTCGTGGCGCGTTGGGACGCCCGACCATCGGGGTCAACATCGCCTCCTTCCGCGCGGTCCTCCGCCGGGCACATCCTTCGGAAGGACCGTTGCTCCGAGCGTCGAGCAGGCGCCTCGCGCCATCCCGCCGCCTCGCGCCGCCTGCAGCCTGCCTCCGGGCGGGTTGGCCATCAAGTGCTGGAACAGGATCCGCCGGAGGTCTGAGCCTGAACCGTCGGTCCCGCGGCGCGCCAAACACCTCGTAGAAGCAGCACGGCGAAGCCGCGCGTCGCTCGCGGGGCTGAGCGCGTCGCATCTGCTTGGCCTGGCGCAGCCATTCCCGCGCATGAGCTCATGCCGGCGTCGAAAATTGCGAGCTATTCGCAAGTTGGACAGTCTTAAGTTGGAATTGGGCCACTCTTAAGTTGGCCCGACAAAAATCTGGCGACCCGGGAGGGACTCGAACCCCCGACCTTAGCTTTAGGAAAGCTCTGCTCTATCCTGCTGAGCTACCGGGCCGCGTGAGCAAAATCGGGCGGTTCGGCGGATGCCGAACGGGCCGTCTGAGCTGGCCCTCCGATGCCACGAACGCGGGCGGGCGCCAACCCGCCTGCCGCGTTCATCCTCAACGCAAAACGCCCGGCGAAGAGGCCGGGCGTCTCGCGTTCGGTGTGGTTGAAGCGGGTCAGGCCGCGGCGGCCTGCACCTTGACCAGCGACTTGTTGAGCATGGCGATGGCCGCGTCGCGGTCGATCTGCTCGATGGCGGCGACCTCACGGGCCATGCGGTCCAGGGCGCTCTCGTACAGCTGGCGCTCGGAATAGGACTGCTCCGGCTGGTTCTCGGCGCGGTGCAGGTCGCGGACCACCTCGGCGATCGAGATCAGGTCGCCGGAGTTGATCTTGGCTTCGTATTCCTGGGCGCGACGCGACCACATGGTGCGCTTCACGCGGGCGCGGCCCTTCAGGGTGGTCAGCGCCTTCGACACCACGCCGGTCTCGGCCAGCGGGCGCAGGCCCGCGGTCTTGGCCTTGGCGGTGGGAACGCGCAGCGTCATCTTCTCGTGGTCGAAGGTGATGACATAGACCTCAAGCTTCAGACCGGCGACTTCCTGGGTCTCGATCCCCTGCACCTGACCCACGCCATGGG
>Ga0255338_1000568_pt1 | contig 109077 bp, 94 predicted proteins | sample MeOH1_35cm_T4_19_FD_203715 | JGI IMG/M metagenome (GOLD analysis project Ga0255338, IMG submission 203715) | Sandy soil microbial communities from University of British Columbia, Vancouver, Canada - MeOH1_35cm_T4_195 | ecosystem: Engineered > Artificial ecosystem > Sand microcosm > Unclassified...
CGGCGTCGGTGGGACGGGGGGAAGGCGGCATGGGATCGAGCTCCAGAAGGGGAATGCCGAAAAGATACGACAGGTTTCGTAGTCGTCAACGAAAATCTTCGTAGCTGGTTTAGTGCCCCGACCCCGGTGTCAGGAGCGGAATGAACTGGAATTCCACGGAATGAACTAAAAATACGGATATTGAAATTGTATATGTTGCATTAAAATGGTTTATGATTTATCCACCATGCGATGGCCGGTGCGCCTTTGCCCTTCTGATCAAGGTTTGATCTGAGGCGAGGCTGGCGGAGATCTCTTCGCTACTTTGAGGCGGAAGACCCGGGGAGGGCTGGGCTGCACCTCTCCCGGGCATTTAGGCAGCTATCTGAGTCCTAGCGTTTGCCTGATGAGGCAGTCGCTGGTGTCTTCGGCGCGCTCTTCCGGCGATCAGTAGGGCCGTGGTGCTGGCAACGTCCCACGAAGTAAGCGACAAATGAACGATTGATGGATGGTGCCATCGGAATATCTAGAGCACCTGGTGGATCAAACCTTCCAGCGCTCCGATCTGGGGTCATGTCTTCAAGAGGATTGAATAGTTGGTTGAAAGGCTCGAATCGCGAATCCACGAAGGTGCCATTCCCCGGCTTCTTGGTATCCAGGATGTGGAAGCGAGGCGAATATTCTATTGGCCCAGAGCTCACGGATCTGGTTTCTATTTTCGCAAGCAAGGCAAACGGAATCCAGATGGGTGCCCCATTGGATCAGTTGCAGGTATAACTACTCAATTCCCTCAGGTAGCTTCCAGTTCCTCTGGGCTCATGTGATCAAGGTCTAAAGGGTCCGATTCAATGTACTCCGATGCGGTCATGTCTGAGTAAAAAGCCATTCGTCCGCCACAGGTGATGAACGCCCCCTTGGGGGGGATTTTTGCCAGCCACGCATCCATAACATCAGATCGATCTCGGGCGGGGGCTTCATCCTTGAGAATGAACCAGATGAACATATTGATCTGTGCGGCACCCCAGGAAGGGGTCGCCTGAATTCGAATCTCTTCGAGTTCGCTGAACACAAGAGCATCAGCCGAGTTGGAATCAGCAAGACGCGACAACCGGTTTCTCAATGGCTTGAACCACGGACTGAACTCATCGGGCAATGCTGCACGGAAACGTTTCCGGGCAAGCTGCTTTCCCAGCAGGCGTCGACCAGAATCATCACTGCACCCTGGGTGTCTCGTCCATGTGCTCAGTAGTGATTTTTCAACCGTCATGATCCTGTCAAGATCCACTGCAAGCTTTGCCGCATGCAGGCTCGGGACAGTCGCATATTGGGGCCGAGCACCTAGAACGACTTCTCGGAATTCTAGATCGGGAAGTTGAACCAGCGGAGCAACCTCAACGAAGGGTCTTCCAGCCGCCGGGCGAACGATATCGCAGCTTTGTGAAATCACCATGAGCCCTTCGACAGTTTGCGCCACGACTTCAGCCATAGGATCTTCGGCAACCGCGTCCATGCTTGCCTTGGCGAGCGGCATGGTGGCCAGGATTCGATAGATGAAGTCTTGTGTCCCCAAGACACAATCGCCCTGCCGCCAATCCAATGCCGGGTCAGCCGGTAAACTCAGTAGCGGTGGGACCATTACGCCTTTCTTGTCCTCGTGACACGGGCAGGCCTGCCTGTCTGTGATGAAACGCCTTGAATGGCGTCATTCTTGAGGGCAAGACGTCCCTCGAGCGGAAGGGGACGGCGAATTTCCTTGGCTTCACCTGACAACCGAATGGGTCTTGGATGCTGTTCGATGCTTCGGAGCACCGCAGTCCTTTGGGTTGCTTCTTGGATGCGATCCAACGCGATCAGGTCCTTGATGGAGGGCCCCTGCGAACCATCTAAAAGGACCGCTCTCGTTGCCGAAGCACTCCCGCGATCCGCAAGTCGAATGACCTGCAAGATCTGTTGAAGGCGTTCCTCATGAACGGGGCGCATCTTTCGCCCTGCTTCCCACAGGTGCAGGGTGCGACGATCGACACCCATGGTTTCGGCCAATTGCTCCCAGGTCAGGCCTGATCTTCGGCGAAGCTCCGTAACCGGCGCTTCAGTAGGTGACTGCTCGATGGTGGAGCCTTGCGTGGTAGATAGGCTTGAGAAAGAAGGTCTTCGCAGGACGTTTGCACTTGTACTTTGTGCAAGCCCAATCCCGCTCAGGATGAAGACTGAGTTTGGCCCACGCGTGGGTGGAACGTCGAGAATTGCCATTGGAAGGATGAACATGGTTCATCATCCTCCGAAGTGAGTGAGAAATGAATCTGTAACACCCCATCGGAAAAAGGTGTAAATGCGTTCCACCAGACCGGTCGCACTGACGATTAGGCTCTTTGGATCGAAGGGGACTAGCAATTCTGAGCTGGCATCAAGGTCAAGAATCCATGATCGGCGAGGCTCCACCGGGATTGCATTGGGGTCTGTGGTCGCGTTCATCGGCAGGAGCCCCCATCGAGCCACAAGTTGCCCCTCGGCCGTTGTGAAAAGCGCTTCCGTCAGAACTTGTCCAGTGTTTCCCCAAACTTCTCGGTCGGCGCCTAGGCCGAGGATCTCCGGGCGAAAGAAATCCTGGATTCGATCAAGATCCGCCCCGCGCAGGCGGTCAATATACCGAATCCCCAGACGACTCACATGTGTCGGGCCCACATGCTTTTCAAGCGCTAGGCAGGCTTCTGAGATCCGGTGAAGGAACTCAGAGCGATTACTGTATCGGGTGGTCTCGATGGCCAGGAAATCCTGGGTCAGAACCAAGTGCCAAGCGCCATCGGCAGAACTGAATCGAAAACTACGGGTCCCGGGAATGAGTGGGATTGGAATGTCAGACCCGGGTGCCTGGATCTGAAACGGTTGGATCAACTGCTGGGCCATGATCGGGTATTGCTTTCGCACTTCCTCCTGGAATCCAGCTACGAATTCTTCTTTGCCGATCGACATGATTGGGGGGAACCGAACCTGGCAGATGGCGCGGTCGAGTGGAGCGTTCTTCAGAGGCACTTCGGGCGGGGTCGGAGCGAAGAGTGGGTTCATGGGGGGGCCTCGAATCAAAAGTATAGGTCGATCTATCGGCAGTGCGAAAAGAAGTGTGAAATATGGCATTGACACCCTTGCCAAACCTCGTACACCATTGATCTGTGGCAAGAGGTTCGCCTCTCCACAAGATCTTTGAGGCACATACAAAAAGCCGCCCTGATGGGCGGCGGAAATCCGGGGTCCTTGACGCCCTTGGATCAGGCGGGACCTTTCTTGTTGCGTGGAATCACAAGAATTGATCAACCCGACTGCTCCCGTCAAGGGAAAGGAGGGTGTTCCATGTCAATGGACGACTTCCAGGCCCCCCCTGGTTATCGCTGGATATTTTGCAAGTGTTTCAAACACTGGCGATCTGGCGAATTGGTTTATCGCAAAGACGGCGGATATTTTCGCTTCCTTGTGAGAGCCTGACCGGGGTGGATGAGGGGGAAGGCTCCGGCCTTCCCCCAGCTTCCAAGGTTTTGGTGTATGCCTCGCAACCACAACCTTTTTTCGGAGGTGCCCCATGGGCAAGTCCCCACTCAAACCCGGTTCTCCGGCCCCAAAATCGGGCCAGTACCAGAACACCGTGACAAAGAATGAGGTTACGGCCACCAAGGGAACCCCACTTCCCCCTACACCGAAGGCTGGCCAGGCCTATAAGTTGGTCGACGCCACCAAACACAAGACGAACAAATAGCCGCTATACACGCTCGACGAAGCGGCCCGGTCTCCGGGCCGTTTCTATATTTATGCCTGGGGTGGGATCTTCAGGATGGGATCGTGATTCTTCGATGGGTCTGATTCGGGATGGTGTTGGAGGCAACCAGGCTGTCCTGAAGTGACGCTTGGATGTTTGAGGTGCCAATTTGGCACCTCAAAGGGGGACCCATAAGCCGTGGAAGGCGGAGTCTGGCCTCGCTCAGGATTCCCTGAGTGTCCGGCCGATCCGTGGGCCCTCCACCGCCATCAGGGCGTCCAGGTCGGCCTCAAAGCCCTGGGCCAGGTAGCGGTGCACGAGAACTGGGAGCTCCACGCCCTGCAGGCGGGCCATGTCTTCGAGCTGAGCGAGAAAGTGGTTATCGGTGGTCATCTCCAATGGCACGGCGTGCAGTGTCTCCGGGTGATTGTCCTGGCGCCGGAGACGTTGCTCGTAGAGCCATCGGAGGGTGAGAAGTTCTTCGCGGCTAAGGGGGTTCGTCATGGGATCTCCGGAATCAAGTGCCTGATAACAATTACTGTTGGATGAAATATTTTCGAAAAAAATGGAGGACATGGTGCCGCCTCGAATTATCGGGCGGATGAGTCGGGGCCCTTCGCATCGTCTTATCAGATGTGGGGCTTCATCCTCCCCGGTCTCCTCTCAAGGACGCCAGGCTTGTTTGGAAGGTCGATCACGATCGGCGGGTTAGTTGGTTTGTAATCCTCGTCGCAGATGCAGGCGTTCACGAAGACAGTCTCGCCGAGGACCTGCGTTCCATAAGAATCGTGAATATGCCCGAAGACATGCACCTGTGGGCGCAGCGCATGGACACGGAACAGGAGATCCTCACACCCAAGAGGGCCTGATCCTGAGCTGCTTTCTAGATCCCACCCAGAAGGACGCGGAAATACCCGGTCGAGAATTCCGTGTGGTGGAGAATGTGTGATCAGCACATCCGTGTCATTCGGGATGAGCTCCCACTTCTCTTCCAATTGAGGGCCTCGAGGCAGATTGAAGGCCCAGTTGTTGAAGGCAGGCTGCCAGGGAGAACCCCAGAACTTCACTCCACGGAATCGTGTGCCTGAATCCTGGAGGTAATCGATCGAGTCAGGCATGAGCAGTGCGATGAGCTCTGGATCTCGCTCGAATAGGAAGTCGTGGTTACCAGCTACGACTATCTTTTTCCGATGGGGTTGAGCAGCGATCCAGGTCAGCCAGCGGGTGACCTCTCTCTGGGTTCCCGTAGATGTTCCGTCGCCTGCATGGATGAGCACGTCCCCAGCCGGAATCGAGAAGTTCTGATGAAGGTGAGTGTCAGAGATGCAGACGATTCTCATCGCTTACATTTGCTTCTGGGCTATGAGGTGCCCTTGTTCATCAAGGGTCATCAGCAAAGTGTCACCATGCTTCCAGCCAAGGGCTTCCAGGGCTTGGGGCGGGATGGTCAGGCGCCCGCGTGAGCCAACCCGGAGGGTCAACGGATCCTCGGTTGAGCCCAGGCCTAGGATTGGTTTCTCTGAAGGGTCCATGAAGCCTCCTGAGGAGAGCACCACTCGACTGTGTTTATCTTTCCAGGAACTATGGATTCATCAGTGCGATTGCATGCCTATAGAGATCAATCCGGGGCGATTTTCGGAACTCCCATCGGAGCTCTGCTTCGCGCACTCGAGGGAGGAAGTGCTGATCTCTAACTCCTCGGGCACAGTGAATGTCGTCCTCTACGACCTCCCAGAAATCAAACAAAGATGGGAGCCCCTTCTGACTTAACCAATCTCTGAGGTGTTTGTCCGAGGTGAATCGTTCCAGGTGAATGTGCGTCTGATCCTTAAGCACAGAGTGGACCTTTAACCCGCTCGTAATAAGTCTTGAGCCTTTTGCCAAATGCGCCTCAACCAATGGATAGATATCGTTCAAGCTCTCCGCGAAAATCTCAAACAGTCGAAGTTGGCCATCATTGCTCATCATCCCGAGAATTGTCGGACGCGGGGCTGGATGTTTGGTTAGGTGAGGTCTGTAGGTCCAGGTATCGATATGAACAATCTTGTTGAGCTGATTTGTATACCCCCGTGGGGATTTTGCAATCCTCTCTCTGAACTCCCGAAGGACCCCTTCGACAGTGCGGGGTGAAAGCCCTAAATCCTTGGCAATTGCACCAGGGCCGCGTCTGAAGTTTTTGTTGGATATATCGTTTAAGTGAACCACGCCAAATTTACTGTCTACTGAGAATTTTTCGTATATGCCACTTTCTCGTGCCCAGCTCCAGAAAATCAATCGGAAGATTTCCACCCGTTCATGAGCCGTCCCTTTTGGACCTAAACTCGCATCAATACGCTTTGAATGGGACATATCGAGATACCTCACAATTTTCCGATTACAGTGGCAGACCTCACCTCATTCTGCGCTTGGAGACTGCGGAAGTTCTTCTCAAACTGTGGGGCTCAGTACTTCGCTGCTTCCTGCTCAAGAGCTCCGCGTATGTCCGCACAACCCCAATGGACCCCCCAAGACATCGCCCTCGCCCTCGCTGCCAAGGGCTGGACCTTGCGTCGACTCGCAGATGAGGTGGGCCTATCGCCGAGTGGGGCTTCGTACGCTCTGAAATCCGGGAGTTCACTCCCCCTCCGGGCCAAAGTGGAGGAGATCCTCCAAACCAGCTGGACCACTCTGTGGCCAGACCGCTGTCCTCCGCAGTGGAGAGACTGCGGTCCCCCCTAAACGCCACGAGGACGGGTGCCAGCCCGTCCTCGATCGCTTCTTACGAAAGGAACCCTGCATGAATTCCAGCCCCCAACATATACCCCCTCCCGGGGATAGGCAAGGTCCACCTCAATATCCGATCATCCTCAACCCAGAGGGCATGGTGAAAGCCTGGATGGAAGCTCACCGGGCTGGCGGGTTCCTTGGGCCGACCAGGAACATCCCCCCAAAACGCGGGAGCCTAGCTGGCTACATCCCCTTCCCGGCGCTGTGTCGCAATGTCTGGCACGAGAGTTCCCTGGAGCGGGACCTCCTGCTGGCCCTCAGGCCCTTCGACGGGCTTATTGGTGTCCTTGAGCAGCCAGTCAGGTTGCATTGCCCCACCCTTGGGTATGGCAAGGGACCCTATTCGCCGGACTACCTCATCTGGGTCCGCCTGAAGACCACTCCCCCGATGAAGCCCGTCCTTGTGGAGGTCAAGTTCGAGGAGGACCTTCAGCAGAACTGGACCACCATCCGTCCGAAATTGCTGGCGGCTCGCCGGTTCGCGGCTCGCCAGGGCTGGCGATTCCTGATCATTACGCCCCGGCATCTCCGTGTCCCACGGCCGCTTCCCCCGCTTCTCTCAGGCAAGGCGCACCGCCCTTATGATCTTGTGGATCCTCTGAAGGTGGTGAACCGGCTATTCGGGTTCTCGACCATAAGGGGGCAGAAATGAGAGCCCCTGATCCGTCATTGGCTATCCAGCCCAAGACCTTCGTGCTACATAGGGGGAAAGCCTATTACTTCCTCGGAATCTCGGACGACAGGATGGGAGAACTTCTCCTTCCTGACACTAATACCGTCCAGCGGGTGCCGCCGCAGGCGCTCAAAATGGTTTCTGGCGACCGTCATCCTGTCTCCAGGCTCCTCGATTACGAGGACTACCCGATCGAAAAACAGGAAATCGCCAGGAAGCGCTGCATAGCTCTCCAGCCGCTTCTTGACGGGGGCCCGACAAAGGCTGCCCTTCGCATCGCGGCGGATCTTCTCGGGATGAGTCCCGGAGCGGTTCGACGGATGTTCGAGCGTTATGTCTTATGCGGTCAGCGCCTGACGGCGCTCATTCCAAGGGTGTTTTCTTATGGGGTGATCAACCGGAGGCTCAGCCGAGATCAGAACGAGCTGCTCCGGCGCGAGCTCACAAATTTCTATCTCCGAGAAGAGCGTCCCACATACCAACAAACCATCGAACATATTCAGCGTTTGTGCAGGAATGGTGGCGTCGTGACTATTGGTCGTTCCTCGATCATTCGTGCGATTCGGAACCTCGCGAAGGCGGAAGTCACAGAAGGGAGGCTCGGGCGTAAAGCGGCGAAGGAGATGTTTAGAAAACATAGAGGGAAGGCGCCAGACGGAGACCACCCGTTAGGACTTGTCCAGATTGATCACACCCAGGTGGACCTCTTTGTGCTCTTGCCGAGTGGGAAAGCCTACCGGCCCTGGATCACAGTGGCCATTGATACCTATACGCGGATGGTTCTCGGGTTTTACCTCACCTTTGAACCCCCGAGCCAGCTCTCGGTCGGGATGTGCCTTTACCGAGCCATGTGCCCAAAGGCGGAATGGCTTCGTTGGCATGGCATAACGGCTGATTGGCCATGCCACGGACGTTGGCAAAGTATGATTGCGGACAACGCACGTGAGTTTAGGGGCTACTTCCTTCAGGAAGTTGCGCTCGAACACGGAATTCATGTGGCCTTCCGAGGAGTCGGTAATCCGAACTGGGGTGCTCACATCGAACGTTTGATGGGGCATATTGCCAGCGACATGCACGCCCTGATTGGAACCTCCTTCAGCAATCCCGTGGAGAAAGGGGAGTACGACTCTGCGGGGCGTGCCGTCTTTACGCTGGAACAAGTAGAAGCGATCTTCCTTCATCTCTTCGTGGAGGTCTACCACCACAGTCCGCATGATGGGCTGGGCGGAAGGAGCCCAATCAGTGTTTGGCGAGACTACTTCGAAGCCAAGGGGAAGGAAACCCTGGTCCACTACCCTCAAGTCCAGGCCGGGCAGTCACTACTGCTCTCTTTGCTTCCCCAGTTTCGGAGAACGATTCAGCAGGATGGAGTTCAGTGGGAGAAGAATTATTACGACGACGATGTCTTAACCTCCTATGTCGGGGAGAGGAATCCGAGCCGAGCCGATGGGCTCTGGCGCTTTCGCTACGACCCAAGAGACATCCGGCAGATCTGGTGGAGAGATCCGGCCTCAGGCGTGTGGTTTCCTATTCCGCTCCGCGATGCAAATGGGGGTGGAATCGCGTTGTGGGAACTCATGGATTATCAAGCCGAGCAAAGGCGGGAAGCTGCGTCTACGGTAGATCAGCCGACGATTGATGCAGGTCGGAATGCGGTGGATAGCCTTGTTCAAGAGGCGGGGGCACTCTCTCTGAAAGAACATCGAAAACGCCGTGGGAAGGCGACAAAGCGTGCTGCCAAGGCGGAATTGTTGGAGCCAGGGGAAGCCGTCGTGGAAGCACCCCCTCCTGCTCCTCCACCCCCATCGCTTGCTGTCCTCGGTTGGACGCCGAGCGAAGTGATTGACCCGGAAATTTTCTCTGACACGGAGGCCTTTGAGATTGAACCTCTCCGGGTCCGTCGTCACGACTCACGGGAGGGCTAACCAATGGATGATGGATTTTTTGTTCGTTATCCCCTCGTAAACCGAATCCTGTCCCGAATGTTAGACATCGTGGATGACTCCCCTCGAATGCGCCCCGACGGTATTTGTCTGGTGGCCGATGCGACCAACGGGAAGTCGCATACCTTACGAAAATTCGTGACCGAGGTGCAGGCACATTATGGACCGGGCCAAGGTGGGTCAGAGATCCCGGTTCTTATGATTGATGCTCCAGTGAACGGGGTTGCGAAGGACATGATGGGTTCTTTGGCGCGTGAGCTACGAGTACCGCTTCCGCCACGCACCTCGAATAAATCGGTGCCTCACCAAATCATGGAAGCCATGGAATGGGCTAAGGTCCGGGCCATCTGCGTAGACGAGGTGCATCACATACTTCCCGGAGGTCCACATCGTCAGCGAGTCATTCTTGATTACCTAAAGTCCTTTGGTAATGAACTCATGATTCCGGTGTTTCTGGCTGGGACAGCCCATGCCCACCACCTAATAAGCCGCGACGATCAGTACCACGAACGATTCCCTCCTGTGGGCCTGCCGCGTTGGGACCTGGACCGGGGTTTCATCAAGCTCCTGCGTGCTATTGAGGAACATTGGGGCGTGGCGGATGGTTCGTTTGCGAACCGGGAGGCGGGTGAGTTGATCTGGAAACATTCCCGTGGGCTGATCGGCCGGGTTTTTCGCATCTGCGAGAAGGCTCAGAAGAACGCCAAGCTCTCGCCCTCCGGCCTGATCACCGTGCAGGAAATCAACTCGGCAGGGTATGCGGACTTGCCGTGGTTGGGGCAGTTGGATCAGAAAGGAAGGGGGACAGACTCGTGAGAACGGCGCCTGAATTTCTTGTAGAACCACTGCCGGATCGAGCACCTATTTCTGAGCGTTGGCTGAGGGTTGTTCCGGCAATCGAAGGTGAGTCACTAACCAGTCGGCTTGGTCGTCAGTCACGTCTCTGGGGCGTTCCTCTCTCATCGCTTCTTAGGGATTTTCTGACCTCCGATTGCAAGGGCATTCCTGATCTGGATATCACTCCACCCGTTGACCTAATCGCCCAAGTCGCAGCACGATTTGGTGAGCCTACCGGAGAAATCGAGAAGGGGACTTTCAGGCAAATCCTAAGGCACCTCATGCCACCGGAATGCTTAGCCAAGATTTCTCTTCAGAAATGGAAGGCGGGGCATATCCCATGGATTCTCCCTTCGGGGTGGCAGGAGGTGTCCTCATGGGCTACATGGCGAAGCGGCGGCATTCCGTATTGCCCAATCTGCGTCCTGGAGGGCGGCCTCTCCCATTCCCCATTGGCTCATCGCCTGGCCTTCCATGTCGCATGTGAACGACACCGTGTCTCATTACTTGATCGATGTCCTACTTGCGAATCCAGAACCTCGCCTGCCTTCGTGGTGCTGCGCCCGGACGAAGCTGAGGGGATTGTCGGTATTCGATGTGATCTTTGTCCGTCGATGCTTCCGACGCGAGCGCCCATCATCGAGAAGGCGAACACCGGAATCCTGACTTTACAGCGGTCACTATCCTCAGGCCTCTCCACAGGAACAGTGGCTGTCCCGCAGCTTGGACAGTTCCCGACGGTTCAGTACTTGGGTGGGCTTCGCTTTGCCTTATCGGTTGTTGTTTGGCTGAGAGAGCAGGGTGTCAGCCTTCCACCAGCTCGATCTGGGAAGGTCCCGCACTACACCGTTCGATCGTCTGGCGTGAAAGGGGGGCCCTTTGAAACCCAGCCGTTGTCGGAGCGCATCCACCGGATGAGGGATGCGGCATGGGTTCTCACAGCGCCACTCGATCGCTGGGCACTGCTGCACCAACTTTGCGCGTGGCCGAACAACCTTCCCAAATCATGGAGACATCCGTGGGAAGGCTTAACAATGAAGGGTGAAGAAATCCGTAAGAGCCATGGGGAAAGGAAGAAGGCTCAGCAACCTGAGATCCGCGATATCCATAAGGTCCGAGCTTTTTTCGACCTTGTGGAGGAGCTCGGGATTCATCCGGTTAGGGTTCAAGGAATGCTCGGGAATATTTCTTCAAGCCGTTACAACAGGTGGCGGAACCAGCCTACGACCCAGTTCCCACTCGATTGCTACCGGAGGATGGAGGCATTCCTGCAACTGTGGGACCGGTTGCTAGCTTTCTTCATTACACCGATCACTGCTCATGAATGGCTGATGAGACCAAATAAGCACGCGATCTTCAATGGGAACGCTCCCATTGATGCGTTTGCTGAAGATGGCACCATCCATAGATTTGAAGCCGCAGTTGCCATGTTCGGATACGCAGATGCTCATGGTCACCAAGAACGCCCCTGCATCCCGTAAATTCCGTCAAGATTTCACATGTCTTTGGGCGTGTCATAGTGTCGTCCTGGCGGGAGGATGTTCTATCCGCATCATCTCCAAACAGGGAAACCTCAATGGATCCAACCAACGAAAGGCCAGAAAAGGAATCGCTTCGCCGCGAGGACTGCCTACTCCCAGATGGATCGTTAAATAGCCTGGGCCTTCTTAGTGGCATTGTTGCCTTCATCCAGCAGGCCTACCCAGAACTCGCCTTAAGTCCTCCGGTGGCGCTTAGAGCTTCAACGAGCTACCACGTCGAGCTGGAGGATATTTCGCGCACCATGGGAGAAATGCACCAAGCCACGAACACAGAAGACGCCACCGGTGTCGCCAAAACCATCGATACAGGTGAATACAGCATCATCGTGGTAGAGGCTGGCATCTTCGAATGGATCTTCGATGAGAGGCAGCACCTCCTCATCCACACAGTTCACCACGAGCTTTGTCACGCGCATGAGCAATCAATTCATCGCCAACGCGGGATAGTTATGCCCGAGACCGTTAATTACTTCCGCAGGATTGCGGAAGCCATCTGGAGTGAATACCAGGCGGAACGAAGGTCGGCAGGTACCCACTTTGGAGAGAACCAGCAAGCATCCATCCTCATCGAGCGCTTGGATAAGCTTCGGCAGCAACAGGCTCAGCTAATTGGGGAGTTCCGGGCCGATCTGAACCTTGGCATCACAGGGGGAAAAGCATTTGGGCTCGTGTGGGACATCCTTTCCATGCTCCGGTACACCCTGGGCTGCATGGCTGGGACTTCTCAAACCCCTGAGGAGCTCTATGAAGGCCTCGGCCAAGCCCTGGATCGGTCTCCGCTGAAAGATTTGTGGAAACCCCTGATGGGGGTTCTGGACCACCTCTACGCAACCCTCGGAAACTGGGAGTCCCTTGATGTGTTCGCTCCGCTGGAGAATATGATCCGGCCCACATTCAACGCCTTTGGCTACGACGTTCGAGAAACAGCGGATGGGGGGCTTCAGGTCAGGCTGCTATAGCTCCCTCTTTCTACCTTGGCCTAAGTTATTTTCGCCTGCAGGGTGTGGTGGTAGGGCTGGAGTTCTTGGCTCCAGTCGTTTTTGCCCTTCGACCAACTCCACCAGGTGTTTGTTCTGCTCTTGGAGAGTTTTCAACATCAATTCCTGTCGAAGCGACGGGGCTCTGCCGGAAAAATGGGTGTAGAAGATCGAGCCAATTCCCATGAGTGTCGCAATGAACACGCTCATGAGGGCCAGGTAGAAATCTCGACGCCAGCGGCGCTCATCATCTTGTTGTTTTTTCTCGTTGTCGGCCAGCGCGGAATGAAAGAGCTGATTGATGAGTTCCATCAGCGTATTTAGCTTCCCGATTTGCTCCCGAGTTTCTCGCCCCTCCTTAGACACTGCGCGAACGTAGTCAGCTATCGATGGGATATGTGGGATTTTAAGTTCGGGGGTCCTACTCAAGTTGGACATGTCTTCAAACGGCCTTACCTTTTCGGTAGTCCGATGCAAGATTTCGGTAATCCCGAGGTCCAGTCCCGAGGATTGATTCAGGGTGGGCATGCCTTCGAATGGCTTCGCCATTTCCGTGGCCTTACGCAAGATTTCGCTAGCCGAGAAGGATGGCTGCAACCGATTTAGCGCTTTATCGATTTCCCGCTGGGAGTCCAATATCTTTGAAAGTGCATCGTCCCGGAATGGACGCTCAAGGTTGACCATCTTAGACATACGCTCGGCTTCCTGGAACAGGGTCCGGGTAGAATCAGAATAGAATTCTGGCAGTGGGCGCATAAGCTCCTTGAGGTGTCGCTCCAAGTATTCGAGATGTGATCGAATACGGCGGGCCAATTTCTCGATTGCTGATCCTTGGGGTTCGCACTCACATTCGGAATCATCAAAATCGATCTTCCAATGTTGGCGGCCCAATCCGGCTGCAGCGAAGGCTTCGAGTTGGTCCACAGGCACCTGTGACACCTCCAGGTCTGTGATCGGACGTCCTTCCCAAGAGTCCTGAGCCAATGGGATTTCAACTACCGATCGAAAGAGCACGCGCACTAAATCCAGATCAGAAATCCCCTCTTTCCTGGCTTGAGCCTTCTCCAAGTCGGTCATCGCACCAACCGTGAAGAGCCCCACCAGCACCCGTCCCAAAGGCGTGATCTCCATTTCCTCAAGGGTGCTTCGATGGAAATCCGCCAGATCAAAGCCCTTCTTGGGATTCTCAGAAGTATCACTCATTGGCTCGGGTCCTTCCGTTTGAATATGGTGTTTGGCCGATGAAACTCCGCTGCAGTCTACGCCCCTTGATTCGGTAAAGGTGGCGAGTCATGGCCTGAGGGCTAGAATTGGCCCCCGGAAGGATGCGTGCAAATAGTTGTCTGGAAGAGAGAGCCTGCCATTTCAGGTGCAGCTTCATTTGGGGTCGGGGCACCCAATGCAAGGGCCAGGACTGCCTCTAGACCGGAAGGGATAACCGGATCCTATGACGGTCCCGGGCTGTCTGAGCTCTCCTCATAGTGCCGGGCATCACCTTCCCCGGCTTCAAATCACTCCTGCAAGGAAGGCAGGCCAAGACTCTATAGCCGCGAAATTAATTGGCGCCTAAGATACCCATGAATTCGGGAGCCTTCTATGATCCAAGACCCCTTTATCTACAATCATTCTCTTTGTCTGTTGGAGTGCATCGAGGCTGAGATCCTGGGGCGAGCTGAACCCCAAAATCGCTGGGAGCCGTTTCCCCTGCCGCTGAATGGAATATGGAATTCAGTCGCGGAAATGGGGAATCGTTACGCGACTTCTCTCTTTCGCATGGTCCACATGATGAACAAGGCTGTGATCTGGCCGATTCCCTTTCTGGTGAGCGGGGCAAAGGTAATTCGGAACTGGGTGCTGTTCTGGATTATTTCTGTATTCGCCTTGTCCTCACTGACAGATTGGGGGCTCCAATACATTAGGTTCAAGGATGCTGCCTGGGTGTCCTTCATTCCCTGGGTGGTGCTGGCTGGCGCGACTTTCTGGACCCTCTTCCCAGTGCCGAGCCTTTACGCCGGCCATGCGATCCAGACTAAGGAGATGGAAACTACGCTTAACTTTCTAGAGGGCAGAGGGCTGACGAAGGAAGAAGATCTCCAGAAGCTTCGGGAGATCCTGAAGTCCATGGAAGAACCTGCCAAACGCCGCATTTCAATCTACCGTTTGATGCTGAATTTCATGTGGGCAGGCGCCATCTACTTATTTGGTAAGGTGTTCGACCATTTTTGGTCAACGACCTTCGAGAAGGCGACAGGCTCTACACCTCCTCAGGCCGCCTTTCAGAAGATCGTTCTCCCTTTCCTCATCTCGCTGGCGATTTATGCGACGCTCCACCTGCTCATTGCTGCGTATGAAGTAGCGGTCAACCGGCTATTTCGAAGTGCAGAGTTCGGCTTGTTAGAAGCTATGCGAGGAACAAGAGTATCAGAGGAGCAGCCTTCTGCTCGAGTTGTAGAGCCAAGTGTCCGCGTGGGCGACCCAAATCAAGGATCTGAAGTCTCGATGACCCGACTCCCACATTAGATCTAATCAATGGATGCCCCATTAGGTACCTAAAAATAAAGGATGGAGCTATGCCCACACCAGCAATGAGTATTTGGTACATCAACACACAGCGTATGCTCCAACTTATCGACCATTCGAGGATCCCTGCGGCTTATCTTCACGCGCTTCTCGTCCCAAATCCATCGGACAGCAAGGCAACGCTCGCGAATTTGATTGGGCCACATATGTGGGAAGCCATCCAACTCAATGCAGTTAGTCCCCTATACAAGCTGGCCATTGAGGGGTCTTGCCAACCAGGAACGCTATTCATTCACCAGGGAAGATATAGAGCAAAGGGATTCTCGGCCCGAAACCGGCTCGGGTTGCTAACCCTGACTTCTGACGTATCCGAGGTATTCTCCGAGAAAAAATTAGCCATTGAATTTTCGGAGGCGGGGCTGCTCACATCAAGTGCCTATGGGCGCCTGCAGGGGGCACCAAATGTTCTCGTTTTTGGGCTGATAACAGAAATCGAGAAATCACAGATCCGAGCATCGCCGTTCTTAATCTGTGATCTCTTCGAAAAATGTGATCATCCATTTCCTATGCCATTCACCTATCATCTGAATCTTCCAGTGCAGGAGATCGACCAGTTCAAGGGAATTAATTTTCGCTGGCGGCCAACAAATGAGCAGTTTGTCCGGCTCAAGTCGATTCCTGAGGCCGAGATTAAATCCGTGTTCGCTGAATTGCTAGGCGAATTACATGTGCAGAAGGATTGGGGAGGTGAAGAATGCGATCTCTTCAGTAGTAATTTGACCGTGAACGGCGTCCCTTCTTCCGCTGCTTTTATGTTGAAAGGTCCAGCCAAATTCCACGAACTGAAAATAAAGGATTGTGGAAAGAATGGAGATCAAATTCCTCGCCTATTTAAGTGCCCAGCTGAGATATTTGTGGTTCAGCATTGTCATAAAATTTCCCCCGCTGTGCGAGAGATGATGGAAGCCTACGCTTTTTCTAACTACAGGCGAAAGAGCAAATTTACAATCATCGATGGCTATGCAACAGCTTGCATACTTCACTCGAAAAAAATGATCTAAATCGACCGTTACCACAGGTCGCATTTTGTAAATCAACAATCGAACTCAGGCTGCTCAGGTTCCCCGGCGTGAGGCTTTTCTCAATCAGATTCAGCCCCAGGTTCACACGGGGCCTAGGCAAGCACTCCCGAGTAACTATTCGTTTCCTTCCATGATGGCCCAAGCACGGTGGTAGGCCTGACCTACTGTTCCAAGGGCTTCGATCCATGGAGCCACACCGGCCTCTCGCAGGTCCTCCCGAATGCGGGAGAGCGGCCTAGTCAAGGGCTCACGGCCGATTTGGTCAGCCAGGGGTTGCGCTGCTTCCCGAGGGACACCTAACAGTCGGAGAGCAATAGCCTCATCGGAGTTGACCCCGTAGTACACCCGTGAGGGCAGGTTCCTAAGCTTCTGCTGCGCTTCTTGGGTTAGGCGATCGAGAGAGGTACCAGTCAGTGTGAGCGACTGAAGAGCCGAGAGTCCCCATGCAGCAGTTTGCGCGAGTCGCCCAAAGAGGCTCTTGCAGCATTTCGTCATCGCAAGCGTTGCTTCGTCATCAGTCAGTTCGGTCCTGCCATCGCTGTAGTACCGGCTGGCCATGACTTCCAGGCTGGTCCCTTGGACCCAGTCGGATACGATCCGAGCCAGAAGGTTGCCATCGGGGGCCCTCCCCCCAATTGCCTCTGACAGGTTTTCCCTGAGTTCGGGGACCTGGAGGAGGACTCCCATCATTCTTTGAAGAGATCCCGTTGGTGTCTGGAATAGATGGTCAGGGTCCCAAGACCGATCATTAATTCGCTCTTCCCTCAGCCTAACAAGGGTATTGCCGACTGATTCCCACGAGAATCCGGTGTTATCAACGAAGCTCAATTGCTTGCCCTGGATTCTTTCTGCGTAATCTCGAACCCCAAGAATTAATTGGGCGGCGAGGTGCGGGTGTGACTGACGGAGAGCCCCGAACCCAAGGGTTCCTCGAAGAACCTCTTCAACATCACTGGCGAATCGTTCGTGGTTGTTCATCTGGCGATAGGTGTGAGCCAGATACTGTAAAAATGAAGACCAGGCGGGCCGAACAGACAGGCTATGCAACGGGAGCATGCCTCCTTCCGGAGTCGCTGCCTGCTGAACCATTTGGATCAGAGTCGAATTCAGAGCGCCTACATTTTCTTGAACGTAAGTCCTTAGTTCCTCAGCGCGGTCGTCATTAATGCAGGCGAGCGCAATGATTCCCATGTCACCTTGGTCCACCCGGCCAGCACGCCCGGCGATATTCCAGAAGTCTGCCGGCGGCATGTTCTCACCATCTCGTCGCCCACCTGCCTTATGAGACGCCAGGACCACTCCAGAGAGCGGAAAGTTCACTCCTTGCGCAAGGGTCGTGGTGGCAACCATGACATCGATGTGGCCCTTCTCGAAGAGCCACTCGACGAGGATACGGGCATCCTCAGACAGCCCGCCGTGGTGCACCGCGATCCTTCTTTGGATCAGGTCAGGCAGCCTGAAGTGCTGCCCAAAGGCGTCTCTGAAGAAGTCACAGATCTCTCCTACCACCGCTGGGAGGGATTCGGTTGGATCGCTCTTTGCAGCGATGCTCTCTGCGATGGCCCAGCAATCTTTAGGGGCCCTAGCCAAGACGACGACCGAACCTCTACTTCGCAACACCTGAGCAGTTGCGGCGGCGATGTGGCCAGCATGACCCTTAACTTCAGACCATGTGAACTCCAGTGGCCTGTTCTGCGGCATCCGGATTGATTCCGGAAGGGTCACTGTCTCCTTGCTTGTATGGAGTGTCTCAAACTGAAGGTGGAAATCCCTCCGGGTAGCTTCTTGAACGGGTTTACTGAGGACGATCGCTCGGTCGTTCGGCTGCCAATCCACGGCCAGCTCGATCCCGAGAGCGTCCTGAGGATCTAGCCATCTCGCGATTGCATCTCCGTTGGAGATGAATGGAGTTAAGAGAAGAAAGTGTGCCTCCTGGCATTCGCGATTGACCGTCGCCAAGAGTAGTTCGAGTCTCAGCCCTCTTCCCTCGTCGCTAAGGTTATGAGCCTCGTCGACGACGATCAGGGTTAAAGGCCGTCCAACCTTTTCCTCCCAAGCATTTCGAAGGAGTAAATCGAGCTTCTCGGGTGTGGTCACAAGAACTCGGAATTTGGAGGCACCTGAGTCCATCAATAACCCAGCCTCCATCCCGTCCACTTCCAGAGCGGGGCTCACCCTCTCGACTGAGATCCCCAGAGGTGCAAAGTCTCTTCGCAGCCGCACGGTAAGTTGATTGACGAGAGCTCGTGTCGGAGCGAGGTACGCCACCCAGCCTTCCACGTCATCGAACTGGTTTAACGCCTGGAGAATCCGGAACTGGGCGATGAGGGTCTTGCCGCTTGATGTAGGCAAGCTGACCACTACGGAGCGACGTCCGGAGGTGATCAGGCCTTGCTCCTTCAGAGTCTGTCGTTGCGGGGGAAGAAGCTCAAAGATTGGTGTATCCCGCTGCCTGGAAGCCATCGCCTCGACGAATCTTCGAACCTTGGTTCCGGCCCCTCGGCTCAATCCCCAGATTGAATTCCTCACCAGAGTGACTGCAGTCCGGGAGAGAAGGAGTGTGAGGCCCTCAAATCCTGGGATGTTGCTCTGGACCGCCGCCTCACGCGCCCGATCAAATTGCGCTTGCAGCTTTGGCTCAATGTCGAAGGTGCCTTCGACCATTCCTTGAGTAGTGAACTGGGCAAGCAACTCAACCGCCTTTGCTAGGTGGTAAAGAGACACGAGTTCCCACGCAGCTGCTTGTGCAGTAATTCCCTCTCGAGACTCAAGGTACCGCTTTTCAAACTCAGCCTGGCGAACCCGGAGGTCCGCAACATCTCGCTGGACTGCCTCCAGATCCTCCCAACCATTCTTCCGAATTATCCGAATCCAGGCAGAGTAGATCGAGACTTTTACCTGATCACCCCACTCGCCGTAGGCAGAAAATTGGTCCCAGGACTCACCGATCAAAAACCGTTTCGCATCTGCGGCCCTATCACCGAGCACAGCCTGGCAACCAAGCTTAAGAAGCCATTCCTGACGCTTTAGGGACTCTTCAGGGGGAGCGAGAGACCTGAGCATCCGGAACGCGTCAGATGCGACAGCCCGCAGACTTTCAACCGTCGCGGCTGGATCCATCAACTGTTCGAAAAGTGCCAGATCGAGAACTCCTCCGGCAAACCGTAGGTCCTCATCGTTCTGGATCGGCCTATCCAAACTCAGAGTGGAATGAACGCGACGGCGACTGGCTTCGGCCAGCGCCTCTTCCAAGGGTTGCCTCCCGAGGGCCTCAACGAGCCACGACGAAGGGCTCATTCCTCACCCCCAGAGGCTAGGGACGGCCAATCGGGAATAGAGTGAGGTGTGTACCAGGCCACAAAGTGGGCTTCAGTCGGCGCTGACACCTTGGTGCCCAAGTTCACCGCGCGAGACTTGAGATCTCTCTCATTGGGCGGGGTATCCCGAAGAAGGACGCCCACCAAGAGTAAATCCTTACCCTTTGAATTTATGAACCGCTGCATTGCGGCTCTGAAAATCAGTTGCTCCAACGCGCCCTGGCACCTGCTCCACAACCACTGAATGAGAGCGCTGTGATCTGGACTCAAAGGAGTAGACAACTCCTCCAGCTGGTACGCCAATCCTGAACGGCGCCCATTCATCACCCCTGGAGGTGAGTCCTGATCATTTGAGGTCTTCACCTCACCGAACAACAACTGTGCATGCCCGTTGACCCCGGTGAAGCCGACCAAATCGGCTCCGGGTAGGCTCGCTTGGGGCGTACGACGGTCCCTTCGAGAGTTCCAAGGCCAGTGAACTTGCCAGCCCTCCCGGTCCGTCAGGAGGCACTCTGCAAGCGCTTCCCCGACCTCCCAAGGTTTGGCGGTAGTGCCGGAGGATAAAAAGGCCCTCAACTCATCTGGGTTCATTCCAGTAGTGGGCAGCGCGAGCAAGGCCTCCTCAAGACCCTCCCGCATCTCAGTGTCTGCAAGTCTCGACTGCACTGGACCCTGGAGATATGCCAAGAAAGCGTCAGAGTCTGTAATGGCGTACCCATTCCAAGACACTTGGAGAGATCGGCCCTGGTAATGCAGTTCTGTATTTATGCCCGGCACAGCGCGGCTCCCGCGGGATCGACGGCGTTCTTTCGGAACGTCAATAGGTGCAGAGTAGCAACCACCATGCCATGGCCGCCTTGATCTCCGCCTAGACCAAGCAAGGTCCGGGGACGCCTTGGTGCGCCTCTCCAACGCCTGCACAGGAAGCCTCCGGGAAGAGTGTAGCGAATAAAAGGCGAATATCAAGTCCCACCCCCAGGTCTGCGGGCCCCCGGGGAGATACGAGATGTAGAACGCAACGAAGAACGGGTGGTTAGAGACTCGGTTGCAGTTGGCCTGGAGAATCGTCTTCCGACGCATGCTGGCCTTTGCCTTTGCGGTGATGACGGTCGTTCGCCGAGTCTTCCAAGGCACCTGAAGAACCGCTCTGTGTACGAGGCTGGTGGGGCTGCTGTGCGGAACTGAAATTCCAGCCAGTAATCATCCAAGTGTTTTGAACTCACGCGGCCCGCGTAGGTCACAAGGAGCCAGTCAATGAATGGGTTCACCTTCCTGGGCGGCAGCTGCCTGGACTGAAGCCAAGAGATGGCACTTCGGGTCGATGGAGTTCCGGCCCAGGCAGCGACTTGCCGTCGCGTCCCGTGACGTAATGGCAGGAGGGAACGGCGGAGAGCTTGATCTTGGCGCAGTGCGAGACGGAACCGCCGAAGCCATTCCCACGCAGTAGGTGCGCTGATCCGATTCCTCAGGTGGTCTCGCAACTCGACAGCTGTGATTCCCTGCTCTGCTTTCAAGAAGGCATAGAGGGCCATGAGCCAGAGGCGGATCGGTTTTCGGGACCCCTCAAGGAAGGTGTCAACCCGGATGCAGGTGCGATAACGGCAACCAGGTGATGAACAGGCCCAGAAACGACCACCTACGACCTCGTGACCCTCGCGATGCCTGCATGCGGGACACCTAAACCCCTTGGGCCATCGAAGACCTCGCACAAACGCCCGGCTCGATGCGTCGTCTCGGATGGCGGCTTGGAGATGTTGGAGAGAGATGGTCACAGTATGATCAATTTACTTTATTCTTACTGAAAAGCAAGCTGGAGCCTGGAGATTGGGCGGGCTAATGCTGGCTCAGCAACCAACCTTCAAAGGCGATGCGCTTCGTGTTACTCCTTTGCTTCCTGCTGGCAGTGTCCGTGTCTGCCCATATCAGGATCTGCTGCCGCTTCAGCAGATCCTGATGCGCGAGCGGAATTGACCTTAACCTCTGCGTTAGGACGGAGATCCACGGGCGATCTGGTCACTCCAGAGCGCCAATCCGCGTGCCGGGTTGGTTTTTATTGAACTGATTCGGGGCAAAATGAGGTCGCCGCGCGCTTCACGGCAGACCAACATGGTTTTTATTGAAATTTAAATTTATGTATTACAAATTTTGCATGTTCATTGGAGAGATTGCGGCTTCAATTTGCCCCTGACACCCGGAAAAGAAAGGGGCCTCCGGCCTGTCCCCTTTTCCGCTTCAGGCGCGTTGGCAGGAGCGATGGGCCGGGGAGGCGGGGTCAGGCTCGCAGCGTGGCGAGCAGGTCATCCAGGGACACGCTGGCGATGGCCGAAACCTTGTCGCTCATGGCGTAGGGGAGGATGAGCTCGCGGCCGTGGAGGAGGGAGCCGCAGCTGTAGACGACATTGGGCACGTAGCCCTCCCTTCCCGTGCCTTCGGGCACCAGGAGGGGTTCCCGCAACCGGCCGATGACTTTCGTCGGATCCTGCAGATCGAGCAGGGCGGCTCCGATGCAGTACTTCCGCATGGGCCCGACGCCGTGGGTGACCACCAGCCAGCCGGCCTCGGTCTCGATCGGCGACCCGCAATTCCCGATCTTCACGGACTCCCACATCTCGGCCGGGCGCAGAAGCACGGTCGAATCGCTCCAGTGGTGGGGATTGTCCGAGGACATGATGAAGAGGTTCTCGTCATCCTGGCGGGACAGCATCACGTAGTTGCCGTCGATCCGCCTGGGGAAGAGCGCCATGCCCTTGTTCTGCACGGCCGAGCCGTTGAGCGTGAGGATGCGGAAGTGGAGGAAGTCCTTGGTCTCGATGAGCTGGGGCAGGATGGCGTGCCCGTTGTAGGCCGTGTAGGTGGCGTAGTACATCGCCGAGCCGTCGTCCTCGACGAGGCGGACGAAGCGCGCATCCTCGATGCCGTGGCTCTCGTTGGTGGACACAGGGAAGATGATCCGCTCGCTCATGGCGAGTTTGGGGGAGAAGTGGAGCTCGTAGTTGGAGTCGGCGAGCCACTGGATGCAGCGGAGGGTGTTGTTGAGATCCTGGGTGAGGGGCCGGGTCTCGCGCCGGATGCGGAGGACGCAGCGGTTCAGATCGCTCCGGGTGAAGGTGTCACTGAGGGCATCCATCACGGTGGCGGCGTTTCCGTTGTTGAAGCCCATTTCGTGCAGCTTGACGATGAACGGCAGCTTCTTGTAGCTGGGGTTGGGGTTGATCTCCGGCAGCGCGACGTAGCGTGAGATGGGGTCGAGATGGATGTCCCCCTCGGCGTCGATGAGGCCGGTCCGGAACTCGATGGAGGAGATGTGGCCTTCCCCGGTGGCACGCAGGCTCATGATGAACCGCAGCGCGCCCGGAGGAATGCCCTCCTGGTCGGGATGCGGAACGATCGAGGGGTTGAACAGGGCCGCGGACTCGAGTGCGTACTCTCCGGAGAAGAGAGCGCCGATGAGGAGCTTGCGCGTATGGGTGAGGGGGCGGTGGGTGAAGATGTGGGGCAGCACCCTCTCGAAATTCGCAAGTAGGGGCGTTTCGAGATCGAGGTGCCGGGAGGCGAATTCCCCCAGCATGGCGCCCAGGTCGCGCATGGCCTCTTCCTCGCTCAGCGCGAGGACCCGCCCGAGGATGGTGGTGATGCGGTGCGTGTTGGATGGGATGAAGGGGCGGATGATGACCCGGGCGCTCTGCGGATCGAGCGTCACATCGTGGTGGCGGAGCCGGGGGGACGTCATGGGGCGTAGGTCGGCGCAGGCGCGATGGCTTGGGCGGCGACGTTCATCTCGGCGAGGGACAGGTGGAAGGCCAGGGTCGATTCCGCGCCCTGGTTCTCGCTGACCCGATCCGAATGCAGTCCGTCGCTGCAGCCCCCGCTGTTGGAATCGTACAGGGGAAGGCCAAGGTCGTTGCGGCCCAGGAACCACTCAAAGGCGCGCTTCGCCTCCCGCAGCCAGGTGTCCTCACGGGTGGCGTGAAAGGCTGCGAGACAGGCGGAAATCATGGATTGCGCCTCCACCGGCTGTTGATCGAAGTAGGCATGGGCGCCTCCCTTGACATAGAAACCATTGCTTCCGATGGGGCGGAAGTGGCCCTTCTGGGTCTTCTGCACGGAGATCAACCAACCCAGGGACTGGAGCGCGATGTCCTGGGCCTCGGCGTGGGCCATCTCCTGGCTGCTGAGAAGCAGGGCCTGGCAGAGCCGGGCGTTATCGTACGTGGCGCTCGATTCGAACCAGGGCCAGTCTTCGGTGGCACACCCCTTCCACAGTCCGATGAGCCTGGCCGTCAGCGTCTCCCGCAAGGCCTTCGCTTGCGAATGGTCCGGGAAGGAGCGCAGGTACTCGTGGATGCCCAGCAGCGTGAACGCCCAGGCGCGTGGGGACGAGAAGGCTTCCACCACGGCCAGGCCTCGCTCGAAGAGCTGAGCCGAAAGCCTTTGATGGCCTGGGTTGCGCGAGCGGCCCGCACCGGTGCCCACGGCCCAGAGGGCGCGTCCATGGCTATCCTCGCTGCCGGATTCCTCGAGCCATTGCCGCCCATGGCTCATGAAATTCCGGAAGCGGCCCATGACGGGATTCATGGCGGCGGCCAGGAAGGCGAGGTAGCTCGTGGCCAGACGGCCGATGTTCTCCGAGGGGGGGTGGTCCCCGAGTTCATCGAGCAGGCTGCACAGGACGAAGGCCCTGGCGTTGTCATCGGTACAGTAGCCCTCATGGAAATTCGGCACATTGAACGTGGCGTGCTGGAGGATGCCCGTGCCGTCGCTCATGCGCACGATGTGATCGAGCCGGAGCGGAGGGAGCTCGTAGGGCCGGCTGGCGAGCGTCCATCCGGCGAAGGCCGATCGCGGGGTGGCCCTCCGCTCGGAGCGGGCCTGCTGGAATGATTCGAGGAAACGCAGTGCCACGGCGGGCCAGATCATCTCGCGCCCCAACCGGTAGGCTTCTTCCCGCGTCGCCTTCAACCGGGCCGGGTCGTCGAGGAAGGCGCACACGCCCTCTGCGATGGCGTGGGGATCCCGGAAAGGGACGAGGATGCCGCGGCCCCCGGCGAGCAGCTCCTGCGCGTGCCAGTAGGGCGTGGAAACCACCGCCTTGCCTGCGCCGAAGACATAGGCCAGGGTGCCCGAGGTGATCTGCGCCTCATTGAGATAGGGGGTGAGGTAGATGTCCGTGGCGCCGATGAACTCCTTGAGATCGTCCAGGGACACGAAGCGGTTGTAGAAGATCACGTGTTCCTTGACACCGAGATCCTCGGCCAGCCGCTCCAGGCCCAGGCGGTAGCTTTCGCCTTCGCGGGCCACCAGATGGGGATGGGTGGCGCCCAGCACGAGGTAGACCAGGTTCGGATGCCGCTTCACGATCTCCGGCAGGGCTTCGATGGCGTACTCGATCCCCTTCCCCGGTCCGAGCAGGCCGAACGTGAGCAGCACCATGCGGCCTTCCACGCCGAGCTGCACTTTGTAGAAGTTGGAGTCGATGAACGGCATGTCCGGAATGCCGTGGGGGATGAGGTCCACCTTGGCGTCCGGCACGGCGTACGTTTCGCGCAGGATCTCGGCGCCCTTTTCGGCCATGACCACCAGGCGGTCGCTGCGGCGGACCAGTTCCTCCATCACCCTCCGCTGCGCCAGACTCGGATCCCGCAGGATCGTGTGCAGGGTGGTCACCACCGGCATCCGGACTTCTTTGAGTAGGGCCAGCAGATGGCTTCCAGCCGCCCCCCCGTAGATGCCGAACTCGTGCTGAACGCAGAGGACGCCAGCATTGTTGAAGTTCAGGAAATCCGCCGCGCGTCGGTACGAATCCAGATCCTTCTCGTCCAGTTCGAAGCGCACACGGGCGGGATAGTCATATCCCTCGATGCGGTCATTCACCGCTCCGGCGAAGCATTGCGATTCGGGGGCCGCCGCGGCCACCGCTTCACACAGGTCATGGGTGAAGGTGGCGATGCCACAGAGCCGCGGAAGGTAGCCGCCCAGGAAGGCGATGCGGTCGGGCAGGGGCCGTGCCATCTCGATACCCCTCTCAGCGGAACGGAGAAACCGTCGCCCGAACTGGCCTGACATGGATGTTCATGAGCTCCCCCAGGTGGCTCCCGGGTTGGGAAGACCGGAGGTGGACCGGAAAATCCCGCACACCTGTCCGGAACATCTACTCCTCTGATCCTGCGCTCGAAATGCCTCTCGAGCCAGAGGATTTGATGAGGAAAATACGATTCGGAAAGGATTCCCGTGAGTGGCCGGAAATCCCCTGAACCGGACTATACTCCCAGGGACCAGGAGGGTTCCGCCATGGCGAAGATCGAATCCACCCCCTCGTTCGTAAAGGCGGTCTACGACCGCATGGCCACCAACCTGAAGGTCGTACGCCAGCGGCTGAACCGGCCCCTCTCCCTGGCCGAGAAGATCGCCTACGGCCACCTGGAGCGTCCGGAGAAGGCCGAGATCCTGCGAGGGAAGAGCTACCTGGACCTGCGGCCCGACCGGGTGGCCATGCAGGACGCCACGGCCCAGATGGCCCTCCTCCAGTTCATGACCTCGGGGCTGCCCGAGGTGGCCGTGCCCTCCACCGTCCACTGCGACCACCTCATCCAGGCCGAGGTGGGCTCCAGCCCGGACCTCGCCCGGGCCAACACCGAGAACAAGGAGGTCTACGACTTCCTGTCGACGGTGTGCGACAAGTACGGCCTGGGCTTCTGGCGGCCCGGCAGCGGCATCATCCACCAGGTGGTACTGGAGACCTACGCCTTCCCCGGCGGCCTCATGATCGGCACCGATTCACACACACCGAATGCCGGGGGCCTGGGCATGGTGGCCATCGGCGTGGGCGGCGCGGACGCCGTGGATGTCATGGCGGGCCTGCCCTGGGAGCTGAAGGCCCCGAAGCTGATTGGTGTGAAGCTCACGGGCGCGCTCCAGGGCTGGACCTCTCCCAAGGACGTCATCCTCAAGCTGGCGGGCATCCTCACGGTGAAGGGCGGCACCGGCGCCATCGTGGAGTACTTCGGTCCCGGCGTGGATTCCATCTCCTGCACGGGCATGGGCACCATCTGCAACATGGGCGCGGAGATCGGCGCCACCACGAGCCTCTTCCCCTACAACCACCGGATGGCGGAGTACCTGCGGGCCACGGGGCGCGGTGAGATCGCGGATCTCGCCGAAGGTTTCGCCGACCACTTGATGGCAGATGAAGGTTGCGAGTACGACCAGGTCGTCGAGATCGATCTGGGCACGCTGGAGCCCCACATCAACGGCCCCTTCACGCCGGACCTGGCCTGGCCCCTATCGAAGTTCGCCGCCGCCGTGAAGGAGAAGGGCTATCCGGAAGAGCTGAAGGTGGGTCTCATCGGGAGCTGCACCAACTCCAGCTACGAGGACATGGCGCGGGCCGCCAGCGTGGCGAAGCAGGCCCTGGACCATGGCGTGAAGGCCAAGTCCACCTTCACGATCACACCGGGCAGCGAGCAGATCCGCGCCACCATCGAGCGCGACGGGCAGATGGCGATCTTCACCGAGGTGGGGGGCATGGTGCTCGCCAACGCCTGTGGCCCCTGCATCGGCCAGTGGAAGCGCCACGACATCCAGAAGGGCGAGCGGAACGCCATCATCACGAGCTTCAACCGCAACTTCGCCGCGCGGAATGACGCCAATCCCGAGACCTGCGCCTTCGTGGCCTCGCCAGAGATCGTCACGGCCTTCGTGCTGGCGGGACGCCTGACCTTCAATCCCGAGACGGATTCGCTCACGGGTGCCGATGGCAAGCCGTTCAAGCTGGTACCCCCCAGTGGCGACAGCCTGCCCCGGAAGGGCTACGACAAGGGACTGGCCACCTACCAGGCCCCGCCGCAGGACCACCACCTCGTCGAGGTGAAGATCGATCCGGCCAGCCAGCGCCTCCAGAAGCTGGAGCCCTTCAAGGCCTGGGAAGGCACGGATCTCACGGATCTGTACATCCTCATCAAGGCCCAGGGCAAGTGCACCACGGACCACATCTCCGCCGCCGGGCCCTGGCTGCGGTTCCGCGGGCACCTGGACAACATCAGCAACAACCTCCTCATCGGCGCCACCAACGCCTTCAACGGCTCCGTCAACCGCGTGAAGAACCAACTCACGGGCGACTACGAGGAGGTGCCCAAGGTGGCCCGGGCCTACAAGGCCGTGGGCATCGACTGGGTGGTCGTCGGCGACGAGAACTACGGCGAAGGTTCCAGCCGCGAACACGCTGCCATGGAGCCCCGGCACCTGGGGGGTCGCGCCATCATCGTGAAGAGCTTCGCCCGCATCCACGAGACCAACCTCAAGAAGCAGGGCATGCTGCCCCTGACCTTCGCGGACCCCGCGGACTACGACAAGCTCCTGGAGGGCGACCGGGTCGCCATCCAGGGGCTCACCACCTTCGCGCCCGGCAAGCCCCTCACCCTGGTGGCGACGCACGCGGACGGCCGCGAGGACCGGATCACCCTGAACCACACCTTCAATGCGGGCCAGATCGCGTGGTTCAAGGCGGGCTCGGCGCTCAATCTCATGGGGGGCAAAGCGAAGAAACCGTAGGCGTTCTCAGTTCCCGGTATCCACCTCGCGCCGGCCGAAGCGGGGCATGTTCCAGCCGTACCGCAGCGACAGGTAGCGCAGCCCGAAGCAGGCCAGGAGGCCGGGCCAGGTGGTCCCGGCCGGGCCCCAGTGGAAGTGGTCGCCCAGCACCACCAGCAGCGAGCCCAGCAGAGCCGCGGAGGCGTAGATCTCCCGCTCCAGCACCACGGCCACCCGGCTGAGCAGCATGTCGCGGAGAATGCCGCCCCCCACGGCGGTCATCATCCCCAGGAGGATGGCGGTCTCGGCGTTGCGGCCCAGCCCGAGCGCCTTCTGGGTGCCGGCCACGGCGAACATGGCCATCCCCACCGCGTCGAAGAGGAGCACCGGATACCGCAGGCGCCGCACCCATCCGTAGGCGCCGAGGGTGGCCAGGGCGCCCAGGGTGGCGCAGGCCAGGTAGCGCCAGTCCGCCAGGCCCACGGGGGGCAGGGCGCCCAGGCAGAGGTCGCGCACGATGCCGCCGCCGCAGGCAGTGACGAAGGCCAGGGCTACGATGCCGAACAGGTCGAGGTTCCGCTCCCGGGCGGCCGCGGCGCCGCTGATGGCGAAGACGAAGATGCCCGCCAGGTCGAGGAACTCGAAGAGCGCGTGCTCAGGCATGGCCGGTGGACCCCTCGTGGCAGAGCCAGGCCCCGGCCGCGGCCAGCATGGCCTGGAGGCCGGTCTTCAGGGTGGGATGCAGCACCGGCGCGTACCGCGACGAGTGGTTGCTGGGGAGGCGGTTGATCTGCCCCTCGGCCCTGGCCTTGGCGTAGAGCTCGGGATCGGTGCCGCCCACGATCCAGAACACGTAGGGCGTCTTCCAGGCGCGGCCGAAGAGGCTGAAGTCCTCACTGGCCGCGGCGGGGGGCGTCTCGTAGGCCCCCTCGCCGAACTGGGCCCGGAAGGCCTTCGCCACCCGTTCCGTGGCCGCCGCGTCGTTCACGGTCATGGGATAGCTGTTCAGGGTGGTGAACTCGGGCTCCCGCGGCGCGTTCGAGGCCGCGCACTCGGCGCAGCAGATCCGCTTCACCGCGGCCAGGACGTGATCGCGCACGCCCTCGTCGTAGGTGCGGATGTTCAGCTTGAGGGTGGCGTCCTCGGGGATGATGTTCTCCTTGGTTCCGGCCTGGAGCGAGCCGATGGTCAGCACCGCGCTGTCCAGGGGGCCGACCTCGCGGGAGACAATGGTCTGGAGCCGCAGAACAGTCGAGGCCGCCATGACCACGGGATCGATGGAGGTCTGAGGCTGGGAGCCGTGGGAGCCGCGCCCGAAGAGCCGGACCTTCAGGCTGTCCCCGGCGGAGAGGATGGTACCGCTGCGATAGCCCACCGTGCCCGCCGCCCCCACCATCACGTGCTGGCCCAGGATGACGTCGGGGCGGGGGAAGCGCTCGATCATCCCATCGGCCACCATGCCCTGGGCGCCGCGAGCGACCTCCTCGCCCGGCTGGAACACGGCCAGGAGGGTGCCCTTCCACAGGTCCCGGTGCTCGCTGAGCACCCGGGCCGCGCCCATCAGCCAGGTCACGTGCAGGTCGTGGCCGCAGACATGCGACACGCCCACCTCCACACCCTCGTCGTTCGTGGCCCGGGCTGTGCTCGCGTAGGGCAGGCCAGTGGCTTCCGTGACGGGCAGGGCATCCATGTCCGCCCGCAACATCACCGTGGGGCCGGGCCCGTTGCGCAGGAGCCCCACCACGCCCGTCCCGCCCACGCCCGGCGTCACCTCGAATCCGTGCCGGGTCAGGTGCTCCGCCGCGAGCTTCGCGGTCCGCACCTCCTGCATGGACAACTCCGGGTGGCTGTGGAGGTCCTTATAGATCGTCTCCAGCTCCGGTAGGAGCGCCTCCAGGTGGGGATCCAGCGCTTCGGCCAGCGGGTCCATGGGCGTCCTCCTCCAGGCTGGACGTGGGTTCAAGGCTTGGCCGTCGGGTGGGTCCCGGATCATGGCCGTTCCGTTCTGTCCGCGACCTTCCGCGGGCGTTTATCATGCCTTCCTTTTCTTGCAGCGGATGGAACAACATGTCCGGTTTGCCCCTTGGACCTGGCGCCAGCTGAGTCGGAGGCTGGAGGAGAGCCGTTTTCCTTGTAGAATCAAGGGTTCTACCGGAGTTTCGCCATGCCGTTCCAGCCCCTGACCCAGGAACCCGAGATCCAGCGCCGCTGGCTCGAGTCCGGCGCCTTCCGCGCCAAGCGGTCCGGGGAGCTGCTGCCGGGCTCCAAGACCTTCTACATGCTGGTGATGCTGCCCTACCCCTCGGGCCGCATCCACATGGGCCACGTGCGCAACTACACCCTGGGCGACGTGACGGCCCGCTTCCGCCGGATGAAGGGCTACGAGGTCATGCACCCGCTTGGTTGGGACAGCTTCGGCCTGCCGGCGGAGAACGCCGCCATCAAGCACGGCATCCACCCCGCCATCTGGACCCGCAAGAACATCGAGGAGATGAAGGGCCAGATCCAGAAGATGGGCATCAGCTACGACTGGGACCGCGAGATCGCCAGCTTCCAGGACGACTACTACCGCTGGAACCAGTGGCTCTTCCTCAAGATGTGGGAGGCCGGCGATGTCTTCCGCGCCATGCGCACCGTGAACTGGTGCGAGGCGCTGGGCACCGTGCTGGCCAACGAGCAGGTGGTGGACGGCAAGGACGAGCGCACGGGCTTCCCGGTGGTGCAGAAGCCCCTGGAGCAGTACTTCTTCAAGACCACGAAGTACGCCGACGAGCTGCTCGAGTGCCTGGACGGCCTGGACTGGCCCGAGAACGTGAAGACCATGCAGCGCAACTGGATCGGGCGCTCCGAGGGCGCGCGCCTGGCCTTCGATCTCGAGGGTGATGGCCAGGTGGAGGTCTTCACCACGCGCCTGGACACGCTCTTCGGCGTCACCTTCATGGCTCTCAGCACGGAGCACCCGGTCATCGAAAAGGCCGCCGAGACCGATGCGGCGCTGAAAACCTTCTGTGACCAGGTGGCTTCTGTCAGCCGCGAGGAGCGCCTCACCAGCGACGTGAAGCTGGGCCACCGCACGGCGCTTTCGGTCATCCACCCCTTCACGGGCGACAAGGTGCCCGTCTTCGCCGCCAACTACGTGCTCATGGACTACGGCACCGGCGCGGTCATGGGCGTGCCCGCCCACGACGAGCGCGACCACGAGTTCGCGGAAAAGTACGGACTGCCCATCCCTCAGGTCATCGAGGCCGAGAGCGAGTGGGACCTCGGCACCCTGGTGAACAGCGGCGAGTTCACGGGCATGAAGAGCGAGGATGCCGTCACGGCCATGATCGCCAAGCTCGGCGCGCGGGCCGAAAAGACGACGACCTACAAGCTCAAGGACTGGGGCCTCAGCCGCCAGCGTTACTGGGGCACACCCATTCCCACCGTGCATTGCCCGGCCTGCGGTGTCGTGGCCGAGAAGGCCGAGAACCTCCCCGTGCGCCTCCCCGAGGATGTCGCCTTCACCGGCCATGGTCCATCGCCCCTCACCACATCTTCTTCCTTCTTGGACACGAAGTGTCCAAGCTGCGGAGCGGCTGCCCGTCGTGAAACGGATACGATGGACACCTTCGTGGACAGCAGCTGGTACTGGCTGCGCTACCTGGATCCCAAGAATACGGAGCTGCCCTTCGCCAAGGCGGAAAGCGACGCCTGGATGCCCGTGGACCTCTACGTGGGCGGCATCGAGCACGCCACCATGCACCTCATCTACGCCCGCTTCTTCTACAAGGTGCTGCGCGACCTGGGCCTGGCCTCGGGCCCCGAACCCTTCCAGAAGCTCATCTGTCAGGGCATGGTGCTGAAGGACGGCTCGAAGATGAGCAAGTCCAAAGGCAACATCGTCGATCCCGACGAGGTCATCTCCAAGTACGGCGCGGACGCGCTGAGGCTCTTCATGATCTTCGCGGCGCCCATCGAGAAGGAGATCGACTGGACGGGCTTCGAGGGCATCGAGGGGGCCAGCCGCTTCCTCAAGCGCGTCACCCGCATGGTGGAGGACCATGCCGTCACTGGCGCGTTGCTACCCGCCAAGGACCAGCTCAGTGCCGAGGAGAAGGCGCTGCTCATCAAGCTCAACCAGACCATCGCCCGGCTCACGGACGATCTGGAGCGCCGCTACCAGTTCAACACCGTGGTCTCGGGCCTCATGGAGCTGTCCAACGCGCTGGGTGATCTCCCGGCGAATGCGCCGCATCGCAGCGCGGTCATGCAGCACGCGCTCGACGCCTTCGTGCGGATGATGTCCCCCGTGGCGCCCCACCTGGCCGAGCAGCTCTGGAATCAGCTCGGGAAGCCGGGCCTCTGCATGCAGGCCGCCTGGCCCGAGGCAGATGCGCAGTATCTGGAAGCCGACGAGGTGCTCGTGGTGGTGCAGGTGAACGGCAAGGTGCGCGGCCGCATCACGGTGCCGGCCCATGCGGATGAGAACCAGCGCCGCGAGGCGGCCCTGGCCTGCGCCGAGGCCCAGACCCACCTGGCGGGCAAGGAGATCGTGAAAGTGGTCCTGCCTCCCGGCGGCAAGCTGGTGAGCATCGTGGTGAAAGGTTGATCCCGTGACGAACTTCCTCCCTCCTGTCGTTGATACCGTCCTGGACCTGGTGGGGAACACGCCCCTGCTGCGCCTCACCCGCTTCGCACCGGGGCTCCAGCTCTTCTCGAAACTGGAGTACCTGAACCCCGGCGGCAGCGTGAAGGACCGCATCGGCGTGGGCATGATCCAGGCCGCCGAGGCCCTGGGCCAGATCAAGCCCGGCCTCAGCACCATCATTGAGCCCACGGCGGGCAACACGGGCGTGGGCCTGGCCATTGCCGCCAAGGCCCTGGGTTATCGCTGCATCCTCTGCGTGCCCACCAAGTACAGCCGCGAGAAGATGATGCTCATGAAGGCCCTGGGCGCGGAGCTGGTGCTCATCCCCAAGGAGCAGGGCATGAAGGGCGCCATCGCCAAGTGCCAGGAGCTGGCGGCGAGCATCCCCCACGCCTTCGTGCCCCAGCAGTTCGACAATCCCAGCAACCCGGACAGCCACTACGCCACCACGGGGCCGGAAATCTGGACCCAGATGGAGGGCCGGGTGGACGCCGTGGTGCTCGGCGCCGGCAGCGGCGGCACCTTCACGGGCATCGCCCGCTACCTGAAGGAGAAGAACCCCGCCATCCAGGCCGTGGTGGTACAGCCCGTCGGCTCGGTGTACTGCGGCGCGCCTGTGGGCGAGTGGGTGGTGGAAGGCGTGGGCAACGGGTTCATTCCTGCCAGCCTCGATCTCTCCCTCGCGGACCGGATCATCGATGTGGCCGATGCCGACAGCCTGGCCACGGCCCGGGAGCTCATCGCCACCGAGGGCTGCCTGGTGGGCGCCTCCAGCGGCGCCAATGCCTGGGCCGCCCGCGAAGTCGCGAAGGCCCTGCCCGCCGGTGCCCGCGTCGTGACCCTCTTCCCCGACGGCGCCGAGCGCTACATGTCCAAGCAGCCCGTGGCGGACCTGGAACTGTGATGAACGCCGATCATCAACTTTGGTACCCCGAAACCCCAGACCAGGCGGGTGCCCCGATGGACCAATGCACCGACTTGCCACCGAGAGAGATTTTTCAACGAGACTTAACCGAGAAAGAAAAAAAGCCACTTGAACCACCGATGAACACCGATGAACACCGATTAAAAACCGATAAAGAAAAAGGCTCTATTAAAAATACATTGTTAATTTTTATCATATCTTTACCGGTGTGTATCGGTGTTCATCGGTGGTTTAAAATTATTTACTTTAATCTGTTGAACCATGATCTATCGGTGGATGGTTTCATAGGAGCCTGTGATGCCTCTGTCTCCTCGTGATCTCGCCGGCTGCCTGCTGGACGCCGGCGCCGTGCGCCTGCAGCCCCTGGACCCCTTCACCTGGGCCAGCGGACTGAAGGCCCCCATCTACTGCGACAACCGCCAGCTGCTGGGCTTCCCCGAGGCCCGGGGCCAGATCGTGGAGGCCCTGGTGGCGCGGACGGCCAGCTTCGCCCCCACGCTTATCGCCGGGGCGGCCACGGCGGGCGTGCCCTGGGCGGCCATGGTGGCCGACCGCATGGGCCTGCCCATGGCCTACGTGCGCCCCACGCCCAAGAACCACGGCATGGGCCGCCAGGTGGAGGGCCCCCTGGCCCAGGGGCACCGCGCCGTCCTCATCGAGGACCTGATCTCCACGGGCATGTCCAGCCTCAAGTGCGCGGATGCGCTGAAGGCCGAGGGCGCGGAGCTCCCCGCCGTGCTGGCCCTCTTCAGCTACGGCCTCCCCCAGGCAGAGAAGGCCTTCGCCTCGGCCCGCATCCTGTTCGAAGTGCTTGGTTCGTTCCAGGTGCTGTCCGACGAGGCAGAACATCGTGGCCTCCTCGACGCCGCCGGCCTGGCCGCGCTGAAGGACTGGCGGTCCGATACCGTGGCCTGGAGCCGCGCCCGCGGCGGGGCGTAGGCGCCGGCCCACACCGGCGAAAGGCGTGGACAGGATTAACAGGATGAAAAGCTGGATTAACAGGACTAAAGCAATGAAAGGATCCTGATTTTGATCGTGCCGTTTTTTTTGAATCCTGTTAATCCTTCAAAATCCTGTTAATCCTGTCCCTGTTTTTTCGAGGTCCAATCATGAAGCTGTACACGCGCACGGGTGACGACGGTTCTTCGGGGCTCTTCGGGGGGGCGCGGGTGAGCAAGTCGCACCTGCGGCTGGTGGCCTACGGGACGCTGGACGAACTGAACAGCGTCATGGGGCTGCTCTGCCTGCACGCCACGGCGTCCTGTGCCACCCCGGAGGTCCTGCGAAGCGTCCAGCATGACCTCTTCGTGCTGGGGGCCATCCTCGCCACGCCCGCCAACCGCCAGGAGCTGCTGGGGGCCCGCATGAGCACCCCCACCTGGGCCCTGGGGGACATGGAGGCCGACATCGACCGCCTCACGGCCCTGGCCCCGCCCATGACGGCCTTCGTGCTGCCCGGCGGCACGGCCGCCTCCGCCTACGCGCACCTGGCCCGCACGGTCTGCCGCCGCGCCGAGCGCGAGGTGGTGGCCCTCACCCACGAGGAGCCTCTGAACCCCGCGGTCCTGGCCTACCTGAACCGCCTCAGCGACTGGCTCTTCGCCCTGGCCCGCGCCGAGAACGCCACCGCCGGCGTGGCCGACATCCAGTGGATGCCGAAGGACTGATGGAGCTGGCATCGATCAAGGGACGTACAAGGCTCGGCCCCCATTCGGGGGCCGAGTCATGCGGATCGGGGATCCGGGCTAGAAGGCGAACTTCACGCCCACGTTCCAGCGGCGGGGCGGGATCCAGGCATAGGCCTGGCCCACGGAGAGGCCGCCGAAGGGGAAGTTCGCAGTGGCGGCCAAGTCCGTGGCCGACTGCTTGTTGAAGAAGTTGAAGACATCCAGGGAGATGGAGCCCTTCACCTTCTGCCAGACCTTGTAGTCGAACTGGAGATGGACATCCATGGTGTCGTACCGGGGGCTCATGAAGTTGCCGAGCTGCTCGGTGTCGATCAGGTTGGGATCCTTGGGCGCGCGGAGCAGCAGGCGCCTGGAGAGCACCTGGCCATCGCTGTAGTGGTAGCCGGATACCACGTTGTAGGTGGCGCCGAGCAGGAAGCCGCTGTCCCACTTGTAGTAGGCATAGGCCTTGCCCATCCAGTCCAGGGAGCCTTCCAGGCTGCCGTTGTTGTAGCCCAGCCGGGGGTCGAAGCGGGCCAGGTCACCCTGGAAGTCCGCGTTGCCGGAGCTGTTGGTGTTGCCCGTGGCCCGGATGCGGCTGTAGGTGGCAAAGCCGCCCCAGTGGTCTGCGAACTTGCGGGTGACCGTGAGGTCGACGGTGTTGTAGTAGCGGAAGCCGCCGGGCAGGTTGGCCAGCACGAAGTTCAGCGTGCCGGCATTGACCCGGGCCACGTTCTGGGCGCCGGAATAGCCGCCGCCCGCAAAGTAGTTGGGATCGATGACCAGGGCCCGGAAGCGGTCCACGACCTTCTTGCCCGCGGAGGAGAGGGAGGCGTAGGGTGTGGTGCTGGCACTGCCCAGGCCGAACCAGGAGCGGGCTTCCGCCTCGAGGGCGTCGGCGTCGGAATAGAGTGTGGGGTCCCAGTCCTCGACGATGTCGAAGTCGCGGCGGTAGGTGTAGACGGCCTCGGCGGTCCAGTTGTTGCCGAAGTCCTGGGCGAAGCCCAGGCGGAACTCGTCCGTCTTGGGCAGCTTGAAGGTGTCGGCGAAGACGGCGTCCACGGTCTTGCTGCCGCCACGGGTGTTCTCAGTCACCCACACGCCGCCGATGCGGATGTCCTCGGTCTGGACGGAGCTGGTGAGGCTGCCGGTGAAGCGGACCATGTCCAGCTTGATGGGGTCGATGTAGCGGCCGAAGTAGGCGTAGGCCTTGGTGCGGCCGTTGCCCTTCACGTCCCAGGTGATACCCAGGCGGGGAGCCCAGTTCGCGCCGGTCTTGAAGAGGGACTGTCCGTTGTCCGCTTTATATTCATAGGTGTCGACGCGGACGCCGGGGCTGAAGGTCCAGGTGCCGAGCTGCCACTGGTCCTGGATGTAGCCGCCCTGGGTCTCCATGCGCGGCGAGGAAGTGTTCTTGCTCGCCAGGTTGCGGCGGTAGCCGAAGTAGCCCAGGTTGGTCCGGGCTGGATCATACAGCTCGTTGAACTGGTAGGCGTCCAGTTCGGCCTGGGAGACCGAGCCGCTGGCGTCGGTGTCCAGCAGCGTCCGCACGGAGTTGTAGTTGCCGCTGTTGATGGCCGTCAGCAGGCGGCTGCCCGTGCCGGGGACGAAGCCGCCGTAGGTGGAGTTCACCTGGGCGAAAGTGGGACCGTTGGTGCCCGTGGCGGCTGCGAAGCCGGGGGCCGTCAGGTTGTCGTACCAGGTGCCGTTGACGATGAAGATGGTCTGGGTCAGCTCGGACTTGCCCTTCTGGATGCCCGCCTTGAGGGTGTGGCTGCCCAGGGCGTCGAGGAGGTAGGTGAAGTCGATGCGGCCGTTGTCCACCTGGTACTTGCGGGCGGTGCCGGCGGAGCCGCCGCCGAAGGTCCGCTGGATAGAGGGGACGGCGACGTTGGATTCGAGGATGATCTGGGGGCCGAGATCGGACCGCAGGGCCTGGGTGGTGTCGGCCTCCTCGTGGCGGAGGAAGCGGGCGTCCAGGATGAACTTGGATTCCTGCCAGGTGTAGGACAGGTTGTAGTTATTGCCGCCCCGCTCGGTCTTGGTGGCCTGGCTGCTGACCACGAGCGGGTTGAAGAGGTTGTCGAAGGTGCTGGGGTTGCGGCTGAAACCGCCCACCAGGGTGTGGCCCGGGGCGATGCTCCAGGTCAGCTTGAAGAAGTAGCGGGATTCGTCGTTGATGGTGGACTGGCGGGTCTCGCCAGGGATCAGGGTGGCGGAGGGATTGACGTTGATGGTGCCGTCTTCCTTCAGCTTCTGGCCGGAGGCCACGATCCACAGCCGGTCCTTGAGGATGGGGCCGGAGAAGTAGACGGTGGTGTCGCTCACCTTGGAAGGCACCACGGCGAGGCGGAAGCGGCCGACGGAGTTCCACCAATCCTCGGAGCGGTAGTAGTAGTTGATGCCGCCGCTCCAATCGTTGGAACCGGAGATGGTGGTGGTGTTGGAGAACAGGCCCGCGCGGGCCGTGTACTCGGCGGTGATGGCACCAGTCTTGATATCCTGGGCCGCCACGAGTTCCGGGGCGATGGTTGTGCTGTACATGCCCGTCTCGGGGCTGGTGACGTCGATGCCATCGATCATGTAGGTGTTGTTGCGGGCCCCGTTGTTGCCGAAGTTGTCGCGGTTGAGACCGGCGGCCAGCGAGGGATTTCCGCCCACGCTGACGACACCGGGGGCGAGGTTGATGGTGCCCAGCTGGTTGCGGGCCACCGGGAGGCTGGTGAGTTCCTCCTGGGTAAGCTGGGTGCCGGCGGTCACGGTGGTGACGTCCACGGTGCTGACAGTGCTGACCACCTCGACCACCGCGGCGCCCACGGGCGCCAGGCGGGCGTTCACGCCCTGGGTCTGATCCACCAGCACATCCACCTTGTCGATGGTCGCGGTCTGGAAGTCCTTGGCGGTGACCTGGACGCGGAACCGGCCCGGGATGAGGCGGAGGAACCGGGCCTTGCCGTCACGATCGGCGACCTCAGTGCGCGGGCCACCGATCTGGGTGGGGCTCGTGATGGTGACCGTGGCCCCGGGGATCGGGGCGCCCGCGGTGTTGGTCACGGTGACGGTGATGCCACCATCGCCGGCCGCGTGCAACGTGGCGCCCATGGCCACGAGAAGGGCCGTGGTGCGGGCCATCCGGAGGGGAGAGGGATACATGCAGGACTCCTGATGAGTGCGGAAAGCCGCACGAGTGAGGGTGGGGGGATTAGCCGGTTCCCCTTGGTCTAGACCAAGGCCCACCTTCATCCAGGATCATGAAGGCGGTCGGTGAAGCCCAGAAGCAGGGAAACGGCAGTGTCCAAAGAGCGGAGAGTGCCGTAATCATAGGCCAAGTTCGACCATCGCATCATCTTTTTCTAGACCTTTGGGCATGTTGCATCGTTATGCGATATTTATTGATCGGTGCTTCATATCATCAGGACCCACAAGGGAATTGGAGGGGTCTTGGTGAAAGAATTGACGACTATTTGATCGTGTACGAATCGTCTTCTTCCAATGAAAACGGGCCCCGAAGGGCCCGTTTCTTTTTGCGGTCGTGGGTTCCGATTAGAACTGGAACTTCACGCCGAACCGGTAGCGACGGCCCACCTGCCAAGCGGTGGCGGAGCCGAAGCGGACATCGCCGATGCCGCTCTGGTCCGAGGCCTGCTGGAGCTGGTCCGTGGCGTAGCGGGTGTTGAACAGGTTGAAGACGTCCACGCTTGGGATCAGCTTGTACCTCTTGCCGAACTTGTAGGCCCAGTCGAGGTGCAGGTCCACGTTGTTGAGGGCAGGCGTGCGGCCAGCATCGCCCTGGGCGCCACGGTTGGGCACGGCATCGCCGTAGAAGCCGATGTCCAGGAACTTGTAGGTGTCGGACATGGGGCCGATCCACTGGGTGCCAATGCCGTAGCCCGGGCCGGAGAGCCAGTTGGAGGCTTTGTTGTAGGCGGCCTCTGACGAAATGACAATCGGGTTGCCGCTCAGGGTGGAGTTGTTGTCGTAGTCAAGGTACCCCAGGTGGGCGGTGTCGTAGCCAGGAGCCTTGCCGTGCGTGGAGGAACCGTCATCCCAGGTGCTGTTGGGGGTGCCGCTCTGGTAGGTCCAATTGAAGCCCACGTTCAGGTCGCCGCCGAAGAAGTCGAAGCGGTGGCTGGCGAAGACCTTGACCACGTGGGTGCGGTCGTTGGGCAGCAGGCCCCAGCCCACATAGGGGAAGTAGTCGAAGCTGGCGGTGATGTTGCCATCCGCCTGGCCGTTGGAGCTGGACACCACGCCCTCGTAGTTGCCTTCCAGGCGGCTCCAGGTGTAGCTGAAGCTGAAGGTGTCGCGGTCGGTCTTCTTGTCCAGGGTGAAGTCCACGCTGGAGTACTTGTTGCCGGCCTTGGGGAAGCCCGTGTTCTGAACCGTGAAGAGGCCCGTGGCCGGGTTGTAGTAGTCCAGGATGTTGATGCCGTAGTTGTTCTGGGTGGCGGGGTTGCCCAGGAAGTTCGTGCCGGTGGCGCCGCGGCCCAGGAGCACGAAGGTCATGCTCTTGGGGTTGGGACGCCACTGCTGGAAGCCACCGGGGTTGCCGATGACGGCGGCGCCGGCACCGTAGCGGGGAGCGCCGGTGGCGGTGGTGGAAATGGCCGGGCCCTCATCGTAGGGGTTGCCGAACGAATCCGTGAACACCATGTCTTCCATGGGGTTCTTCAGCTCGCGGTACTTGGCGTGGATGCCCGCGGTCCAGCCGCTGGCGAAGGTGTGATCCACACCCAGGATGTACTCATCGCGCTGGGGCAGCTTGGTGCCTTCGGCGATGGGGTCGAAGCTGAAGGGCGTGCCGTAGTCGGTGATGGTGTTCGGGGTGGCGCCGAAGGTGTAGGCACCGGTGGCGGTGTTGTAGGTGGAGTTGGACGCCCTGTAGTTGTAGCGCAGGTAGGTCTCGTTGGCGTAGACCCGGATGGCCATGCGCTGCGGGATCTGCTCGAAGTACCGGGCGTAGTTGCCGCTGATCTTGGTCTTGCCATCCTGGTTCACGTCCCAGGTGAAGCCCAGGCGGGGCTGGATGTAGTCACTGAACTTGTCGAACTTCATGAAGGACTTGTCGTTGAGATCCCGCTGGTCCTGGCTCTCGAAGCGGAAGCCATACATCAGCTTGACGCCGGCGCCCACATCCCAGGTGTCCTGAGCGTAAACGGCGCCGATGATGGCCTTCACGGTGGCGTTGGTATGGAGGAACTGGCGGATCAGCCCATTGAACGCGGGGGCGGTGGGATCCACCGAGGCTCGGATCGTGACCCGCTCACCACCGGAGGTGGCGGCGATCTCGGTGTACTTGGAGGTGAGCTGGGACAGGCCGAACTTCATGTTGTGGGAGCCCACGAACCAGCTCAGGTCCACGCGGGCCTGGGTGGTCTGGGTCTTGTCCTCGCGCACTTGGTACCCGGAGCCGCCGCGGACGTAGGCCAAGCCGCTGCCGGCATTGGGATCGCCGCTGAGGAAGCCGGGACCCCTCTCCTCCCACTGGTAGTCGGTCACGCGGACAGAGGTGGTGTCCGTGGGATCAATGGTGGTCTTGTACTGGGTCGTGCCCACCTTGGCACTGAGGAACAGGCTGGGGCTGATGTTCCAGTCGTAGTTGAGGACGAAGTTCTGGACCGTGTCCTTGCGGGTGCGGCCCAGCTGCGCATTGCCCAGGGTGCCGGGGTACTGCTTCGAGAAATCGTCCTTGTTGTCATTCACGTTGGCCGAAAAGGTGATCTGCTGATCCTGAGTCAGGTACCAGTTGATCTTGCCAATGACCTGGATGGCGTCGATGGTCTGGTCGCCGTTGCGGAGTCCGCTCCGGTTGGGGAGGTTGTTCTTCTCGGGGGACTCGGTCTTGCTGCCGTCCACGCCCACGAAGAAGAAGAGCTTGTCCTTGATGATGGGACCGCTGACTTCAGCGCCGAGGTCGTAGCGGCTGTTGGGGGGGGTCTGCTTGAAGTAGTCGTTCCTCTTGGGCAGGGCCTGGATGCCGATGGCGTCCCAGGTGGCCCAGGCGGAACCCTTGAAGCTGTTGGTGCCGGACTTGGTGATGGCGTTGACCACGCCGCCGAGGGCGCTGAACTCGGGCTTGAAGCCGCCGGTCTGGACTTCCACCTGGTCGATGAAGTCGGTGACAAGGGAGGCGCCCTGGAAGCCGCGGGCCGTGTTGGTGGTGGAGAGGCCATCCACGACGTAGCTGTTCTCAGCGGCGGAACCGCCGCCGATGGAGGGGTCGTTGCCGAAGCCGCCGCCGACGACGCCGGGGGCCAGCATGGCGATGGTGCTCATGTCGCGGCCCTTGGGAATGGCCGAGAGGCTGTCCATGGAGGTCACGAGGCCCGTCTGGGTGGTGGTGCTGTCGATGGTGGCGGTGGTGCCGAGCACCTCAACCACGGTCGAGGCTTCGCTGGCCATCTTGATGTTGACGGGCTGGGTCTGGTTCACCAGGACGGTGATGTTCTGGGTGAACTTCTGGAGGCCGGACTTGGTGACTTCGATGGTCCAGGCGCCAGGGTTGAGGAGACCGAGACGGAAGGAGCCATCGGCACCCGTCACGGCCTGGCGGGTCGTCTGGGCGGAGGTCAGGCGGATGGTCGCGCCTGCGACCGGGGCGCCCTTGCCATCCGCCACCGCGCCGCTGACGGCACCGGTGGTGGCCGTCTGCGCGTGCGCGACGATGCCGCTCCCAGCGACGATGGCGGCGGCCGTGAAGCCCAGCCGGGTAAAGATTCGATTCATAGAAACTCCTTTAGGGGGGAAGGCGGCAAAGCCGCTTGGTGCAGGTACAGCGGGTGGCATGAGCGAAAGCAAATCCGCCGCAGGAACTGCGGCGGTGGATCTACGGGGAATGCATCCAAGGAGCCGGGACTAGTGTCGAAAGAATAGGCCAGGTTCCAAGAACTTTACACATTATTTTGGGGACGAACTTCTGTCTATCGATGCATCTTAACAAGATGATAGGGCATATTACGCCCACACGATGAAATCTCCGCCCATAGATAAAGTGAGGAGGCCCGCGAGGGCCTCCTCACTGGAGCGGCGTTCTGGATTAGAAGCGGAAGCCGGCGGATGCGGTGACCGTGCGGGCCGTGCCGTAGTTGCCGGGGCCCACGGGCTGGCCGAAGGTGCCGCTGCGCACCCAGGCCGAGTTCACGCCGCCGGTGGGCGTACCGAAGGTGCCCGTGGCTGGGGAGTAACCCGTGTTGAAGGTGACCTGCTGCTGGTGGTTGAACACGTTCTGGAGGACCAGCTTGCCGAAGGCCGTCACATCCTTGCCACCCACCTTGAAGAGTGGGAAGTCGTGGGTGATGGACATGTCCAGGTAGGCCTGGCCGTTGTAGACGCCCGCGCCGCGAGTCTGGTCCAGGTACTGGGTGAACGAGGAGCCTGCTGTGGGATCGATGTTGGTGCCATTGGCGGGGACGCCGCCGATGTAACCGCCCAGACGGGCGCGGCTGATGCTGCGAGCGTTGCTGTAGTGGGAGCCGGCGTCGAAACGGTAGATGAAGCCCACCGTGGTCTTGCCGTACTCGTTGGTGAACTGCTTGCTGGCGTTCATGCGCATCCGCAGGGGATTGTGGCCCGTGAGGTAGCCGTAGGGGTGGACCCAGTTCTTGTCGAAGAGCTGCACGCCGTTCTGGATGTACCAGCTGTTGATGGATTCGCCGCGGGCGGGGGTGGAGGTGCCTTCACCCTCGTAGTTGCCCTTGAGGCTGCTCCAGGTGACGTTGCCGCCGTAGGCCCAGCCGTTGCGGTTCAACTGGCCTTCCAACTCGAGGCCCTTGTACTCGCGGGTGGCGTCGGAGTTGTTGTCCCAGACGTAGATGTAGAGCACATTGCCAGCGGGATCGGTCACGGTGCCGTTGTTGCCCACGGACACGTCCATGAGGTTCTTCCACTTCTTGGAGACGCCCGTCACCTTGACGAAGCCATCGCCCAGGCCGGCAATGTTGAACGAGTAGGCGTAGCTGCCCTGGAACTCGTCCACCGTGGGGGCCTTCATCTTGTCGTTCAGCTTCACGTTCAAAGTCGGGTCGTTGTAGTACGCGATGCCCGTGCCCGTCATGTTGTACAGGGCCAGGTTCTGGAGGTTGGCGAAGCTCGTGGCGTTGGCGGGGAGCGCGGCGCCACCGGCAGCGAGGAAGGAATAGGCGTAGTAGTCGATTTCCGTCGGGTTGCCCTGGCCGGTGACGGAGTTGGTGATGCCTTCCAGCACCTTGGCGTTGTAACGGGCATAGCTCAGGCCGAAGATGTGCTTGCTGTCGCCGAAGAGGTCGTACTTGAGGCCGAGGCGGGGCGAGAGGCCGCTGGCGCCCGCGGTGCGGGAGCCGGCTTCGTTCTGGGCCTTGTAGTTGTCCCAGCGCAGGCCGAGCTGGAAGTTCCAGTGCTGGTCGACGCTCCACTTGTCGTTCACGTAGAGGCCCGTGGAGAAGTTGTCGGCTTCACCGGCCTTGCTGATGTAGGTTTCCACATCGACAGGGATGGCGGTGCGCGCCGGGAGGTTCATGCCGGCCACATCGAAGATGAGCTCGGTGGGGCTCTGCTCGTTGCGGGCGCGGCGGATGCCCTTGTAGTAGTCGATGCCGAAATCGGTCTGGTGGCTGCCAGCGCCGTTCCAGAAGAGGCTGGCCTTGAGGTTCAGGGTGCGGTTGTCGCGGTTGTCGCCGCCGTCGGTGCTGTTGAAGATGCCGTTGTTGTAGAAGCCGATGCCGGGGGAAAGGTCCAGGGAGTTGATGGGGCTCTGACCGTTGGGCGTGCCGCCCGCGGAGAGGTTCTGGTGCTTCTTGCCGAAGCGGATCTCCGTGGTGAAGTTGGTGGACCAGGCGGACCGCAGGGCAATGTTGAGGAAGTCCGACACGGAGATCTGGGGCACCAGGGCGGCCAGTTCACCGGCGTAGTAGTTGCGGTTGGTCTGGTTGACGGCGTTCTTCATGAACGAAGCCACCAGGGTGTGGTCCTGGTTGATGGACCAGGTCAGCTTCGCCTGCCGGCGGATTTCCGAGTTGTTCCGGGTGTAGCCCGCGCCCAGGCCGCCCTGCGCGGCAGTGGCGTTCACGGCGGGAACGCCGAAGCCCTGAATCCCTAGGTCCGCGGTCGTGCCCGAGCTCGACTCGCCAATCACGCCGGCCACGGCAGACTTGGTCGTGTAGTAGGAAGCGGCGAACCAGAGCTTGTCCTTGAGGATGGGGCCGCTGACATGGAAGGTCTTCAGTTCACTCAGAGTATTGGAGATGGCAGAGCGGCTCTGCATGGGCGTCAGGGCGTTCCACGCGGGATTGGAGAGTTCCCAACGGAGGGAGCCGCTGAACTCATTGCCGCCGGAGCGGGTGATGGAGTTGATGATGCCGCCTTCCACGTCGCCGTATTCCGCGGACATGGCACCCGTGATGACCTGGGTCTCTTCGATGGAGTCATCGATGAGGGCCACGCCGCGGTTGTTGTAGGCGTTGTCGGCGATGTTCTGGCCGTCCAGCAGGTACAGGTTGCCGGAGGTCATGGCGCCGCGGATCTGCACGCGGCCACCCACGCCAGAGGTGACGCCGGGGGTGAGGAGGGCCACACCCTCCTGTGTGCGGGCGTTGGGCAGCTGGTCCACCACGTCACTGCGATAGTTGGTGGCGGTCTTGACGTCGGTCTTATCGACGGCCGGGGCGGCGGCGACCACTTCAACCACGGCGCCACCCGCCTTGGAGAGGGTGACCCTGGGGCTGAAGGTCTGGTCGATGCCCAGCTGCTCGGTGATCTTGCGGGTCTCGAGGCCATCCTTGGTGTACTGGATGGTGTAGAAGCCGGGAGGCAGCAGGCGGGCGATGAACTTGCCGGAGGCGTCCGTGGTGTAGGTGCGGACACCCTGCAGGGCAGGGGAGGTGAGGCGCACGACAACGCCGGCAAGGGGGGCGCCAGCGGAATCTACCACTGCGCCGGTGACGTTCGCAGTCTGCGTGCCCTGCGAGTACAGAGCTGCCCCGCCCAAGGCGATGAGGGCCGTGAGGCGGCCCAGGCGGTGGTTCAAGAGATGCATAGCGTCCTCCAGGGAAACCAGAGCCAGCCAAGTGCGGCTCCGTGGTGAAAAAAACATCTGTGACCCCGTTGAGCGCGCGGAGAATTGCGCGGGCTAGGGGTGAGACAGAAGGCTAGAGAAGAGAAAGATCCGAGGGTGATGATGTAACCATTGTATTGCGAGGGGCGTTAATTTTTGTTAATTTTCCAAAAAATCTGGGAACTGATTCCCGAAAGACGGCACCAGGCCCTAACTCTGAGTCTATGTGTCGACTTGCGAGGCCAAGGTGCCGGTGCGGAAGAAACCTGGCCCTTCGACCTGACCTACGCCAAGAAAGCCTTCGGGAACCCCGTGAACAGGGGCGCACTATCTCGTTTTCCCAGCGTTTGTTCCGGCTGCTCAGCAGCCCTTCTCAGCAGCCAATGGTGGCCAGGAGCCAGGATTCGGCCATGGGTTCGCGATCCGCGAAGCTCAGGGTGGCCAGGTAATCTTCGGGCTTCGGCTTGAAACCGGCCTTGGCGTGGACGGTGAAAAGGGCATTCCCTTTTTCGATCCGCTGGCCCACCCGCACATGCACCCGGATCCCGACGCCCAGGTCGAGGATGTCGTTCCGGTCCTTGCGCCCGGCGCCGAGCTCCATGGCGAGAAGGCCCAGGGCGCGGCCGTCGATGGCGGAGACGTAGCCGGCCTGATCGGCCAGGATGTCGACCTTCTGGCCCGCCTGGGGCAGGCGGCTGAAGTCGTCCAGGGCCCCGGCATCGCCGCCGTTGAGGGCCACGAAGCGCCGCAGCGCCTCCAGGGCCGAACCGTCCCGGAGGCTGGCCTGAACCTTGGCCTGGGCCTCGGGCAGGGTCTGCGCTGCGCCACCCATGATCAGCATCTCGGCGGCCAGGCGGAAGCTCATCTGGGCCAGCTCGGAATCGCCGTGCTCGCCGCGGAGGATCTCGACGGACTCCATGACTTCCAGGGCATTGCCGATGGCCCAGCCCAGGGGGGCGTCCATGCGCGTGATGAGGGCGCGGATCTGCATGCCGTGGGCCGTGCCCACGTCCACCATGCTCTGGGCCAGGGTGCGGGCGTCGTCCAGGGTCTTCATGAAGGCCGTGGGGCCGCACTTCACGTCCAGCACCAGGGCGTCGGCGCCGCCCGCCAGCTTCTTGGACATGATGCTGGCGGTGATGAGGGGGATGCTTTCGACGGTGGCGGTGATGTCCCGCAGGGCGTAGAGCTTCTTGTCCGCCGGGGCGATGTTGCCGGTGGGCGCGGAATTGGCGAAGCGGGTCTCCTTCAGGCTGTGGAGGAACTCCGCATCGGTGAGCTCGACCTTGAGGCCAGGGATGGCGGCGAACTTGTCCACAGTGCCGCCGGTGTGGCCCAGGCCGCGGCCGCTGAACATGGGGCAGGGCACGCCGCAGGCCGCCACGACGGGCCCCAGGATCAGTGTGGTCTTGTCGCCCACGCCGCCGGTGCTGTGCTTGTCAACCTTGGTGCCGGAGACGGAGGAGAGGTCCATCCGCTTGCCGGAATCGCGCATGGCGAGCGTGAGGGCCAGGGTCTCGTCCGTGGTCATGCCCCGCCAGCAGATGGCCATCAACAGCGAAGCGCTCTGCTCGTCGGGGATGCTGCCGTTGGCGGCGCCCTGGACCCAGAAGGCGATCTGCTCGGAAGACAGGGCACCGCCCAGCTTCTTGGTGTAGATCAGGTCGTACATCCGCATGGGATGACTCCTTAGCCGGAATCGCTCAGATGCTCTGGATCAGGCCTTCGAAGGCGTTGGTGTCGCTGCGGCCCTTGAAGCGGGCCTTGTACTCGGCCAGGTCCTTCAAGGCCTGGGCGCGGTCGCCGGCGAGGCGGTCGGCATCCAGCTGGCTGGCCCAGAAGGCCTCGGCCCAGGGTTCGCCAGGCTTGGCCTTCGCGCGCAGGGGGTCGAGCTGGGCGCGGGCCGCGGCGGCCTGCCCCAGGGCCAGGGCCCGCTGGGCCAGGCGGATCTGCCCCCAGGCGTCCTCGGCCTTGGCCGGTGCCTGCACGTTTCCGTCCAGGGCCAGCCGCCAGCTGGCCAACAGTCCGGCGGTGGCGGCCTTCCGCGAGGAAGGCGCCTCGGCCGCCAGGGTCTCCAGGCGGCCCAGCCGCTCGCGCATGCGCTTCTCCATCTCAGTGGGCGGCATCGGCGTCACACCATCACCCTCGACCTCCATCTGGAGGGCCGAGAGGGCAGCTTCGTGCTTTTCCACGGCCTGGGACCGGTAGGCGCTCCAGGCGCCATAGGCCACGCCCACGAGCACCAAGGAGGCGACGCCGATGAGAATGGGCTTCAACAGCCCGCCGTCCTCCTCTTCGCTCTTGCCGAGCTTGGTCTGGAAGTGGGCGAGGCTCTGCGCAGGTTTCTGGACCTGGATCTCGCGGTTCTTGGTGGCATGGGCCATGGCGGACCTCTCTGACGGAGCATCACTCAAACCATTGAGGATGCACCAATCCACTCGTTTCCGGCACTTGAAAATGCGTCCCTGCCTGATATCCTGGACCTTCCTGCCTGGGTAGCTCAGTTGGTAGAGCAATGGATTGAAAATCCATGTGTCGGCGGTTCGATTCCGTCTCCAGGCACCAAAAAGCCATGGCCCCCGAACGGGGGCCATGGCTTTTTGGAGAGACGGGATCGAAATCACAGGGCGGTTGGGCTGCGTTCTGACCGAGTCGGACGCATGCGTCCGGCGAGGGAAGCGGCCCTAGCGCCCGTGCGGCCCGGAGGAGGCGCGCAAGCGCCGGAGGAGGGGATTCCGTCTCCAGGCACCACTAAACACGCGGTTCTAGCCCCGGTCACCAAGCCGGGGCTTTTACTCTGTGCTCGGACAGTGATCTAGCCGCTCGGGTCTGGGCCCTCACTGGGAGCCATTGGGTTTGTATTCCCCATTTTGGAAGTTCGGAGATCGGTTCCGGCCCTGGGCATTCCATAGGTAGTTACTCAACTGTTCGGCGGCTGGGCCTGGTTGGGAGTCTGGGCCATCGAGAAGCACCTCGGGAAGTCGAAGGTTGGGTTCTTCGATCAGCTTCGGCCTGCTCGGATTGGCAGGTAGAGGCCACCCCCATCCCTTTGTCCCAAGGAATGACCCCACCATGGCAATCGGCCCCAAAGCCTCAACCTGCCTGATTACGGAAAGCGCGTAGGCTGTGGCACGGTAAAGCCATTGATCAAAAAGGTAGCTTGCGATAGTGCGATCATCCGCTTCATTCCGACTGACCCATTTGTGTTCGACCCCGCCGTTACGAAAAATCTGGCATGAGAATCTTTCACCAAAGACGCCAGAGGACTCCTGAAAGAAATAGCCATCCAGGTTGAAGCCTCCCTCACTGCCGCCCCGCCAAACCTCCGGTCCCGAACTGTCCAACCCATCTGGCAATGGGAACGGGTGCCGTGCTTCATTGGGGGCTCCCCCGATGGCAAATCTACGGCGGCCTAGCAGCCCATCTGTAGGGAGTAAGTGCAGGACGAAAATGGCGCAGTCATCTCCCAGACCCTGGGTTCGGGTCTGCCAATGCTCAATTCGGCGGGAATGGAAGGCCTCCACTGCCTGGAAGAAATCCCGATCCTGGCTGAACGCCTGTCTCAGTTGATCCACATCCATGGGGGCCTTTCCGTGCTGGGTTCGATGATAGAAGCGATGCTCCTGGCGCACCTCGTGTGGTCCGACCCAACTCCGGGGGACCTCCACCACCATGACTGAACCCCCATCTTCCAGGGGGACGGGCTGGAATCGTAAAATGGGCCGGGGGCGGATGTGCTCCTGAGCCCATGAATTCAAGCGGCCGATCACATTTCCTGGGTCGAACGCCTCCAAGGCCACCAGTCGCGTCGGCAGCTCTTTCTCCTCATCCATGCCGTAAACGAGGTAGCCCCCCTTAGTGTTCGCAAAAGAGCTGACGTCCTTGACGAATTCCTGGCAGTCGGTCTCGAGCTTGACCTTGTAGTCGATCTCAACATCCTCTCGAACCTCATCATCTACGAGGCGCAGCAGGTCGACTTCAGCCAATTCAGCAAAGGGTTTTGACGGGAATGGCGGAAGCACCTGAACCCTCCTGTTGATGGGCCATTCTCCTCCATGTTCCGCTCGCGACTAGGCGAGATCCGCATGGCTCCATCCGGCCAGTTGAACCCGGGTTGATACTGATCTGCGGTCTCTTGCCGATTCGAACAGGGAGGTGTCATGCCCGAGGGCCCAGAGATTGAAACGGACAAGCTGCACGAGGCCGTTCTGGAGGAGATGGAAAAGGAGGGGGGTGGCTTCCTGAAGCGGATCGCCCTGACCACGGCGGTCCTTGCCGCGTTTGCCGCGATCGCGGCCTTGAAGGCCGGGGCTACCGTGAACGAGGCGCTCATCCTCAAAACCGAGTCCACACGCCTCCAGGCCCAGGCTTCGGATCAGTGGAGCTACTACCAGGCCAAGGGTGTGAAGGCCGCCATCCAGGAGGCGACGCAAGCTTCTTGGGAAGCGGCAGGGAAAGCGGCTCCAAAAGGTCTTGCAGCACAGATCGAGCGCTACACCGAGGAACAAGCTGAGATCAAGAAAGCCGCAGAGGAGAAAGAGAAGGAGCGGGACCGGAAGTCGGCCGAAGCGGACGTCCTCCTGCACCAGCATCACCACTTCGCCAACACAGTGGCGCTGTTCCAGGTTTCCATCGCGCTGGGGGCCCTTGCCGCCCTGACCCGGAACCGTTCTCTATGGTGGGGTTCGATGGTTGTGGGTCTGTCGGGGATCTCGCTTTGTGTGTACGCCTTCCTTGGTTGAGTCTTCCGGACAGGCGCTTCGCCGGTGCCTGGCCTGAGGGTTCGGGCTGGTTGCACACCGGTTTCAGCGGAAATTCAGTCGAGTGAGTTCGAGCTCGGGCCCTACTCCGCGCCCGCCGGCCTGTAGTCGTCAGCCAGAGTCACGGGGACCTTCTGCTTGACCTCGTTCTGGATCTGGTCGCTGAGGGCCTGCATGTGCTGCTGCTTCCACAGTTCCGGCAGCTGGGCCTTGACGGTCTCGAAGGGGGGCACGCCCTGCGCGCGGCCCTGGGCCTGGAGGGCGGCCACCCGCTCCTTGTAGAAGGCCTGGAGCTGTTCGTCGGTGGGGTTGATGCCCGCCATGTGCTTCTTCATGAGGGCCTGGAAGTAGATGTTGGCCTGCTGCTGCTCCAGCTGGCGCTTCACGGACGGATCCTTGTCGAGGCCGGTCTGGGCAGCGTAGACGGTGATAGCCCTGGACATGGCGATGCGCTGGGCGAGCTGGGCGCGCTCATTGCGCGCGGAGGCGTCCGTGAGGAAGGCTTGGGCCTCTTTGGGATCCGGCGAGAGGTTCTTCACGATGTCCTGGAATTCGGCCTCGGTGAGCTTGCCACCGCCGATGTTGGCGATGACGCGGCTGGCATCCGGCGTGCTCTTGCCACAGCCCAGGGCAACCGCCAGGAGGAGGGCCGACCCGGCGATGAGGGCGGCATGATGGATCAGCTTGGACATGGAATCTCCCCGAAGAGCATCAAAGGATCCAGAATGACAGGTCCGGGAGGTTCTCATGAGCCGAATTGATGAACTGAAAGCCCTGGATCTGGCGGTGTACAGCGCCACCTGGTGCCCGGATTGCCGCCGCCTGGAAGCCTGGCTGGCCGAGCATGGCGTGGCCCATCGGAAGGTGGATATCGAGGCCGTCCCCGGGGCTGCGGAAAAGCTGGAGGCCGAGACCGGCAAGCGGGCCATTCCGTTCGTGCTGGTGGATGGGGGGCGCTGGGTCCGGGGCTACCACAAGGAATTGCCCCAGCGACTGGACGGGGCCCTGCTGGTGGAGGAGCTGCTTGGGGCGGGGAAGTAGCGCCGCCCTGGGGTATTTGCCGGCCGGGGCCCCCGCGGCTGGCCCGGGGGGCCGGTTCGTGGCACCCTAAGAGGTTCTAGGGAGCCGCCAGTGGCCAGCATTTTCTCCAGCCAGTTCTGGTCCAATATCTTCAATTCGGACCTCGCCATCGATCTTGGCACGGCCTCGACCCTGATCCATACCAAGCAGGCCGGCCGCATCGTCATCTATGAGCCCTCCATCGTGGCCGTGAACACCCTCACCCATGAGGTGGAGGCCGTGGGCGACGAGGCCAAGCAATTGCTGGGCCGGGCCCCCCAGGGCGTCCGGACCATCCGGCCCATGAAGGACGGCATGATCTTCGAGGTGGATGCCGCCGAGAAGATGCTGGCCCAGTTCATCTCCAAGGCCCGCCCGAACCGCGGCATCGCCCGCACCCGCATCGTGGTGAGCGTCCCGCCCCGGGCCCACCAGGTGGCCCGCCGCGCCGTGAAGCAGGTCTGCTACGACGCCAAGGCCGGCGAGGTCTTCATCGTGGACCAGACCATGGTGGCGGCCATCGGCGCCGGGCTGGCCATCAACGAGAAGCGCGGCTGCATGATCGTGGACATCGGCGGCGGCACCACGGACGTGGCCGTCATCAGCTACAACGGCAAGGTGTTCTCGGACTCCATCCTCATCGCCGGTGACGAGATGGACGAGGCGGTCGTCAAGTACATTCGCGAGAAATACAACGTGCTGATCTCCGAGTCCTCCGCCGAGGAGGTGAAGTGGACGCTGGGTTCGGCTTTCCCCTCGGAGCTGACGCGCACCATGGAGGTGAGCGGCCGGGACCAGTTCGAGGGCCTGCCCAAGACGCTCACCCTCAACGATGCTGAGATCCGGGAAGCGCTCGCCGAGCCCATCAACGCCATCATCGACCTGGTCCGCAAGGCCCTGAACGAGACGCCGCCCCAGCTGGCGGCGGACCTCATCGACCGGGGCATCTGCCTCACGGGCGGGGGCTCGCTGATCCAGGGCCTGGACGAGCGGCTGCGCAAGGAGACCCACCTGCCGGTCTTCCGCGCGGAGGACCCCCAGACCGCCGTGGTGCGGGGCACCGCGCTGCTGCTGGAGAACATCCCGCTCCTGCGCCGCATCCAGATCCTCGATTAGGGCCTGATTTCAAAGTGGGGTGCGGCCGCGCAAGGGGCGCCGCCCAAGCGAGACAAGGAGAACGACGATGACAATAGCGGCACTATTGGCGAGGCGTTCGACGCAGTATCGCGCCGGGCGCCGCCCCTTGCCCTCCGGGACGTGGCCAGCCGCACCCCTGGCGGCGTTGCCGGCCTTGAACGATGTCCCGCATCGCCCCGCGGCCGGCGCCTTGCCAGAGGCGCGGCTGGCCAGCGTCGCGGCTCACATCCACTTTGAAATCAGGCCCTAACTCCGCCCGGAGGGGGCATGGTCGTCCACAGGTCCAAATGGGGATGGAGCCGCGCGGGGTGGCAACGCCTCGCCCTGATCCTCCTTTGGCTGGGCCACGGAGCCTGGGCGCTGCTCGGCCCGGCTCCCGGCCGGCACTGGACGAGCGTGGCCGACACCCTCTCGCGGCCTTCCCAGGGCCTGGCCTCCCGCTGGGTGCAATGGCGGGCCACCCGCCGGGAAGCCGCCCGCGGCTTCGTGGAGACCCGCGCCGAGAACGCGCGGCTGGCATCCGAGCTGGCGCAGCTGAAGGCCCAGGCCGCCCAGGAGGCGCCCCGGCTGGCGGAAGCGGATGAGGCCGTGCGGCTCCTCGGGCTGAAGCGGCAGATCCCCCTGGAGCTCCAGGCCGCCCGGGTGATCTTCAGCACCCGGCCCGCCGCGTTCGGGGGCCTCCTTCTCGACCGGGGCCGCGACCTGGGCTTGGTGCCTGACCAGGGCGTGCTGGTGCCCGAGGGCATCGTGGGCCGGCTCTGGTCCGTGGGGCCCACCCAGGCCAAGGTGCTGCCCGCGGATGCGCCCAACGCCTCCGTGGGCGTGATGCTCATCCGGAGCCGCGCGACGGGGGTGCTGCAGGGGATGGGCTCCGGGCGCGCCCTGATCCGCTACATCAGCAACCAGGAAGTGGTGCAGGTGGGCGAGGCCGTGCTGACCTCCGGGCTGGACCGCGTGTTTCCCCGGGGCCTCCTGGTGGGTTATGTGGGCGAGGTGGCCCCCGGCGACCTGGAACTGAAGGTGCAGGTGAACCTCTCGGCGCCCCTGGACCGGATTTCCACGGTGCTCCTGCTGCCTTCCCAGCCGCCGCTGGAGGTGCAGCCGCCCTTTGTGGCGCCCGAGCAGAAACCGCAGCGCAAGCGGGGAGCGCCATGAGGATTCCGGCCCCTTCCGCCACCCGGCAGAACCTTCTGTGCGCCATTGCCCTGGGCCTGGTGTTCCTCTGCGCCCCCTTCCCCTGGCTCCAGTCCGTGGTCCACGTCCTGCTGGTGCTGGCCCTGGCGCCCCGGGCCGGTTCCCCGCTCTCCGGCGCCCTCTGGGCCGGGGCGGCGGGCTGGGCCCTGGAGGGCTCCCTGCGGCTCTATCCCCACATGGGGGGCACGGCCTGGGCGGACATGACCCTGGCCCTGGTCGCGGGCGGGCTGGCCGGCCGGTGGCCCCTGGAGGGCGTGAAGGGCTGGCTCGCGCGGCTGGCGGGGCTGCTCGTGGCCCACGCCCTGCTGGTCCACCTGGCGGTGCGTCTGGCCTCGGGGCCCCATCCCTGGGGCTTTGGATGGCTCTGGGCCCTGCTCAGCCTGCCCCTGTGGGGCTGGGCAGTCTGGCGTCTGATGTATTCAGGGCCATCCCCTCGGCTGGGCTGATGGATCCCCGGCAGCGCCCCCTCCTCCACCGCCGCCTCGGGGTGTTCAAAGCCCTGGCCTGGAGCTTGGTGGCCATGCTGATCCTGATTTACGCCTGGCTCCAGCTGGTGCGACACGGCGAATTCAGGCAGCTGGCCATGCAGCAGGCGGTGAAGGTGCGCCCCATCGCCGCGCCTCGCGGGCTGGTGCTGGATCGCAACGGCTACCGCCTGGTGGACAACCGCCGGGCCCTGCACCTCGTCATCCAGCGGGAGGATCTGCCCACCCGGCCCGAGGTGATCGAATCCCTGGCCCTGGCCCTGGAATTGGACCCCGCCGCCCTGGCGCGGAAGATCCAGAGCTACCGCCTCGCGGGCAAGGGCCGACCCCTGGTGCTGAAAGAGAACCTGGACGACGCGGGCATCGCCCTGGCGGAGCGGGTCCGGGCCCGCTTCCCCTTCCTCAGCGTGGATGTGGCGCCCCGGCGGGTCTACCTCGGCGACGAGCTGGCGGGCCACGTGCTGGGGTACGTGGGGGAGGTGGATGAGGAGCTGATGAAGGCCAAGCCCGGGGTCTTCCACCTGGGCGAGACCATCGGCAAAGAGGGCTTCGAGGCCAGCGGCAACGACAAGCTCAAGGGCGTGGATGGCCAGCGGCGCATCCTGGTCGACCAGCTGGGCACCGAGGTCGCCCATTTCGGCCAGTCCGATGCCACCTCGGGCCGCAGCCTCTATCTCACCCTGGATGCGGGCCTGCAGAAGGTGCTGCAGGACGCCTATGGCGAGGAGGCCGGAGCGGCCGTGGTGCTGGATCTGCGTGACGGCGGCATCCTGGCCATGTATTCCAGCCCCTCGTACGACCCGAACCTGTTCCTCAACCGTCTCAGCCAGGAGATGGTGGACCGCTACCTGAACAACCCGGCGCGGCCCATGCTGAACCGGGCCATCCAGGGCGTCTATGCCCCGGGCTCAACCTTCAAGCTGCTGGTGGCCCTGGCGGGCCTGGAGAAGGGCGTCATCACGCCCCAGACCGTCATCTACTGCGCGGGCAGGAAGAACTTCTACGGCCGCGATTTCCGCTGCGACAAACCCACGGGCCACGGCGGCCTGAACCTGGTGCAGGCCATCGCCCAGAGCTGCGACGTCTACTTCTATGACGTGGCTTCGCGACTGGATATCGACGACCTCTACGCCACGGCGGAGAAGTACGGCTTCACGGATCGCACGGGCGTGGACCTGCCGCAGGAGAAGCGCACGCGCATTCCCAGCCGTGCCTGGAAGCGCAAGGCCTCCCCCCGGGACCCCAAGTGGTACGCGGGCGAGACCATCAGCGTGGGCATCGGCCAGGGGGCCGTGGGCGTCACGCCCATCGGCCTGGCGCGCTTCTACGCCCTGCTGGCCACCAAGGGCAAGGTGCTCACGCCCCACCTCTTCTACGGCTTCCGCAGCGACCAGACCAACGAGCTGGAACCGGCGGCACCGCCGCCCGCCCGGGACACACCCCTGGATCCCCGGATCTGGTCGGTGCTGGACGAGGGGCTCTTCGAGGTGGTGCGCAGCGGTACCGCTGCGGCCTCGGCGCTGACGGAGGTGACGATGGTCGGCAAGACGGGCACGGCCCAGGTGGCCACCTTCGTGGACAAGAGCCACTACGCCCGCCAGGCCAAGCACCTGAAGGACCACGCGCTCTTCGCGGGCTACGCGCCCCGGGAGAAACCCCAGATCGCCTTTGCCGTGGTGGTGGAGAACGCCGGTTTCGGCGCCAGCAGCGCGGCGCCCATCGCGAAGAAGCTGGTCCAGTACTGGTTCGTGGACCGCATGAGGAATCCCATGCCGCCGCCCCGCGGCCGCATGGTCGATCCCTTCGCCCCGCCCATGGAGGCGGCGCCATGAAGGATCGCGTCCGCGCCCTGGATACCCGGCTGCTGTGGATCATCCTGGCCCTGATGGTCCTGGGCACGCTGACCCTCTATTCCGCGGGACGGAACACGCCCCAGGCCACCATCTGGCTCAAGCAGACCGTCTGGAACCTCATGGGCCTGGCGCTGATGCTCCTACTGGCGGCCACGGACCCGCGCCGCATCCTCCGCTACAGCTTCCCCGCCTACCTGCTGGGCCTCGTGGCCCTGGCCGCCGTGCTGGTGGTGGGCAAGAAGATCGGCGGCGCCACGCGGTGGTTCGTCGTGGCCGGACAGACCTTCCAGCCTTCGGAGCTCATGAAGTGGGTGACGCTGCTGTACGTGTCCCATCGCTTGGGCTCGCGCCCCGCGGACACCATCGGCCGCCTCGAACTCCTCGGCGCCGTGGGCCTGGTGGCCTTCCCCATGCTGCTCATCCAGCGCCAGCCCGACCTCGGCATGGCCCTGAGCTTCCTGCCCATCCTGCTGATCATCCCCCTGATGAAGGGGCTGCGGATGCGCTGGGTGGTCGCCCTGCTCCTGCTGATCACCGTCGGGGGCTTCGGAGCCTGGAAGTTCGCCCTCAAGCCCTACCAGAAGCAGCGGGTGATGATCTTCCTGGATCCCTCCAGCGACCTCCAGGGCAAGGGCTACCAGGTGAACCAGAGCCGCATCGCCATCGGGGCGGGCGGTCTCATCGGCAAGGGCTTCACCAGCGGCTCTCAGACCCAGCTGAACTTCCTCCCCGTGAAGACCACGGACTTCGCCTTCAGCGTGTGGGCGGAGGAGCGGGGCTTCCTCGGCGTGCTCCTGGCCCTGGGGCTCTTCGGCCTCCTGCTCAGCCGGATCCTCGACGCCGCCAAGGCCGCCCATACAAACGCCGAGGCGTACTTCTGCGCCGGCGCCGCGGGCATCTTCGCCCTGCATCTGATGGTGAACGTGGGCATGGTGGCCGGCGCCCTGCCGAACAAGGGCATGGTGCTGCCCTTCTTCAGCGCCGGGGGGAGCAGCACGCTGAGCTTCTTCCTCGCGCTGGGCCTCATCATGGGCATCCTGTACCGGTCGAGGGTGAAGTGATGGAACTCCGGGCGCGCATGAAGCAGCTGGCCGACCAGGTACGGCTGCACCGGCACCGCTACTACGTGCTGGACCAGCCCGTGGTTTCCGACGCCGAGTACGACGCCCTGGAGCGGGAGCTGCGCGCCCTGGAGGCCGCCCACCCCGGCCTTGCCGATCCCAACAGCCCCACCCTGCGCGTGGGGGCGCCGCCCATCGACGCCTTCGAAAAGCGCCGCCACGCCGTGCCCATGCTGAGCCTGGACAATGCCTACTCCGAGGCCGAGCTGCGGGAGTGGGAGATGAAGTGGCGGAAGCTCGCCCCGGACGCCGAGCCCCGCTACGCCGCGGAGTTGAAGGTAGATGGCTTGTCGCTGTCCCTCCGGTACGAACGCCGCGAGCTGGTGGAAGCCCTCACCCGCGGTGATGGTGAAACGGGTGAGCTGGTGACGGAGAATGCGCGGACCCTCTCCGACATTCCGTTGCGGCTTCCCGGGGATGCCCCTGAATCGCTCACCGTGCGCGGCGAAGTCTTCCTGTCCCGGAAGCGCTGGGAGGAGTTGAACCGCCAGCGGGACGCCCGGGGCGAAGCCCGCTTCGCCAACCCCCGCAACGCCGCCAGCGGCACCATGAAGCTGCTGGACAGCCGGGAGGTGGCCGCCCGTGGCCTCTCCTTCCTGCCCTGGCAGGCCCTCTGGGCCGGTGGCGTGGCGGAGGACCACGCCCGGTCCATGGCCCACCTCGGCGCCTGGGGTTTCGGGGTCATGCCCGCCCATGCCAGCGGGGACCTGGAGGCCATGCTGGCCTTCATCTCGGCCCAGGCCGAGGCCCGCCTGAAGCTGCCCTTCGACACGGATGGTGTGGTGTTGAAAATCCTGGATGCCGCCCTCCAGCAGCGCCTGGGTGCCACGGATCGCGTGCCCCGCTGGGCCATCGCGTTCAAGTTTCCGGCCACCCAGGTGACCACCACCGTGCTGGGCATCACCTGGCAGGTGGGGCGCACGGGCAAGCTCACGCCGGTGGCCGAGCTGGAGGCCGTGGAAGTGGCGGGATCCACCGTGCGCCGCGCCACCCTGCACAATGCCGACGAACTGGACCGCCTGGGGCTGCGGGTGGGTCATCGAGTGTTCATCGAGAAGGGCGGCGAGGTCATCCCCAAGGTGGTGGCCCTGGTGCCCGGCGAGGAGGCGCGGGACCTGACGCTCCCCGCCATTCCCGTGGCCTGCCCCGTGTGCGGGGGCGAGGTGGGCAAGGCCGACGATGCGGAGGTGGCCATCCGCTGCCTGAACCCTGAGTGCCCCGCCAAGCTGGTGGCACGCCTCCTCCATTTCGGAGGCAGGGCCGCCCTGGATATCGAGGGGATGGGCGAGGCTCTGGTCGAGCAGCTCGTGGCCTCGGGTCGTTTCGAGCAGCCCTGGGGGGTCTTCTCGCTGCTGGGCGAACCCATGCAGGGGCTGGCCTACCTGTCGGGCCTGGAGCGCATGGCGGAGAAGTCGGCCCAGAACCTCATGGACGCGCTGATGGCGGCCCGCACGAAGCCCCTGTCCCGCTGGATCCACGCCCTGGGCATCCCCATGGTGGGGGCCCGCACGGCGGAGCTGCTGGCCGAGGCCTACCCCTCGCTGGAGGCCCTGTGGGCGGCGGATGAGGGCCGCCTCCAGGCTGTGGAGGAAGTGGGCCCCAAGGTGGCCGCGGCCCTCCGGGCTTTCGCGGCCTTGCATCCGGACCTGCCGGCGCGGCTGGCTTCGCTGGGTGTGCATCCGGCCCCGCCGGAACCCCGGAACCGGGGCGGGCTGCCCCTGTCTGGCCAAGTCGCGGTGGTCACCGGGACCCTGCCCACCCTTTCCAGGGAAGACGCCGAGGCGCTGCTGAAGCGCCTGGGCGCGAAAGTCACCGGGAGTGTTTCGGCGAAGACCACGCTGCTGGTGGCCGGGGAGAAGGCCGGGTCCAAGCTCGCCAAGGCCGAGGCCCTGGGCATCCCCGTGCGGGACGAGGCCTGGCTGCTGGAACAGGGGGCCGACAAAGCCCTGGACGCAGGCTCCGCGACCACCCCATGATCTAGGGCCGTGCCCTTGGAAAGTTCCGTGCTGACGCGCCTCGGCAAGTTCGACATCATCCGGCTGCTCGCCCAGGGCAGCATGGGCGACATCTACGTGGGCCACGATCCGATCCTCGACCGTGAGGTGGCCATCAAGGTCATCCAGACTTCCGCCGCCGCCGGGCCCGAAGCCCGGGAGCGGTTCGCCCGGGAAGCCCGGGCCGCCGGGGCGCTGAACCATCCGAACATCGTGACCATCCACGAGATGGGAGAGGAGCAGGGGGTGCTCTACCTCGCCATGGAACTGGTGAAGGGAGAGGACCTGGGCACCCTCATCCGGGCGGGCACGCTGGCGCCCCGGGACATTCTCGAAGTCCTGGCCCAGGTCTGCGACGGGCTGGCCGTGGCCCACCGGCACCAGGTATTGCACCGGGACATCAAGCCCTCCAACATCCGCGTGCTGTGGGATGGCAAATCCCTCCAGGCCAAGGTGCTGGATTTCGGCGTGGCCAAGATCCTCAATTCCGACGCCACGGATGCGGGCACGGTGTTCGGCACGGTGAATTACATGGCGCCGGAGTACCTCCAGAGCGGGCGTCCGGACCCTCGCAGCGATCTCTTCGCCGTGGGCGTGGTCCTCTACGAGGCGCTGACGGGCATCCCCCCCTTCGATGGGCCCAGCCCTGGATCTGTGATCTACCGGCTCTTGCACGAAACACCGCCGCCCCTACCGCCCACGGCTTTCCACGGCATCAGCCGTGATCTGCAGAGCCTCCTGAACTGCGCCCTGGCCAAGGATCCGGCGAACCGGTTCCAGCTCGCGGAGGAGCTGGCCGCCGCGCTGCGCTCGGCCAAGGAGCCCGCCTGGCGCTGGAGCCAGGAGCGTCCCTCCGCGGCAGCCCAGGGCGCCCGGCCGGCGGTGGGTCCGCCAGGCGCGCCACCGAGGGGCCTGCCGGCCGCCACGGCGCCGAAAACCACGCCAACCCTGAAGCCGCTGCGCGAGACCTCCGGCCCGCGCCGGATGGCGGGTGCGGCTGAGCCGGTTCCTCCACCGGCCCCTGGAGAGGCCCGTCCCGAGGAGGATCCCTTCAGCCGGGCGGAGGTCCGCAAAGACGTTCTGGAGACCACCCGGCGGCAGCTCCTCCAGGCCCTCGCGATCGATCCCGGCAATGCCAAGGCCCATGCGATGCTGCTGGTCACCCTCTACCGCCTGGGCTGGATGGATGCTGTGATGCAGAGCCTGCGCCGGGCCCGGGACGGTGGCATTCCCGCCGCAGTCCTGCTGGCGGTTCCCCGGTGCGCCCAGCTCGTGGAGGAGGAGGCGGGGAACTGCCGCATGCCTCTGGAGCTGCATCGGGAGTTCATGGCGTACCTGGGGGACTGAGCGGCTTCGGCTCAACGCTCCTGGATCTCGAGGATCCGCCAGTCGCCACCCGTCTTCCGCCAGCGCAGCCCAAAGGAGCGCCGGGAAGCGTCCTGGGGCAGCAGGCCCCCACTGCGGCCCGTGAGGATCAGGTCCACGTCCTGGAAGGCCTCGTTCCCCCGCACGGTGACTTCGTTGCGGACCACGGTCACGCCCACCTTCTCCTGCCGGAACATGCCCATGAGAAACAGGCGCGCGGCCGCCTTGTCCATGCCCTCCGGCCCCCGGAAGGTGGCATCCAATGGCTGGGCGGCCGCGCCGGCATCGCCGGCCTCCACGGCGGCCACGCAAACCCCGAAGGCCTTCCGGACCTGATCCTCGGGCTTGTCGGATCGACAAGCCAGCAGGGCCAGGGCCATAGAAACCGAAGCGATGCTTTTCCTCACGGCCAAGCCCCTTCATGCTGGAGGTTCACGGAAGGATACCGCCATGACCTCCGAAGGCCGTTTCGACACCCGCTGCATCCACGCTGGCCAGTCACCGGATCCGAACAACGGCGCCATCATGACGCCGGTCTACTTCACGAGCACCTACGTGCAGGAAGGCATCGGCCAGAACAAGGGCTTCGACTACGCCCGCGTGCGCAATCCCACCCGTGACGCCCTGGAGGCCAACCTGGCGGCGCTGGAGGGCGGCGCCCATGGCATGGCCTTCGGTTCCGGCATGGCGGCGGTGCAGGCCATCTTCGAGCAGCTCTCCAGCGGCGACCACGTGGTGCTGGGCGACAACGTCTACGGCGGCACCTTCCGCCTGCTGGACAAGGTGATGACCCGGTTCGGCCTCACCTACACCCAGGTGGATACGGGCGACCTGGCCGCCTTCAAGGCGGCGCTGCGGCCGAACACCAGGCTGGTGATGCTGGAGACGCCCACCAATCCCATGCTGGGGCTCACCGACATCCCCGGCGTCCGCCAGGTCATGACGGTGATGGGCTCCAAGGCCGTGCTGGCGGTGGACAACACCTTCGCCACGCCCTACAACCAGCGGCCCCTGGAGCTGGGCGCGGACCTGGTCTTCCACTCCACGACCAAGTACCTGAACGGCCACAGCGACTCCATCGGCGGCATCGCCATCACCAACCGGGAGGACATCGCCGAGGGCCTGCGTTTCCACCAGAAAGCCGCCGGCGGCATCCTCTCGCCCATGGAGTCCTGGCTCATCCTGCGGGGCACCAAGACCCTGCACCTCCGCATGGAACGCCACAACCAGAGTGCCCTCACCATCGCCCGCTGGCTGGAGGGCCGGAAGGACCTCAAAGCCGTCTACTATCCCGGCCTAGAATCGCATCCCCAGCACGCCCTGGCCAAGCAGCAGATGAAGGGCTTCTCCGGCATCGTCAGCTTCGATACCGGCGATGCCGAGCGCACCCGGCGCATGGCGTCCTCGTTCAAGGTGTTTTCGCTGGCCGAGAGCCTGGGCGGCGTGGAGAGCCTCGTCTGCCACCCCGCCAGCATGACCCACGGCAGCGTGCCCGAGGCCGACCGCCAGCGCCTGGGCATCAACGACAACCTGCTGCGCCTCAGCGTCGGCGTGGAGGACGTGCAGGACCTCATCGAGGACCTGGAGCGGGTGCTGAAGGTCTAGCCCAGCCCGTGCGCCTGGTACAGCTCCGGGTAGCTGCGGGGCTCGGCGCGGTCGGGGGCGAGGCCCAGGCCCTCCATGGCGGCGCGGATGGCCTGGGGATCGCCCTCCAGCTCCAGGTAGCAGCCGAAGGGCGTTTCGTCGAGACAGGCCTCCAGTTCAGCGCGCTCCCACACGGCGCGCACCTTTTCCATGCGCATCACGGGCTCGAAGCCCAGGGCGCGGAGGATGGCTTCCATGGCCTCGCCATCCTCGATGCCGGTTTCCTGTTCGGGGCGGATCTTGAGCATGGCATCGGGCACCTTGGGGCCCTTCCAGGTCAGCCGGAAGGCCCCCGCAAAGCGTCGTGTCCGCAGGGCCGAGCCCGCGGCCCGAAGTTCGCCGTTCCGGTCCCAGAGCACGCTCGCTTCCGGCTGGGCGGGGATGGTCTCCCGGAAGCCCAGGGCCTCCAGCAGGGGACGGTAGGGCCCGGTGGCGGGGATGCGCAGCTTCAGCTCGGTTTCCACGGCGGGTTTGTGCTTCATCGCGGCGCGTCTCCGATCAGTCATGATGGTGCTGTCCCTGCGGCCCCATCGTGATCCCACAACGGTACATCATCGCCACCCTCTTCATCGCTGCCATGCTGCTGCTCTTCGCGGTGGTGCAGGCGCCGCGTCCCGTCAGCGCCGGGGGTGTCTCCGCGGTGGAGGTTCCGTCGATCATGAATCTCGGAGGCTACGAATCCCTGGCCGAACTGCGGCTGGAGGACGGCTGGGCTCCCCGCTTCCAGGGAACCCTCGATCCGGACCAGTCCGACCCCTGGCCCTTCGAGGGGGGCTTCGGCACGCCCTGGGAGCCGGCCTCGCCCTACCTGGGCGACCAGGGCCTGGCCCTGAACGGCCCCGGTGGACGCAGCGAGGTGGTGCTGTGGAAGGGGCTGGAATGGCGCCGCTACCGCTTTGATGCGCCCCTTGCCTCGGCCCGGCTCGACCCGGTCAAGGGCAGCCGCCTGCTGGTGACCCTTCAGATGGGGGGTGGCCGCTTCGAGACTCGGCTGCTGGAGGTGCCCGAGGGCCGGGTGATCTGGTCCACGGAATCCGGTCCCTGGAGCCGCTTCAGCTGGGATGGGAAGGCCGTGCTGCTGGGGTTCTTCGAGAAGGCGGAGCCCAGGGGGGAGTCCCGCCTGCTGGTCAGCACCCTCTCCCTGGAAGCTGATCCGGGTGAACCCACCCTCGCCGCCTGGGACGAACCGGGCCTGCCACCGCCGCCCCGCGGCCTGGCCGCCAAGCTGGAGGCCCTGTCAGACGATGGCCGGGATCTCCCCGGGGCCCGCCTCGAGCTGTCCTGGCATGCGGGAGACCGGCTCTGGTTCCCGCGGGCGGACCGCCTCTGGTACGGCGGCGCCCAGGGTTGGTCGGCCTGGGTCCTGCAGGGCGGCCGGTGGCGCCGCGCCGCGGCCGGCCCGGGACTGCTGACGGCCCATCCGCCCCAGCACATGGCCCTGGTGGCGCCGCTCCCGGATGAGGGGATGGTCCGGCGCACCACTCCGGTGGCCGCGGTCGAGTGGACCCCAGTGCCCGAAGGGACGCTGCCCTGGCCCGCCTGGGATGCGGCCTGGGCCTGGCGGGGGAACGGCGCCTTCGATGCCTGGGACCAGCGGTGGAATGAGAGCGCTCTTCCGCCGGAGCGTCAGCGCCAGGCCCTGATCGAGGCGTACCGTCCGGAGTGGCGCACGGCCATGAACCTGCGGGCCTCCGTGAAAGGCTGGCTGCCCGGGGGCCCGGAAGTGGCCCTGCGCGAGCCCCTCGGCGCCGCGTGGATCTGGGTGGGGGACCGGGTGCTGCTGGTGCGCCTGATGGAGGCCGAACGGGTACGGCTCTTGAAGAAGCTGCTGCGCTGACCCATTCGCTTGCGTTGGAAGTGCGCATTTCTGGTAGCGTTGTGCCCAGCCACTCTTTCTTCCTTCCGGCCTCCCGAGGTACCCAGATGCCCCGCCTCCTCCTCGTGGACGACAACCCCAGCATCCACCGCATCGCCGAATCCCTGTTGGCTCCCACGGATGTGGAACTGGTCTGTGTCGATTCCGCGGCCGAGGCCCTGGACCGTATCGAGCGGGGGGAACACTTCGACGTGGCCCTGGTAGATACGACCATGCCCGGCATGGACGGGTGGACCCTGCTCACCCGTCTGAGGGAGATGGAGGCGACCGCCCACCTCCCCATCGCCCTGATGGCCGGGGTGCTGGATCCCGTGGATCCCGCCCGGCTGGCCAAGGCGCCGATCCAGGGTTTCCTGAAGAAACCCATTGAACTCCGCGAGCTGGGAGACCGAGTCAGGGCCCTGCTGGCCACTCCCGTCGTGGCCGCCGAACCGCCGGCCATCGCCATTGAACCGCCGGCCTTCGCTGCCGCGTCGCCAGCCTTCACCGCTGCGCCCGCCACCCCGGCCATGGATCTCGCCAGGACGGCCGACCTGCCCCTGTCTGACTTCAGACCCGAACTCCCCCCCGCCGAAGGGGTCGAGCCCCTTCCTCCGCTGGACCTGACCTCCGACCTCGAGCTTCCCGGGGTCGAGGATGATCTGCTCGTGCTTTCGGCCGAGGACCTCTGGCCCGAGGAGGTCTCCGCCGAGGTCCCCCCGGCTTCGGCCGCCCAGCCTGTGGCGGTGACGACGGGTGTGCACCTCGAGCTGGAGGAACTGGATCTGGAGAGCCTCCACGGCCTGACCTCCGAGCCCAGTCCCTCCGAACCGCTTCCTGTTCCGCCCTTGGCTGAATCCAGGCCCGCCCCGCACGAAGCCCCTGCGGCGGAGGCCCTGGCCGAGGAAAGCCTCCCCTCCTTCACCGACCTTGAAGCCTTCGAGGACTTGGGGGGTGGCATCGAGTTGCCGCCCCTGCCCGAGCCGGCCCATGCCGCAGAGGTTCCCCACGCCCTGGAGGTGCCTCCGATCCTCCCGGTGGTCGGCGCCGCCGCCGCTGTCGCCGGTCTTGCGGCCATGGCCATGCCTCATCTGGGGAAGGCCCCGGAACCCCATGCCTTGCCTGGGGTGGAGCACCCTGCAGCGCCGGTTCCAGAACTCGTGCATGAATCCGTCCATGAATCCGTGCATGAATCCATTCATGAAACAGCCCCTGAACCGAGCGCAACCGCCTGGGCGATGCCAGCTGTGGAGCCCCAGGCGGCCCTGGCGCCTGCCGCTCCCGGGCAGGCGAATGCCGCACCCGGTCAGGCCCCCCTCACGCCCGGGCAGGTCCAGGCACTTCTGGCCGATCCAGTGCTGATGGATGCACTGGTGAAGGCAGTCGTGGCGCGCATGGGCGATCAAGTGGTTCGGGAAATTGCCTGGGAAGTCATGCCGGAACTGGCTGGAAAATTGCAACGGTAGGTCCATGACGCGCCCTGCCTTCCCATCCTCCGGGCTCTTCCCATGATCACCGGCTACAACACGGATATCCGCCACGGGAACCGGGTCTATCACGTGCAGACCGAGGACAAGGGCCTGTTGAATCCCAAGATCGAGACCCTCATCTATGTGGGCGGCGAGATCCTCGACAACTACCGGTCCTCGTACGAAGATCTGACCTCCACCCCTCCCATTTCCGATGGCGCCATCCAGGGCCGCATGGACGAGCAGCACCGGGCGGTGATCCGGGAAATCAAGAATGGCAAGTACGACCAGACGCCGCCGGATCTGCTGGAGCAGCAGGCCTTCAACGACCGGCCGCTGGACCAGGCCATCCTCGAGTTCCTGCAACTGGAGGGCGACGTCGACACCCTGGAGCTGGTGCTGGATCAGCCCATGAAGCCTGCCTTCGGAGAGCCCTTCCGCCTGCAGGTGCGGGCGCGCCTCTGCCAGAGCCAGAGCCCCGTGGCCGATGCTGAAGTCACTGTGAAGCTCGTGTCCAGCCTGAAGAAGGCCACCAACCTGCTGACGGGTCGAACGGGCAGCGATGGCCACTTCACCGGGGAGATCAAGTTGCCGCCCAGCCAGCCAGGCCAGTGCGCCGTGGTGGTCAGCTGCGCCTGTGATCAGGGCTTCGATGAAGTGAAGGCCGTGGTGGTGGCGCTCTAGACGGCCATCAGCTGTCGGCTGTCAATGGTCAGCGGTCAGGGGTGGAGTGGTCCGGATCCCACTGGCGGCGCAGACGGTGGAGCAGCAGGCGCACCTCCAGCAGGAGGGGGCGGGCCGCCAGGAAACACAGGAAGCCGGCCAGGGGTACGGTCACCTTGAAGCCGATGTGCCGGAATCCCAATGCTCCCGCGACGCCGCCGCCCAGGAAGGAGGCCAGGATCAGCAGCAGCAGGGTCAGCTTCTGGCGGTTGGCGACGATGCGCTCCCGGCCGTGCCGGTGGTGGACGTTCACATAGGTCAGGCGGCTCAGCTCGATGCCGATGTCCGTGACCGTGCCCGTGAGGTGCGTGGTGCGCACCGCGGCCCCCGAGATGATCGACGTGACCGTGTTGTGCATGCCCATGATGAAGCAGAGCAGCATCACGGTGCTGGGCAGGGTGAAGCGGATCTCCTGCTGGAGGCGGTTCCCCATGAAACCGAAGACCAGCATCAGGGCGGCCTCGAAGACCAGGGTCAGGGCGTAGCGGCTGCGCATCCGGCGGCGCTGGCCGAAGCTGATCAGGGTGGTGCAGACGAAGGCCCCGGCGAGGAAGCTCAGCATCATGGCGAGGGCCGCGAGGGCGGTGGTGAGATCGCCGTCGGCCAGTTCATCGGCCATGGAGGAGACCACCCCAGTCACGTGAGAGGTGTAGTGGCTGACGGCCAGGAAACCCCCGGCGTTCACCGCCCCGGCCACGAAGGCCATGGCCCAGGCCAGCTGGCGGTTCAGCGTTTCCGAACGCAGGGCTCCTTCCCGCACCAGGAGGTTCTCCTGGATGGGCAGGGTGGCCAAGGCCGTCTCCACGGCCGCCTGCAACTGATGGCCCGACAGACGATTCCTCAGCAGCCGCCGGAGGTAGCGGCCTGCGATCATCTGGAAATAGCGGGGAATGCGGCGCATGCAGAGGCTTCAGTCTACTGGGTCGGAAGCCGGCTGGTGGCCTGGGACCGGGGTCCAGACGGTAGACTCCTCTCATGCGCACGATCCTCCTCCTCCACACCGGCGGCACCCTGGGCATGATGCCCAGCGGAGATCCGGCCGCCCTGGTCCCGGGGCGGTTCCTGGACCACCTGCTGGAGCAGGTTCCGGAGCTGGGCCAGATGGCGAAGCTGTCCGTCGAGGTGCCCTTCAACCAGGACTCCTCCTGCCTGGAACCTTCACACATCCTGGCGCTGGCCTCCCGGGTTCGCGCCTCGGCCCAGGATTTCGATGGCTTCGTCATCATCCACGGCACGGACACCATGGCCTTCACGGCCTCCTGCCTGGGCTTCCTCCTGGCGGACCTGGGCAAGCCCGTGGTGCTCACGGGCAGCCAGCGGCCCCTCGCCTTCGTGCGCAGCGATGCCCGCAGCAACCTCGTCAACGCCGTGGACCTGGCCTGCCGTGGCATCCCCGAGGTGGGGATCTGCTTCGGCACCCACTGGATCCGCGGCGTGGCGGCCGACAAGCTGAGCGTCCACCAGTTCGAGGCCTTCCAGAGCCCGAACCTGCCGCCCCTGGCTGAGATCGGCGCGGAGATCCGCCTGCATCCCGAGGTGGGCCAGTTCATCCGCCAGGTGCCTTCGGGCCTGGGCGAGGTCCTGGACCTGGCCATCCACACGCTGACGCCCCATCCGGGCATGGTCTGGTACCCGGCCCCGCAAGGTGCCCGGGCGATCCTGATCCAGGCCTTCGGGGCGGGCAACCTGCCCATGGGCCGGACGGATCTGCGGGCCACCCTGGAGGATGCCCAGCGGCGGCGGCTGCCCGTGGTGGTGATCTCGCAGTGCCCCTATGGAGGCGTGGACCTCTCGGCCTACGAGATGGGCCGGCGGATCGAGGAGCTGGGCGCCATCTCCGGCAGCCTGCATACCCGCTGGGCCGCCCTCGCCAAGCTGGGCCTGGTGCTGGGTGCCGGGGGTGGCATCGGCGAAGTGAGGGAGGCGTTCGGGGCCGCTTGGGCCGGAGAGCCCCAGCCGGAAGGGGCGTGGTCACAGGACTGAGTTTTTGCCGGAGGCAATCTCCAAAACGCGCCCATGGCGCGTTTTGGAGCTAGGTAAACTGATAAGTCATTGGGAAAACCGACATGATCGATGCCAACCTCCTGCGCAACGACCTTGATGCGGTGGCGGCGCGCCTGTCCGAGCGGGGCTACACGCTGGACCGGGCCCGCTACCAGGAGCTGGACCAGCGGCGCCGGACCGCGCTCCAGGAAGCCGAGGCCCTGAAGGCCGAGCGCAACCGCGTGAGCGAGGAGGTGGGCCGCCTCAAGCGGGCGAAAGAAAACGCGGATGCCCTCATCGCCCAGCAGCGGGAAGTGGGCGACCGGCTCAAGGCGCTGGAAGCCGCCGAGCGCGAGATCGAGGCCGCCTTCAAGGATTTCCTCGCGGGGATCCCCAACCCGCCCCACGCCAGCGTGCCGGTGGGCCGGGACGAGCACGCCAACGTTGAAATCAAGCGCTGGGGCCAGGTGCCGCAGATCGCCGCGCCCAAGGATCACGTCGAGCTGGGCACGGCCCTGGGCATCCTCGACCTGGACCGCGCGGCCAAGATCAGCGGCGCGCGCTTCTCGGTGCTGAAGGGCCTGGGCGCCAAGCTGGAGCGCTCCCTCATCGCCTTCATGCTCGACCGCCAGACCGGCGCGGGCTACACCGAGGTCATCCCCCCCTACCTGGTGAACGCCGAGAGCATGTACGGCACGGGCCAGCTGCCCAAGTTCGAGCAGGACCTGTTCAAGACGCCCCATGGTGATGGCGCGCTCTACCTCATCCCCACGGCGGAAGTGCCCGTCACCAACCTCTACCGCGACGAGATCCTGCCCGCGGAGTCGCTGCCCCTGCGCCACTGCGCCTTCACGCCCTGCTTCCGCAGCGAGGCGGGCAGCTACGGCAAGGACACCAAGGGCATCATCCGCCAGCACCAGTTCCACAAGGTGGAGCTGGTGACCTTCGCCGCCGCGGAGGAGGCGGAGGCCGAGCTGGAGCGCCTCACCTCCGACGCGGAGGCCATCCTGGAAGCCCTCGGCCTGCCCTACCGCCGTGTGCTGCTCTGCACGGGCGACATGGGCTTCAGCAGCCAGAAGACCTACGACCTGGAGGTGTGGCTGCCCTCGCAGAACACCTACCGCGAGATCAGCTCCTGCAGCTGGTTCGGGGACTTCCAGGCCCGCCGCGCCAACATCCGGACCCGCGGCAAGGAAGGCAAGCCCGCCTTCGTGAACACCCTGAACGGCAGCGGCCTGGCCGTGGGCCGCGCCTGGGTGGCGATCCTGGAGAACTACCAGCAGCCGGACGGCAGCGTGGTGGTGCCGGAGGTGCTGCGGCCCTACCTGGGCGTCGCGGTGATCCGCTGAACGACGGGCCCCTTCTTTGCGCGGAAGGCCTGGGCCTTCAGCGGGAGGGCCGCTGGGATCTGAGGAAGGTGTCGTTTGCCATCGCCCAGGGCGAAGCCCTGGGTGTCGTGGGCGTCAGCGGCGCGGGAAAGACGACCCTGCTGAACATGGTGCTGGGGCTCCTGGAGCCCACGGAAGGCCGGATCCTCCTCGACGGCGCCCCCTGGTCCCCGCTTCCTGAAGGGGAGCGCCGCCGGCGCCGCCCGCGGATCCAGGCCGTGTTCCAGGATCCCCAGGCAAGCCTGCCGCCCCATCGCACGGGCTGGGAGATCCTCCAGGAGCCGCTGGCGATCTGGAACCGTGGGAATCCCCGCGCCCGGCGCGAGGCCGCGGCGCGCATGGCAGCCCGGGTGAAGTTCCCGGAGGCGGCCCTGGAGCAGCGCCCTGCGGCCTGGTCCGGTGGGCTGGCCCAGCGTCTCTGCCTGGGCCGTGCCCTCATGCTGGAGCCGGCCCTGCTGGTGCTGGATGAGCCCTTCTCGGCCGTGGATCCCACCCTTGGCGGGCACCTGGCGAGCTTGCTGCTGGAAGTACGGGCCGAGGGCACGGCCCTGCTCTTCGTCAGCCACGACCTGGCCTCCGTGCGGAGCCTGTGCGACCGGCTGCTTGTGCTGAAAGATGGCCAGCCCCTAGGCCTGGGAGCCGTTGGACAGTTGCTGTCCGATTCCCCGCATCCGCATCTGGAAGAGCTGTGGGCTATCAGCTCTCAGCAACTGATAGCCGATAGCTGATAGCCAGAACTACTCCTCCACCGGCACCTGCACGGCGTCGGCGTTCACGTAGATGCCCCCGAAGTGGCCCCAGAAGCTGCTGAGGCCGGGGCGCAGGCGGCCCTGCTGGTCCAGGGACTGGAGCTCCGCGGAAAGGAGTTTCTGGGCTTCGGTGGTCTGGACTTCCTGGATCAGGCTCCGGCGGCTCTCGAAGGTCAGAGCCGGCGCGGGCTCCCGGGAGACGATGCGGGCCAGCCAGAGCTTGCCGTCCTGGGCCCAGAGCAGAGGCGTGGTCTGGCCCACGGGGGTCTCGAGCAGGGCCTTGCGGATCCCGGGATGGGCCACCAGGTCCCGCAGCCCGCTGAGGGGGGCCGCAGCCTGATCGGACACGGGGCCCACGGCCTGCAGGCCGCCGGACGGGAGGGCCTGCTGGGCTTTGGCCAGGGCCTGCTTGCGGGATTCCTCGAGGCGGTAGGCCACCAGCACCTTGGCGCGGACCTCCTTGAAGGGCGGCACGGCCTCCGGCAGTGCCTCCTGCACGCGGAAGAGGATGTGGCGGTCGGCGAAACGCATGGGCTTGGAGACCTCGCCCACCTTCAGGCGGAAGGCCTCGCTGGCGATCTGGGGCAGCTCGGGCAGGCCTTCGGACTGGGCGCCCGCCTCGTTGCCGAAGGGCTGGCTCAGCTGGGCCTGGCTGCCCAGGCTCTTGGCGGCCGCGGCCAGGTCGCCACCGTTGGCGCGCTTGCGGATCTGCTCCAGGCGCTCCTGGGCCCGGGCATTGAAGCGGTCATCGGAGATCTCCTTGGCGAGCTGTTCCTTGACGTCCTCGAAGCGCTTCTCGCGGCGGCCTTCCAGCTTGATGAGGTGCATGCCGTAGATGGTCCGCACAGGCTGGCTGATCTCGCCGGGCTTGAGGGTGGCGGCGGCCTCGGAGAAGGGCTTCTGCATCTGGGGGAAGCGGAACCAGCCCAGGTCGCCCCCGTTGCCCTTGGCGCTGGGATCCTCGCTGAGCTCCTCGGCGGCCTTCGCGAAGTCCTGGCCCTTGACGAGGCGTTCGCGCAGCAGCTGGGCCTTGGCCGTGGCTTCCTGGATCTGGGTGTCGCCCTCGGCCTTGAAGAGGATGTGGCGGGCCTTGAATTCAATGAAGTCGTTCTTCCGGGCCTCGAAGGCGGCCTTGAGGGTGGCCTCGTCCACCTGGACCTCCTTGCCCAGGGCGGCGCGGTCCACGGCCACGAACTGGATCACGCGGCGGGGAGGCTGGAGGAACCGGTCACCGCCGGCCTTGTAGAAGGGCTCCAGGGTGCCGTCACCGGGATCCGCCACGGTGGCGGGGTCCACCGCCAGGGTGGCCTGCTGGAAGGCGACCTTCTCATGGCGCAGGCGGTCTTCCACCGCGAGCCAGGCCCCATCCACGGGCACCTGGAAGGCCGCCTGCTGGATCAGCTTGGTGCGCAGCAGCTCGCTGCGCAGGTTCCGCTCCTGGAGGGCGGGGTTGAAGCCGGTCTCCTGGAAGATCTGCTTCAGCTCCGCGGTGGACTTCAGGTTGCCCTGGGGGTCCAGGAGGATGGGGTACTGCTTCAGGAAGGCCCGCAGGCGGGCGCCGACTTCTTCATCCGTCACCACGACGTGGTGCCGCTCCGCCAGTTCCTCCATGAGCTTCTGGTTCATGAGGTCCCGCAGGGCCTGGGACTGGACGAAGGGCTTGAGGGCCTCGGGACTGGCCTGCTTGCCATAGCGCTGGTAGAGCTCCTGCATGTGCTCCGCCAGGTCGCGCAGCAGCACTTCGCGGCCGTAGACCCGCGCCACCACCGTATCTGGGGTATCCACCCGGCCGGAGGGGGCCAGGTAGGCCACCAGGCCCAGGAGGACCACGATCATGACCGCTGCCATGGGCGTGCGGTTGGATTTGAAGACCTGACGGAAGGAACGCAGCATGCGGGGCTCCGGTGGACGGACCTCCCAGATTACCGCGGGGGCACCTTATGTGACAGGCTCCTTCGTTGGATTACACTGGAATGCTGGAGTGTTTGCATGGCCGTCCTGTCCGTACTGACCTGGGGCGATCCCCGACTGAAGAAGAACAGCGAGGACGTGGGGGATTGGACCCCCGAGCTGGAGCAACTCGTAGCCGACATGTTCGAGACGGCCCTCGACGAGGAGGGTGTGGGCCTCGCGGCGCCGCAGGTCGGCGTGAACGTCAACCTCGCCGTGATCGACTGCTCCTGCGGCGAGGATCCCACCCAGAAGCTCGTCCTCATCAATCCCGAGATCGTCCGGGAGGAGGGCAGCCAGGTGGGGCCGGAGGGCTGCCTGTCCATTCCCGGCATCCGGGAAGTGCTGGAGCGCCCCCAGAAGGTGGCCATCCGCAACCGGACCAAGGACGGCAGCTGGCAGGAACTGGAAGGCGAGGACCTGCTGGCCCGGGCCTTCTGCCATGAGATCGACCACCTGCGCGGACGCCTCTTCGTGGAGTACTTCGGACCCGTCAAGCGCCAGGTCATCCAGCGCCGGTACCAGAAACAGGTCCGGGGATGACCCGCATCGCCTTTCTCGGCACTCCCCGCGCGGCCGTCCCGGCCCTGCGGGCCCTGGCCGAAGAGGGCATCACGGCGGTCTTCAGCAATCCGGACCGGCCTGCGGGGCGGGGGCGGCACCTGGAGGCCCCGCCGGTGAAAGTGGCGGCCCAGGAGCTGGGCCTGCCCGTCCACCAGCCGCTGAGCTGGAAGGCGCCTGAGGTCCGCGATCTGTGGGATGCCCTGAAGATCGACTTGGCGATCGTCGTGGCCTACGGCCATCTGCTACCCCGCTGGATGCTGGATTCCTGCCCCAACGGCGTCTGGAACCTGCATTTCTCCCTGCTGCCCCGCTGGCGCGGCGCCGCCCCGGTAAACCACGCGCTGCTGGCGGGAGATGAGGAGACGGGCGTCAGCCTCATGAAGCTCACGGCCGGCCTGGATGAGGGACCCGTCCTCGCCCAGTCCCGCCGTCCCATCGGCCGCGGGGACACCGCCGAAAGCCTGCTGGTGGCCCTCTCGGCGGATGCCGCCGACCTGCTCATGGACCAGCTGCCCCTCCTGCTCTGCGGCTGCGGCCGGCCCGTGGAGCAGCGCCACGAGGCGGCCACCTACGCCGCCAAGCTCCGCAAGGACATGGGCCATCTGGACTGGCGGCACCCCGCAGCGGATCTGCACCGCCAGGTCCGCGCCCTCTGGCCCTGGCCCGGATCCGAACTGCAGCTGGAGGGCCAGCCCCTGAAGGTCTGCGGCGTGGGGGCACTCCGGGCCTGCTACCGCGACCCCGGCCAGCTGGTCTGGGGCAAGGAGGGCGCCTGGCTCACCACCTCCGACGGCGCCCTGGAACTCACCCAGCTCCAGCGCCCCGGCAAGCCCGTCCAACCGGCCCTCCAGGCCCTCCAGCCCTGGGGCGCGAGCGGCAGTCGAGCGCTGGGTTGAAAGGAAAAGCGGAGACAGGATTAACAGGATGAAAAGCTGGATTAACAGGATTAAAGCATTAACTGCATTGCTTCTTTAATCCTGTTAATTCTTCAAAATCCTGTTAATCCTGTCCCCGCTTTTCAAGCCAGGCGCGCGGCCACATCGCGGTAGTCGGGGTCCAGGTCGTGGACGGCTTTGAACTCAACGGCGGCGAGGGCGGTCTGGCCCTGCTGGAGGTAGATCTCGGCCAGGTCGTAGCGGAGGCCGATGCTGTCCTCGGGGGGGAAGCCGGGGGCCTCGATGCCCTGGCGCAGCCACGCCACGGCGGCGTTGAGGTCGCCCCGGTCCTGTTCGCAGATGCTGAGCATGGAGCAGCATTCGAGGGTGCGCTCGGGGTCGCCCATGGCGATCTTGAACTCCTCGATGGCCGGGTCGATGAGCACCATCTCCTTGTAGGCGATGCCCAGGTTGTAGTGGGTGTCGTAGTCGTCGCCCTTGACCTGCTTCTCCACACCCTCGCGGAAGGCGCTGAACAGCTCGTCGACGCTCTGGATCTTCTCGACCACATGGGTGGCGTCGTGCATCTCCTCGTCCTCGCCGGAATCCATGAGGGCGGTACCCAGCACGTCCGTGAGGTCGAAGAAGGAATTGGCGAAGTCATGTTCCTCAAGGGCGCTGGCCTTGGCCGTGAGCCCCAGCTTCTGGAGGGCACCCTCGGCGCGCTCCAGACGGGCTTCCAGTTCGGGGTGCGCCGGGAACTGCTTGAGGGCGGCCTCGACTTCCGCCTTGGCCTCTTCGGGGCTGCCGTAATCCAGCTGGAAGTCGATATCGCCGAGGAGGTTGGCCAGGTCCTCGGGGATGGGCTCAGGCCCGGCGGCCGCTGAGAGCGGAGGCAGCGCCTCGACCACTTCCGGCGACAGGATCCCCGTGGGCATGGGAGGGAGCGGCGTGGTGGGGGCCGAGAAGGGGACCGACTCAGCCGCCAGATCCGACAAGGTGTCGTCCATCCAGCTCAGGTCCGAGGCGTCCAGGGCGGCTGGTTCCGCGGGAGGAGACGGAAGCCCTGCGGCTGGCGCGAAGGGATCCGGCAGGACGGGCAGGCCCTCGCCCAGGGGGATGGCCTCCCGCGCGGGGGGCTTGGGGGCCATGGGCGACAGGGGAGGCGGGAGGGCGGGGAGGTCGAGCCCGATGATTTGATCCACCTCGCTGGCCGGGGTGGGCGGGGCGGCGGGTATGGCCGCGGCCAGGGGAGGCGTGGCCACCTTCGGAGGGGCGGGCACGGCGGGGACGGAGGGACGGACTCCGGGCTCGGGCAGGCCCATGGTCCGGCGATGGATGCGGGTGGACCCTGGGAAGAGCTGCTCCGCCATGTCCAGCAGCTGGGTGGCTTCGCGCTTCCGGTCGAGGCGGAGGAGGGCCTGGGCGCTCTGCACGTACTGCATCTGCACCTTGGTCAGGTGCCCGGTGGTGCGGTGCACGGCCACGATGGCCTCGATGAGGGTCAGGTCCGACGGATCCAGCTCGAGGGCCTTCTTGTAGGTCTCCACGGCGCGTTCGGTGCTGCCGCTCCGGAGCAGGGCCTCGGCCTCCCGGGAGAACTGCTCCATGCGGAGCCTCCGGATGGGGTCCAGCTCGGTCTCTCCACCGTGCAGGGTGCCCTCCAGGGCCGCCGGGGACTGGAAGACGCCTGAGAATCCGGACTGGGGCGCGCTCGGAGAGGGTGGTGCCGAGGCGTCGGGGATGGCGCCCAGGGCGCGCAGCTGGCCGGAGAGGTGCCCGATCAGCGACGGGTCGTTGGCCTGGTGGGCTAGGCTGTAGGCGCTCTGAAGGGCGTGGACCTGGTCGGCCCGGCTGCCACTCTGATGGGCGATCTCGGCGAGGAGGGTCCAGGCCTCGACGCTCATGTGGTTCTGCATGGCCGCCCGGAGGCTCCGGCCGACGGTGTCGCCGGAACCCCGGCGGGCCAGTTCTCGGGCGATGGGCGCGAACAGCCGGAGCCCCTCCTCCGCGCGGTCGGCGTTTACCAGGTTGCGGAGGGCCTTCTCTGCGAGCGGGAGGGACTTTTCCGGAATCTGCGCGATCTCCGTCAGCGCCTCCAGGGCCCGGTCGGGGTGGCCGCTGCGGAGTTCGATCTCCGCCAGAGCTTCCAGCAGTTCCGTGTCCCTCGGGTTGCTGACCAGGCCCTCCCGCAAATGCTGGGCCGCGGTGGCGTAGTCGCCCTGGATCACTCCCAGCCGGCTCTGGGTGAGGAAGACGTGGGGCGTGGAGATCATCGACTTGGCGCGCTCGAGAATCTGGTTCGCCTCGCCGTGCATCTGCTCCATGGCCAGGGATTCGGCTACCTCGAGGTAGATGCCCGCAGCGCGGTCCTTCATGCCCTCCTTGTTGTAGAGGTCCGCGAGCTTGACCTTCATCTTCAGGTTCTTGGGATCGAGATCGACGACCTTGTTGAACTCCTCCAGCGCCCGTTTGATGAGGCCCTTCTTCTGGAAGTGCTCGGCCACCTGCAGGTGGACCTTCACCGCGTCGGTGGGGCGGTTCATCTGGCGATAGAGGTCCGCCAGGCGCTGGGCCGCGTCGATATCTTCCGGCGCATTGCGGACGATCTTCTGGAAGATGGCCGCGGCGCGGGCGTGGAAGCCGTCCCGCTCGTACGCTGTGCCCAGCCGTTTGTGGATCTCCACGCCCTCCCGGGTCCGGCTGATCTGCACGTAGAGATCGCCGATCTGGTTCAGGGTCGAGTAGTCCTTGGGGTTGTCCTCGACGAGCTTGTGGAACTCCTCGATGGCCCGGTCGACCTTGCCCGCCGTCAGGTACTTGTCGGCTTCCTTCTTGACTTTGACGCGATCAATGGCCATTCACTGCCTCAGGAAGCCTGGCGGGGTTCGGAAAGTGTAGGCGGGGGCGGCCCGCCTTGGATAGATCGGAGATCTAGCGGAAGTTGCGGCCCGTGAAGCTGTGGGGCAGCAGGTCCTCCAGGCGGTGGAGCGCGCGGGCTTGGCGGTTGGCGAGGAGGACCGGCAGCCCTTCGGCAAATTCGGCCAGCGCCTGCCGGCAGGCCCCGCAGGGCGGGGTCAGCTCGGCCACATCGGTCACCACCACGGCTGCCGCCAGGCCTCCGGGGCGCAGGCCGGCGGCCACAGCGGCGCTGAGGGCGCCCCGTTCGGCGCAGAGGGTGACGGGATAGGCGGCATTCTCCACGTTGCAGCCCGGCAGGATGTCGCCGGCCGTGGTCAGGAGCGCTGCGCCGACCTGGAAGTGGGAATAGGGGGCATGGGCGTTCGCCCGGGCCTTCCAGGCCGCCTCCAGCAGGGGCGTCCAGGCGGGGGATTGGGGATCGTCGAACACCGGCGCCTCCTGCGTGATCTTCAGCTTAACGGAGGTTCCCCCGGGCCAGGCCGGTCCCGGGTGCCCTCCGCCCGGGCGAGGGCCAGGGCCCGCCAGCAGGGGGGGTGCCCCCGAACTTCGCGGGCCTCCTCGGCTCCACGCAGTTCCAGGGTGACCTCCCGCTTCTGGAGGCGGGCCTGAAGCACGGCGCCGGAGAGCCGCTCCAGTTCCCGCTCGAAGGCGTGGCCCGGGGCCCAGGCGGAGAGGTCGAGGCGCAGGTGCAGGCCCTGGGGCCGTTCCTCCTGGAAGGTGCGCACCCAGAGCTGGCTGCGCTGGGCCGTGCGCTTCCAGTGGACCCGGCCGGGCGGATCCCCCGCCCGCCAGGGCCGTGCGCCCTCTGGGCTGCTGGTCCCCTCCTGGGCCACGGTGCGATGGCCCTCGCCCCGCCAGCCGGCGGGCGGGGCCGGTGGCGTGCGGGGGTGGGGCAGGATGAGCAGCTCTTGATCCAGCTCGATGAAGCGGGCCTTCTCCACCAGGCCGAAGGGGAAGCGCGTCCGGAGCTCGAGGCGGCGCGCCCGCGCCCAGCCGCGGTGCCCGGCCCGGGCGTGGAGGACCACCTGGATCTCGCCCTTCCGGTCGATCCGGCCCAGAAAGCCGGGTTCCACCTGGCCGTCGTCCAAGGTGAGGTGGAGCTCCAGCCCCCGGATCCGGCCCCGTCCCCCGTCCTGGAGGCGGAGCCGGAGGCCGCCCCGCACCCGGGCGAAGAGGTTGCCTTCTTCCAGGCCCACCACCTTCAACCCCTGAAGGGCGCGGCGGCTCAGGATCCCCGACACCAGGAACAGGCCCAGCATCAGGGAGAACACCAGGTAGAGCAGGTTGTTGCCCGTGTTCACGGAGAAGGCGCCCACGGCCAGCAGGGCCAGCAGGCACTGCGCGCCCAGGCCCGTGAGGGACAGGCGCAGGCGGCGGTCGCTCCACAGTCTCACGCGGCGCCTCCTGCGCCGCGCCCTACGGGCTTCGGCTTCGCCAAAGTGGCACTTCGCTCCTGCTTCGTGCTCATGCCCCCCAGCCTACCCTCCCGAGACTGCCTGCTAGCATGGACCTTCTCCCCAAGGCTCCCATGTCGACCCGTCTCTTCCGCACGAAGTCCCTGGAACAGCTGCGCGCGAGCGCCGATGAGCCGGAGCATCAGCTCAAGAAGAACCTCACGGCCTTCGACCTCACCATGTTCGGCATCGGGGCCATCATCGGCGCGGGCATCTTCTCCAGCATCGGCACGGCGGCGGCGGGGAACATGGCCGATGGGCGACTGCCCGCCGGACCCGGCCTGGTGCTCAGCATCCTCATCGTGGCCCTCATCTGCGGGTTCACGGCCCTGGCCTACGCCGAGCTGGCGTCCATGATCCCCGTGTCGGGCAGCGCCTATACCTATGCCTACGCGACGCTCGGCGAGCTCATGGCCTGGATCATCGGCTGGGACCTGCTGCTGGAATACGCCATCTCCAACGTGGCTGTGGCCATCTCCTGGGGCGACTACGCCCGCAGCTTCCTGTCCACGGTGCTGCACGTGGACATCCCCGGCTGGCTGGGCATGGATCCCCGCTCCGCCTTGAAGCTCGTGGAAGGTGCCCCCGCCATGGACCTCGGCGCCAAGCTGCACGTCCTGGCCCAGGCCAAGGCGGGCCTCGCGAATGGCGCGGCGACCTTCCTCAACTGGGAGGTGGTGAAGGCCGCCCCCACCGTGGCCGGCTTCCCCATCACCATCAACCTCCTCGCGGTGATCATCACCGTCCTGATCACCTGGCTCTGCTACATCGGCATCAAGGAGAGCGCCCGGGTGAACAGCGTCATGGTGGTGATCAAGGTGATCATCCTGCTGGCGGTGGTGGGCCTGGGCATCCGCTTCATCAGCCCGGACAACTGGCATCCCTTCGTGCCCCACGGCTGGAAGGGCATCCAGGCGGGCGCCGCCATCATCTTCTTCGCCTTCATCGGCTTCGATGCCGTGAGCACCACGGCGGAGGAATGCCGCAATCCGGGCCGCGACCTGCCCCGGGGCATCCTGGGCTCCCTGGTCATCTGCACCGTCATCTACGCCGCCGTAGCCCTGGTGGTGACGGGCATGCTGCACTACACGAAGCTGGGGGGCATCGCCGATCCCCTGGCCTACATCTTCACCCAGCACAAGATGGCGGGCATCGCGGGGGTCATCAGCTTCGGGGCCGTCATCGCCACCACCGCCGCCCTTCTCGTCTACCAGGTGGGCCAGCCGCGCATCTTCATGAGCATGAGCCGGGACGGCCTCCTGGGCCCCTGGTTCGGCAAGGTCCACGACCGCTTCAAGACGCCTTCCCATGCCACGGTGCTCACGGGCTTCCTGGTGGCCATCCCGGCAGCCCTGCTCAACATCGACGAGGTGGTGGAGCTGGCCAACATCGGCACCCTCTTCGCCTTCGTCATCGTCTGCGTGGCCGTGCTGATCCTGCGGAAGCGGAGGCCTGAGGCGCCCCGGAAATTCGTCATGCCCTTCGCCTGGATCATTGCCCCCCTGGGGATCCTCGGCTGTGTCTGGATCGCCAAGGGGCTGCCGGCCCTCACCTGGTACCGCTTCTTTGTCTGGCTGGGCATCGGGCTGGTGATCTACTTCTTCTTCGGCTCACGGAACAGCAAGCTGGAGGCGCCAGCTGCGCGATGATGGACCTGGAGCTTTCCCCATGTTCACTGGACTGATCCGACATTTGGGCACCCTGGAATCCAGGTCTTCCCGACCGGGGGGCGCGCGGCTGCGCATCACGGCCCCGGCGGACCTGCTGGCCCGGGCCGAGCAGGGCGCCAGCATCGCCGTGAACGGCGCCTGCCTCACCAGCGTGGCCGTGGATGGCCGGGCCTGGGAGGCGGACCTCAGCGAAGAGACCCTGACGAAGACCACCCTGGGCCGGTTGCCACTGGGCGCGGTCCTTCATCTGGAACCCGCCCTGCGGGTGGGCGATCCCCTGGACGGCCACCTGGTCTCGGGCCACGTGGATGGGGTCGGGCGGCTACTGTCGCGTCCCCGGACTCAGAGTGGCCTGGATGAAGGCATCTGGCGCTTCGCCATGCCGGAAGTCCTCGCACCCATGACCGCCGCCAAAGGCTCAGTGGCCGTGGACGGCATCTCCCTCACCGTGGTGGACTGCGGCACCGATTGGTTCACCGTGGCCCTCATCCCCGAGACCGTCGCCCGCACGGCCCTGAACGGCATGCGGCCCGGCGATCCCGTGAACCTGGAGGCCGATCCCATCGGCCGCTTCGTGGCCCGGGCCCTGGCCCTCCGCGCCAGCGACGAGAAGCTGGCCCGCTTCGCCCAGGGTGGCTGGAACGGCTAGCTACTCCCGCGCCCCCTTCCGGATGCGATCCATCTCGCGCTTCTGCTCGCGCTGCTTGAGGGCCTCGCGCTTGTCGCCCACGGCCTTGCCCTCCGCCAGCGCGACCTTGACCTTGATCATGCCCTTCTCGTTCAGGTAGATGGCCAGGGGGATGATCGTGAGGCCCTTGCGCACCACCTTGGCCGTCATCTTGGTGATCTCGGCCTTGTGCAGCAGCAGCTTGCGGGGCCGCAGGGGGTCGTGGTTGGCGTAGGTGCCGAACTCGTAGGGCGAGATGTGGGCCTGCTTCAGCCACAGCTCGCCGGCCACCGCATCCACGTAGGCGTCCTGCAGCTGGCCCAGGCCCGCCCGCAGGGCCTTCACTTCGGTGCCCTGGAGGGAGATCCCCGCCTCCCAGGTCTCGAGGACATGGTAGTTGTGCAGGGCCTTGCGGTTGCGGACGAGATCCTCGGACATGGGACCAGTGTAACTCCCGGTAGACTCGTCCTTTTGGGATGGTCCTCATGCTGCAGAAGATCCTTGCCCCCGTCATCGCCTGGATGCTGGTGGTCATGGCCGCCATGGGACCCCTGGGCGTCATGCTGCTCATGGCCATCGAAAGCGCCTGCATTCCTCTGCCGAGCGAGGTCATCATGCCCTTCGCGGGGTACCTGGCCTTCAAGGGGCAGATGACCCTGTTCGGCCTGGGGGCCGGCCATCCCGTGGCCCAGATCTGGATCGCGGGCGTCTTCGGGGCCCTCGGCTGCAACCTGGGCAGCGTGCCCGCCTACGAGGTGGGGGCCTGGGGCGGGCGGCGCGCCATCGAGAAGTACGGGCGCTACATCTGGCTGCACACGGGCCACCTGGACCAGGCCCACCGCTTCTTCGAGCGCTTCGGCTCCGAAGCCATCATCATCGGCCGCCTGCTGCCCGTGGTGCGCACCTTCATCGCCCTGCCCGCCGGCATCGCCCGCATGAACCGCACCCGCTTCCACCTCTACACTTTCGCTGGCAGCCTGCCCTGGTGCCTGGGCCTGGCCTGGATCGGCTACAAGCTGGGCGAGAAGTGGAACACCCTGGGCCAGTACTTCCACAAGCTGGACGCCATCATCGGCGCGCTGATCGTGGCGGGCGTCTCGTGGTTCGTGTACGACCACGTCCGGAATCGGGCGAAGGGCTGAAAAACAGGGACAGGATTAACAGGATGAAAAGCTGGATTAACAGGATGAAAGCATTCACTGCACCGCTTTTTTGAATCCTGTTAATCCTTACTAATCCTGTAATCCTGTCCCCGCTTTTTCATTTGGCGAAGCGGTCCGTGGCGGCCACGAGGGCCCGCGAGATGCCGGGCTCGTAGGCGCTGTGGCCGGCGTCGGGGACGATGATGAGGTCGGCTTCGGGCCATGCCTGGGACAGGGCCCAGGCGCTTTCGAGGGGGCAGACCATGTCGTAGCGGCCCTGGATGATGGCGCCGGGGATACCCTTCAGCTTTCCAGCGTCGCGCAGCAGCTGGGCTTCGTCCATCCAGCCCTTGTTCAGGAAGTAGCTGCACTCGATGCGGGCGAAGGCGAGGGTGGTGGCCTCGTCGCCGTAGGAGGCGATGAAGTCGGGATCGGGGATGAGCTTGCTGGTGGCGCCCTCCCAGATGCTCCAGGCCTTGGCGGCGGGCAGATTCACCGACGGATCGTCGCTCAGCAGGCGCTTGGCATAGGCCTGCAGGAAGTCGCCGCGCTCGGCCTCGGGGATGGCGTCGCGGTAGGGCTCCCAGGCGTCGGGGAAGATGCGGCTGGCGCCCTCCTGGTAGAGCCAGTCCACCTCGCGCTGGCGCAGCAGGAAGATGCCCCGCAGGACCAGTTCCGTCACGCGCTCCGGGTGTTTTTCCGCGTAAGCCAGTCCCAGCGTCGCGCCCCAGGAGCCGCCGAACACCATCCAGCGGTCGATCCCGAGGTGCTCGCGGATGCGCTCCATGTCGGCCACCAGGTCCCAGGTGCCGTTCTCGCGGACCTCGGCGTAGGGCGTGCTCTGGCCGCAGCCCCGCTGGTCGAAGAGGATGATGCGGTAGATGTCGGGATCGAAGTAGCGCCGGTGCTTGGGGCTGGTGCCGCCGCCGGGGCCGCCGTGGAGGAAGATCACGGGCTTGCCCTCCGGGTTGCCGCTCTCCTCCACATGCAGCTCGTGCAGGGCCGACACCTTCAGGCGCTGGATTCTGCGGGGCTCAAGGGCCGGGTAGAGCCAGCTGGCGGGATCCTTGCGAAGCGGCATGGGAACTCCTACACGAAAAACAGTGCCGCCGCACCCGCCAGGGCCAGCAGCGTGCCCAGGATCGCATGGCCGCCCACCTTCTCCTTGAATCCGAAGTGGGCGACCGGCAGGAGGATGACGGGTGACAGGGACATCAGGGTGGCGGCCACGCCCATGGGGGCCTTGGCGATGGCCACCAGGGAGAGCACCACGCCCAGCACGGGGCCGGTCACAGCGCCGAGGCCGATGAAGGCCGTGGCGCGGCCATCGCGCAAGCCACTGAGGGCACCCGCCAGACGGCCCGTGGCGCCGAAGTAGAGCAGCAGGGCCGCCAGACCCGCGGTGACGCGGATGAGGTTGGCCGCGATGGGGGGGAAGCCGCCCGCCAGGCCCTTCATGCTGAAGACCAGGCCCACGGACTGCCCCAGGGCTCCGCCGATGCCCAGCAGGATGCCGCGCCAGAGATGGGGATGGGCCTCGTGGTCGCCGCCGCCCCACACCACCCACGCGATGCCGCCGAGGGTGGCCACCATGGCGAGGATCTTGGGCGGGCTGAGGTTCTGGCCGAGGAACAGCCAGGCCAGCAGGGCGCTGAAGATGGGCGAGAGGGTCATCAGCAGCATGGCCAGCCGGGGCCCGATGAGCAGGAACGACTCGAACAGCACCGCATCGCCCAGGGCGAAGCCGATCAGCCCCGAGACACCCAGCCAGCCCAGGCGAGCGGCTCCGGCCTGCATGGGGAAGAGGCTGCCGTAGAGGGCCAGGTGGAGCAGGACGAGCAGGGCCCAGGCCATGAGCAGGCGGACCAGGTTGACGGAGGCCGACCCCACCCGGCGTCCCGCCACCGTGAAGCACACGGAATTGAGCGACCAGCAGAGCGAGGTGAGGAGGGCGGCGCTTTCGCCAAGGTACATCACGCGAACATCCCGAGGATTCCGTTGCTGACGAGCATGCCCCGGGGGCTGAGGCGCACCTGGTCGCCCTCCCAGATCGTGAGCCCTTCCTTCGCGAGGGCCCGGAGCCGGGCCTCCCAGCCATCGCAGAGGGGCCGTAGATTCAATGCCTCCGCCTTCCGCCGCAGGGCACCCCAGTCCACGCCTCGATGGAGGCGCAGACCCAGGAGGGGGATTTCGGCCAGGGCTTCCGCCGCGTCCAGTTCCTGGAGGTCCACCTCGCCGCGCCCTTCGACCCAGGCGGGGATGACGCTGCTTTCGGTCCACCGCAAGTCGCCCAGCTGCGAGGCGGCGCTGGGGCCCAGCCCCAGGTAGGGACGGCGCTCCCAGTAGCGGCTGTTGTGGATGGATTCACCGCCGGGCCGGGCGTAGTTGCTGATCTCGTAGGGCGCCAGGCCGAGGCGCGGGACCTCCTCCTGGAGGGCCTCGAAGACATCGGCCACGTCGTCCTCGGAGGGCAGCGCCAGGCGGCCCGCGTCGATCTCGGCGCGCAGAGGGCAGGCCTTGTCCAGGTCCAGCAGGTAGACGCTGAGGTGATCGAGGCCGGTGGCCGCCAGAGCCCGGGCATCTTGAATCACTTTGGACAGTGATTGTCCAGGAATACCCACCATGAGGTCGGCGCTGCGGCGGCGGAAACCGGCCCGCTCGGCCAGATCCAGGGCTTCAAGTGCCTGGGCGGCGCCGTGGATGCGGCCCAGCCGCCCCAGCAGGGCATCGTCCAGGGCCTGCACGCCCAGGCTGACGCGATCCCAGCCCAGGTCCCGGGCGCCCTGGAGCCAGGCCAGGTCCACCGTGCCCGGGTTGGCCTCGAAGGTGGCTTCGACCAGCGGGCCGAGGTCGAAGGCTTCGCGCACGGCCCAGGTGAGATCCGCCAGTTCCCGGGCGGACAGCAGGGAGGGCGTGCCGCCGCCCAGGTAGAGCGAGTCCACCGCGGGCCGGTCCAGGGCGGCGCCCCAGACGCGCACCTGGGCGATGAGGCGGGCGGTGGTGTCCGGCTGGAGGCTCCGGTCCCGGGTGGTGGCGAAGGAGCAGTAGGTGCACCGATCCACGCAGAAGGGGATGTGCAGGTAGAGCCCGAGGGGCTCGGTGTGGGCGGCGGTCCTGAGCGCCGGCAGCCTCTCCGCCAGGGGGAGCGGAAGGTCAGGGATCAACCATCACCTGCTTCACGGCCTCTCGGAGGGCGCGGACCTCCCCCGGGAAACGCCAGGGGGCCCGGGAGGGTTCGGCGGCCTCCGCGAGGGCCTGGTAGCGCCGCTGCAACAGGGCGTGGCGCTCGGGACGGGGCATCCGGCCGCCCATGTGGAGCTCGAGCAGTTCGAGGTTCTGCTGCAGGCGGGCCGATTGGGGATGGTAGAGGAAGACGTTCAGGAGCAGGTGCCCCAAGGCGAGCCCCAGGAGCAGGAACCCCCCCACCACGGGGCTGCGCAGGCCTGGGTTCAGCCCCAGGGCCAGCCACCAGCCCAGGAGGCCCATAAGGGCCAGCGACAAGAGGGGGACCAGAGGCATGGCCCACAGGCCGTTGCCCCACAGGCAGTCGTGGATGAGGGAATCGGCCACGGCCTCCAGGGTGCGGCGATCGCTGGCATCCCGGGCCTTGAGCAGATGCCGGTCCAGGGCGTCCCAGGCCTGCTTCTGGACGGGGTTGAGCACCACCTCGCGGTATCCGTTGGCGGTCTCGCTCGGACGGATGGGCTGGATGCGTTGGCTCCGGCCCGGTTCCACGGCAGGTGGAGGCGGGGGCTCCAGGATTTCCGCATCCGCCGGCGGTGGCGTGTTGGTGATGTGCGTCTGCCCGCTGGCGTCTCGCCAGTAGTAGGTCTGCGACGGCTGGCCGAGGAGGGCCAAGACGAGCAGCCCGGCGGCGGCGATCACCAGGCACTCTTAGAACTGGGCATCGAGGGCCTCGCACCAGAAGTGGTAGATCATCTGGTGGATTTCCTGGATGCGGGCCGTCACGGTGGACGGCACCACCAGGGCGTCGTCCATCAGGCCGGCCAGCTTGCCCCCATCGCGGCCCAGGAGGCCCAGGGTGCGTACCCCCAGTTCCCTGGCGGAGGCCACGGCGCGGATGACATTGGGGCTGTTGCCACTGGTGCTGATGCCGATCAGCAGATCGCCAGGCCGGCCCATGGCCTCCACCTGCCTGGAAAATATCTGATCGAAGCCGTAGTCGTTGCCGATGGCGGTGAGGGCGGAGGTGTCCGTGGTGAGGGCGATGCCTGCCAGGGCGCGGCGCTCCTTCAGGTAGCGCCCGCTCAGCTCGGCGGCCAGGTGCTGGGCGTCGGCGGCGCTGCCGCCATTCCCGCAGACGAGGATGCGGCCCCCGCGCTTCAGCCGCTCGGCCATGTCGTCCGCCTGGGCGAGGAGGTGATCCAGCTCCTGGGCGAAAAAGGCCTGCTTCAGCTGGATGGACTCCTGGACGTGCTGGAGGAGGATCTGCTTCATGCCGCCGATTGTGACAGGAATTCCACTCCCGGGATCCGCCAAGCCCTGGCAGACTGCGGGGAGTCTTGCTCCTTCTGCGCGTGGATCCCATGGAATGGATGGCCCTCAAACACGCCCTGCTGTCCCACCTCCCGGTGGCGACGGGACTGCTGCTGCCCTGGGCCTTGTTCGCCTCCCAACGGGCCGGCCGTGGCATCCGCCCCTGGTGGACCGTGTGCCGCTACCTCGGGTGGGTGGGCCTGCTGGGCCTGATCGCCGCGCTCATCAGCGGCCCCGCCGCAGGACGGCTGCATGGGCTGATCCCCGCCGCGCGCATCTTCCCCCTGCCGGCATCCGGCCATGGGGCGGACGCCCTGCTGTTCCGCCACGCGGTGATCGCCACCGGCGCCGCCCTGTTCGCCGTGCCCGCCCTCTGGGCCATGAACCGGGCGCGGAAGGACCACCAGAGCCTCGGTCTGCTGGCCCTGCTGCTGGGGCTCGTCTGGTCCGCGCTGCTCCTGGCGACCGGCTACTCGGGCTATTCACTGGCCCACCCGGCCCGCCCCGCCTCCATCCTGCCCGCCCTGGTGAAAACCATCGAAGCGCCCGCCCCCCCGGTGGATCCCGAGGCGCAGGCCCCCCTCCGGGCGCTGGACTATGCGGCGCTGGAGGCCCTCCACGCCGAGCCCGTGAAGTCCCCGGCCCATGGCGGCCGCTGGATCCGCGCCTGGGCCAATCCCGTCGCCGCATCGGCCTACCGGGCTGGCCGGGCGCTGCCGCCGGGCGCCCTGGTGGTGTTGAGCAGTCTGGAGGACCGCTGGGGCCGTCCCGGCACCGAAGCCGGCCCCCTGTATGCCCTGGAGATGAAGGGGGAGAGCCCGGCGCTCACCTTCTACTGGCCCCAGGTTCCTGTGGACCGCCGCCAGGAGACCGGAGGCGAAACGCGGGCCTACTGGCGGGGGCAGGATGCCCACCTGGAGGCCTGCCGCACCTGCCATGCCGGCGGCATGGCCGACCCGGCCCAGCGCAGCCGCTGGCGCGTGCCGCGCAAGGCCGCCTCGGAGTGACCAAGAAAAGCCGGCCCGGAAGGCCGGCTTTTCTCGTGGCGCGGCGCGCTCAATCGATGGTGAACTCGCCGCTGTCGATGATCGTGATCTCCGCGGGGAGGAAACGGGCGTCGTAGCCCTTCTCCTTCAGCAGGTGGTAGGCCAGCTCGGCGCGGATGCCGGTGGAGCAGTGGCAGACGATCTTCGCCTCCTTCGGAAGCTCGGCCAGGCGCGCCTGGAGCTGCGGCTCGGGGATCGTGAGGGCACCCTTGATGGTGCCGTTCTTGGTTTCATCGAGGTTTCGCACATCCAGGATGACGGCGCCGCGCTGGGCAGGGGCCAGCTCGGCGAGCTTCGTGAACTCGGCGGGCGAGATGGAACCCGGGCGGGGCTTGGGCACGAAGGTGGCCTTGGCGGCCAAGGTGCCGGTCTCCATGGGCAGGGTCGCGGCCTGCCAGGCCTTGAAACCGCCCGTCAGCACGTTCACGCCCACGTAGCCGGCCTTCACCAGCTCCGAGGCCACGGCCTTCGCCGCCGCACCGCCGGAGGCGTCTACGACCACGACGGGGGGCTTGAGCTTGGCGGCCGGGAAGGTCTTGAGCAGGTCGGCCAGCTTCGCGGGATCGGCAGCCACGGCGCCCTTGATGAAACCCTTGGCGGCTTCGGCGGCGGGGCGGGCGTCGAGGATCACCAGCGGCGTGTTGGTGTCCAGGTAGGCGGCCTTCAGCGAGGCCGGGCTCAGCACCCCGAAGTGCTTCCGGGTCCAGGCGGGCATGCCCTCCACGAACACCTTGGCGTGCGTGTAGCCCAGCTTCCTGGCCTTGGCGAGCGAGCCGGGGCTCATGTTGCAGGTCTTCCCGCTGCAGTAGAAGATCACCAGCGCGCCCTTGTCGGCGGGCAGCTTGTCGAGGTTCTTGTCGAAGGCCGGGAAGGGCAGGTTCACGGCCGTGGGGATGGCGCCCTCCATGAAGCGGGGCGCGGGGCGCGAGTCGAAGAGGAAGTACTTCCCCTGCTCGGGGCCCATGGCCACCAGCTTCTGGAGCTCGTCGAGGGTGATGGTCTCGCTGGCCGCCAGCTTGACGGGAGGCTTGGCGAACACCGCCACGGCGGTCTTGACGCCATCCTTCTCGGTGTACTCGACCCGCACCTCGTGGCCCTTGGCGATGCCCTTCAGCCCGGCCTCGGCGTTGGCGGCCGGCTCGGGCGTGACGACCTTCAGGGTGGCCGCGTCGTAGCGGAGGATCTCGATCCGCTCGTCGATCTTCAGCTGGAAGGTGTGGACCTTCGGGGCCAGGTTGTCGAAGTGGCCGCGGAGGTTGTCGGCGGCCGTGGTGTGGCAGGTGGTGCAGATCTTGGCGGAGGCCGGCTTGGGGGCCGGGGCGTCGGTGGCGGACACCAGGGCGCAGGCGGCCGCCAGCGGAAGGAGGAGGTGAGCTCGGGATCTCATAGATTCTCCATTGGTCAAGTACGATTGGAGTCTATGGTTGTTTGCCCATCAATCCAGGCAGATTGTGACCGCGGTCTACGGACACCATGGTGGAAGCTTCAGCCCACCTCGCGAGGGGATGAAAATATAGGCGTGGTTAGGCGCAGGGTCGAGGGTGGCCTCAGCCCTCGTCCGTGAACAGGTTGGGCGTCTCCGCCGCGATGCCCAGTTCCTTCTTCGCTTTCTTGAAGGTGTAGGTGCCCATGGACAGATCCGGGAACTCGGGCCGCTTGCGCCCTTCCAGCAGCTCGGCCACGGTGAGGAGCTGCAGGCGCGGATAGTCCTTGCCGTTGCCGCCCTTGTAGAAGCCCGCCGAAGCCGCTTCCACGCGCATGGGCTTGGTGGGCTCCTCCAGCGTCACGAAGAGGCCGATGGGCGCCTTCTCGCGGTCCAGCACGCCCTTGAGGTCGCGCACCTGGGCCACGTTCACGCTGCCGCCCTTCACGCTCACCACCAGGCGCTGCGTGGCGGCTTTGCCGCCCACGGCGTCAGCGAAGTAGATGAGGCCGTCGATGCCGCCGTCGGCACCCTTCTTCTTGCCCTGGAAGGGCTGCGCATCCACCAACGAGCAGGCCCACCACTGGAACTGGTACTTGTCGCGCTCCGCCAGATCCCGCGCGCCCTCCAGATCCTTGGGCGTGCCGTGGACCTCGAAGGCGATGCCCGGGAAGGCATCCTTCAGGCGCTTCTCGATGAGGCTGATGGCCAGGTGCGTGATATCGATGCCAATCCACTGCCGCCCCAGCTTCTGCGCCGCATGGACCGCCGTGCCGCAGCCGCAGAAGGGATCCAGCACCACGTCGCCGGGGTTGGAGCTGGCGTTGAGGATGCGTTCGAGCAGGGCGAGGGGTTTTTGCGTGGGGTAGCCGAGGCGTTCCTGGGCTTGGGAGTTGATGGGGGCTATATCAGTCCAAACATTCCCAAGGAGTGTTCCTTGCATTTCGTCCAAGTAGCGCTTCAAGCGTGGACGCTTCGTCTTGTCATCTGGATACCAGATGCGACCCTCAGCATCGAGTTTTGCCATCGTCTCTTTTGAATACCTCCACCCCATTGGCGGATAAGGATGCCCCTTCCACTCGTACATCATGTTTGGGCGTGGGTTTGGGCTGGTCATGTTGTCGAGGGTGTACTTTCGGCCATCGGAATCGGACTTTGCATACTTATCTGCGATGTAGTCATCCGTGTGTGGAAGGTAGATTGAATTCCAAACAAAGGACGAACCACGAGAGTAAAAGAAGATCGTGTCGCTGACCTTGCTCCAAGTCTTGCTGTCGCTGTGAACATTGGTCCGTTGCCAAATAATTTCGTTGCGATAGTTTTCAATCCCAAAGGCTGCATCCAGCACTAGCTTCAAGTAATGGCTCGCGGTGGGATCGCAGTGCAGGTAGAGGCTCCCCGTGGGTTTGAGGACGCGGTGCAGCTCCAGCAGGCGGTTGGCCATCATCACCAGGTAGGCCATGACATCGTTCTCGCCGAGGAAGCTGCGGAAGGCGCTGATGAGATCGGCCATGCGGGTGTGACCGCTCTGCAGGATCTCGCCGTACTCGCGCTCGGCCTGCTCGCCCCAGTGCCAGCTGTCCTCGAAGGCCGTGATCTGCGCGTGGCTTTCGCCGCCCTCCGGCGACTTGAACAGCAGGTTGTAGTCGCGCTTCGAATTGAACGGCGGATCCAGATACACCAGGTCCACGCTCTCGTCCTTGATGGATTCGCGCAACACATGCAGGTTGTCGCCGAAAAAGAGCTGGTTCACGGAATTCATCCAGTCTTCTTCAGCAATTTTCTCTGAATGGCTTCTTGGTCATCCAAAGAAACCACCATTTCCTCAGCAACGTTCATCAGCCGCGCTAAATCACCTTTCGGAACATCTTCAAGGTTCCGGAGTATGCACAGTGAATCGAAATCAACTCGATGCCGAAGGAAATGATTGAGATAGATCGTCACCAATCTGGCTTTGTCACGTCCAGTGACACCAAAAACAAAAACTTGTCGATCCTTGCCGCTGAGCATGAAGTCAACGGGATATTTGGCGGCATCTGGGATGTCTTTGACGATGTATTCAGCCTGAAGGTTTTCAAGAGGGACAATCTTTCCTAGTGTCTCTTGGAGGTCCTCATAAAACGTTCCTTCGGCACGATCTCGATTCAGGAAGGTAAGATCGTGGATCCTCGTTACGAGTTGCATTAGATGGAAGACACCTCGTCCCAGGTCTTCACCAACACAATCAATGAAGAATTCTCCCTCATTCTCGATGATCCCTGAATCCGACAAAATCATGTCGAGTAGAGTTCCACGGGTTCCCTTCCGAAATTTCTCGACATCATTCTCATAGCTCAATTCCATCCAGGTATGGCCAAGATCAGTAACACGCCACCCACCCTGATCTCGGTTCTGAAGGTAGAGACTAATTGAATCTCCATCGGGGAATGTGAAGGGTGAGGAGATAGCCCAAAGCCCTTCGTCTAAGGGATGAAGGTTCACCTCACCGCAGAGACTTTTGCAGAGCTGATGTTGGATATCGGTGATCTTGGTTTTCATGGGAGCAACTGTGGGTGGGGTGCGGGAGCGGCAATTCCGGTGATACACGCCATTGCAACCAGATTATGCTTGGCTCCATCTAGTGAATCATATGCCTTTGTGGCCTCTGCGATGGACTCGGGTTTTTTCTTATTCTGGATCGCCTTCTCCGAGGCCTTATGGATATGACAGACGACACCGAGGGGCGGGTGATCGTGCCCCCCACCGTTCAGACGCAATAACACCAGATCTCCTGCGGGGCTGTTCCAAGTAAGTCCACAGGAGAAATCGCGCTTCAATTTGAGATTCTGACGGGTATAGAAGGTGAAAGACTCCTGGCCATCGTCCGAAATTAACTTGATATTACATTCTTCGTGTTGAGTGTTTGGACGCTGTTTCACCTTCGCTTGGAGGGAATTGGTCGCCCGCTTTGGGAGGCTAATCAGACGCTGAATCTCGTCATCTGTCAGGCTCTCGAAACTCATCACAACTCCGAAGGTTGGGAAGGTGATCGGCTGTAGGATCGTAACGCAAATCCCAGGGAACTCATGGAAGTTCTGCACCTTCGCAGTGCAGATATAGGCTCCCCATGGGTTTTAGGACGCGGTGCAGTTCCAGCAGGCGGTTGGCCATCATCACCAGGTAGGCCATGAGGTCGTTTTCGCCGAGGAAGCTGCGAAAGGCGCTGATGAGATCGGCCATGCGGGTGTGGCCGCTCTGCAGGATCTCGCCGTACTCGCGCTCGGCCTGCTCGCCCCAGTGCCAGCTGTCCTCGAAGGCCGTGATCTGCGCGTGGCTCTCGCCGCCCTCCGGCGACTTGAACAGCAGGTTGTAGTCGCGCTTCGAATTGAACGGCGGATCCAGATACACCAGGTCCACCGAGGCCTCGGCAATACTCTCCCGTAACACATGCAGGTTGTCGCCGAAAAAGAGCTGGTTCATAGGCTTCTCACCAAGTTGCGGGCTTGCGGAATGAACCGTTGGCATCGTTCAGTTCCTCCGCGAATTGCGAGGCTGACAGGGGACCCTGGCGGAGCGGCCAGATCCAATCCGAATTCTGCTTGAGTGATTGCGCGGGTTGGCGATGGGGGTTCAGGATGCCGACTTTTTTGTGAAACCGTTGGCGAACGATTTGGATGGGCAGGAGAAGGTCGGAATCATTGGAGACCACTACAGCCAGGTCGAATGCGCCATCGAAGGCATCCAAGAGGAGGTGGGTCCCCAGGTTGACATCCGAACCCTTCTCCTCTGTCTTGATGACTTTAACCGTCCGGGGTCTCGCATTGGGGTCAGCCAGGGCCGCCCGGGTGGTGGTGGTGAGGAACCGGCCGAAATGGATCTCCACTTTTGACAAGGTACCGAGCGCCCTCAAGTAAAGCTGCTGATTGGTGGCTCGTGATGGTTTGTGGGTGGTGCTTTCCATCTTGGCTGTGAAGTATTTGATCGCGAGGATTTCATTCCTGGGGAGCACCAGACCAAACAATTTTTCCAGATCCAGCCATTTGTTTGCCGAACGCTTCAGAGCCCCGTAATAGAGGTTGAATGAATCCACGTACACGATGGTCCGGATGCGAGGTACCTGATTGGAGTGCATGGCCCCATTCTGACCTAAAAAAGCTGAGGCCACCTTTCGGTGGCCTCGCACCCTTCGCCCGAAGGCTTGGGGGGGATTACATGACTTATAGATAGCCCGATCCGAAGCCGTCGCAAAGATTTTTTTTGAGTTTTTTCAGGCGAGCATTGGCTTCAGGTCACTTGCGTGTCAGATCTTTAACACCCACTCCAACTCCAGGGACCTGGCCACTCGGCGCGAAAAAGAACGGGGAACCACCGATGCACACCGATGAACACCGATAAAAGAATGAGAACGGCAAGATGATCCCGAGGCGCTGGCCCATTCACGTCCGTGCTGCGGCGAACGACCCTTCCGCTCGCCTCACTCGTCTTCTTGATCAGCTTTTCATCGGTGTTCATTGGTGGCAAACATGCTTTTTGCTTTTCTCAGCGTCCCCTGTGCGTCTCCGCGTGCTCTGTGTTCCAGCTCTTTGGCGCTGGGAGTGGAACCCACACGCCCGAGACTACTCGGCCTCGACCAGCACTTCCCGCGGCTTGCCCGCGCCCCGGTCCGGTCCGACGATGCCCTCTTCCTCCATGCGGTCGATGAGCCGGGCCGCGCGGCCGTAGCCGAGGTTGAGTTTGCGCTGGAGCAGGCTGGTGCTGGCCTTCCGCTCGCGCCGCACCACCGCGAGGGCGCGCACGTAGATATCGTCGCCACCACCCAGCTCCGCCTCGTCAAACAGGGCGGTCTCCTCCTCGGTCTCCATGGCGCTGATGAGGGCCTGGTTGTAGTCGGGCCGGCCCCGCTCCCGCAGCCAGGTGACGAGCCGCAGGGTCTCCACCTCGGTGAGGAAGGGGGCGTGGATGCGCTTCGGGTGGCTGGCGCCGTTGGGGAGGAAGAGGGCATCGCCCGCGCCCAGCAATTGCTCGCCGCCGCCGGAATCGAGGATGGTGCGGCTGTCGATCTTGGTGCGCACGCGGTAGCTGAGGCGGCTGGGCAGGTTCGCCTTGATGACGCCCGTCACCACGTCCACCGAGGGACGCTGGGTGGCGAGGATCAGGTGGATGCCCACGGCCCGGGCCTTCTGCGCGATGCGGGCGATGCTGTCCTCCACCTCGCTGCGGGCGACCATCATGAGGTCCGCCAGCTCATCGATGACCACGACCACATGGGGCATGAGCTCCAGCACAGCCGGGCGGTCGGGCCAGCGGGGGTTGGGCGTGCGCTCGGAGATGTCGAGCGAGCCGCCGGCATCGGCGACCTTGGTGTTGAAGCCCTTCAGATCGCGCACGCTGAGCAGGGCCAGGCGGCGGTAGCGGTCCTCCATCTGGGCCACCACCCACTTGAGCACGCGGCCCGCCTCCTTCATGTCCGTGACCACGGGGGCCCACAGGTGCGGGATATCCTCGTAGACGCCCAGCTCCACCATCTTGGGATCCACGAGGATGAGCTTCACCTCGTCAGGCAGGGCGCGCACGAGGCAGGAGCAGATCATGGCGTTGACGCCCACGCTCTTGCCGCTGCCGGTGCTGCCGCCGATGAGCAGGTGGGGCATCTTGTTGAGGTCCGCCACCACGGGCTTGCCGGCGATGTCCTTGCCGAGGGCCAGCTGGAGCAGGCCCGGCGCGTCCCGGAAGGCGGGGCTGTCGATGACCTCGCGGAAGGTGATGATCTCCCGCCGCGGATTGGGCACCTCGATGCCCACCAGGTTCTTGCCCGGAATGCGGTCCATGCGCACGGCCTCGGCCTGCAGGGCCAGGGCCAGGTCCTCCTCCATGCCCAGGATGCGGGACAGCGGGATGCCGGGATCAGGCTGGAACTCGAAGACCGTGACCACCGGGCCCGGCTGCATGCCGGTGACGGCGCCCTTGATCTTGAATTCGGACAGTTTCTGTCCAATCACGTCCTTGATGATTTCCAGCGCGGCCAGGTCGGCCTTGGCGTGCTGGCCCGGCGGGTCGAAGAGGCGGCGGGGCGGCAGGGTTTCGCGCGCGGCGGGGCCCGGCTCCGGCGGAAGGGCAGGCAGGGGGCGCGAGGGGGTGGGCTCGGTGAGCGGCAGGGGCGGCTGGACGCTCTCCCGGCCGAAGCGATCCTTCGCCACCTGGGGCTTGGCCAAGGTGGGCTTGGGTTTGGGCGGCGCCGGGGCCTCGGCCAGCAGCTTGGCCCGGTAGGGGGCGTCGGCCGTCGGCGCCGAGGTGGCCGGAAGGGGCTGGGCCTCGATGAGGGTCGGGGCGGCGTCGAGGTTGATGGACTGGATGGATGGGAGCAGATCCTCGGCCCGGATGAGGGGCCGTTTCTTCCGGGCTTCGGCCGTTTCCAGCTCGGCTTTCAGGAGGGACTCGCGTTGGGATTCCAGGGCCTGCTGGCGATTGGCCAGGGCCAGCAGGGCCGCGCCGTCCGAAGCATCCAGGTCCGGCTGGTTGGGGTTGCGTCCGCGGAGGAAGGGCCGCTTCACCATGCCGAGAAAACTCTGGAAGCCCTTGGCCGGCATGGGCTTCACCCAGGGCCAGGCGGTTTCGCCCAGCCAGCGGTGAAGCAGCCTTCCCAGGGCCCGCGTCAGGGAGGGGGCCAGCACCAGGGCGCAGGTGAGAGCCACCAGGATCAGCAGCAGGGGCAATCCGAGGCCGAGGAACCGATGTTGCACAGGCCAGAGGGCGCTGCCCAGCCAGCCGCCCCAGCGGAATTCCACGGTGCCGCCCCCCTCAAGCCCGGTCCAGGTCCGGCTGCCGAAGGCGCCCAGGGCGGTCCACAGGGCCAGGGCCAAGCCCAGCCAGGCCAGGCGGCCGGGCCAGCGGTGGCCCTCCTTGGGCCAGGCCTCCCAGAGCAGGTAGGGCGGCGCGATCCACGCGCCCATGCCCACGAGGGTCTGCAGCAGGCCGGCCACGGCCGCGCCCACGATGCCGCAGAGGTTCTGCACGCCCGCCACTGCGGTGCCCTGGGTGAAGGGATGCGGATCCAGCGGATGGAAGCTGGCCAGAGAGAGCAGCAGCACCAGGGCCACGAAGCCCAGCACCGCCCGCAGCATCCAACGGCCAATCCCCTGCAACGCGCCTCCACGGTATCTGGGCATCAGTGTAGCCCAGCGGCGCCGGTGTCAGCGGGCCTGGGCCGTGGAGCCGAGAGGTTGCAGGAGGGCGAGGCGCAGCTGGGGGTCCCACGCGGGCTTCCCCAGGTCGTGCAGGAAGGCGCCAACCGCCACGAAGGTCCAGCCCTCCTGCTTCGCCTGATCCATGAAGGCGCCCAGGCCGGCGGAAGGCCGGTCCTGTTCCACCCGTCCCGAGCCCAGGTGCATGAGCACGATGAGCCCGTCGCCCTCGCGGTTCAGCCGCTGCCGGAGGCGCAGGAGGATGCTGCCGCCGCTGCGGTAGAGGCGGCGTTCCTTCGGGGTGGCCCAGTCGAGGGTATCGGCCCCCTCGCTCCAGCCCACGTGGCGGTAGCCGACCTCTTCGGCCCAGCGGCGGATCTCCGCCGTCTGCTCGCCGTAGGGCGCGCGCCAATAGGGATCCATGGGCCGGCCCAGGAGGCGCACCAGGGCCGCGTCGGCCTCCAGCAGCTCCCGCTGCACCCGCTCCCGGGTCCACTTGGGATCGCGCCGCATGCCTGGCGCGAAGTGCGGGTGGTTCATGGTGTGGTTGCCCAGCTCATGGCCCTCGGCGGCCATGCGCTTCACCAGGGCCGGGTAGCGCTGGATGAAGGCCCCCGTGAGGAAGATCGTGGTGCGCACGCCGCGGGCCTTGAGCGTGTCCAGCACCTCGGTGGCGACCTCGGAGGTGGAGCCGCCGTCGAAGCTGAGCAGCAGGCGCTTCTGCCCGCCGGGGCCCCGGGTGAGGTTGAGGGCCTCGCCGACGCCGGGCCAGGAGGCCGTCCGCGCCACGGGTGGGTAGGGTGCGGGGGAAAGGATGAGAGGCGGCGCCGGCGGTGGCGCGGCAGCCTGCTTGGGAGCGGACGCCGGTGCTTCCGGAAGGGCGCTCGGCCGCCGTGCCTTCAAGGGGGCCACGGGGGCGGGGGATGGATGGCTTCCTGTCCTGGCGCGAGGGGGCTCGGGTAGGGGCGCCGGGGGTGCGGGCTGGGCGGGCGGCGGTTCTTTCGGGGCCCCATGGCGGGCGACTCTGGGCGTGCGCGGAGCCGGCTTGGCCGATGGGAGCGTGAATTCGAAGCGGGCCAGGACCTGGCCTGATCCGGTGCGCAACACGGCGGCCTCGCCGCTGGGCGGGCGGAAGATCTCCCACCGCACGGGTCCGGGCTCGGCGAAGCGCGACTCCCGGATGGAGCGCCCCTCCAGCACCAGGTCGGTGGGCCCGGCCACCTCGCCTTCCACCACCGCCAGGCTGCCGAGGGGGTGCCAGGTCCAGGCCAAGGACTGGGGCGGGGCCGGAGGGGCCGCCGGAGGCTCCGGCGCCGTCTGCCTGGCGCACCCGGCCAGCCCGAGGGCCAGCGCGGCGGCAAGGCACCCAGCTTTCACGAAGGGTCCACGCCGCGGCAGAGGGCCCAGTAGTTGGCCTTTTCGCGGATCCGCACCGACCTCGGCTGCAGGGAGGCGCCCTGCAGGTGGCGGAAGACCAGCTCGGCCAGAACCTCGGCGGTGGGATTGCGCCCGGCCAAGGCGGGCAGTTGGTTCAGCAGGTGGTAGTCGATCGCCTCCACCCACATGTCCAGCGCCATGGCGAAGGCGGCTTCATCGGCCTCCGCGGCCAGCGCGACGGTGGCCTCCACCTCCCAGTTGTGCCCATGGCGATCCTCCTGGAAGCCAGGAAGGTCATGGAAATGATCGGCCACGAAGGGGCGCTTGAGGGAGAGGGTGAAAGGCATGGCTGAGTATAGTCATCGGCCATGGCGGGGCGGAGGTTAGATATGGCTATCAGCTGTCGGCTGTCAGCGCGAGTTCGGCGCGGAGGGCGAGGAGGTAGGCGGTCATGGTCCGCTGGCGGGCCTCGGCCCGGCGGCGGCCGGCGGCGGTGGTCATGCCGGCGGCCAGCTTGAGGAGCTTCCGCTCGAAGTGGTCGAGGCTCCAGGCCTTGTCGTCCAGGTCGCGGCCCTCGGCCCAGGGATCCTCCGGGTGCCAGAGGCCCGCGCCGAAGCTGGCGCCGGTGGCGAAGACGCGGGCGATGCCGATGGCGCCCAGAGCCTCCAGGCGGTCGGCATCCTGGAGCACCGCGGCTTCCGGGCTGCCGGGGGCCTGGCCGCCGCTCCAGCTGTGGGTGGCCACGGCGGCCGCGATGGCGTCCGCGTTGGCGGCCAGCCCCGGGGTCTCCCGGCACCAGACGGGCACCAAGTCCGCGGCCATGCGGGCCGTGAGCGGCGATTCGGGGTGGTTCTTGGGACGGTAGACCAGATCGTGCAGCAGGGCCGCGGCCACACAGACCTCGACCTCGGCTCCCTCCTCGGCGGCCAGCTCTCCGGCCAGGCGCACCACCCGCAGGATGTGGCCCAGGTCGTGGGCCGCGTCCCGGGGGAAGGGTTCCGTGGCCAGATGGGTGCGGAGCCGCGCCAGCAGGGGGTCGAACCAGGGGAAGGCAGGGGGCTGGGTCATGGCTCCAGGCTACCGGTTGTGCCGATGATCACGATATTTAATATTGAGACTCTATCTCTTTTGATTAAACTAGGGATCGAGGTCGGGCATGTTCCTCTGCGTCTGCAACGCCATCACCGATGACCAGGTCGAATGGGCCGTGCGGGAGCGCGGCGCGGGCTCGGTGGCGGCGGTCTTCGAGGCCTTGGAGGCGCGGCCGGATTGCCAGCGCTGCCTGGGGTTCATGGAGGAGGCGATCATCGCCATCCGGGCCGGCGAGCCCGTGCGCGTGGGCCACGATCCCCTGGCCACGCCCTGGGGCTGCCGGGGCCGCTGCCGCCCGGCTTGGGGCGGGGTTGCTGAAGTCGCCAAGGCAAGTTGAATAGGGATTGTGAAGAACCGGCAAAGATCGCTATGGTGAGGACCTTCCCGAGGAGGCCCCATGCAAGGCGACGCCACCCTCATCCAGCACCTGAACCGGCTGCTCCGCAACGAGCTCACGGCCATCAACCAGTACTTCCTCCATGCGCGCATGTGCCGCAACTGGGGCCTGAAGGAGCTGGGCGAGCACGAGTACAAGGAATCCATCGACGAGATGAAGCATGCGGATCGCCTGTTGGAGCGGATCCTCTTCCTGGAGGGCCTGCCGAACATGCAGGACCTGCACAAGCTCCGGATCGGGCAGAACCCCAAGGAGCTGCTGGAGGGCGATCTGGCGCTGGAGATGGACGCCATGAAAGAGCTGCGCGACACCATCGCCTACGCCGAGGGCATCCGGGACTACGTGAGCCGTGACCTCGCCCGGGAGATCCTCGCCAGCGAGGAGGAACATGTGGACTGGCTGGAAACCCAGCTGGACCTCATCGGCCAGATGGGCCTGCAGAACTTCATCCAGCGGGCCGCTGGCGGGATCTCCTGACTGGAGTCCAACGCAGGGGTCTCCACCGGGCTGGCCGGTGGAGCGGCACGGATCCGGCCATGTAAGATGGGCCTTCCTGGAGGACCCATGCGGAGCCTGACCACGCTGCTGTTGAGCCTGTTGCTGACGGCGGCCGCCTGGGCCCAGAGGGCGGATCCGTCCTTCGATGCCGTGAAGAGCGTGGGCCTCGCCTTCCAGAAGGGGACGGTGGTGCTCACGGTGCCTGCGGGCGCCCACCTGAAGGCCTCCTTCATGGAGGTGGCCAAGAAGGGCGGCCCCGGAACGCTGCAGGTGGGTCCCCTGCCCGCCACCGACGCCAAGGACGAGATCGGCGACGGCATCTGGCATGGCACCGTGCGCATCCCCATCCGCGGCGAGGGCCTCAGCGGCACCGTGAAGCTCGAAGTCACCTACCAGCCCTGCACCGAGGGCGAGGGCGGCGTCTGCTTCCCGCCGACGACGCGGATGCTGGAGGTGAAGGCGACGGAGATTCCGGCTGCCGCACCCACGGCCGTTTCGGCGGAGAAACCTGCGGTTTCTCCGGAGGAAAAAAGGGCAGAGCCCACGGTTTCATCTTTTCCCACGGCGCAGGCGGCCACGCCTGCGCCCGCGCCTCGCACCGGGTTGCTGCTCTCCCTGCTGTTGGTCTTCCTGGCGGGCATGGGGGCCTCGCTCACGCCCTGTGTGTATCCGATGATCCCCATCACCATGGCCATCGTGGGCGCCAAAAGTCAGTCCGTCTCGCGTACCGGCGAAGCCGGTACCGAGAAGGGCGGCGGCAAGGCCCGGGGGTTTGCACTGTCGGCAGTGCTGGTGCTGGGCATGGCGGTGACCTACACGACGCTGGGCGTGCTGGCGGCCAAGAGCGGCGCGGCCTTCGGCGCCTTCGCGCAGAAACCGGGGTTCCTCATCCCGGTCTCGCTGCTCTTCGCGGCCTTCGCGCTGTCGCTGTTCGGAGCTTTCGAGATCGCCCTGCCGCCGGGCCTCGCCATGAAGCTCCAGGGCGACGGCTCCCGCAAGGGCTTTGGCGGCGCCTTCCTCATGGGGCTGGTGCTGGGGCCGCTCTCCGCGCCTTGTGTAGGGCCCGTCATCGGCGCGGTGCTGGTGGGCATCGCCCAGCAGGGGGACGTCTTCATGGGGGGCCTCCAGCTCTTCGTCTTCGCCCTGGGCATGGGCGTGCTATTCATGGCCGTGGGCACCTTCTCGGCGGCGCTGCCCAAGAGCGGGGAATGGCTCACGCGGTTCAAGCAGGGCATGGGCCTGGTGGTGCTGGGCTTCGCGGCCTGGAACGTGCGGCTCGTGGTGCCGGAGTGGGCCAACTTCGCCCTGTGGACGGTGGTGCTGCTCGCGGGCGCGGCGGTCTTCGGCGCCTTCGAGGCGGGCTCGGGCCTGGTGGGCCAGCTGCGCAAGGGATGGGCCCTCTTCATGCTCGCCCTCGCCGTGCTGCTGGGCGTGCGGACCGTGGAGACCTACCTGAAGGTGGACCTGCTGCCCAAGGGTGGCGTCGCCGCGGTGAAGGAAGAACACGCTGGCTGGATGGAGCAGGATCTGGAAGGCGCCCTCGCCAAGGCCAAGGCCGAGCACAAGGTCGTCCTGGTGGACATCTACGCGGGCTGGTGCGCCCAGTGCAAGGAGCTGGACGAAAAGACCTGGCCCGACGCCGCGCTGAAGCAGTGGATCGCCCAGAATGCCGTGGCCATCCGCATCGACACCGATGCCACACGCAAGGACCTGGCCGCGAAGCTGCAGATCCGAAGCTATCCGACCGTGCTCCTGCTGGATGCAGACGGCAAAGAACTGCGGCGCATCCTGGGCTTCCAGAAACCCGAGACCATGAAGGGTTGGCTGGAAGGGAAAAGCTGATACAGGATTGACAGGATGAAAAGCTGGATTAACAGGGTTAAGACCTTTGCTTTTGAATCCTGTTAATCCTTCCTAATCCTGTTCATCCTGTCCTGTTTTCATATCCCCAGGAACCGCGCCAGCGTCTTCTCCAGCTGCTCGCCGCGGAGCTGGGCGCCGCTGGCCACGATCTTCCCGTCGGGCCCGATGAGCAGGGGCTTGGGGATGCCCTTCACGCCATAGGCAATGGCCACCGGGTTCTGGAAGCCGCCCTCGATGAAGGCGTGCTTCCAGGGCATGGGCGTGGCGGCCTGCTGGCGGAAGGGGGCGATGTGCTCGATGCGGCGGTCGAAGGAGAGGGAGAGGATCTGGAAGGGCTTCACCTTGAACTTGGCCCAGGCGGCATGCAAGCCGGGCAGCTCGACCCGGCAGTCCGGGCACCAGGTGGCCCAGAAGTCGATGAGCAGGTACCTGCCCTTGAAGGTGTCCAGGGTGTAGGTGGTCTTCGGATCGCCCAGGGCCTTCAGGCTGAAGGCGGGGGCGGGCCGGCCCGGGCCGGTCTTGGCTTCGGCGTCCAGGAAGGCCTGGGCCTTCTGGGCCAGGGGGCTGCCGGGGAACTGGGCCTGGATGGCGCCGAAAGCCGCCTTCCAGCCGGCTTCGTCGCCTGCCTCCAACCGCGCCAGGAAGTGATCGAAGAGCAAGGTGCGGCGCAGGGCGGCATCTGCATGCTTCATGCGGGCCTCGGCCACGTAGGCGTCCCAGCCCTTGGAATCGGCCGCGGCGCGGGCCGTGAGCAGACCCGGATCCAGGCTCCAGGCGGTCGCGGTGGGAGGCACCTCCTTCCGCACCTGGTCGAGGAAGGCCGGCGCGGGCTGGGCCTTGGCCAGCTGCAGGTGGAAGAGCTTGCTCACCAGCAGCGCCTGGCGCAGGCCGGGGTCCTTCTCGACGGCCAGGCGGGCGTCCAGGTCCGCCAGCTCCTTCGCGCAGTCGCCCCGGAAATCCTTGGTGTTGCCGCCCGCCTTCATGAAGGCGCCGCGGGCTTCCATCACGGATTTGGCCTTGGCTCGGGCGGCGTCGAGCACGGCCTGCGCGTCATTCACCGGGACCTGGGCCTGGAAGGCAGGCAAGGCCGTCATTAGGCAGATCAGGGGCAGCGGCATGGATCCTCCGGCGGGTGGTGTTCAGCCTCGCCGTTCAGAATACCTCTGGAGTTGAGGTTACGGCTGACTGGGCTTGGCAGGTTCCGGGTTGGGCGCCGGTGTCGCGGCCGGTGCTGGGACAGGTGCGGGGACCCGCTCCCGGAGGGCCCGCATGAGGGCCTGGCCCACGAACCCGTCCTTGTAGCCGATGTGGAGCTCGGCGAGCCTCCCCTGCCGGTCCACCACGAAGAGCACGGGCACGGAATAGACCATGTCCATGAAGTTCGAGGGCCCCTCCTTGCCGAGGCCTGGCGTGTAGATGGGCATCTTGCTGGCCTCGAAGAACTGCCGGTTCTTGATGCGGAACTTGTTGATGGCCCGCCAGCCGCCTTCGATGCCGCCCCCATCCTGCTGGTTCTCGTCGAAGTTGACGGAAAGAATCTCGAAGCCGTACTGATCCCGCTTGGCGTAGAGGCTGGAGAACTCCATGAGCATCTTGGCGGAGGGGTCGCAGTGGGTGCTCCAGAGCCCCACCAGCACCACCTTGCCCTTGAGGCTGGCGATGGAGGTGCCCTTGGACTTCTCGTCATAGGCGGCGAAGGCGGAGACATCCTTGCGCTCCGCCTGGGGGAAGAACTGGTCCCCCCACTGGGAGTAGCGGACCGCGGAGGCGTCCGCCCCGTTGCGGCCGTACTGGCTCTTGTAGTTCAGCTCGGTCTTCTCCTGCATGACCCTCGGGCAGGTTGGCGCGTCCGGGCTGTTGGCATTCGTGAAGACACCCTGGGCGCCCAGGGTGAGGCCGGTGATGGCCAGAAACAGGCTGCTCGGCAGGCGATGCGGCATGGAAACCTCTCGGCGGGGATTGCCCACCACCCTATCGGAAGCTCCGCACCAGGTCGAGGCCCGTTTCCGTCCGGCTGAGGTACCAGGTCAGGGCCTGTCCATCCACGAGGTGGATGGCGGCTTCCGGGAACCGCTTCTGCAGCTCGCCCTGGTGGCGGCGGTTGAAGCGATAGGGCTCCGTGGGAAGCAGGATCACCTCGGGGGCCAGGGCCTCCAGGGCTTCGTCGGACAGCACGGGGTAGCGGTCCGGGCCGATGGGCGCAAGGCCGCCCTGGCGCAGCAGATCGCCCAGGTAGGTGTCGGGCCCGGCGCTCATCCAGGGCTCCTTCCAGATGAGGACGAGGGCCCGGGGACCCTTCCGGTGGCGGCCCTTCAGTGAGGCTTCCAGGGCGGCGGCGCGGGCTTCGCCGGCCTCGGGCACGCCCAGGCGGATTCCGAGTTCCCGCAGGGCGGCGACGCAATCCTTCACCGTGCGGATCTCCAGGGCCAGCCAGGGGATGCCGAGGGCCGTGAGGGCGTCCGCGACCTCCTTCGGGTTTTCATCCCGCTCAAGGATCACGAGGTCGGGCGCCAAGTCCCGGATGCGGCCGAGATCAGGATCCTTGGTGCCGCCCACGGCGGGCACGGTGTTGCGGATCCACTTCGGCTCGATGCAGTAGCGCGTGCGCCCCGCCAGTCGCGCCGCCAGCCCCCACTGCGCCAGCAGCTCCGTCACCGAAGGCACCAGGCTGACGATGCGTTGCGGGGCATCGCCCGTTGGAACCTGCGCGGCGGGTGCCGCGGCCTGAAGGCTGAGGACTGAGGTCTGAGGGCTGGAGGCTGGCGGAGCCAGCCGGACCCCCAGGTGTGGATCCTTCATCTGCCCGAGCCCCGTGGGGCAGAGGCCCAACAGGGGGCAAGCCGCGCAGTCGGGCCGCCGTGCATCACAGACGCGGCGGCCGTGGAAGATGAGCTGGTGGTGCAGCTCGATCCAGTCCTCCCGGGGGAAGAGGCGGCAGAGATCGGCTTCCACTTTTTCGGGCGTGGTGGCCTTCGACAGGCCCAGGCGGCGCGCCACGCGGAAGATGTGGGTATCCACCGCCAGGGCCGGCACACCGAAGGCATTGGCTAGCACCACATTGGCAGTCTTCTGGCCCACACCGGGCAGCGCTCCGAGTGCCGCAGGATCGGAGGGCACCTGGCCGCCGTGCCGCGCCACCAGCGCCTGGCCCAGGCCGATGAGGTTCTTCGCCTTGTTGCGGAAGAAGCCCGTGGACTTGATGAGGGCCTCCAACTCGCCGGTGCGGGCCTCCGCCAGGCTCACCGCGTCGGGATAGCGGGCGAAGAGGGCGGGCGTGGTGAGGTTCACCCGGGCGTCCGTGCACTGGGCGCTGAGGATGGTGGCCACCACCAGCTGGAAGGGGTCCCGGTGGTCAAGGGCGCAGCGGGCGTCGGGATAGGCGGCGCGGAGCCGGGCCTGGAGCTCGCGGGGCTGGGGCTTGGACAGGCGCATGGGACCAGGATAAGGGGATAAGGGCCAGGGCCGCCGGGGGAGCTTCGGATTGCTAGACTGGAAGGCGAGGTGCCGCATGCCCACCACGCTCACAGGGAAGCTCGACTGCCAGGAAACCGCCCGGCACTACCTGGATCTGGTGCGCTCGAACGTGAAGAAGCTCGGCTTCTCGCCGGGCCTGGGTGTCATCCTCGGCAGCCAGGATGCCGGCAGCGTCACCTACCAGCGCTGGCTCATGAAGGATTGCGAGGACCTGGGCATCAATGCCGCGGACCTGCGCGTGGAGAACGGCATGCAGCTGGTGAAGCTGGTGGCGCGCCTCAACCAGGACGAGAAGACCCACGGCGTGTTCATCTTCTATCCCCTGCGCTACCCCGAGATCAAGGATGACGAGGTGATGGACCTGGTGGATCCCGGCAAGGACATCGAGGGCCTGCACGCCATCAACATCGGCTACCTGAACAAGTACCGGAAGCGCATGGATGACGGCACCCAGCACCGCTGCATGACGCCTTGCACGGCGCGGGCCATCGTGAAGACCCTCAAGCGCGGCTTCGGCGAAGGCTGGCTGGCGGGCAAGACGGTGCTCGTCATCAACGACAGCCTGCGCATCGGCCGGCCCCTCACGGCCATGGTGGCCAATCTCAAGGCCACGCCCATCCTCTGCCACGCCGCCACCAATCAGACGCACCTCGAAGGGTTCATCCGCATGGCCGACGTCATCGTGAGCGCCGTGCCCGCCCCCGGGTACCAGATCCGCACGGACTGGATCAAGGACGGCGCCCTCTGCTTCGACCTCAGCGGTGACGGCAACTTCGACTACGAGGCCCTCGACGGCCGCGGCATCCCCTATACCGACACCACCAAGAACAGCGTGGGCAAGGTGACTCGGGCCATGGCCCTGCTGAACCTCACCTACGCGGCGGGGCTGGAGTAGGTTCAGCTCTCAGCTCTCAGCTGTCAGCGGCGGCGCCAATTTCCGGCCAATAGGCCGTACACCGCGTGATCCACGAAGCGGTCCCCGAGGCGTTCCGCCTGCTGGAGGGTGCCCTCGTGGCGGAAGCCCAGGCGCTCGGGGATCGCTCGGCTGCGGCGGTTGCGGACCCCGGCCCGGATCTCGATGCGATTGAGCTTCAGGGTGTGGAAGCCGTGGCCGATCAGGGCCGACACGGCCGCGGTCATCAGGCCGTGCCCTTCGGCCTCCCGGGCCAGCCAGTAGCCGAGGCCTCCGCTGCGGTTGGCGGGATCGATCCACACGAAGCCGGCCACCCCCACCAGGTTCCCCTTCCACCAGAGCCCGAAGGGGAGAGCCGCACCCAGGCGCGCCTGGGCCCGCACGCGCAGGAGGTAGGCGCGGGAATCCTGCAGGCTGCGGTTCGCGTCGGGCCAGGGCAGCCAACGGCGCAGGCGATCCCGGTTGGCGTCCACCAGGGTGAACAGGGCCCTGGCATCGCGCAGGCACAGGGGGCGCAGCTCCAAGGTCCGCCCGGCCTTGATCGCCTCCGTCATCGCCACCCTCACTTGCCTGCAGGGTCCGACTGGGCCGCGGCACGACCGGCCCGCCACAGGATCAGCAGCTCGTCCAGCAGGGCGCCGAACTGCTCCAGGCGCATCGCATTGGGGCCATCGCTGTAGGCCTTCTCCGGGCAGTCGTGCACCTCGAAGAAGAAGCCGTCCACGGCGGTGGCCGCGGCGCGGGCCAGGGTGGGGATCATCTCCCGGGCGCCGCCGGTGGCGTTCCCGAGGGCGCCGGGCTTCTGCACGCTGTGGGTGGCGTCGAAGACCACGGGGCAACCCGTCTGGCGCAGGTGGGGGAAGCTCTGGAAATCCACCACCAGGTTGCCGTAGCCGAAGCTCGATCCGCGCTCCGTCACCCACACGGGGCCGTGGCCGGGGACGGACTGGAGCTTCTCCACGCCATGCTTGAGGTCCCAGGGGGCGAGGAACTGGCCCTTCTTCAGGTTCACCGTGCGGCCCGTGGCCGCGGCCGCCACCAGCAGATCCGTCTGGCGGCAGAGGAAGGCGGGGATCTGGAGCACATCCACGGCCTGGGCCGCCGGGGCGCACTGGTCGCTCTCGTGCACGTCCGTGAGCACGGGCACGCCATAGCGGCTGCGGACTTCGGCCAGGATGTCGAGGCCGCCTTCCATGCCCGGCCCCCGCTGGCTGTCGCGGCTGGTGCGGTTGGCCTTGTCGAAGCTGGATTTGTAGATGAAGGGGATGCCCCGGGCCTCCGCCAGATCCCGCAGGCTCGACGCCATCAGGTGGGCATGCTCCCGGCTTTCGATGACGCAGGGCCCCGCGATCAGGAAGAAGCTCTGGCCAGTGAAGGGTCGGGCGAAGTCCATGTGCACCTCTGCCTGCATTTTACCTCGACCGAGTCATTTACGGGTTGTCATCCGTATTGATGGGTAGTCTTGCACAGTGTTCAATTGATCCCACAAACCCCATTTCCCGGAGACCGACATGGCGAAGACGTTGATGGAAGACGATCTGAACCGGCGTCTGGTGGCCCTGCTCCAGCAGGAAGGGCGCATGAGCCACGCCGAACTGGCGGAGCGGCTCGGCGTGAGCCGCCCGACCATCATCGACCGCGTGAAGCGGCTGGAGGCCGAAGGCATCCTGGCGGGCTATGCGGCCCGGGTGGCGCCCGCGGCCGTGAACAAGCCCAACGTGGCCTTCGTGGCGGTGCGCTACAAGGACAACAACGAGGCCATCGAGCAGCGCTTCATCAAGGCGCTCGAGGACGAGCCTGACATCCTGGAGGCCCATACCGTGGCCGGCGAGGACGCCCTCATGCTGAAGGTGGTGGCGGACACCCCCGCGGGCATCGCCGAGCGTCTGCGCCGCATCCGCGCCCTGGGGCCCATGGTCACCACCCGCACCACCATCGTGCTGGAGACCCACTGGGAGAAGGCCGGGCCGAGCCCCTTCCCTGGCGACGGCCAGGCGAAGAAGGCCAAGAAGTGATCGCGCGAACCCCCGAGCCGCCCTACCTCGCCGTCATCTTCAGCAGCCATCGCACCCCGGGGGACCAGGGCTACGGGGCGATGGCCGACCGCATGGTGGAACTGGCCCGCGCGCAGCCCGGCTTCCTCGGCGTGGAGAGCGCCCGGGACGCCGAGGGCTTCGGCATCACCGTGTCCTACTGGAGAGATGAGGCCTCCATCGCGGCGTGGAAGGCGCATGCCGAGCATGCCGTGGCCCAGCGTCTGGGCCGGGAGCGGTGGTACGGATCCTTCCGCCTGCGGGTCTGCCGCGTGGAGCGCGAAGCGGGCATGGACACACCCTGATGCTCGCCTGGCTCGCCTACTTCACCGTGGCTGTGGTGTGGGGTTCCACCTACTTCGCCATCGCGCTGGGACTGGAGTCCTTCACGCCCTACGGCATGGTGGCGGCCCGCTTCTCCGTGGCCGCGCTGCTCGCCCTGGGCTTGGGCAGGCTCCGCCGCGAGCCCTGGCCGCCGGCCGGGGAGATCCGCCACCTCATCATCGTGGGGGCCCTGCTGCTGGGCTGTTCCAACGCCCTGATCTCCTGGGCCGAGCTGCACGTCTCTTCCGGGCTGGCCGCGGTGTTCGCGGCCCTGGTGCCGCTCTGGCTGGCGGTCTTCTCCATGGCGAAGAACCCCCTGGGCGCCAAGGGCTGGGCGGGCCTCGCCCTGGGTCTGGCCGGGGTCTGCGTGCTGGTGTGGCCCACGGGCGGCGGGCGGGTCCACATCGGCGGTCTGGCCGCCCTGGTGGCCGCGCCCATCATCTGGTCCTGGGGCACCCTCCATGGCAAGCACTTCGTCCGGGGCGGGGGCCTGCTCACCAATGTCGGCATCCAGATGGCCACCGCGGCGGTGATCGGCCTCGCGCTGGCCCCCCTCACGGGCGGGTTCCTGCGGGGCCCCGTCACGCCCAAGGCCCTCGGCGCCATCGCCTATCTGGCCCTGTTCGGCTCCATGCTGGCCTTCTCCGCCTACATCTACCTGGCCAAGGCCTGGCCCCCGGCGAAGATGGGCACTTACGCCTACCTGAACCCTCTGGTGGCCGTGCTGCTGGGCAGCCTCATCCTGCACGAGGCCTTCGGCCTGCGCGAGATCCTCGGCATGGCCATCATCCTGGGGGCGGTGGCGCTGGTGCAGCTAAGGCCGAAAATGGCGGACGTCGCGGCCTGAGAACGCCTAACAACCCCCCCGCCGGGCCGCGAGCAATCCAGGTGGGATGCACCGCAGATGTCAGTTTGTCTCGCGTATCGCCAGAGGCGACACCGAGAGGGAAGGGCCCGCAGGGCGATGCGGGACATCGTTCAAAGGCCCTGACGCCGCGAGGCGCCCACCTGGCTTTTTCCCTCCGGGCGAGGGCCGGCGGGGGGTATGTTAGGCACTCTAAAATGCGGCCGACTGTTCCGACACGGCCTGTGGAAGCCCGATCGCCCTAGGGAAGTCGGGGATGGCTTCCAGATCGTGGAACAGCTTGCCCATGGCCTTGCGGAGGGAAGCCTGGAGCTGGCGCTCGCGCCGGTTCTGTTCCGTGGCCGGAAGGGCCGCCAACTCCCGGCGGGCCCACAGCACGTAGTACGTTTCCTTCCAGAGGGGGTGTCGGAGCCTGTCTGGGTGAGCTGTGCCTCAACGACCGCCGGAGAGGACCAGCGCCCCATGAGCATGGAGCCCCCGATCCAGAAGGCGCTTTCCTCCAGCAGTTCGTAGAGACCGAGTCCCACCGCCAGGCGGGCGTCATGGGCCAGCAGGCCCACGCCTACACCCCAGACCACGCCACTGAGGATGCCCCAGGCGATGTATTTGGCCCGCACCTCGATTTCGAAGGCCGCGCGCTGGGCCTCCAGGGCCGCCTGGCGGGCCGCGGGCGTGTCCGCTTCGCCCTCCGGCTCCTTCAGGCGCGCCAGCTTCCGGCTGTGGTCCTCGACGCGGACCGCCAGGTTCAGGGCGGGCGCGCCCTTCCCGGGCTTCAGGTCCGCCAGGGGCGAGCGGCAGGCGAGGCCCGTCAGCGCGAGGGTTGCGAGCAGGAGGGGAGGAAGCCTCATGCGGCGGGCTGTTCCTTCAGCAGCCTCCAGGCTGCGGCCGCCAGGGCCAGCACGGCGATTCCGGCCACCCAGGGCATCCAGGGCCGGGC